>Ga0302319_10015213_pt1 | contig 14275 bp, 7 predicted proteins | sample Bog_T0_2_FD_203319 | JGI IMG/M metagenome (GOLD analysis project Ga0302319, IMG submission 203319) | Peat permafrost microbial communities from Stordalen Mire near Abisko, Sweden - Bog_T0_2 | ecosystem: Environmental > Terrestrial > Soil > Wetlands > Peat | place: Sweden: Abisko, Stordalen Mire... | reverse complement strand
AATTTCACGCTAAAGAAAACCAGGTTCTTCGACCGGTTCACGGACCAGCTTAACGAGCGCCAGTTGAAAGTGATCAGAAGGGTAATGGAAGAAGGCCCGGCAGGTTTTGAAGGAGGGATCAACGCCAGTAAATATGGTTCAATAACCAAAGCGTCAAAAGCGACGGCTACGAGGGACCTCCGGAATTTACTGGAAAAAGGTGCGTTGGTGCCTTTGGAGGGAGGTGGGCGCAGTACGAGGTATAGGGTGGATATTTAGGTAAACGACCCACATTAAATAACATATTTACTACAATTTAAATTGCTTCGCCAGTATTTCCTTCGCTTTGTCCCGATTAAGTTTTGAGACAGGTATCTTGATTTGATCAGTCAAAAGCAGGCTGCCGCCATCTTCGCGCAACCAGCTTTTAATGTAAGCCATGTTCACCAGGTGTGATTGATGTGCCCGCAAAAAGCCATAATTTACAAGCATACCGGCATATTCCTTCAGTGTTTTTGATACCAGTATTTTTTCACCGGTAGTAAGCATAAACCTGGTATAGGTATTATCAGCCTCGCAGCGTACAATATCGTTAATGTTCACATAACGGGTTTCGCCAAACATCGGCAAGGCAATGCGCGCTTTAATCTGTTTGTCGTCCTTCAAATATTCAAGCAGGTAATTTAATCGCTCATTCTTTTGTTTTAGCTGAATAGCTTTGCGTGCCTTGCCGATGGATGTTGTCAGTTCATCAATATCGATGGGTTTCAGCAAGTAATCAAGCGCGGCGAATTTTACTGCCTGTATGCCATATTGATCATAAGCTGTAACAAATATGATCTCGAAACTTATTTCACCGAGTTGTTTTAACAAATCAAACCCCGATTGGTCCCGCAATTGTATATCCAGGAACACCAGTTCGGGCCGCTGATGTGTTATTAATTTTAGCGCCTGGTCAACGTCTTCGGCAAAGGCGCATACAATTACATCCGGCGCGTACTTTTGAAGCAGTTGCTGCAAGTTTTCCCGGTTTGAAACTTCATCATCAACAATTAACGCCTTCATCTTTTACAACCAATTGTTCAGCTCAATGGTAATCAGTGTACCATTACTACCTGACTTTTTATTCAGCAAGATAACCGTATTTTTATATATACTGTTCAGCAGTTTTATCCGGTCTTCACAAAGTTTAAATCCCATCCCGGCAGGCGGTTCTTCGCTAAACCCTTTGCCATTATCCTGTACGGCCAGTATTAAATTATTATCCTTTTTAATGATATCGATCCTGATCTCCCCTTTGTCTTTCAGGGAAGAAACCCCGTGTTTAACCGCATTTTCCACAAATGGCTGTAACAGCATAGCAGGTATTTCTATCTGCTGGTCAATATCATTATTATCAATGTTGATGTTGAAATTAAAACCAAACCGCATCTGCTCCATTTGCAGGTAATCGGTCAGCAGATCTATTTCGTGCTCAACGGAAGTTAATTCCTTTTGACCATCATTCAGTACATTGCGGGTGAGCCGGGCAAAACGGGCAAGGTACTTGTTAGCGTTTTCAACCTCATTTTTATTCATCAGGTTTTGTATCCCTGCCAGCGCGTTAAAAATAAAATGCGGATTAAGCTGTGACCGTATTGATTGCAATTGAAGGGTAGCTGTTTTTCGGTTTTGTGTTTCTTTTGCTAAAAGCATTTTTTGCCTGGTGTAATAAACAAGAATAATGATTGCAATGAAAATTACGACTACTGCGATGAATATCAATGTTTTAACCGAAATCTGCACGAATTCAGCTTTTGAAGTTAAAACAGTAAAACTGATACTGGATGACAAATCTGGAACCTTCTGTGATGATTGGTCACCTATCTTTATAATATTGGGGATAAATGTAAGCTTATATTTACCCGGATAATTCCAAAACGTTTTATTAAAATCAAAACTATTTGAACGATAAGATTTTTCTGTTTCATCCAAGGCATCGGTTTCGCCTAAACTTATACTATCGGTTTTACCGTTTACCTCTCTTTTAAGAATAATAGTGTAATTGTATAACCGTGGCCAATCGTTACCAATATAAAAGCGTAAATTTTGCAAAGAATCCGCTAATCTGAATTTTATATCTTTTAATGAAGTAGTTTCTATAAAGTCATTAATATATGGGCGTTCAGCTATTTCCCGCTTTCCATTTAACAGTTTTTCGTATTTTTCTTTTGTTTTACCCAACCTGTTCATTTCGACTGAAATCAATCCATCATAAGAGAAATGGGGTTCATTGCTGCTATATTGAAAAATGCCCCCGATTTTTGCCGGTTCAATTTTTCGCCAGCCTAACAGCATGGCATCCTTTAGAAAGTTGTTTGTAACATTATATATTTCCATTTTCAACACCTGTCCCTGCGCATAGTCAAAATGTCCTAACCAGGCGTACTGAAGTTTTCTATCGTGGGAGTAAATAAAAACCGATGGCTTAATCCACTGCGCCAACCCTTCATTGTGATTCTTGACTATACGGTACCTGTAGTCGCCTGCATTTTTTTCATTTATATCGAGGCAACTAAGTTCTATAGCACAATCGCCATCGATAATAATGCTTCTAACAGAATGGTTGAGGGTCGGTTGAGTACTGTTCCAGCGAAGCCCCTCGTATATTTCACTTTTAGTTTTACCATTATCTATAAACCTGACACCCAGGTTTCTTTCAAATGGCAGGCCATAGTAATAATGACCGTTAAAAAGCGGTTCGCTATGTTGTAAGCGGCTGGTATCGATTTTGGTAGGAAACTTCTTCCTTTTCGGCTGGCCGATTATTGTAGCAGGGAAAAATCCGACGATTATTATCACAAGCAATGCTGCCAGCGCCAGGGGCTTTTTACTTTTATGCAGATTTATGATTTTCATATTTAATTCCTGTTTGCTGGTATAAAACTGCATTACTTGCTAAACATACACAACGCACAAACAGCAAACAAGCTTTTTGCATTAGTATCTGGCGATATTAAGGCCAAAATTAACGATGTTTATTTGCAAGGAGTTTTTTCGCTTATTTCCAGCTCCCAAAAGTGGCCGATTAAATTGCGAATGGACATACTACTGCATCCGAAAATTTATATTAATTTAGGGTCACAAAATGAAACTCCAAAAATATAACTCCTTACTTATTATCTCGTTCTTCCTGTCGTTTCTACCCCTGGTTTACGTCCAGGCAAAAATATTAAACGATTCGACCTCCAGGCTGACCCGCATCCATAAAAGCGGCATCCTTCGCATAGGTGTACCCGGAGATTATGCGCCTTTTGCTATCATGGTGGGTGATTCACTCTATGGCGCCGACATCAGGCTTGGGCGTGCAATGGCTTCTGCAATGGGCGTGAGACCTGTATTTGTGAAAACAACCTGGCCCAGCCTCTCGGCAGACATGCATAACGATAAATTCGATATTGCACTTGGCGGCATTAGCATCACCCCGGAAAGAGCTGCTTTGGCAAGTTTCTCAATTTCTTACCATTCCGGCGGAAAGACATTTCTTTGCCGCCGGGCTGATAGTGCACGTTTTTCGAATGCTGTGGCTGTAAACAGAACAGGGGTTCGCCTGATTGTGAACCGGGGGGGGACTAACGAATCAGTGGCCAGAGCGTTATTTCCCGCAGCATTGCTACAGGTATTTCCCAATAATACCGGCGTTTTTGATGAGCTCATAACCGGCCGGGCCGATGTAATGCTTACCGATGATACAGAAGCTGACCTTAAAGCTGAACAATATCCCCAGCTATGCAGAAGCTATGCGGGTACGATCACTAAAAGCGATAAGGCGTTATGGATCCACACGGACACCGCTTTAATAGCTTTTGTAAATAACTGGCTGCAAAATGCGCTTGCATCGGGAATGCTGCGGCAGTGGTTAAAAGAGGCGATGTTACCGAATCATTGACGAACTAACGAAATGTGGCCCCTAAAGGCTTTATATGGTTACGGGTTTGTAGCTTTTAAAACCTGCTTTTGCCAATAGATAAATTAATTACAGCTATTGAACTTTGGGGCAATGACTAGCCGCTAATGATAATTTCCGATCGTCCCTTAAGCCCTTAGAAAACATCCGGATATACAAATATTGATGCTCCGAAATAACATTTATTGTATTTAATTTATCATTTGTGGTATCACTTTGTATTTAAATCCCTTATTTTTACGAAGTGCATTTCTTATAAACCAAAAAAATACCCCAATTTTCTGAATGCATTAACTGTTGGTGACTTTATGGGAATAAAATAATTGTTGTTTAAAGCTAGGCAAACGTAAAAGCATATTAATTTCTTTTACTGTCGAATTAACAATTATTTAAAAAAAATAGTCATCAATCTATTAAACCAATGTTAATAACTGAATATTATGCGTTTGAAGGTTTACTTATTGTTTATATTAACGATCCTTGGACGGCAATGGTCCTACGCGCAGAACGGTCAATTTAAATTTTCACATTTAGATGTAACAAACGGTCTTTCTGATAACCAGGTTAATTGCTTTTACATGGATGGTAAAGGTTTTATGTGGTTTGGCACCACCTCTGGCTTAAACAGGTATGATGGTTATAAATTCAAAGTATTTAAGCACATTGCCAATGATGATAGTTCGCTGGGCGAGAACCATGTATTGAATATTTTTGAAGGGCCCGGGAAAAAGTTATGGATATTTTCACATAGCACGATAAGCATTTATAATGCCACTACCGAAAAATTTTCAAATAATGTTGCTAATGAAGTATCGCGGTACCATATTCATACAGACCAAATAACGTTGGTTAAAAAAGATGGTGGAGGTAATTTTTGGTTTACTACTATTAATAGGGGTTTGTACTGTTATCACCCTAAAACTAATTCTACCGATTTTTTTAGCAGCTCAAAAAATTCGAAAACGGCGCTTCATTCAAATTTTGTGCGGGATGTTGCCCCAGCCTCTCAAAATAGCATTTGGTTGATATATAACGATGGTATTATAGATGAATTAGATTCAAAGTCCAACAGAATAATAAAAAGGTATGATGGGATAGCAAAAGCCAATAATGGCAAGTCTGAGATTTATAGCATGACCGTGGACAGCCACAGGAATTTGTGGGTTTATTCTTTCGGCACCCCGATCGGCGTATTTTGTGTAAATACCGCGAACTATACAGTAAAGCACCTTAGTAAAGATAACGCAGGAACAGGGCTAAACACGAATATAGTGAATAATGTTGTGGAGGCTGATGATAAAAAAATATGGATAGGGACAGACCATGGGGGTATTAATATTTTTGATCCGGCGACACAGAAAGTCAGTTATGTCATGAGCCGTGAAGACGATTCCAAATCCTTAAGCGGCAACAGCGTCAACTTGTATAAAGACAATACAGGTATCATATGGGCAGGTACTTTTAAACAAGGTTTAAATTATTATCATGCGGGGATTATGCCGTTTCCGCTTTATAAACATTTCATACTGGATCCGAAAAGTTTGCCTTTTGAGGATGTAAACGGTTTTGCAGAAGATGCAGCCGGAAACTTATGGATAGGGACTAATGGCGGCGGGTTGGTATACTTTAACCGTTCAAATAATACCTATACCCAATATAAACATGATCCGCTGAACCCAAATAGTTTATCGAACGACATTATTATTTGTTTACATATCGATAAGGAACGCAGGCTTTGGATAGGGACTTATTTTGGGGGCCTGGAATGTTTCGACGGAAAGAAATTTACTCATTACAGGCATAGTGATAAATTACCGGAGAGTATTACTGACGATCGGGTTTACAGTATTATAGAGGACTCCGACAATAATTTATGGGTTGGCACTTTTGCGGGCGGCCTTAATGTCTATGACCCTAAAACCAACGCTTTTAGGCACCCGGAATACAGGGTCCCGATGTGCTCGGATTATACATCAGTGTTATACGAAGATAAACAGCAGAATATATGGATAGGAAGAGATAAGGGAATTGACGTAATAATGAAGAAAACTAATACCGTGAAACATTATTTCTTTCTGAACAGAAATCAAAAAAGTTTGGTTGCAATTGACGTAAATGCCATCATTGAGGATAGCAGGGGCCTAATGTGGATAGGGACAAAAGAAGGTATAAGTATATTTAATAAACAAACCAATAAATTTCTTTCTGCAGAAGACGGCATAGTTTTCCCTTCAACCAATGTTTCAAATATTTTAGAAGACAACGAAGGAAAGATGTGGATCAGTACAACTAACGGATTAACGAGTGTTAAACTGATAAAAAAAGACAATAAATACAAATTTCAATTAAACAACTTTAATGAATTTGATGGCCTGCAGGGACGATGGTTTAATTTATACGCCGCGCTGAAATTACGGGATGGAGAAATGTTGTTTGGTGGCGCGCATGGTTTTAATTTGTTTAACCCCCGGAAGATAAACACATTTAAGCTTAAACAAAACCTGGTTTTTACCGATTTTCAGTTGTTTAATAAAAGCGTAGGCGTTGGTGATTCGGTAAAAGGGGATGTTATTTTAACAAAATCGATTTCTGAAACGCAACTGTTGACGTTAAACCATAGTGAAAATGTTTTTAGTATTGAATTTGCAGCATGTGACTATTTAAATCCCGATAAAATTAAATATCAGTATACGCTTGAAGGTTTTGATAAGGGCTGGATTACATCTCCCGGTACAGACCGCAGGGCAACATATACCAACCTCGATGGCGGCGATTATACATTTAAAGTAAGGACAATAAACACGAACGACCCAAATGTTTCCAGCGTAATTTCATTGAAGATTAAGGTATTGCCACCATTTTGGAAAACTCCTTTAGCATACATTACTTATTTTCTTGCTACAGTAGGCTTACTGGTTTATATAAGACACAGAGGTATTGTTAATTTAAAGCGGCAATTTGAAATAAAACAGGCAGAATTAGAAGCCGAACGGAAAGTTGAGGCTGAACGTGAAGAAGCCAGGCGCATGCACCAGCTTGATTTGATGAAAATTAAATTCTTCACCAATGTAAGCCATGAGTTCAGGACACCATTGTCATTAATCTTGTCGCCAATTGATACTCTCATTCAAACGATGGATAAGCCCGAACAGCAACATCACCTGGTAATGATAAAAAGAAATGGAAAAAGACTGCTTAACCTTGTTAACCAGCTGTTAGATTTCCGTAAAATGGAATATAATGAGTTGAAGCTTTGTTTAAGAAAAGGTGATATCGTAAAATTTATAAAAGACGTTTCATCGTCATTTACGGATGTTGCCCATCAAAAGCATATCCAGTATGTTATTGAAAGTGAAGTTTGTTCTTTTATTACGAATTTTGACCACGATAAAATAGAGCGGGTTCTTTTTAACCTGCTTTCAAATGCGTTTAAGTTTACCCCTTCGGGCGGCCACATTAGTGTAATGTTAAGTTTGTTTGAGCCTGACGTATTCGCGCAGGAACAAAAAATGCTGCAGATTAAAGTGATTGATACCGGCATCGGCATACCGGTTGAAAACCAGGAAAAAATATTTGAGCGTTTTTTCCAGGATAATTTGCCCGAAAGTTTACTGAACCAGGGTAGCGGGATAGGTCTTTCAATTACAAGGGAATTTATTAAAATGCACGGCGGATCAATCACCATAGAAAGTGAACCTGACTATGGTACCTGTTTTATTATAGATATCCCGGTTGGAAAGCAACTTGAGGAAACTCCGGCAGATTTGCCTGCGCAGGAAGACTTTTTATATCCGGTTTTGAAAAATACGGATGAAATCCCCGGATCGTCGAAAAAACCAACAATTTTACTGATTGAGGACAATCACGATCTGAGGTTCTATCTAAAAGATAACTTAAAACATAGTTTTCATATCATAGAAGCGACAAACGGTAAGGATGGCTGGCAAAAGGCGCTTGCCTTACATCCTAAGCTTATTGTGAGCGACATAAGTATGCCGGAAATGAATGGTTTGGAACTTTGTAAAAAAATTAAAGCGGATAGCCGGACAACACATATCCCTATCATCTTATTGACCGCGTTATCTACCGAGCGCGACCAGTTGGCTGGCCTCGACACCGGCGCCAACGACTATATTGTAAAGCCTTTTAACTTCGAGATATTGCTGTCAAAGATTCATAACTTACTGAGGATGCAGGAAACGATGAAGCAAACGTATCAAAAGCAGGTTGAAATACAGGCAAAAGACATTGTGGTGATATCGGAGGATGATAAATTTTTAAAGAATGCCATGGATAATATAGAGAAAAATATTACCAATCCTGGTTTTTCAGTGGAAGAGCTGAGTAGTAATTTAAACCTGAGCAGGGTTTCGCTTTATAAAAAATTGTTAACACTTACCGGCAAGACCCCTGTTGACTGTATCAGGACTATTCGTTTAAAAAGGGCCGTGCAATTGTTAGAGAAAAGCAAATTAAGTATTGCAAATGTGGCCTACGAGGTGGGCTTCAATAATGCGGCCTATTTTGCAAAAGTGTTTAAAGAAGAATTCGGCATGCTTCCCTCTGAGTACATAGTTGAAATACGCAATAAAGAAAAAGAAGAAACAACCGTTTGATTAGGGGATAAAACTATGCTGTTTTTTAAGCAGTTAAACGTTATGAAGTCTGTTTTTACTTTTTTAATTGCACTTTTTATTTCTGGTTTTAATTCATCATTGGCACAAACTGTGGCATTAACTCCTCCAATGGGATGGAACAGTTATAATTGTTTTGGGTCGGCGGTACACGAAGATGAAGTAAAAGCCAATGCAGCTTATATAGCTAAAAACCTTAAGCAATTCGGCTGGCAGTACATAGTGGTCGACTTTTTATGGTCGTATGATAATCCTCCAGGAAGTAATATCGGCAATCCATTTCAAAAAAGGCTGCAGGACGGCTCTTACATCCCATGGCTCACCATGGATAAGTACGGACGCTTAATGCCGCAGCCAAACAAATTTCCATCGGCGTTTGGAGGAAAGGGTTTCGGGCCGCTTGGCGCTTACATACATTCCCTTGGATTAAAATTTGGCATACACGTAATGCGGGGAATTCCCCGGCAGGCAGTATGGGCTAAGTCGCCGGTAAAGGGGACGAATGGAATAACCGCAGACATGATAGCCGATACAAACGCGACGTGCCCATGGATGAACCATATGTACGGGCTTGACATGAAGAAACCTGGCGCACAGGCGTATTTAAATTCTATTTTAGAATTGTATGCTTCGTGGGGTGTTGATTTTATAAAGGTGGATGACATTGCAAGGCCTTATAGGGAACCTGAAATTGAAGGATACAGAAAAGCCATTGAAAACTGCGGCAGGCCTATCGTGCTTAGTTTATCTCCCGGCGCCACTCCTGTAAAAGAGGCCGCACATGCTGTAAAAAATGCCAGCATGTGGCGCATGGCGGATGATTTTTGGGATAACTGGAAGGAAATAACAGGTATGATGGACTACGCGGAACAATGGGAAGGAGTGGGCGGCCCGGGGCATTGGCCTGATTGTGACATGATACAAATTGGTAAACTATCTAAACGTGGTCCAGTAGGAGAGGAACGATACAGTAGGTTCACTGAAGACGAAGAATACACGCATATGACCTTTTGGTGTATTTTCCGTTCACCGTTAATGCTTGGCGGAAACTTGCCGGAAAACCGGCCTTTTGAATTAAACTTTTTTAATAACAGAGAAGTATTGGCTGTAAACCAGCAAGGCGAAAACCCACACCAGTTGTATAAAAAAGATGAGAAGATGGTTTGGTTTTCGCATGTGCATGGGAGTAAGGATATTTATGTCGCCATGTTTAATTTAAGCGAAAAGGATGATAATGTGGATGTATTATTTGCGTCGTTAGGGATAAATGGAAAAGTAACAGTTAGGGACCTTTGGAAGAAAAAGGATGTTGGCACATTTAACCAAAACTTTCGTAAGCAGATTAACCGGCATGGGGCTGCTTTATTAAAATTGTCTGTAAATTAAGTGCCTTAATGAACATGAATGTTTTCTTACTAAATAAACCTCCAATTTTATGAATAAAAGGCTCCTTGTCCTGCTGGTCTGCTTAATACCGGCCCGTGTAATTTGCCAAAATAATCTAAGGCTTTGGTACAAAAAACCTGCAAAGGTATGGACAGATGCGCTGCCTATCGGCAACGGCCGGTTGGGTGCGATGATATTTGGCGGGGTAAAAAACGAACTAATACAGCTAAATGAAGCAACCTTATGGTCTGGCGGCCCTGTTCGTACAAATGTAAACCCCGGTGCCTACAATAACTTATTGCTGGCCCGGCAAGCGCTTTTCAAAGACTCGGACTATGCCAGGGCAAACGACTATGCAAAAAAGATGCAGGGTTACTATTCTGACTCTTATTTGCCGCTGGGTGATCTAACCATCACCCAGAAAATAAGCGATACCGTACCTTCTGCCTATTACCGCGACCTGGATATTAAAAACGCCATCTCAACTACACGTTTTACTATTGGCGGCACAAATTTTACCCGGCAGGTCATCAGTTCAGCCGCCGACCAGGTAATTGTTATTCATTTGACTTCCAGTAAAAAAGGCGGGTTAAATTTTACGGTTAGCGCAAAAAGTCAGCTAAGATACCATACCATGGTGATTTCAAACAGTGAGATCGCCATGAAAGGAAAAGCTCCTGCCCACGACGAACCAAATTATAACAACGCGGCCAATCCGACAAACTATAGCGACAGTGCAGCTTGCAAGGGAATGCGTTTTGAATTGCAGGTGAAAGCATTGAGCAAAGATGGCTTAATAAGCGCTGATACGAGTGGGATTACCATAACGAATGCCACAGAAGCAAACGTTTACCTTTCAGCAGCCACCAGCTTTAATGGGTTTGATAAATGTCCGGATTCCGATGGTAAAGATGAAAATAAATTGGCTTCAGACTATTTAAGTAAGGCCATACAAAAGGGCTGGTCTGCATTATTGTTGCGTCATGAAACGGATTATCATAAATACTTTAACCGTGTTTCCTTTAACCTGAAAGCCCCTGCCGATAATTCAAATGCGGTGTTGCCTACCGATGAGCGGCTTGTTTCCTACACCAACGGCGCAAAAGACCCTGGGCTTGAAACAATTTATTTTCAATATGGAAGGTATTTACTTATTTCCAGTTCCCGTACCATGGGTGTTCCTGCTAATCTGCAAGGCATCTGGAACAAGGAACTTAGACCTCCATGGAGCTCTAATTATACCACCAATATTAATGTAGAAATGAATTACTGGCCAGCTGAAGAAACCAATCTTTCTGAAATGCACATGCCACTTATTGATTTTATAAAAAATGCGGCGGTAACGGGCACGGTTACTGCCAGTCAGTTTTACCATGCCAGGGGCTGGGCAGTGCACCATAACAGTGACATATGGGCTTTGTCGAACCCGGTGGGCGACCTGGGCCACGGCGATCCTATGTGGGCCAATTGGACTATGGGCTCGCCCTGGCTTTCGCAGCATTTATGGTGGCATTACCAATTTACCGGGGATAAAAAATACCTCAGGGAAACCGCCTACCCGCTGATGAGAGGCGCAGCGAGGTTTTGTATTGACTTTTTGGTGCCGTATAAAGGTTATTTAGTCACAGCACCTTCGGTATCGCCGGAGAATACTTTTATCGATGAGAATGGGAAAAAAGGCAGTGTATCGATTGCTACCACCATGGATATGGAAATTATCCGCGACCTTTTTGACAACGTTTTAAAAGCATCAGATGAACTGGGCGGAGATAAATTATTTCGCGATTCCATCATCGCGGCAAGAGCAAAATTATACCCCTTCCATATTGGTAAAAAAGGTAATCTGCAGGAGTGGTATAAAGATTTTGATGAAGTTGAGCCCCATCACCGGCATGTATCGCACTTGTTTGGCCTTTACCCGGGCAACCAGATATCGCCCGTTGGTACGCCGGCATTAGCTGCCGCAGCGATGAAAACTTTGGAATTAAGAGGTGACGAAGGTACAGGCTGGAGCCTCGCATGGAAGATAAATTTTTGGGCACGATTGTTAGACGGCAACCACAGTTATAAACTGTTAAAAGATCTTTTACGCGCAACCGGCCAAATAGGTACAAATTACAGGAGCGGCGGGGGTTCATATATTAACCTTTTCGACGCCCACCCGCCGTTCCAGATCGATGGAAATTTTGGCGGCCTGGCGGGTATCACGGAGATGCTTTTACAAAGTCAGAATGATGAAATATACCTTTTACCGGCCCTCCCTGATGCATGGCCAACTGGCGAAGTATCCGGCCTGAAAGCGAGGGGTAATTATGTGGTCTCGATGACCTGGAAAGATAAAAAACTAACCGAAGCAACGATTTTAGCAGTTGTTGGCGGCAAATGCAGCATTCGTACAAATAAGCCTGTAAACGTAAAAGGGTCATTAATAGGATCAAAAAAAACAGCTAATGGTTATGTAACGACTCTCAATACAACCAAAATGCAGAAATATATAATTACAGCAATCCCATAATTAGGTTAAATACCAATAACAACAGCTCGATAAACGCCCGATTAAACATTTGTTTTATACTTATTATGAAATCTGTTATTGATTTTTAAAAAACAGGATTAGTTTTAACTTTTGATTCACTTCAGTAATCAAAAATGTCCCTGATAAAACCGCTATTGACCCGAAAGGTATTTAAGTATAAATTCTTCATCGCCTTTATGGCGATTTTGGCGCTTTTTGACATAGAATTTAGCAACGCGCAAACAAACAATAGCTCAAGCGGGATACCACAATTAATAAAACACGCAGGCATTACTCAGCTTTATGTAAACGATAAACCATTTCTTATACTTGGCGGCGAGTTAAATAATTCAAGTTCTTCAAGCATTGCTTATATGCACCCTATATGGGAACAAGTGAAAGCGCTTCATTTTAATACTTTGTTGACCCCACTGTCCTGGGAACTAATCGAGCCAAAAGAAGGAGCGTTTGATTTTTACCTGGTTGACAGCCTTATTATTAAAGCCCGGCAAAATAATATTCACCTGGTATTTTTGTGGTTGGCCAGCTGGAAAAATGGCATGTCGAGTTATGCTCCGTTATGGGTAAAGGAAGATTATAAGAAATATCCGAGGGTAAAAATTAAAAATGGACAGACCATCGAAGTTTTATCCGCTATTTCAGAGGCCAACTGTGCTGCTGATGCCAGGGCTTTTGCAGCGCTTATGAAACACATCAGGGAGTTTGACGGAACAAATCATACGGTATTAATGATGCAGGTTGAAAATGAAGTGGGTATTTTAGGAGACAGTCGCGACCGGTCTGAAACTGCCGATGCTACATTTACCGGAGAAGTCCCAAAGCAATTGATCGCTTATCTTGAAAACAACAGAGATAAACTGGTGCCCGAAGTCAGGAAGCAGTGGGAAGATAATGGGTTTAAGACATCCGGGAACTGGGAGGCTGTTTTTGGAAAAGGAAAAGAGAGCGAAGAGATTTTTATGGCCTGGAATTACGCCGGGTACGTAAGCAATGTCGCGGAGGCTGGGAAAAAGGAGTATCCCATCCCTATGTACGCAAATGCCTGGCTCGACCAGGGCGCTGACCCGAAACCGGGCGATTATCCAAGCGGGGGACCTTTGGCCAGGGTGATGGATATTTGGAAAGCGCATGCTCCTTTTATCGATTTTTTTGCACCCGATCTTTATGCACCAGACTATGACGAGCGCTGCCAAAAATTTACGCAGCGGGATAACCCGCTGTTTATACCCGAGATGAACAGTTCTGACGACGGTGCCCGTAATATTTTTATCGCCATAGGAAAATATAATGCCATAGGCGTTTCACCTTTCGGAATAGACCATATGAAGGATGCTGAAACTTTTGGGTTTACAAAGAACTACAATGTTTTGGGCCAGTTAAGTCCATTGATCCTTGATAAACAGGCGAAAAAAGAGATTACGGGCTTTGTTGTTGATGAGAAAAATCCGGTTGTGACTTGTGATCTGGGCGGGTACCGGCTGGAAATATCATTGGACGAGATATTTGGCCACCGGGCAAAAACCGGATATGGTGTAGTGATGACTAATGGCTTAAATAGCTTTATTGGGGCCGGCAGTGGTTTTAGAGTACAATTTCGTCCGATATTAAACGATGGCGCAAGTATTATAGGCGTCTCAAATATCGATGAGGTTAGCATGAAGGATGGGAAATTTGTTACCGGCCGCCGGTTAAATGGAGATGAAAACGATCAGGGGCGTGCCTGGCGTTTTGCATCATGGCAGGTCGGAATTGAAAGGTGCACCGTTTATAAATATCAATAAACAAGTTTAAAAT
>Ga0302319_10015212_pt1 | contig 14275 bp, 15 predicted proteins | sample Bog_T0_2_FD_203319 | JGI IMG/M metagenome (GOLD analysis project Ga0302319, IMG submission 203319) | Peat permafrost microbial communities from Stordalen Mire near Abisko, Sweden - Bog_T0_2 | ecosystem: Environmental > Terrestrial > Soil > Wetlands > Peat | place: Sweden: Abisko, Stordalen Mire... | reverse complement strand
TTGCCTGCGCTCTCCTGGTCGCCGCGTGTTCCGCCGGCGCCAACGCCGATGTGAAAACGTGGTCCAACGTGGGCAACATTGGAGGGCCGGTCTTGTGGGTGGCGGGGTTGGGTTCCTCGCTATTGCAGGACGGCTCGCAAGGCAAGGAGCACGCGGCGCGCACTCTGGATGGGCTTGTGGTAGCGGGACTGCTCTCTGAGGGCTTGCAGTTCGCGACCCACGAACCGAGGCCCTACACTTCGGGCCACGACAGCTTTCCGAGCGACCACGCGACCCTGAGCTTTGCGGTCGCCGCCGCTCAGTCTTACTACCATCCCCGCCAAGCCCTGCTCTGGTACGGGGCGGCATCGGTGATCAGCTACGCCCGAGTAGCTGGCCACGAGCACCACCCCCAGGATGTGATTGCGGGCGCGGCGCTCGGTTTTGCCGTGGGTCGACTCGCAGTGACCTCGCGCCGAGGCTGGGTGTTTGGGCCAATGTTCAGCGGTGACGGCGCCGGGGTTGAACTGACCTATAGCCACTAAGTCGAGTCTTGCGATGTCTTTCGAAGGGCACGAGATATCCTCCACTGCCAGGCTTACTTCTTCCCGTCACGGACCACATAGACCCGGTGGTAGCCACCGGTCTTGGGGTCATATTCGATCGTGTAATCCTTGCGGGGCTCGCGCTTCGGCTTCCAGAGCCCGAAGCTGAGGATACGCAAGATCAGCTGCCAAGATAGGCGAGTGTTCAGCCCGCTTCGCTGACGCTCGTGATCCTTCTCCACCTGTGCCGCTTTGGCGATCAGCGAGCCGAGATCCTCGTGGCGAACCCCGATATTCTGAGTCTCGGCTTCATGGTAGGCATCCGGATCCGCGAGCTCACCACGGTCCTTCGAGAGCTCCGCCTCGACCGCAGCCAACCTTGGATCGGCACCTTCGTTCTTCATCTTCCCACTTCTCCGAAAGCCATTATGGTTGACGTCCTGGCTGGGCGAACCGTTCGTAGGCCATTGGTAGCACCATTGCTAACTGGGGAAGTCAGCTCCGACCTAAAGCTGTCAGAGTTAGCCAACGGTAGGGACGGCGTCCTAGCAAAATGGCGACTCCAATCGTCCTTGTAGGCTGCAAGACAACAACGCCACCCAGCCTCGCTCCTCACACCGCGCGGGCGCCCCAACGAGCTAGAGTATCGATAACATGCCCCACCCCTCAAACTATTTCGGCCACGAGGCCGAGTACGTGCGCCGGCGCGCGGCCGGAAATCCCGGCTGGGATACCGCTCGGGTGATTGCCGAAAACCTGGCACTCCTCGACGAGGTCTTTGTCGCCGAGCACATGCCGAAGGGCGGGAGGCTGGTCGAACTCGGCTGCGGCGCCGGCGACCTTTCCCTTTGGGCGGCAGAGCGTGGCTATCAGGTCGACGGCATCGACATCTCGCCCTTCGCCATCGCTTGGGCCAAAGAGAAGGCAAGCGATCGAGGGCTGAAGGCGCATTTCCAAGTCGGCAGCGTCCTGGACCTGACCCCGTACGGCGCAGACTCGTTCGAGATCGTGCTGGATGGGCACTGCTTTCATTGCATCATCGGGGACGACCGTCCTCGGTTCCTCGAAGAGTCATTCCGCGTTCTCAAACCCGGTGGGGTGCTGCATCTCAACACGATGTGCGGCGATCCGAGTCCTGGCCAGTTGGCTCGCTTCGACGCCGCAACTCGGAACATCATTCATAGAGGTGCTGCTGTCCGGCATCTCGGCCTGCCCGAGGACATCGAAGGCGAAGTTGCCGCCGCCGGCTTCACAATCCTCGCCCGACGGTGCATACCCCGGCTAACCGACGCCGAGGATGACGACACCCTCCTCATCGACGCCACCAAGCGCTGATACCTGCAAGAATTTTCAGGTAGAGCCTCGCGGGTTCAATCGCCGACAATCTATAGCTGTGGGGTTGAAGTTCTGGAAACGACGGACAAGTCCGGCGGGGGATGTGTTTGCGCACCTCGAACCTGCCAAGTTGCGGATTGCCGCCAATGCCCTTTATCGATTTGCTCAGGCGGCGCTTGGATCCCATCGCAGTCTTATCCTTACGCCGTCCTCGCCTCGAGCCAAAACGTTTGGCATCCAATTGGGAACCATGGGCGAGTGCCTGGAGGACCAGAGGGACAAACCGCGTACCTTGGAGAGGCTGGCGGAGGAACTCGCCGAGAACGTCGGGCAGTTTGCAGATTGGCAGAACACGGAATACGACCGACTCATCACGGATTTTGCGGGATCCCTAGAAAAGATTGTGTCTGCCCTTAGCTCCACCGTGACGGAGAATGAGCAGATTGGCAGCGACATGGCGCGAGTAGCGGAGAACCTTCGCAACGCCGGCTCCTGCGACTCGATCGAAGAGATGCGCTCCAACCTTTCTCAGCAGGCGGCGAGCCTTCATCACGTCGTCAAGCAGCAAGCCGCCATGCAGGTGCATATCAAGCGCGAATATGAGGCGACGGTGAAGGTGCTGGCCAGCCAACTCCAGATGGCGGAAAGCCGTGGCCGCACCGATTCGCTGACCAAGATGCCCAACCGAGGCGCTTTCGAGCAGGAACTTCAGACCGCGCTCGCCCGCTTCCGGCAGGGCGATGGTGAGTACAGCCTTGCGATCACCGATCTCGACATGTTCAAGGCGATCAACGACACCCTTGGTCATCCGGCCGGCGACGCCTGCCTCATCGCCTTCGCTCAATTGCTCAAGGAGTCCTTCGACGGCATCGCCTTCAGCGCCCGTCTGGGCGGTGACGAGTTCGTGGTGCTTTTCAAGGGGGCTGGCGATGACCTCACCCAGCGGCTCCGCAAACTGCAGAGCGACCTTCGGAAGCGACCGGTTTATTACGACGCCACCGACCGATCTCATAAGGCGGTGCTTGCCTGCTCGTTCGGGGTAACCGACGTTCAAGAAGGCGACAACCCCAGCACCGTCTACAAGCGCGCCGACACGAACCTTTATGAGATGAAGCGCATCCAGCGGGGCGAGCGGGCCGACAAGGCCGCCTAATACGCCCCAGGCTCGACTGGGCCATCTTGCTTGATGCCGTCAAAAGAATCCAATAGGGCCGCGGTAGCCGAGGTGCCGATTCGGGTTGCCCCGGCATCAAGCGCCCCGAACATCGCCTCTAAGGTTCGAATTCCCCCTGAAGCCTTCACTTGAATGGCGGGCCCCACGGTGGCACGCATGAGCTTTAGGTCATCCAGGGTTGAGCCGGACGGCGCGAAGCCGGTGGATGTCTTTACGAAGTCGGCCCCCGCTGCCTCGGCCGCCCGGTAGCCAGCCACCTTTTGCTTATGGTCCAGGTAGGCGTTTTCGAGGATGACCTTGATCAGGTGGCCCTGGGCCACCGAGACGATCTGCCAAATCTCCTCCTGGACGTAGCCCGCTTCGCCGGACCGCAGCTTGCCGATGTTGATCACCATGTCAAGCTCCGAGGCCCCGCACTCAATCGCCTCCTTGGCCTCAAACACCTTGGTCGCAATCGTCGTCCCCCCATGGGGAAACCCAATCACCGTGCTCACCCCCACGTCGGAGCCGGCCACGAGGGAGGTTGCCAGCACCACATGGCAAGGCTTCACGCAAACCGTCGCCACCCCATACCGCACCGCCAGGGCGCAGCCCTCGCTGACCTCATCGTCGGTCAACTGCGGTAGCAGCAGGGCATGGTCGATGGTCTTGGCCAACCGACGCCTGGTAATGGTCTTTGAATCGAGGGGCTCGAATTCAGTGTGCATGGAATCAACGCTACCCAAGATGGGCGGACAGTTGAACAGTGGAGCCCTCGACTGGAATCGAACCTGTGACCTCTTCTTTACCAAAGAAGTGCTCTGCCGCTGAGCTACGAGGGCGGATGGTGGATAGAGTAGGATTCGAACCTACGTAGGCTCTCGCCGACAGATTTACAGTCTGTTCCCATTGGCCACTCGGGCATCTATCCAAGCCCTGAATTTATACCTCATGGGATGGGTTGGTCGGGTGGGTGGAGAAGGAATCGACGTAAATTGCGAGGTCTTTACCAGTGGGAAAAGAGGAAGGGAATGATTCGGACATGCTCTCTCTGCCTCCGAAGGCGGCACCTCTCCGCAGCCCTCCTTGAACCCCGAAGGGTTCCGCATCAAAGACCAGAGTTGGGCCCGATCGGGCCTACTCTGGGTTGAGGCACGCGACCCAACCGAACCCCGAAAGGGGTTCCGTAGTTCAGCGACGATGCGATCAACACCACATATCGGACACGCCCAACTTCGGAACCCCCTATCGGGATCTCCGGAGGGCGGGCGCATTATCTGCCGAGACGCGATTTCAGCCGCGACATCAGCCGCCGGTGATGCGGCGGAACGCCTCTTCGTACTTGGCGAGGGTTTTGGCGACGATATCCGCCGGGAGGGTGGGGCCGGGGGGGCGTTTGTCCCAAGCGAGGGTCTCCAGGTAGTCGCGCACGAACTGCTTGTCATAACTGGGCTGGCTACACCCGGGGTGGTAGTCGGAGGCTTCCCAGAAACGAGAGCTATCCGGGGTGAGGGCCTCGTCAATCCAAATCAGGCCATCGTCGGTCAGCCCGAATTCAAACTTGGTGTCAGCGAGAATGAGACCCACGGCGGCGGCATGTTTCTGCGCCTCGGCGAAGATCTTCAGCGTCAGGTCGCGGGCGGTTTTGGCCACTTCGCGGCCGACGATGTCGGCGGCCCGGTCGAAGGTGAGGCTCTCGTCATGGCCCTTCTCGGCCTTGGTGCTGGGGGTGAAGATGGGCTCGGGCAGGCGATCGGAGTTGACGAGGCCAGGGGGCAGGCCAAGGTCGAAAACCCCTCCGCCATGGAGACTGTAGTCCTTGAAAAGCGAGCCAGCAATGTAGCCGCGGGCGATGCACTCGATGGCGATGGGCTTGGCCTTGCGGGCAAGGGTACACCGGCCAGAAAGCGCGGGGTCCCACTGGCCGAGGCGATCAGCGATCGCCTGATCGTCGGTGGCGAGCACGTGGTTTGGGCAAAGATCGGCAAACTTGGCGAACCAGAAGCCACTCATCTGATTGAGGATCACGCCCTTGCCGGGAATGCCGTTGGCCATGATCACATCGAAGGCCGAGATGCGGTCGGTGGCCACAATCAGTAGCGAATCCCCAAGGTCATAGACCTCTCGAACCTTGCCGCGACGGGGCTCCCCAAGGCCGGGAAGCGCGGTGGTCAGCAACTCTGACATGTTTCCAGTATGACCCGTGATAAGCTAGCGCGCATGGTAGGCGCCAACGCCTGGTATAGCTTTGTTTGTGCGCTGCTGCGCACGACGGTGTATCCGATGTACGGCGGTGTGCGGGCCATTGGAGCGGAGAACGTGCCGATGGATGGCCCAGTGCTGCTGGCGCCGGTCCACTTCAGCAACCTCGACCCCCCCTTGGTGGTCATTCATCAAAAGCGCAAGGTCTACGTGATGGCCAAAGAGGAGCTTCTGACCGCCAAGGGGCTGGGGCCCATTCTGCACTCGCTCGACGTGTTCGCGGTCCGGCGCGGGACCGCTGATACCGAATCCGTCCGGCGGGCGATCACCTTGCTAGAAGGTGGCAACGTAGTGTTGATGTTCCCAGAGGGAACTCGCGGAGATGGCAAGTCGCTGTTGCCCCTCAATGCCGGAGTGGCGATGCTCGCCAAGAAGTCGGGGGCCAAGGTGGTCCCCATCGGCATCCACGGCACCCAAATCGTCGCGCCGAGGGTTGGCAAGGGCCGCCACCACCGGATGACGATCGTGTACGGTGAGCCGTTTACGTTTGACGAGGTCGCCGGCGAGGGCAACAACGCCGCCCAGCGGGAGCAGTTTTCTGCATATCTCAGGAAGCGACTCATTGAGCTTTGTGGTGAGGCCGGGTTGAAGCTCGGCGAGTAGCGCTCGAACGGAGTTCATTTCAAGGCGAGTGTCCGGGAAATGGGGACCATGGGCGGCACTTGCGGGTCAAGATCGAGGAACCCAAGACCTTTGGAACGCCGAGGACGGCGTCCCTACCAAATTGTCTCTGCGAGGGACCAAATGCTTGAGACATGTAGACACAAGTGCGCGTATAATAGGTGTATGAACTTGTTCGCACCCAAACCACCTGAGGTGCCCGAGCGCTGTGGGCATGCCAGGGTCACCGCGTCGCCCCGCTCGAAGGCGATTCATCCTGGCGCCGGCGTCCTAAAGGACTTTGACTTCGTTCTCAACGCCTACCGGGGCTGCGCATTCGGATGTGCCTATTGCTATGCGGCGTTCTTCGTGGCCGACTTCAAGGCCCGGGCCGACTGGGGGAATTGGGTGGAGGTGAAGACGTCGGCGCTGGAGGAAGTCGAGGCGGCGTGGTTCCTGAAGGGGCGGAGGCTCTACATGAGCTCGGCCACCGATCCATACCAACCGGTCGAGGCCAAGCTGGGATTGACTCGGCAGATTCTTGAGCTGTTGGCGGAGGAAGTCCGCCAGCCTCGTCTGGTCATTCAAACGCGTGGACCGCTCGTCACCCGCGATATCGACCTTCTATCCCGATTCAAGGACGTGCGCGTGAACATGAGCGTCACCACCGACTCGGAAGCGGTGCGCAAGCAATTTGAGCCAACTTGCGCTTCAATCCCCCGGCGACTAGAGGCCGTGAGGACGCTTGCGGATGCGGGCATACGAACCCGGGTCTGTGTGTCGCCCATGCTTCCCATTGAAAGTGTCGCTGAATTCGCCGATCGGCTCTTGGAGTCCGGCGCCGACCAAGTCGTGGCGAGTCCGTTCCATGTAACTGCCCGTGAGTTCGCCGCCAACACCCGCGAGGGTGCGCTCAAATTGGCGCAGGCGGTGGGCTGGAAACGCGAGAATTATCTCGAAACCGTCGCGCAGTTGAGATCCAAGCTTCCCATCTTCACCCACTTGGGGGACGAAGGGCGTGAAGACTCGTCCGAACGCAAATTACTGGTCGGCTAAGCCGCCGAGAACCGGATTTCGGCGTATGCAATCATGAGGTTGCTCAGGCAACGGATGACGCATGAAACAAAGAAAGATCGGTACGGACAACGTTGGGGCCGTGGGCCTTGGTTGCATGGGGATGTCGTGGGCGTACGGCGCCAGCGACGCAAGCGAAGCCGTGAAAGTGCTGGCCCGCTCGCTCGAACTTGGCGTGAACCACTGGGACACCGCCGATCTTTACGGAGCGGGGGAGAACGAGAAATTGCTCGCCACAGCCCTGGTTGGCAAACGCGACCAAGTCTTTCTTGCCACCAAGTTCGGCAACGTTTACGATGCCTCGATGACCACGCACCAAGATCAGGTCGAACAAAAGGCGGCTTGGATTGTCGATGGAACCCCTGGTTACGCCCGCAAGGCGATGGACCTGTCGCTGCAGCGGCTTGGCGTGGACCATCTCGATCTCTACTACCTTCACCGTGTGGACGAGTTCGTCCCGATCGAGGAGACGGTGGGGGCTATGGCCGATTTGGTAAAGGCCGGAAAGACCCGATTTATCGGTTTGAGCGAGGCCTCGGCGGTAACCATTCGGCGCGCCCACAAAGTACATCCCATCGCGGCAATACAAAGCGAGTTCTCCTTGTGGACTCAGGAATATCTCCATGACGTGGTGCCCCTGTGCGCGGAACTTGGCATCGCTTTCGTACCCTATTCTCCTTTGGGTCGCGGCTTTCTCACCGGGATGATCACGAGCCCCAAGGACCTCGCCGAAGACGACTGGCGCCGGATGAATCCACGATTCCAGGGCGACAACTTCGAGAAGAACTTCGAAATCGTCCATTTGGTGGAGGAGATTGCCCGAAGGCTCAGTGTGCCCGCCTCAGAAGTTGCCCTTGCCTGGGTGCTTTCCAAGGGTTCGCATATCTGCCCCATTCCCGGCACCAAGCGCGTGAGATACCTTGAGCAAAACGCAGCCGCGGCCGACCTTTACTTGAGCGGAGACGATCTGGCCATCCTCGATAACGTGCCCCTCCCGGTCGGGACCCGCTATCCCGCCCAACACATGTCCCGCGTCAACATCTGACATCCAGGGGTTTGACGTTGAAATCGCCGACGCCCTTGGCGTTGCATCCGGCTGCTTGCGGATGGCATGATGACAACACGCTTGAAGTCTTGCCGTCGTGGCAGGAAGCTTTGGGGGAAGTCCGGTGAGAATCCGGCGCTGTGCCGCAGCGGTGTGGACCGAGAGGTCCGAGCCCGAATGCCCGATTCAAGCGAGTTTGTGACGTCGTCGCCTACGAGCATGGGACTTCGCGCATCGCCCGGAGCAGGCGATCGCCTAGTGTCATCCTCGGCCCCGATGATCTCACCGTTACTGCGCCCCCGGGCGCGTCATGAGGTCAAATAAAGTTGAAAAATCGAGCCTTCACGCTCATCGAACTGCTGGTGGTGATTGCGATCATCGCCATTCTCGCCGCAATCCTTTTTCCCGTATTCGCCCAGGCCAAAAACGCCGCCAAGAAGACGGTTAGCCTCTCAAATCTCAAGCAAATTGGCCTCGCCTGGGCCATGTATGGGAACGACTATGACGATTACACGGTGCCTGCCGAATACACCCAAGACGGTTGGAACACGTATTTCACCTGGTACGGCTACTACAACACGACCACCAACACCCTTGACCAGCAACAGGGCCTGCTCTACCCGTACACCAAGAGCAATGGCATCAAATCCGATCCCGACTTCAGCAATCTGGTGAAGTCCACCAAAATCGGTGCCCTGGGCTACGGATACAACTACTCCTATCTCAATTCAACGGACCCTGCCTACAATTACATCGGGATTTCGCAAAGCCAGATCGAACAGCCCAGCGCGACGCTGTCGTTTGGAACGGTTGCCCAGTGGGATCAAAGCGACCCCACTCCGGACTTGGTTGGCGATGGGTTCATCGACCCGCCCTCCCAGAACGATCCGACCTTGCAAGGGCGTTACAACGGCATTGCCAACTTGGCCTGGTGCGACGGGCACGTCAAGAGCATCACCCCGGTTTACAGGTCCTCACCCGCGTTGATCCAATACGGCACGCCGTACTCGATGCAGCCGTACCTGGCCAACAACCTCGGTGATGCGTCGCCCATTCCGATCCCAGGAGATGCCTGCGATCTGAACATGACGACCTACCTCTGCGACCCGGCTACCCAGAGCCTTTATGACCAAGACTACGAGCTGGTGAAGCCCGGCGGGTAGTCCCAGCGTTCGGGCGGTCCGGTGGCTCTCAGCCGCCGGACCGCCCATCGGAATCAGTCCGATAGCAACTCTTGGATCTCCGCGGCGAGCTTAGCTTCGCCGGGGTAATCCTCCCAATTGAGCTCGCCCTCATACTTGAAGCAAACTTGGCCCTTTTTGTTCACGAGAAACACGGTGGGCCAAGCGGTGACATTCCAGGTATTCCAGTTCCGACCATCATTGTCAACGAGAATCGGATACTGGATGCGCTCGCGCTTGATCTCCGCTTTGATCCTAAGCAGAGAACGTTCGAACTTGGTTTCTGGGGTATGGACCCCGACGATCGCCAGGCCACGGGTGGCGAATCGGGCTTGGAGCCGGTTGTAGATTGGCAGGTTCCGCTTGCAATTGATACAGTCAAGGGTCCAAAACTCAACCATGGTCACTTTGCCTTTCCGTGCCGACAACGAGACCGGCGATCCATTCAGCCACGTTCCCCCGAGCAACTGCGGCGCGTTGGCTAGTTGGCGAGCAAACGCCAATAGAGCGAGGGCAGCGACCATGCTTACAAGTACCTCTCCGGGATCACGAGATTTCGCCTCCTGGCGCAATCCTGATTATAATTCAACATCATCGAGCCAACTGCCTTGGTCCCCACCGACGAATCCTACTTCGCCACGTTCCGGACGGAGAAGCCAGCGGCTGAAGCAGCGGGCCTCCCCCTCCCGACCATTCGGCCTGCCCGGCCTGAAGACCTTGATGGGCTCGCAGTTCTGTCCCAAGAACGAAACGGGGGGACGCTGGATGAGCACCACGCCACCTTCGCGAAGGAACTCAGGGAGAACCCAGGTTGGGTCAACCGGCTGCTCCTCGTGGGCGTGGTAGACGACCGACTGGCTGGATTCGGGAGGGTGGTCTTCTTTCAATCCTCGCCCAATGCGCCAGAAAATGTTGCACCGACCGGTTGGTATCTCGGTGGCGTGATCGTGACGCCGGCCCATCGTCGGCGAGGCATTGGCTATGAGTTGACACGCCAACGGCTTGAATGGATCAGAGCAAGGGCAGAGGAGGTCTTTTACGTGGTCAACGCCCTGAATCGGGCATCAGCCGCTCTCCATGAACGATTCGGATTTGAAGAGCTGACTCGGGACTTCTTCATGCCAGGCGCCTCATTCATTGGGGGAGTCGGCATCCTTTATCGGGCCCGCCTCTGTGAGACGCCATGATGTATCGAATCGTGAATCCAGATGGCAGCGCCCGATGCTGCTTGCGGGAGGCCTTCCGTGGTTGCGGCCCTGGATGGGTGATGGAGATATCTGCGGGAAGCCCGTGGTTACCGCCCGGAACATCTTGCTCTCTGCGGTGGTACTCCTAAACATGAATGCCATCATCGCCGCCATGCTTTTCGGTCTCTCATTGAACGCCGGCCAGGCGACGCACCAGGCGAGCGTGCTGGTAGAGCTCTTTACTTCCGAAGGCTGCTCAAGCTGTCCACCCGCCGACAGCCTGCTCATTTGGCTCCAGAAGAATCAGCCGGTGGCCGGGGTGACGATCATTCCGATGAGCGAACATGTCGATTACTGGAACAACTCCAGTTGGCAGGATCGATTCTCGTCACCGGGGTTTTCGGACCGCCAGCAGGAATACGTGCGATCGCTCCACGTCGATTCGCCTTACACCCCCGAAATGGTGGTCGACGGGCGGGCAGAGTTTGTCGGGAGTGACAAGGATGCCGCCCTCCGTTTGATCGATGCCGCCGCCAAACAACCCAGGGCCGACGTGCAGGTAAGCGACGTGAGGGTGATTGGGCAAATCCTGACATTCGATGTCTCCGTCAACAGGCTTGACTTCCCTTCGGCCGACCACCTTAGCGATATCTACGTTGCCGTGACCGAGGACGCGTTGTCAACGCGAGTTCGCGGTGGCGAGAACAGTGGCCACCTTCTTTCCCACACCGCCGTCGTCCACGAATTGTTGCGAATCGCAAACATCATTAAGGGCGCATCTCTCACGAAGCCCTTTAGCGTGCCACTGATGCCGGGGTGGAAAATCGGGAGTCTCTCCGCAGTGGCGTTTGTCCAAGGACGCGGCAGTCGCCGGATTCTCGGTGCGGGAATTGCCCGCGTGAGCGCGCCCTAACCAATAGGCTTGGCGTATGGCCCGATTCGTGATAGAATCAGCGTATGAAAAAGTGGACCCGCCCAGTGTTCGTTGAGATTCCCATCTGCGCCGAGTGCGCTGCTTATTCGAACGCTCGCTAAGCTTTCCCCTTCCAACACGATGCCGCACCTGCTCCCGACCCACGAGTGCGTGGAGGTTTGGTGCGCATAAAGCTCCTGGGCTCGGCGGCAGGCGGCGGCTTGCCGCAGTGGAATTGCCACTGCTCGAACTGCGATGGCGCGCGGGCCGGTCGCATTCCGGCTCGCACCCAGTCCTCCGTCGCATTCAGCGCCGATGGTGATGCCTGGTTCCTCATCAACGCATCGCCAGATATTCGGCCTCAGTTGGAGTCCTTGCCGAGGGGGGAGTCAGGCGCTCGAGCGAAGCCTTTTGAGGCGATCCTGCTTTCAAACGCCGATCTGGACCACAGCCTCGGCCTTCTCATGGTTCGCGAGGGCGGGCCGGTCAACGTTTATAGCTCAAAGGAGATCTGGCAGACCGTCGCCGAGGCGTTGGCTTTTGAGCGAATCCTCGGTGCATTCTCCGGACGGGGAACGGCTGGCATGTCCTGGCATCGCCTGGATCACGAGTGTATCGAACTCGAAACCGCAGGCGGGATTCCAACCGGCCTGCGTCTCAAAACACACATGCTTTTAGGAGATCCTCCCAGTTACGACCAGAGTCAGGGTTCTGGCGCCGGGCACGCCTGCGCCCTTGAAATCAATGACGAGCGCTCAGGGGCCCGCGTAGTCTGCGCGCTCGATGTTGCGGCGCCTCACCCTGAACTGATGAACGCCATCAGCACGGCGGACCTATCCATCGTCGACGGCACATTCTGGTCGCCGGCCGAGATGATTGACCTCGGCTTCTCCACCCGCACGTCGGCGGAAATGGGACACTGGCCCATTTCGGGCGAAACTGGCAGTCTCACCACCTTCATGGGAACGGCGCGTAAGGGGCAACTCGTCTATTCCCACATCAACAACACCAACCCGATTCTCGACCCCGATTCCCCGGAAAGGACTGAAGTGAAGGCGGCCGGTCTGATCATCGGCGAGGACGGGATGGAGTGGACGCTATGACTCGGAGAGGGCTTTGGGACCCTGCGGAGTTCGAGGCGCGCCTCCGCCAGGTTGGCGTACTCCGCTATCACAGCCTGCACCCCTTCAACATCGCGATGAACAACGGCGAATTGAGTCCTGAAGAGCTGCGGAGGTGGGTGCTCAACCGATTCCTCTACCAAACATCGATTCCGATCAAGGACGCCGCGATCATGGCCAATTGCCCGGTTCGCGAAGTGCGCCGCCTGTGGGTGCGCCGCATTACCGATCACGACGGAACTGCCGAGGGTCTCGGCGGCATCGAATCCTGGGTCCGACTCGGGCAGGCGATGGGCATCTCACCCGACGAAATGTGGGATTACCGCCATGTACTGCCGGGCGCCCGATTCGCGATCGAAGCGTACGTCCACTTCGCACGGTCCGAGCCTTGGCCGATCGCCGTCGCCTCCTCCCTCACCGAGCTGTTCGCCCCCGACCATATGCGCGAGCGAGTCGCTTCAATGGAGGCGCATTATCCCTGGATCCCAAGCTGGGGTTACGACTACTTCCGGGCGCGATTCACCCAGGCGAGGACCGACTCGGGCGAGGCGCTCGCCATTACCCTAAACTACTGCGATACCCCCGAACTTCAGGATCGGGCGGTGGAGGCCCTGGAGTTCAAGTGCGACGTGCTCTGGAGTCTGCTCGACGCGGTTCAGGGAGCCAAAGTTGGATAACGCCGTACCTGCCCTGGCGTCGTTCGTCCGGATTCAACCGGATCGCCTCACCGGCCTGCCGGTTCTCCTTGCACCCGAGGTCGCCCTTGAACTGAGCGAATCGGGCGCTGAAATCCTGCGCCTTTGCGACGGTCGGCGCACTCTCGGCGATATCGCCTCCCACTTGGCGACCGAATTCGATGCACCGGTCGAGGAGATCCTGGCGGACGCCCGTGAGTTCTTGCGACTGCTTTCCGAACAGGGCTACGTCAGGTGGGCTGAGCCATGTCCCTAAGCTCCCGCCCCCTTGGGCTCCTTGCCGAGCTGACGCATGCCTGCCCCCTGCACTGCCCCTACTGTTCAAATCCCTTGGTGGTTTCGAAGCCCGGCAAGGCACTCTCCACCGCCGCCTGGGACTCTGCGATCGGCCAGGCGGCCGAAATGGGTGTGCTTCAGTGCTCCCTTTCGGGAGGAGAGCCACTCCTGTTCAAGGACCTTGACCGGCTTATCACAACGGCGCGCCGCGAAGGCCTTTATACCAACCTGATCACGAGTAGTGTTGGGCTAACGGCGGCACGGGCGGTTTCTCTCAAAGACGCCGGCCTGGATAACGTGCAGATCAGTTTCCAGGCCGATTCGGCCGAGTTGGGCGACTCTATCGCCGGCGCCCGAGTCCATCAGGCCAAATTGGACGCGGCCCGGCACGTCACCGACGCCGGGCTCAACCTCTCCGTGAACGTCGTCTTGCATCGCTTCTCCATCGAGCGGATCGGACCGTTAGCCGATCTCGCGGCAAGCTTGGGAGCCAACCGGGTCGAGTTGGCTCATGTGCAGTTCTATGGATGGGCATTTGAAAACCGGCGCCTGCTGCTGCCAACCCGGGGGCAGATCCGCCTCGCCGATGAGGCGATTGTCAAGATCAAGGAGCGCTACCGGGGCGCCATGGAAGTGCTGTACGTGGGCTCCGACTACTTCGAAGCCCGTCCCAAGCCGTGCATGGGCGGTTGGGGGGCGCGTTTCCTCACCATCGACCCCGACGGCTTCGTCCTTCCCTGCCCCACTGCTCGCTCGATTCCTGGCATGCGGTTCGACAACGTGTCAGATACGACGCTCAAGTCGATTTGGGAAGGTTCGGAGGCGTTCCAGAGGTTCCGAGGTGACCAATGGATGGAAGAGCCATGCCGGACTTGCGAGTTCAAGACCGCGGACTTCGGCGGCTGTCGC
>Ga0302319_10015210_pt1 | contig 14275 bp, 8 predicted proteins | sample Bog_T0_2_FD_203319 | JGI IMG/M metagenome (GOLD analysis project Ga0302319, IMG submission 203319) | Peat permafrost microbial communities from Stordalen Mire near Abisko, Sweden - Bog_T0_2 | ecosystem: Environmental > Terrestrial > Soil > Wetlands > Peat | place: Sweden: Abisko, Stordalen Mire... | reverse complement strand
TGCCCTGACAGCTCTTATACGGACATCAATTGTCGAATAGATCTTATGATCCATGGACACGGAACATATCCATCGGCAGGAATTATGCAACAACAAATGTTGCAGAACTTTTGAATAGATCTATATAGGAATGTTAATTGGGAAAAAGGATCTGGTATCATTATTCGAGGCGATCCGGCTAGTAGGCGTCAATATTGCTAAGTTGGAGCCCGATGATACCCGCAAGCTCCTGCAAATGGCTATCGTTATCGCCGATGATAAATTTGTCGATCAAGATCAGGTCGACGACGTTGTATTAAATGCACTTAAGACGAGTGGGCGAGTTCTCGATGCATCATTGCAATGGGAAGTCATGAAGACATCTCTATGGAACGAATTGCTCCCGGGGCGAAGCCAAAGGTCCGACAAAGATCGGGCGGCATTCGATGGTCGAGTGGCTCATGAAATAAGCGAATTATACAAGAGCCTCGTAAATGGAATTGATAAAAATTTTGATTGGGAGAAGCCCATCTATATGAATGTACGTCCGCCGGCAGCCACCGGGCTTCCACCTGGCGTTGAGCCGGAAGAGATCGCGGATCCAATTCTGCGCGCTCAATATCAAAAGGCCATCGATGAAAACGAGAAACGAAATGAATTATTTAAACAGCAAAATGCGATCAAGCGTCAAATAGCGGATGTAATCAAGAGGGTGTCCGATTGGATGAAGCGCCAGCCCAAAGAGGCGATTCCAATAGTGAGACAAGAGTTAATCAAAGCCGACATATCAGCCGACGATATTAAGCTGTTTATTCCGGAAAATATTCCCAGCGATAAATAAATGCAGGGTCCTGTAAGATATTTCATCGCTATCTATGCGCTAATTTTTTTAGCGTGTGTTCTAACCGATGCCAATCGGATGAGTTGCGCGCCAAGCGCGATACCTCAAGTCCCAGAACGATGCCGGCATGTCCCATGCCAACCTCGGTCACCAGCTGCTGGAAGCCCATCCGATCCTTTGCTGATGCGCCGGACTGCCCCTGATCGCAGTCGATGACATGGACGCGTTCGTTTGGCCAGCCGAGGGCTACCGCCCGTTGCCGCAGGGCGTATTGCCGCTGGGTGCTTTCGGTATTGTTGAAGACCTGTTGAAGCGACGACTGGCGGATATAGAGGAAGGCGTCCCGTCGCAGATGATCATCACGAATTTTGTTCTTCGTTTCGAGATCGAGTGTCATGCGACACCGTCCAGTCTGGTGGCCATAACCATGCTGGTCAGCAACGTGACCAGATCATCTGTCGTCTGAACCGCTGCCGGCTGCAATTCTGAAGGGGGCTTCTTCGCGTCATGGATCACCGCCGTGATGCTCTCCTCCTTGCTGATCCAGGCTTGCATCCAGGCAATTACCCCTTGATGTGCCACTAATGCGACGCTCCACGATTCGCGGACGCCATTGGACGCAATCGTTCGCAAAGCCTCATAGCGCGTTGTCCATTGCTCACTCGTCTTGTCATCAGTGCTTAGGCGGACGACGGGAGTCGCCCCTTTTTTGCGGCCCCGGCCAGGACTCGTTCGATGCTCCGGCGATGGATGATAATTCCTAGTCGTTGTCGTACATGTTCCGCCAGAGCAGCTGCCGAGCATGCTCGATCGGCCGTCCGCTGTTCGACGATGACGTTCATGACCGCATCGGTCAGTTTGTGGCGGCGCTTGGGACCACGTTTGCTGGGGATCAAGCCAGGAAGGCCGGCACGACGATAGGCGGCTAGTGCCTGATAAAACGCCATGCGGGAGAATCCAAATTGCTTGGCGGCCTCGCTGGCAGAGCGCCCGTCGATCCGGACGCAGCGGAGCATCTCGTATTTGACCTGGACGAGATCCTGGGGATCGAAGAAGTCGCTGCCGTGAAATAGTTGATCCTGGACTGCCAGGGGCCTGGGATGGAGTGCTCCTTGCTCGCGCAAGGCTTGCCGTTTGAGATCGCTTTGGTTCATCGGCACCCCCAGAGCACAACGTAAGTGTACTTTGTATTATGCCGCTTATAGGGGATGTTTTTCTTGATTCAAATGGTATTTTACCGGTTATATGTGCGGTATTGTCACATATTACCCAAAGAGCAATGCTGCTTTGCGGCATAATTTCATGTCCATTTGCGACACAATTTAGTAGACACGGCCGAGGCAGCGGATTATCGTTCACGGGTCACCTCCGCGCCAATGGTGGTGATCAAACGAGCCAACTCGACCAGATCAGCGAGTCGAAAGGCAGAGCGGCCAGCAGATACAAGAACCACCGGGTCTGGAGCTACTGCGTCAGTCCAACTTGCCGGAATGCTGCACAGATGGCCCAATTGGTCCCGATAAGTCACTCGCATCTCTGCCCATGCCAGCCGCAGCGTTATCAGAGGGAACGTCAGGCCGCATTGCGGGTGGAAAGCATGGGTAATGACAACGTTATCCGGCGGACCACTCCCAGGCGGTGCCGTTGCGCCCGGTCGAGTTGTAGGGGTTCTTGATTCACCGTTCGCATCGGGTGCAAGTGACGGTGAAGATAAATTCGTTCGCTGAACGCTACGTGAGGACAATCAAATCCGAGTGCGTGCGCAGATTGTGGTTCATTGATTACCAGGGGCTGTGCGACGTCCTGAACGAATACGTGCGAGTCCACTACAACCGGGAGAGACCCCACCAAGGGAAGGATAACCGGCCTTTGCCAGCCTTTGAGCAGGATCGGGTACCTCCGCAGAAACCCATCACGGGATTCAAAGCCAGTCAGATTCGTTGCGTTACTCGATGCCGAGGGACCGTTAGGCACTACTACCGCCCCGCCGCCTGAATTGTCGGGGGAAATGGGAAGAAGAACCGCCGAGGCAACGCTCGGCGGAAGGCGAGGCTTTGACCAGAAACAGAAATTGCTACGGAAAATCAGCCGAGTCGGCGGATTACGCAGCGGCTTTGGTGATGGCGAATTGGACATCACGTAGCGATTCTGGCCTGGGAATTCCGATGTCGAGTGTCGCTATTTGCTGCGATGCATTTCTGCGGAGTACGGGGAAGGAGCACTGCACGGCGGTGTCCGCTCCGGATGCATGGCGCTCACTGCCGCTCATTCCGCACCTCGGCCTGACGCCGCGACGCTCAATGCGTGGCGCTCAGCCCAACCAGGCGCACCGCCTCGGCCAGCCCGTCATGATCGCTGGCCAGCAGGTTGAGCGCCTGGAATTCGCCGACGAATGGCGACAGGCTGACCGAGACCAGCGCATGGCCCGCCGCCAGGGAGCCGAGGCCCGGCGGCAGCAGGCGGCCGCGTGCCTGGTCGAGCAGCAGCACATTGGTCGTCGGCATGCCCAGCAGCACGAGATCCGCGGGAATGGTCGACCAGTGCGGGAAATGGCAGGCGGGCAGCGCGGGCTGCAGGCTGACGACCAGGTCATTGGCGGCGATGGTGCGCACCTCGGCGCTGCGACCATGGGCGGTCAGAGCCGACTGCAGCTGCGTCGCCAGGGCGCTGACAGCCGCATCCGCACGCTGCTCGGCGGTCAGGGCGATGACCAGTCGCTGCGTGCGGGCGAGGAATCTGGCCATCGCGGCGGCGGACGCGCTGTCCGCCGCCGCCGCCGCGGGAGCGGCGGTCAGGGTGCTGGTGCTGGTGGTGGCGAGGCCATCGATGAGATCGGTGGCGACGATGGTCAGCTGACCGGCATCGTGCGTGGTGACAGGCAGGGTGAGGGTGGCGCCGCTTGCGGTGAACAGGGTGGTGGTGTCGCTTCCCAGGCTGACCCGCACCGCGATGGGAATGCCGGGCAGGACGGGGCCATCTCCGAGACTGACCGTGCAGGTCAACTGCCCCTGGGGGGTCGAGTGCAGCCGGAGCGCCGGGGGGCCGGGCTCATGCGCCGGCAGGCAATAGACCTGGAAGGCATCGGTGGTCAGATCGACATCGCTCGCCTCCTGCTCGGTCAGCTTCCTGCCGCGGCGCAGGTCGTAGATCGGCCGCGTCGTGGTCCAGCTGAGATGGCCATGCTGGGGTTTGACCACCGCGCTGGCATTGCTCCTGGGAACCACACCCCAATTGACCACCGTCACCACCTGGGTGTCACCGGCGGTCATCGGGATGGCCCACACGGTGGGATCGCTGGAGGCCGCGATCGGCGGGGCGATGCCCTGCATCGCCGTGCGCAGGCGGGTGATGTTCTCGGCATTGCGCGCCAGCAGCACGGGCGTTGCGTCCATGTCGCTCTGCGTGACATAGGAGCGGATGCTCAGGCCGGAGGCCGTCGTCGCGACCGGGCAGACGGACTCATCATCGGCTATCAGGCGGCCACCCGCCGCCACGAACGCGGTCAGCTCGGTCTCAAGGCCATCATACCAGTGCCAGGAATCGTCGAAGCGGTTGAGGCCGACCAGGAGCACGGCGTGCATGCCGGGCGGCAGTCCGCGCCTGAGCTCCTGCGGCGTGATGATCTTCGCCGGCCAGCCGGCGGCATGGGCGAGGAACAGCGCCTCGCTCACCATGCCCTCATGGCAGCCATGGCGTTCATCGGCCTTGATCGGGCGCGAGATCGCCTGGTCCTCGACGTAGAGCACGCCGATCGACGCTGATGGTTCGCTCATCGCATAGAGGCCGCCGAAGCGATGGATCCAGGCGTTCATCTCGGCGATGTCGTGGCCGGCGCCCGGGTTGGCCCACTGCTTCTGCTGCGCCGCGTTGGCCAGGGTGGTGGTGCCGATGGCCTTGATGCCGCGCGTCAGCGCCAGGGCATAGGCGCGCTCACGCGCCTCGCGTCCGAACAGCAGGTGGAAGTCGTCGATCAGGCACCACGCCGGCTTGTCCGGGTAGTACGAGCGCAGGCGATCGATGAGCGCGACCTGATGCATCGGCTTGGATGACTTCAATTCATTCCAATCATAGCTCTGCAGGGTGTCGACGCCGGCGAACAGCTGCAGCCCCGGAATGGTGCCGGCCGGCCAGCCGCCCGAGCCCAGCACCCCGGGCGAAGACCCGAACGAGCCGCTGGTGACCGGCAGATCGCACACCTCATGCGCCGCCTGGGAGAGGTAGCCGCAGCCGCTGAACGTGGTGTCGTAGCGCGCGATGTAGGCGAGGAAGGCGCGCTGATCGGCAGCCCTGACCTCGTAATCCTTCTGCGGTGAGAGCGCCGGACCGACCGGCACCCGCGGTTTGAGCGTCCCCATCAGCACCGCCAGCCCCTCGCTCCAGGACTTCTCCGGATGCGGTGGCGCCCAATCCCAATACGGGACGTACCCGGCATTGTCGGCACCGATCGTCACACCGCAGAAATTGGGGAAACGCGCCAGGCGCTGCAGGATCAGCTGCATATCACGGTACTTGGGTGCGTGGTACTCGGGAATGGTGGCGCAGTAGAAGGACTGGCTGGCATCGCACAGCGACACGATGTTGGCGCCGCCCTGCAGGCCGTGGGCCTGGAGCGCGCGCAGCCAGGCGTCGCAGCCGAGCCGCGCATCCTCGCCATCCAGCTGCTTGGCGGCGATCTGCTCGAACACCCGGTCGTAGTTCTGCTCGTTCAGCAGCTGGGCATACTGCTCCACGCTGCCGGTGAAGCCGGGGCCCTGCTCGGAATGGAAGAGGAAGCCGCCGCTCATGCCGTGGGTCAGCGACACCGCGTAGGTCGACAGCGGGGAGCATGGCACCGTCCGTCCGATCCGCGCCGCCAGGGGGAGGTGCGCATCGGCTGGGGCCGCCTCCGGCGCCAGCAGCGCCTGCGCGCCCGCCACGGCCGCGCGGTCCTCATCCCATTCCTTCTGGTTGGGGAATTGGCTCGGATGCTCGAGGGTGTCGATGGTGATGGCAGGCCCGCTCCCGGGCAGGACCTGATGCACGGGGATCAGGAGATCCTGGGGGTTGCCGGCCTGCACCGGCTGCAGGCCGACCGCCATCGCCGCCGAGGCGCGCCCATCGACGGTGATCTGGTAGGGCGCCGCGGAGGCGCTCTGCGGCAGCAGCAGGGTGAGCGAGGCGAGCTCGGCCGGCGCGACATCCTTGTCATAGATGGTGGTGCCGCCGCAGCTGACGGCGACAGCGTGGAAGTGCCCGCCGGCGGCGCGGATGATGATGGGGAAGGCCCACAGCTCGTAGTCCTTGTCGTTGCTGCGCGCGGTATGGTCGCTGGTGTAGATGAAGCGCTGCCCCCACAGCCATTGCAGCGCGCGCAGCCAATGGTCGCCGGGCTCGATGTGCGCATCGTCGTCGAGCTGGAAGAGCGCATGGCTCCTGCCGTCCTCGCGCAGCGGCAGGAAGATCCCGCGCTCGGCCCCGTGATCGAACAACGGCGAGCCAGCGAGCTGGCAGGCCGGCCAATCGATGGCATCCGGGCCCGGACGCCGTTCAGCGAGCTGGCGGGTCATGCCCGGCTTGCCGCGCAATCCGATCGGCATGTCGTAGCGCACCAGGTGCATGGTCACGAACTGGGTGGGTGCGACCAGGTCCTTGGCGGTGGCCGCCCTGGTCGGCAGGCGGCTCTCGCCATCGAGCTTCACCTCATCCTCGGTGAGCGCGGCGGCATAGAGGCGCACATCATCGAGCAGTCCGCGGTAATGGCAGCGCCCGCCGCCATTCCAGGTGCCGCTCTCCTGGAAGCCGAAGAACAGCGGCTGATCATTCGACGCCAGGCTGCCGTCCATGTGCCGGCGGTCGATCTGATGGCCATTGACGTAGAGCACGCGATCGCCATCCGCCTGGACGGTGATGGCGATGTGCGTCCAGGTCCCGACCGCGCACAGCGGCCCCGAGCGCACGTTGGCATTCCAGTCGCGGCCGTTGCTGAACTCGCCCACCACCGCGCCGTTGTCGCCAAGGCCGATCCCGAACGGCGCGCCCATCCACAGCACTTCGCGTTTGCTGAGGATCGAGGCGATGCAGTTCTTCTCGGCCAAGGCCTCGGGCTTGATCCACATGGTCATGCTGAAGGGCCCGCCGATGCGGTTGATCAGCTTCGGTTCGGCGACGGTGACCTGCGACCGACCCTGGGCGGTGAGCCGCAGGGCATGGCCGCGCTTGCCACCCTCGACGAACGAGGCCCCCTCGCCCAGCCGGCCATCGATGTGCAGCGGCCCCTCATCGACCATCGTGCGGCCATCGCCGGATGGCTCCATGCTCCACGACGCCAGCAGGGGGACCTCCCCGGCCGGAGCTGCCGCGGCGGCGATGGCGGCGATGGCGGCGACGGAGACCGTCAGGAGGCAGCGGATGAGGGGTATGGTCATAGCAGCGTGCTCTGGCGATGATGGCGGTGCGACACGAGGAGCCTGCGGCTCAGGCGAGATGACGGCACACCACGGCCCCACCCCCATGGACCGTCAGTCCGTCCGTCAGCCGCACGATCCCCGCATAATGGTACCCAAGTGTTCATATGTTGTTCAAGACCTGTTAGTAACATTTACTATCTGAACCATTGGTATTTTTGTTGGCCGGTCTGCGCTCCCACCTGGCCCTGGGACGGGCAAGAGCGGTGATCGGAGGTTCACCCGGTCGCAACCAGGTGCGACCGAGACGACGGCTGGCATCCCGTCGGCACATGCGGTCGCGTCACGGTGCGGTGCGTTGCCTGCCGACACCGTGCCCGTGATAAGCAGCCGCATCGGCAGCGCCCTGGTTTCGGGCCCATGCGTGCTGGCCTGCGCCGCTGGCCGGACTGGCGGCCCCGCGGTGCGTCGCGCACACACCCCGAGCCCCTGCCCAGGATCGATGCCGCTGCCGTCCGCCTCATGAGCACCATCGCTCGAGCAGCTGCACGAGCCAGCGATCCCCCGCACAGCAGACGAGAAAACCCGTCCCGGGTCGGGTTTCACCCCATGGCATCTCCCGCTGCGGAGGCATAACCACCATCGTAGAGCCGCGTGATCATCCCGTCCTGGAATGACCTGCATGTCTATCGCCACGGCCATTGCCGCCCACCCACCATGCGCATGAGCCAGTCTGCGACGCCGCCGTCGCTGCGCCTGTGTCCGGTTCAGACGGGGACCCGTCCGCACGGTGCAGGAGACGACCGGCTCATCCAGCCGTGCGCACCTGGACAGGAACGGCTCCCGCCAGCGATGCCCGCGCATCCGGCCCTCCCAACTCTCCAATCAGCGATTCCGGCTGAAAGAGGAGCGCCTGGTTGGCAGCTCGCACCGACGACTGGCAGCCGACACGGCTCCTGATGCTCGACGAGCAGCTCAAGCAAGGAACTCCACCGTGAGTGCGCGCACCATGCCCCATCGCCGAGATCTCCCACCAGCGAGCAGACGACGAGGATCACGCCGGCAGGCGCACCGGCTGCCGCACCATCCCCTGCGTCACCTGCATTGCCGCGACCGCATGGTGAGCCCGACCCGTCCACCCTGTCCGCGCCTACCCTCAGGCGACTTGTCCCTGGGGCACCGATGAACACCAAGCCGAACAGATCAGTGCCCGATGCTCCGCCGGGCACCCCGGGAAAAGCCGAGGTTCGCGCCGGCTCTCCCATGCCGCTGGGTGCCCACGAAAGCGGGAGCGGGGTCAACTTCGCCATCTTCACCCGCAATGCCACGCGGGTTCGTCTGGAATTCTTCCACCGTCCCGAAGACGCCGCACCCGCGCTCGCGATCGATCTGGATCCGGCGCGCAACCGCACCGGCGATATCTGGCACATCTGGGTCAAGGGGATCGCATCCGCCCAGCTCTACGCCTATCGCATAGACGGCCCCTACGAGCCCTATGCAGGGCATCGCTTCAATGTTCGGAATCTGCTGCTCGACCCCTTCGCTACGGCGATTTCGCACCAGCCGCACTGGGATTTCACCGCCGCGCTGGGATACGACCCATCGTCGCCGGAGAAGGACCTGGCCCCCTCGACGCTGGACAACGCCGGCAAGATGCCGAAATGCGTGTACAGCACCCATCCTTTCGATTGGGCGGATGATCAGCCGCCACGGCATCCGTGGTCGAAGACGATCATCTACGAAACCCATGTCCGCGGCTTCACCATCGATCCCAGGTCAGGGGTGGAGCACCCGGGAACCTTCCGGGGCCTGATGGAGAAGATCCCCCATCTGAAGGCATTGGGCGTGACGGCGGTGGAACTGATGCCCATTCAGGAATTCAATGAATCGTCCGTCACGCGGCGCAATCCCCTCACCGATCAGCGGCTCAGCAATTACTGGGGCTATGATTCCATAGCCTTCTTCGCGCCCAAGGCCTCCTACTGCAGTTCAGGCAGCCTGGGCCAGCAGACGTGCGAGTTCAAGGAGCTGGTGCAGGCGCTCCACAAGGCCGGCATCGAAGTGATCCTGGACATGGTGTTCAATCACACGGCGGAGGGCAATGAGCTGGGGCCGACGCTCTGCTTCCGCGGGATGGACAACGCCATCTTCTACTCGCTGGCGGATGACAAGCGCCATTACAAGGATTTCGCCGGAACCGGCAACACCGTCAATGCCAACCATCCGGTGGTGCGGGACCATATCCTGGCTGCGCTCCGCTATTGGGTGGTCGAGATGCACGTGGATGGCTTCCGCTTCGACGAGGCATCGGTCCTGGATCGTGACAGCACTGGGAAGCTGCTGACCAAATCCCCCCTGCTCGGACGCATCGCCGAAGATCCGATCCTCAGACGCATCAAGATCATCGCCGAAGCCTGGGACGCCGCCGGAGCCTATGAGGTCGGCAATTTCTCCGAACGGCGCTGGGCGGAATGGAACGGTCACTACCGGGATGATGTCCGGCGCTTCTGGCGCGGCGACGACGGGATGCTGGGCCAGTTCGCCAGCCGCATCGGGGGCAGCGCCGATATCTATGCCGGCTCGGGCAAAAGCCCGGCCAGCAGCGTCAACTTCGTCACCTGCCACGATGGCTTCACCCTGAACGACCTGGTGAGCTACGAGGGCAAGCACAATGAGGCGAACGGCGAGCAGGGCCAGGATGGCATCGACGCCAACTTCAGCTGCAACCATGGCGTCGAAGGCGGCAGCAAGGACGCCGGAGTGGAGTCCGTCCGCAAGCGCCAGATCAGGAATTTCCTGCTGTCCCTGCTCGTGTCACGAGGTGTGCCGATGCTGCTGGGCGGCGATGAATTCCGCCGCACGCAAGGCGGCAACAACAACGCCTATTGCCAGGACAATGCCATCAGCTGGCTCGACTGGAGCATGCTCGACGAGCATCAGGGCATCTACCGCTTCGCCCAAGGCATGATCGCCTTCCGCTTGGCGCATCCGATCCTGTGCCACGAGCGCTTCTATACCGGCGCCGAGATGCGCTGGTTCGATGCCCGAGGCGGCCAGCCCGCATGGACCGACCAGGCAGCGAGGAGCTTCTGCGGTCTGATCGATGAGGGTAGGCAGCGGGCCCTGCTGCTGCTGTTCAATGCCGGGGCCGATGCGGTTGATGTCCAGGTGCCGGCGCCACCGGACGGGACACCATGGCGCATGGCGGTCGACACTTTCGAGGAGACGCCGCTCGGCTTTCCCGCTGCCGGCGCGGAGCCGCTCCTGGAGCATCCCCGGACCTACCTGCTGAGACCCCGCTCAAGCGCCATCCTGTTGGCGAGGGGCCCAGGGCATGGCGACAACGGGCATGCCAGATGAACCAGCGCTTCTCCGGGATATTGTTCCATCCGACGTCACTGTTCAATGCCTACCCGATCGGCGATCTGGGGCCATCGGCGACCGCCTTCGCCGACTTCCTGATCAGCAGCGGACAGCGTCGCTGGCAGATGCTGCCCATCGGACCGACCGGCGACGACCATTCGCCCTATCGATCGCCGTCGGCATTTGCGGGAAATCCGCTGCTGGTGAGCCCTGATCGCCTGGTGGAGCAGGGATTGCTCAGCCGGAATGAGGTCGGTGAGCCAGCGTCCGGCATGGCGGGAAAGGTCGATTTCGTCGCGGCCGGCCGCTGGAAGACCGCGTTGCTGAGGCGGGCATTCGCGCATTTCAAGGAACAGGTGAACGCCAGCTCGCATAAGGACCTCGATGCCTTCTCACAGGCGGAATCATATTGGCTGGAGGATTTCTCGCTGTTCTCGGCCATTCAAGGGCATGCGGGAACGGCGGACTGGACCCGTTGGCAGCCAGAGCTGCGGACCCGGCAGCCGGATGCCATGCGTCGCGCGACGGAGCGCTGTGCCGATGACATCCGCTACCATGCTTTCATCCAGTGGCAGTTTTCCGTGCAGTGGAATTCGTTGAGGGCCTATTGCCTGGCCAAGGACATCCGGCTGATCGGCGACGTCCCCCTGTTCGTCGCCCATCAGAGTGCCGATGTCTGGGCGCACCCCGAACTCTTCAAGCTCGACGCTGCCGGACATCCGACGGTGGTCGCCGGAGTCCCGCCCGACTATTTCTCCCCCACCGGGCAGCTGTGGGGTCTGCCGGTGTATCGCTGGGAGACCATGCAGGCGCAGGGCTACCGCTGGTGGATGGAACGCCTGCGAATGGCCTGTGGACGCTTCGACATCAATCGCCTGGATCATTTCATCGGCTTCGTCCGGACCTATGAGGTCTCAGCCCAGGAGACCACGGCCCTGAACGGGACGTATCGTCCTGGTGGCGGCACGGGCTTCCTGAACGCCATCCGTGAGCGCCTTGGTCCGCTGCAGTTCATCGCCGATGATCTGGGCGACTCGACGCCCGAGGTGGTCGCCGTGCTGGAGCGCTATCACATACCCGGGACCCGCGTGCTCCAATTCGATCTTGGTTCGCTGCTTGGGAACGATGCCCGTCCGCCAGCGTCGCATCCGCAGGACACCGTGGTCTATACCGGAAGCCATGATAACGACACCACCGCCGGCTGGCTCGGGTCGTTGAATCCGGCGCAGCACCAGGCGCTGGCCGACAGGCTGAAAGCCGGCGACCGGGACATGGTCTGGGCGATGATCCGCGCTGCGCTGGCATCGCCGTCCACCACTGCCATCGTCACCATGCAAGACCTGCTGGAGCTGGGATCGGAAGCGCGGATGAATTTCCCCGGCATCGCCACCGGATACTGGGGATGGCGATTGCAGCAAGGCGTGCTGACCGAGAGCCTCGCTGAGCGGTTGCGCAGCCTGGTGATGGACTGCGGGAGGCTCACGGACTTCAACCCCCTCCCGCCGGCGCACATTTCCGACCAGGACCTGACGCCGCGCATCGCGACGCGCGCCTATGCACTCTTCGAGCGGCGAGGCCGTCACAGCGGCCATGGCGATCAGGATTGGCTTCAGGCTGAACGGGAGGTGCGCCGTGAGGCGATCCGCTGGCAGAGGCCATGAACAACCGCATCGGATCGGCGCTCCATGAGACCGTCACGCCGTCAGCGCACCGGCGTCGAGGAGCCGGTGACCGCTGCGGCATGGACAGGGGGAATCGGGCGTGCGACCAGCCGGCGGGAAGCCGCAGGTCGGCCGCTCACCCGCCGACGGCCATTCAGCGCCGTACCGTCCGCCGGAGCAGGGGAAGCCCAAGCCGGAATCCGCTGCCGTCCGATCCCGTCACACCATCAACGAAACGAGAGCATCATGAACGCCACTCACGCGCTGCACGACCTGGGCCAGAGCCTCTGGCTCGACAACATCACGCGCGACCTGCTCACCAATGGCACGCTCAAGCGATACCTCGCCGCATCGTCGGTGACCGGGCTGACCTCCAATCCGACCATATTCGATCACGCCATCACGAGTTCCGCCTATGACAGCGCCATCCGCGAGGAGCTGAAGAAGGGGAGATCCGGCGAAAGCCTGTTCTTCGATCTGGCCCTCGATGATCTCACCGCTGCCGCCGATCTGTTCCGGCCGGTGCACGACCGCACGAATGGCGTGGACGGCTGGGTGTCGCTGGAGGTGTCTCCGCTGCTGGCGCATGATACGGCCAGCACCATTGCCGCCGCCAAGGAGCTCTCCGCCCGGGCCGGACGGCCCAACCTGTTCATCAAGATTCCGGGCACCAAGGAAGGCCTGCCGGCCATCGAGGAGGCGATATTCGCCGGCGTCCCGGTCAACGTGACGCTCCTGTTCTCACCTCAGCACTATCTGGCGGCGGCCGATGCGTATCTGCGCGGCATCGAACGGCGCATCGCCGCCGGCCTCAATCCCCAGGTCGGCTCCGTGGCCTCGATGTTCATCAGCCGATGGGATGCCGCGGTGGCGGGCAAGGTCCCGAAGGCGCTGAACAACCGGCTCGGCATCGCCATCGCCGGCCGCATCTACCGGGCCTACCTCGAACTGCTGGGCGATCCGCGTTCGCAGCGCGCGTACAACGCCGGCGCCCGGCCGCAACGCCTGCTGTGGGCCAGCACCGGCACCAAGGATCCCGAGGCCCCGGACATCCTCTACATCAAGGCCCTCGCCTCGCCCTTCACGGTGAACACCATGCCTGAGGCGACGCTGGCGGCCTTCGCCGATCACGGCGAGATCGGCATGGGCATGGGCGCCGACGGTGGCGATTGCGACATGGTCCTGGCGGAATTCGCCAAGGCTGGCATCACCGTGGATGCCCTGGGCGAGCAGCTGCAGGACGAGGGAGCGGCATCGTTCGTGAAATCATGGAATGACCTGCTGGCGGTAATCGCCGCCAAAAGCGCGACGCTCAAGGACGCGCAGGCGCATCCATGATGGTGCTGCCCATCGCCGGGAGACCCATGATCGCAGCGTTCAGCTGACGCCCGGCCCGGGAATTCCTCGCCGCCCATCAGCAGATCCATGCGCTGCTGCCCCGCACTCAGAGGCCCTGGCTTCCCAGGCATATGTATGCCGCTCGACAACAGCGCCGGTGCCATCTGTGGGCGCAGCCACGCTTGAGAGGTTGTTGGTCGCGATATCCTACCTGTTCTCGATTACCGACATCATCGGCGGCTCATCGACGTCGTCGCCAGAGCTGGTGCTGGGCTCGTTCCCGGGGCTCCAGCCAATCGCGCGATCAAGCCGATCCAGAATCAGCATGCGTGTTGGTTTCACACGCCAATACGGGGCGCGGCAGAGACCGGACCACCGCGGTGAGGCCCCTGATCGAGGTTCACCACCCTGAGCCCCGCTAACCGCTTCTCCAGGGCACGGAGCTGCCCGGAGGCGGGTTCTATCGCTTTGCTGGAACTGGACTCAGGACGTGCAGGGTCGGCCGTCTCGAGGACCAGCCGTCAAACGCATGGCCGCAGGTCCTCATGGAATATCCTGCGGTCCAGCGACTTGGGTGATGGCACCAATGGCGTTTCCCAAATTCTTGAGATCCAAGGCAGGGTAGAAGATTACTATTGACAACCGCTTACAGAAAATTTTTCGGGCCTTATGGCCCATTCTCTTCCATATCGTATCCTGACCGCCCACCG
>Ga0302319_10015208_pt1 | contig 14277 bp, 12 predicted proteins | sample Bog_T0_2_FD_203319 | JGI IMG/M metagenome (GOLD analysis project Ga0302319, IMG submission 203319) | Peat permafrost microbial communities from Stordalen Mire near Abisko, Sweden - Bog_T0_2 | ecosystem: Environmental > Terrestrial > Soil > Wetlands > Peat | place: Sweden: Abisko, Stordalen Mire... | reverse complement strand
GTTGGGCGGGGATGCCGGAGGCTACGCTTGCGGCGGCGACGGTTCGGCTGGAGCAGTTGGGATGGGTTGTGCGGCGGTCGTCGCTCTACTCGACTGAGCCGGTGGGGTTGGCCGAGCAGCCGCGCTTTGTGAATGCGGTGGTGGCGCTTGAGACAGAACTGGAACCGCGCGCGCTGCTGGAGGGACTACTGGCGATTGAGCAGGAGTTCGGGCGGGACCGGACGGCGGGCATCGCAAACGGACCGCGGACGCTGGATTTGGACCTTCTGCTGCTGGGTGACCTGAGGATTTGCGAAGCGGGGTTGGAGATTCCGCATCCCCGATTAAACCAACGGGCGTTTGTGCTCGTCCCTCTAAATGAGATTGCACCTACGGATCTTGATGCCGGTTCCGGAAAGACCGTGTCACAATTGCTTGATACTTTGCATCCAAACCTTGGGGGCACGACGGATGCGGTGGTTCGACTTGAAAGTGATTGTTGGCGCACTGGCGCTGACCGGGGGGATGTTTGCCCCGGCGATAGCCAGCGCCCAGACTCCGGTGACGTTGACGGTTGAGGATGGCAGCGGAGGCGCGTTGCAGGGGGCGGCGGTAAGCGACCGGACGGGAGCTTTGCTGGGGCGCACGGAAGCGAATGGCACGGTCACGGTACAGTGCGCGACGCCTTGCGAGCTGCGTGTTTCCGCGGCGGGGTTTTCTGACAAGACGCTGCAAGTTGCTGGCACACCAACAACGGTTCGGCTGGAGCCCGCTGCGGTGGCAGAACAGCTGACTGTAACGGCATATCGCACGCCGCTGGGTTCGCTGGAGAGTCCGGCAAGCACGCGGGAACTTTCGCAAACCGCGCTGAATAGCACGGCGGCTATAACGCTGGATGGAAAGATGCGGCAACTGCCGGGAGTGGAACTCTATCGGCGGTCAAGTTCGCTGGTGGCAAATCCGTCGTCACAGGGGCTGAGCCTGCGCGCCCTGGGATCGACGGCGGCAAGCCGCACGCTGATTACCGAAGACGACGTTCCGCTGAACGATCCGTTTGCCGGATGGATCCATTGGCAGGAGCAGCCGGAGTTGTCGATTGAGCGGATCGAGCTGGTGCGAGGGGGCGCGAGCGACCTGTATGGATCGAGCGCGATTGGCGGCGTGGTGAATATTGTTCCCGTGCGGCCGAAGAGCGACTTTGCCGAGGTGAAGAGCAGCTACGGTGGCGAAGGCACGTATGACGAGAGTGCGCTGCTGGAAACAAAGCGCGGGCCGTGGGGATTGCTGGCTGGCGGTGGCGCATTGGGGACCGACGGATACATTCAGGAAGCGGCGTACCAGCGCGGGCCGGTTGATTTGCCGAGCGATGTGCACAGCCAGAACGGGCTGGTGCTGGCGGAACACGATAGCGGGCCGTTGCGGCTTTTTGTGCGCGCCAATGGGATGAACGACGCGCGCAACAATGGAACTCCAGACCAGACCAACGCGACGCGGATTTGGCGTTACGCGACTGGCGGCGATTGGCGGAGCGACCATGACGGAACATTGGGCGTGAGGGTTTACGGGTCGACTGAGCACTACAGGCAGGTCTTCTCGAGCATTTCCAGTTCACCAACGGCGGCGTATCCGGATTGCAGCTATCGCTGCGGCGAGTCGCCGACACGCTTTTCGCATACGCCGGAGAACGAACTGGGCGCGGTGGCTCACTGGACTCAGACGCTGAGTGCCGGACTGGTGGTTGTGGCGGGCGCGGACACGCACGATGTACGCGTATGGGACGGGGAACAGACGTACGGAGCGACGGCGGCGCTGACCAATCTGCATGACCACCAGCGGGACTCGGCCGGCTACGCGGAAGCCATGTGGGTGCGTGGGGGATGGACGGCAACCGCGTCCGGACGGCTGGATTGGTTCCAGAACTACGACGGACAACAACTGAAGATCAGTGGAGGCAGTTGGGTACCTACTGCGGCACAACCTACCGAACTGGACCAGCATGTCTTCGACCCCCGCATGGGACTGTCGCGCAAATTCGCTGAACATTGGGCGGTTTCGGCATCGGGCTTCCGCGCTTTTCGCGCGCCTTCGCCTAATGAACTTTACCGAACAACAACAGTGGGAGCGCAGGTAACCTCTCCAAATTTCAACCTGAAGAGTGAACGCGCGACTGGCTGGGAAACGGGGCTGACCACGGAGTGGCATTGGGGCAGTATTCGCGCGAGCTATTTTCTTACCCAGGTAAATCGACCGATTGTTGCGGTGACGCAGAAACCGAATCAACTGACGCGCGAGAATCTTGGACAGATTGAGAGCAAGGGGCTGTCACTGGATTATGAGCTGGCGCCTCGCCGGTGGCTGGCGGTGGATGGGGGCTACCAGTTTGCGCACGCGACCTTTACCAAGGGAGGGGCGGACGTGGGGAACTGGATTCCCGAGGTGGCGCGCAGTTTGGCGACGATGAATGTGCGTGCGTTTCGGCCGCGATTCGGGACGGTGAACCTGCAGGGGCGGCTGAGCGGGCGGCAGTACGATGACGACGCCAATACGAATCTGCTGCATGGACTCTTCCGGATGGATGTTTATGCTTCGCATGAATTCGGAAAGCGGTTTGAAGTGTTCGGCGCGGGAGAGAATCTGTTGAATCGCCAGATTGAAGTGGGCAAGACACCGACCTCTACGCTGGGAATGCCGCGTGAGGGACGAGCAGGCGTGTTGATTCGGTTCGGCAGAACGGGCGGGTAAGGTTGTTTCCGCGGCTGTAAGCCAAGACCGCCGCGATTCAAAGCCGGCTGTCCCGATAGAATCGTTAAGTGGCTCTCGAATTCAACTTAAGCAATCAGACAGAAGCCGGCGGCAGGCGGGCGCAGCTTGTGCTTCCCCATCAGACGGTAGAGACGCCGGTGTTTATGCCGGTGGGGACGGCGGGGACGGTGAAAGCTGTTCCGCAAGACGTGCTGGAGACACTGGGCGCGCAGATCATTCTTGGCAATACTTATCACCTTTACCTGCGGCCTGGTCATGAAGCTATCCGTCGCATGGGCGGACTGCACCGGTTCATCAGTTGGCCTCGAGCAATGCTGACCGACTCGGGCGGCTTTCAGGTTTTCAGCCTGAGCGCGCTGCGCAAGGTGAGCGACGAGGGCGTGCGGTTCCGGTCGCACCTGGATGGGAGCAGCCACTTCTTCACGCCAGAGCACTCGATGGACGTGCAGATTGCTCTGGGCGCGGATATCGCGATGGCTTTCGATGAGTGCACAGAGTATCCGGCGGAGCGGAGCCGCGCTGAAGAGAGCCTGCGATTGACGATGGCCTGGGCGCGGAGGTCGCTGGATCATTTTCGTGCGCATCAGGACGATGTTGTGTGGCATGAGGAACTCGGCGGGAAAACGCAGTCGCTGTTCGGGATTGTGCAGGGCGGGATGTATGCCGACCTGCGGCGAGAGAGCGCGGAGCGGTTGGTGGAGATGGATTTTGACGGCTACGCGATTGGCGGCCTGAGCGTCGGCGAACCACGCGACGCAACGCTCGAAATGATTTCAGAAGTGTTGCCGTTGCTTCCGAAAGACAAGCCGCGGTATGTGATGGGCGTGGGGTATCCCGACGAGATTGAGCTGTACGCGCGCATGGGCGTGGACATGATGGATTGCGTGCTGCCGACAAGGGCGGCGCGCCACGGACTGCTGTTTACGAGCGAGGGACGGCTGAACATCAAAGGCAGGAAATTTGCCGAGGACCAGGGGCCGCCCGATCCTGCCTGCGATTGCATGGTATGTCGCCGCTATACACGGGCTTATTTGAGGCATTTGATGCATTCGGGTGAAGCGCTGTCGGGGACGCTGAACTCGATTCATAACCTGGCGTTCTATCTGGGCATCATGCAGAGCGTCCGCAACTCGCTCGAAGTCGCTCCCACGCTCTCTCAAAGTTGAAACGTGCGCTGAATCGCTGGTTCCGCCACCTGCATTGGGCGCGTCAGCTCTCGCTCTTCCCAGATATTTTATCCAGATTCTCGCTAAGGATCACGACCGCGGTGATCCATAGGGCCAGCCCCGTTCCCCCTGCGGATATCACGGAGCGGAGAGGACCGGGAGCAACCAGGAGCGAACCAAACGCAGCCAATGAAATGGCCGCTCCCGTTCCGTAGTAAAGAGGAATTTTGAATAGTTTTCCGAGAGGGAAAAAGTGAAGTCCTACGACCGCACCAATCCATTGCCCGTATAGGTCGGGCCGATGGAAATGACCCAGGATGGGCCCGCCAACTGAAATCGCGGCACCTTCTATGGCGACGATTAGCCCATACCCGATTCTGTAAAATCTCGCCAGTCGCTTATTCAAAATGACTCTTGGCGCGTGGCGGAGGGAGGTCAGGGTCGCAATCGCCCAAACGACAAGAATTGCTGTCACCGCCGCGATTGCTCCAAACCAAGGTCTTCGATCGCCTTCGATCGCGGCTTGGGTCCACCAATAGAGTGAATAAGCGCCGAACCCGGCACAGACGATTGCGCCAACCGCTCTCCCTCGCGCGCGAACCAGCGAATCCGGTCCACCGGGACCGAGAATCCCGCCTTTCCCGTTCAATTCATGCTCCAATCCGATCCCCGCGGGTAAGGGACCTGTATTGATCCGCGCGAGCGCAATGAAGAGCCAGCCGGTCGCGAAGTCCGCGATCGAGATCGATCCGTTGGCACCGGCTCTGAGATCATTCGAATTAGGGAAGCTTTTCAATTTGTGCCTCGATGTGGTCTATGCGCCGATCGCCGCGCCAAGCAGTTGTTTGAGCGCCTGTACATATGCGGTGAGGGCCTCGCGGCCGGCATCGGTCATGCGGTACATCGTCTGCGGCTTGCGCTGCACGAATTTCTTTTCGACCCCGACATAGCCGGCTTCTTCAAGCTTGAGGAGTTGTGCACCGAGGTTGCCATCGGTGGATCCGGTCTTGAAGCGAAGCCAGGTGAACTCGGCTTCTTCGACCCCGGAGAGCAGCGAGAGCAGAGCCAGGCGCAGCTTCCCGTGGATCACAGGATTGAGCTCCGGCAGTTCAGGCATGGGTTGCCCCTTGTCCGGCGCTGCGGCCTTTCCGCTTGCGGGACTCAGCGAACATGCAATAGATCCCGAAGACGATCTGACAAAACAAGATGGCAACCAGGAAAACGATGCCCGCCTGGGTTTCCGATAGGAAGCAGGAAACCGCTCCGGTGGTCCACCACAGCAATGCGCAGGCGAACTGCATCTTCCACCTGAGGATGATGCTGGATGTGGCGTTGGCCGCGCCGAGCATGGCCCCGACGATGGCCACGCCGACGTGGAGTTCAAACCTTCCGCTGATGCCGATGGCCATCATGACGATGAACATCGAGATGCCCATACCCATCCAAATTGCCATCATGGCGCGGCCGATGGTGGTCTCAGGGTGCCTGGCCGCAGTGCGCGATGCGATGACGCTCGAGAGCACGCCGGCGGCGATCATAGTTACTGGCCAGGCGGTGTAGTGATGGGGGTCAAAAGCGGACCACGCGATGGCAATGTAGTAGGCTACGCCCCACAGGACGAAGGTCCAGCCCCAGCTCTCCGTTGTGCGGCGGCCCTCGGCGATCATGGACTCGATGAGGCTGAGCCTGTCTTTCAGTTCCTGCTCTTCAACGTTCGACATGATACGGATACTCCTTTTAGAACGATTGCAATGCGTTTTATGCGTACTCCCAGCGGCGGGCGATTCTGCGGGCTAGGGCGAAGAGCACGATGCCGATCGCAAGAAGCACGGAGACTTGCGGCCACAGCGCGGTCACGGGCAGGTCGCGCCAGAAAACTTTGGTGAAGCCGTCGATGGCCCATGCGTTGATGGTGCACAGGCCGGCTTTTTGCATTGTCTCCGACATGAGATAGCGGGGAAACATGCTGCCACCGATGGCGGACATGGTGAGAACGAGGAGGGTGGAGAGCGCGCCAAGTTGTGCGCGCGTGCGGCAGATGCTGGCCAGCAGGATTCCAAATGAGGCCACTGCAAAAGCAGTGCAGAGACCCATGACGATGAAGCCGGGGATGTGGGTGAAGAAGTCGAGTTTGAAGACAGCCCATGCCCAAAGAAACATGACAGTGAGTTGGGTGAAAGCAAGCAGGATGTTGAAGACCAGCTTGCCTGCCAACAGCCCGGTCATGGTGATGCGGGAGCTGAGTACGCGGTCCAGTGCGCCGCTCTCTGCTTCATCGAGCAGTGCGCCCGCCGAGCCGGTGGCGGTGAAGAGCAAAAACATGACTCCGATGGCCGCGGCGTAGAAGGAAATCATTGGGCTCTTCTTGTTTTCTCCCACGACGGAGCGTGTTTTGACCGCGATGATGCCGCCGCTGGAGGTGCTGGTTGAGGAGGAGCCTTTGGCGCCATTGCTCTGCTCGCTCTGCATGCTGCGAAGCCGGTCGAGCGTGTCTTCCATTTTCTTGCGTTGTTCGGGCGTATAGGCGCCGAGATACTGCTCGGTATACTTCATTGACTGCTCCGCCATGGTGAGAGGCATTGAGGTCATGGCCGCTTTTTGCAGCAGGCCGCCGACCATCTGCGGCGCAATGGTATCGCTCTGGTCGCTGAGCAACTGAATGGCGGGCGCGCCTGAGTCGCCACGGAACGAGATGGGATTTGCGCCCCACCCCTGCGGGACGATGAGCGCAACGGAGACATCGCCAGCCTTCACCGAATCTTCCGCAGTGGAAGCGGTGTATGGGGTTGGCTGCGGCTGCTCTTTTGTAGGCTCCGGTTCGGTAATTACGAGCAAGGAGCCATCGTTTTTAAGTCCATTGACAAGCTGTCGTGAAGCCTGACTTTGATCCTCATCGACGACAATGACTTTGATCTTCGGCACCGTGCTATGCTGGCCGCCGAAGATGATGGCGAAGAGGCTGAAGAAAGCGATGGGCACAACAAAGCTCAGCACCATGGAACCGCGGTCGCGGCGCAGGGCAAGGATGGCGGTACGAACGATGGGGATAATCAATCGCGTAACTCCCTTCCGGTAAGGTGCAGGAACACTGATTCAAGATTTGGACGGCGCAAGGAGAGGTCGACAAGCTCAAGGCCGGCCTCCGATGCTGCATCGAGCAAAGCGGCGATTTCATTGGGGCCCTCGATGGTGAACTCCGCCGTGGTTTCTACAAGACGGCCTCCGCGCGATTCGACCCACGCGCTGACTTTTCCGGGAGGTCCTTCGAGACGGGCCAGCACCTGACTCCGCGAAGCGAATGAGTTGTGCACCAATGCTTCCCTGGTGTCGAGAGCGATAATGCGCCCGTGATCGACTATGGCGATGCGATCGCAGAGGCGCTCCGCTTCTTCCATGTAATGCGTGGTGTAAATGATCGTCATGCCTTCCTTGCGAAGCGCTTCGATCATCTCGAAGATGCGGTTGCGCGACTGGGGATCGACGCCGACGGTGGGCTCGTCCATGAGTACGAGACGCGGTTGGTGAATAAGGCCTGCGGCCATGTTGAGGCGGCGCTTCATTCCCCCGGAGAGCGTGCTCACAAGGTCGCCTGCGCGGTCCTGAAGCGCGGCCCAGTCAAGACACCAGGAGACAGCTTGCTCAAGCTTGTTGCCAGTCAATCCGTAGTACCTGCCGAAGGAGCGGAGATTCTCTCTTGCGCTGAGACGCGGGTAGAGCGCCAGATCCTGCGGCACCCAACCGAGCGCGGCGCGGGCTTGCGGTGAACCGGCGGCGTCGCCAAAGATCGCAACCGTACCTGCATCGGGAATGGCTCGGCCAGCGATGGCGCGGATGAGCGTGCTTTTGCCTGCGCCGTTGGGGCCGAGCAAGCCGAGGCATTCACCGGCGCGCATTTCCAGGGAGATTCCGTCGACTGCGACGACCTGGCCAAAACGCTTGATAAGCGCATTGACCTCGAGCGGCGCAGGCGAAGGTACGGGGGAAAGATTGGAGGGGTGCGGGTTGGTGCTCATGGGTTCCGCCTTGGGTCTTCGAAATCAATTCCGATGATCAGTTTTCTTCTACTGTTAGAGTACTCTACTTTATAGAGTATTGAGTGTCAAGGATTATTTTGGGACTTTGAGCAGGCTTTTTGACGAACTTTTCGGGGGCGGCGACGCTTGGGAGTTGCCGTGGCGGGATCTGATCCTAGAGCTTGTTTGCAAGGCGACAACGAACGCCCTCGTCTTTCCAAGGAAGGCTTCGGCGTGTGTTCTGGATCACAGCCTATCGATGAAATTCTCTTCTACGGTCGTGATGCAAGCGATGTGACGACGAATCCGTTTGGTATCACTCAGAGCAGCAGGTTTTTCTCCGCTTTGTCTTCCGCCCTTCCGGCGGAACTCTGGCAGATTCAATGCGAGTTTGAGAAAAGTGTCGACGCTTGTTGGATAACTTTTATGCGCGCTTCACTTTTCATTGCCTGCTATAACGACACGCTGTTTCCGGAGACGGGGCGAGCGGTAACGCGACTGCTTGAACGGTTGGGGGTTGAACTGGATTTTCACCCCGGACAGACCTGTTGCGGACAAATGCACGCCAACTCGGGATTTCGCGCGGAGGCCTTTTCGCAGGCCAAGCGGCTTGTCCGGCTGTATGAGAAGAATGAGACCGTGGTGATTCCCGGCTCCTCTTGCGTTGCGATGATGCGGGAGCAGTACCCGGGCATCTTTGAGGAACTGGGCAACGAATCGCAGCGGCGGGAGCTGGCCGCGTTTTTGCCCAAGGTGTATGAGCTGAGCGAATTCATCATCGACAAGCTGGGAGTGGAAGATGTGGGCGCCTACTTTCCGCATCGTGTGACGTACCACGCAAGCTGTCACGGACTGCGCGGACTGCATCTTGGCGACAGGCCGTTTCGGCTGCTGAAGAACGTGCGCGGCATTGACTTTGTTTCGCTTGAGAATATGGACCGCTGCTGTGGCTTCGGCGGGACTTTCTCGGTGAAGAACCCGGAGATTTCGCAGGCCATGCTGACTGTGAAACTTCATGACATTCTTTCGACCAAGGCGGAATTCTGCACCGCTCTCGACAACAGTTGCCTGATGCACCTTGGTGGAGCGATGCATCGCCAGTATGCAGCCATGCGCACGATTCACATGGCGGAAATTCTGGCCAGCACCGAAGACGCGCCGGCGGAGGCATTGGCATGAGCACGGCGATTCTCGACCCTAAAACTGCTCCTCCATTTCGTGAAGCGGTGCTTCCGGTACTGCGCAATCCGATGCTGCGCAAGAATGTTGCGCACGCGACTCAGGTGATTCAGAACAAGCGCGCGAAGTTGGTGGCGGAGAAGACGGATTGGCAGGAGCTTCGCGTGGCAGCTTCGGCGATTCGCACACACGTGCTTGAAAACCTGGGCGCATATCTGGAGCAGTTTGAAGAGCGCTGCACGGCCGCCGGCGGAGTGGTTCACTGGGCTGCAGACGCGGACGAAGCGCGCGCGATCATTCTCGACCTGTTGCGCCAGGAAAACGCAACCGAAGCCATCAAGATCAAGACGATGACGTCGGCTGAAATCCAGTTAAATCCCTTTCTCGAAGCTGCGGGAGTGACGGTTCACGAGACCGACCTGGCGGAGATCATTCTTCAGTTGGGGAAAGAAGAGCCTTCGCACATTGTTGTTCCCGCGCTGCACATCAATCGCAGCCAAGTGCGCGAGATTTTCTCACGCACCATGGGACTGAAGGATCTGTCCGACGATCCGAAGGAGCTGACAGGTGCGGCGCGGCATTATCTTCGCGAGAAATTTCTTAGAGTTCCGACGGCGATCAGCGGCGCCAACTTCCTGATTGCTGAAACGGGTTCGGTGGCGGTGGTGGAGTCGGAAGGCAATGGGCGCATGTGCCTGACGCTGCCTGAGACGATGATCACCGTTGTGGGTGTAGAGAAGGTGCTGCCGCAGTTCCAGGATCTTGAAGTGATGTTGCAAGTGCTTGCGCGGTCGGCGACCGGCGAGCGGATGAATCCTTATACATCGCTGTGGACGGGTGTGACTCCTGGCGATGGACCGCAGCGGTTCCATGTTGTGCTGCTTGACAATGAGCGGACGTCGATCCTTGCTCGGCCCAAGGAACGGCAGACGCTGAAGTGTATACGCTGCGCTGCCTGCATGAATCATTGCCCGGTTTATCGGCAGACTGGCGGGCATGCGTATGGCTCGTGCTATCCGGGACCGATCGGGGCGATTCTGACACCGCAACTGATGCGCATGCACCATGCGGAGTCGCTTCCCTTTGCATCGTCGCTATGCGGTGCGTGCTTTGAGGTTTGCCCGGTGAAGATCGATATCCCGGCGGTACTGCTGGATTTGCGCGCCGATGTGGTGAACGTCGAGCGCGAGCAGGGCAAGCGCGTTTTCGACCTGATGTACATTGGGTTGCGGGTTGCCAATACGCTGTTTGCCCGGCCGTGGATCTTTCATACAGCGCAATGGTTCGGGCGCATCGGGCTCAGTGCTTTTACGGGCAAGGATGGATGGATCAAATGGCTGCCGAGCCTCGGCAGTCGGTGGACCGAGAATCGTGATCTGCGCGGACTGCCTAAGCAAACCTTCCACGAGTGGTGGGCAGCGCGCGCAAAGGAGACAAAATGAACGCGTCCGTTGAAACCCGTGCACGCATTCTCGACCGAATTCACAGTGCGACAGAGCAGGTGGCAAAGGCACCCCCGCAACTTGCAGAAGCCTATGCGGCATTGCCCCGGCCGTATGTACGGAAGGGTTCAAAGACACCCGCAGACAATCTGGAACTGCTGATTGAGCGTCTCCGCGAATACGATGCGGAGGTGGTGGAGTGCTTAGAGGCTGGGCTGCCGAGTGCAATTGCAGCGCAGCTCGCGGCCAGCGGAAGGCGTGTATTTGTTGCGCCTGCCGGGCTGCCTGATGAGTGGCGGGCGTCCGGCTTCGAATGGAAGATCGATCACGGCCTTGCTGCTGCGGAGATCGAGTTGGTTGAAGGTGTGGTCACGGCAGCCTCCTGTGCGATTGCGGATTCGGGAACTATCGTGCTTCATCATTCTGCAATGGAAGGCCGCCGCGTGATTACGCTGCTGCCGGATTGGCACTTATGCATTCTTCGCGCGAGCCAGGTGGTGGAAACGCTGCCTGAATATTTCGATCGCTTCAGCAAACCGCCGGCGCTGGTCACCTGGGTATCGGGACCGAGCGCTACGGCGGATATCGAAATGACGCGCATCAAGGGCGTTCACGGACCGCGATTCCTGCATGTGATTCTTGTGCTGGATGAAGCCTAGGCTGCACGGACGCGGTTGCAAAGGCCGCTGAGTTGACTGGCCACACGATTCATAACACCGGTCCAATCGCCCGGAGCGCTCTGTCGAAAGAGACGGGCTGTGGGATACCAAGGAGTTGTCTCCCGGTCTTGCATCCAGCGCCAGTCGCTTAGATGCGGCAAAATGATCCACACCGGTTTGGCCATGGCTCCCGCGAGGTGAGCGATGCAGGTGTCGGTGGTAATGACGAGATCGAGGGTTGCCACAAGAGCCGCTGTCTCGCCCAGGTCGCTGTCCTCGCTCGAACCGTCCCAAACGAAAACATCTGTAGGCAGGTCGGCGACCTGCGCTGCACCCGGACCTTTTTGCAGCGAAACCCATGTGATGCCGGGAGTACGCAACAAGGGCAGCAATGTTTCCAGATGCATGGAGCGCTGCGAGTCGGCCTTATAGCGCGGATTGCCAGCCCAGGCCACGCCCACGCGAAGAGGCATACCTGCATCTGGAAATTGCTTATGCCTCGCCCGCACCAGGTCTGGATCGGCTCCCAAATAAGCACCTTGCCAGGGGACTGTGTCTGGCGTTGTCTCGAAGACGGCGGGGAGGCTCATCAGCGGACACTCCAGATCGAATTCCGGCTGTGAACTGCCGAGCACGGCGGTTTCTGCCGCGCCCGCGCGCATTGCGGACAATGATCGCGTCAGGCGTTCGACTGCCGGCTGCACCTGAAGGATGGGCCGGCCGCCTCGCGCCACCACCATGGCAACGTAGCGGCAGAATTGGATGGTGTCTCCGAGGCCTTGCTCGGCGTGGAGAAGAACCCGTTCGCCGCGGAGGAGTTCGCCCCGCCACCGGGGCTTGCGGAAAGCTCGAGGGGAGCGATGAACCTCGCGGAAACGCCAACGGGGCTCATAGTTGGTCCAGCCGTGTTCCCAATCGCCCAAGCGGAGTTGGGTCAGAGCCAGGTTATAGAGTGCGCCGGGATGGGAGGGGTCACGCTCGACGGCTTGCTGGTGCGCATGGAGGGCTTCGGGCATTCTGCCTATGTCTAGAAGGGAGTTTCCGCGATTGGAGGCGGCGGCATGGCTTCCGAGAACTTCGGCGCGCTGAAAGACCCGGACGGCCTCGGGAAAGCGGCCCTCGTTGTGGAGCAGGATGCCCTGCATGTTGACGGCTTCCGCGTTCTCAGGACTTCGAGCCAACGCCCACTGGAGCCACGCCCATGCACCGGCCTGATCCTTCTCTGCTGCGCGAAACTGGCACCAGGCAATGTGTGTTTCCACTTGATCGGGATTGAGCGCGAAGGCCTTTCGCAGGTGGGCTTCCGCTTTCTCCGGGCGTCGGCGTTCGCGCTCCAGGATGGCGAGATTGACCCAGCCGGAGATCAGATCGGGGCGCAACTCGACCGCGCGCTGTAACGCCGCGAAGGCCTGGAACTCGCGGCCCTGCTCACGCAATAGACTGCCCAGGTTCATCCATGCGGCGGCAAAGTCCGGCCGTTCCACAAGTGCGCGCCGATAGCGGAATTCAGCTTCCTCGAGCTTGCCCATCCGCGCCAACACAAAGCCTGCGGCAAATTCGGCTTCGGGAAGACACGGGCGGAACGCGATCGCTTGCCGGTAGCGCTCGAGCGCCTCCTGATTGCGGCCCAGAACGGCGAGCGCATTGCCGAGGCCCAGATGAGCGGGCACCAGTGTTGGTTGACTGCGAAGGGCCAGGCCAAACTCCCAAATGGCCTCTTCGGGTTGGTCGATGGACAGTTTCAGTTCGCCCAGCCCCATGCGTGCCAGGGCATTCATTCCATCCATGCGAATGGCTTGCTGGTATGCGCATTCAGCTTCGTTGTTCCGGCAAGCGGCCTTGAGAGCCTGACCGAGAGCAACCCAGGCAGGAATCATGGCTGGAGCCGCGGAAGTCGCAGCCTGGGCCATTTTAATTGCGGCTTCACTCTGGCCGCTTGCCAACGCAACCAGGCAGATGCCGACCAAGGCTTCCGGCTGGCGTGGGTTTTGCTGAAGCATGCGCTGGTAACCAAGCGCCACCTCAGTCAGCCTGCCGGTCAACGGTGTTGAGGAACTGGGCTCACGCGCCTGGATAGTCATAACGGACTTGCAATCGCTCTCAACTGGACGCTAGGCCGGAACGAGTGGTGGTTCAACGAGAATGAATGGAAATTCAGGAATTGCTTGGGGAAGTTTTCCTGTTTTGTAGATTGGTCCAATGTGGGAACGCGCTGGCGGCTCCGGGATTACACTGGCGTGGAACGTATCTACGGAGTCTCTTATGTCTTCTGCAACTTCAATTGTGGCGCGGGTTCCGATGCTCGAGCGGGAGCAGGTGCCCGACGATGTGGCGGCGCTTTACGACAAGATTTATGTTGATCGCGGCGTGGTGCCGAACATGTTCAAGGTGTTTGCCAACGTGCCGGCGCTGGTGATGGGGATTGCCGCGCTGCTGAAGCCGCTGATGGCCGAGGGCGCGCTGGTTGGCTGGTATAAGGAGCTGATTGCTACGCGTGTTGCTTCGTTGAATGAGTGCGAGTACTGCATCAGTGCGCATCGTTATCTGGCTGGCCAGCGTGGCGCTACGGCGGAGCAAATTGCGAGCTACGACTCGTTCGAAACGGGGCCGTTCAGCGAGAAGGAGAAGGCCGGGTTTCGATATGCCGGGTTGCTGCATGTCTCAGGGCACGCTATCGACGATGCGGCGTTTGCTGCGGTGAGCGCGCATTTCAATGCGCAGGAGATTGTCGAGCTGACGGCGGTTGCGGCGGCGTTTGAGTTCTTTCCCCGATTCAATTCGGCGCTGCGGATTCCGGTTACGCCGTTGCCGGAGACAGTGCAAAATTCAGGTTCAAAATAGCTGCAATTTGTGCTCAAAAGTGGCAAAAAAGCCCCGTTTTTTCGCCGAAAACGCCCCTTTTCGACGGATTTTTGCTGAGGATTCGATAACCGACAGACACCTAAACACTTCCCGTAAAGCATTTATTAACAATTGCTTGCCCGTCTAACCCGGCTGGCGACATGCCCCAGAAAGTGGGCATTTTCGAGGGGGAGGGGGTGGGGTATTTATTTTTCTTGGCGGTGCTGCGCGTCCC
>Ga0302319_10015207_pt1 | contig 14277 bp, 13 predicted proteins | sample Bog_T0_2_FD_203319 | JGI IMG/M metagenome (GOLD analysis project Ga0302319, IMG submission 203319) | Peat permafrost microbial communities from Stordalen Mire near Abisko, Sweden - Bog_T0_2 | ecosystem: Environmental > Terrestrial > Soil > Wetlands > Peat | place: Sweden: Abisko, Stordalen Mire... | reverse complement strand
GGCAGGTCATCAAGGTCATCACGTCGATCGCGCAGCAGACCAACCTGCTGGCATTGAACGCCACCATCGAAGCGGCGCGGGCCGGCGATGCCGGCAAAGGATTTGCCGTGGTGGCCAACGAAGTGAAGGAACTGGCCAAGAAGACCGCGAAAGCTACGGAGGACATCAGCCGCAAGATCGAGACCATCCAGGTGGATACGAAAGCCGCGGTGGAATCGATTGGGACCATCAGCGAGGTCATCAATCAGATCAACGGAATCTCGAACACGATTGCCACGGCAGTGGAAGAGCAGAATGCCACGACGAACGAGATGGCGCGGAATGTGAGTGAAGCGGCGCAGGGCAGCGGCGAGATTACCAGCAACATTGCGGGGGTAGCGGAAGCCGCCGAGAGCACCTCGCGCGGGGCCGGCGATACGCAGAAGGCGGCGCAGCAGTTGGTCGCGACCTCGGCGGAACTGCGGCGACTGGTGGAGCAGTTCAAGATTGACGATGGCGATAATGCCCCCGCAAAAGATGCTGCCGCGACCCAGGACCGGGCGCTGCGGGCGCGCGCGGGCGCTTAAAGTTGCGGCAACTTGCGTGAGATAATGGGGCCGTCGTTATTCGTTTGCGACAACTGTAATGCGGCCCCGTAGCTCAGTTGGATAGAGCAGCGGTTTCCTAAACCGTTGGTCGGCGGTTCGACTCCGCCCGGGGCCCCCATTGCTATCCTCGGTTAGTTCCGAACATGCATGGTTACTATGGATTCCCGCTGCACCGTTTTTTGTGCTATGATGTTGATCAACGCTACTGCCACGGTTTGCTCGTGACGCGGTGATCCTGTTGGATCAAGATTCATCTCCGCTTTTCCTGCCCGCCGTTTAATCAGCGTAAATCAAAAACATATGGGCGGCATGGGTACTCACGCCAGGCGTGTAATCGCAGGCCTCTCCAGAAAGACAAATACGAATGACAAGTTTCACAGAACTAGCCCTATCTTCCTCACTGCAGCGAAGATTGGCGGCAGCAGAATTTATTATCCCGACGCCGATTCAAGAGCAGGCGATCCCGTGCGCTCTTGAAGGCAAAGATGTGCTGGCGACGGCGCAGACAGGAACCGGCAAGACGCTGGCATTTCTGATTCCGATAATCGAAATGTTGCAGCGCGAGCCTTCGCAAAAAGTGCGCGTACTGGTGCTGTTGCCGACGCGTGAACTGGCGATTCAGGTAAACGAAGAATACGAAAAATTGCGTGGAAGGGAATTGGCCAAAGCGGCGCTGGTGATTGGCGGCGTTTCGGAAAAAAATCAGATTCAAGCGGTGCGCAGCGGGGCGAGCCTGGTGATTGCGACTCCGGGACGCTTGCAGGATTTCATCACGCGAAAGTTAATCGACTTGCGCGGCGTGCAGATTCTTGTGCTGGATGAAGCGGACCGCATGCTGGACATGGGATTTCTGCCGGCGATCCGGAGGATTCTGGCGATTCTGCCGCAACGGCGGCAGACACTGTGCTTCTCGGCGACCATGGAACAATCGGTTGCCGGATTGGTGAACGATGCTATGCGCGATCCCGTACGCGTCGCGATTGGCTCGGTGTTGAAGCCGGTCGAGAGCGTACGGTTGCAGGCATATGAGGTGCGTCCGGCGGAGAAGCCGGATGTGTTGCGGCAATTGCTTTACGCGGAAAAAGGTCAGACGCTGATTTTTGCGCGAACTAAACGCGGGACCGAGAGGCTGGCGAAAGAGTTGGTGCGCGAAGGATTTTCGGCCGCTATGATTCATGGCGACCGCTCGCAATCACAACGCAATGGAGCGCTGAGCGGGTTCCAGCAGGGCAAGTTTAATATTCTCGTTGCCACCGACGTGGCGGCGCGTGGACTGCATGTGGATGATGTGGCGCATGTGATCAACTATGACCTCCCAAAAATGGCGGAGGACTTTATCCATCGCGTGGGGCGAACGGGTCGGGCGGGATCGGATGGCCTGGCGACAAGTTTGGTTTCCGGCGGCGAAGTGATTGAGTTGCGGCACATCGAGCGCGCGCTAAAGTTGAAGATCGAACGCAAGCAGGTGGATTGGAATAATGCCGGACGGTCGGAGCATGTGGTACAGAATACTTTAGCGAGCCGGACTTTGACCAAGTTGCCGGGGGAAGTGTTCGCGTAAGAACTGGCGGATTACGTTGAGCTGGGCACGCCAAGAGCGGGTCGCTCTCGGGACAGCCGGCGAGTCGCCGGCGCTACGGTGAGCGTTTGCGGGAAACATAAAAGAAGGCGCGTCTGGCGACGCGCCTTTTGCTTTGCGGATTTTAGATGATTGAGGTTCTACGGTTCGGATTTTTCGGGTTCACGCGGAAGGCTGGAGATGGTGTGGTCATCGTCTCCAATTTGAAACATGGCGGCTTGTTCGGCGGCGTGGCGCTGCAATTCGTCGAGATCGAGTTCGGCGGAGTCGTTATTCGTCACGCCGGGTTCGTCTTTGCGCTGGATGCGGCGCTCAGCTTTGTCGCGCTGTTTTTGCTGGCGAGTATGTTCTTTCTGGCGTTTGGTGAAGCTGGATCGTCCTCGTCCCGGCATAGGCAATCTCCAATTCCTGCGGATGGTTCCGCGCAGCGGCTAAAGCCGCGGTGAATTTTTCCATCATTTACGGCGCGGCTGAATCCGCGCCCTTTCAAAGCGGAGCTTTCCAGCCCCTCAAAGCAAATCGTGCAGGGAACAGCGAGAGCTGGCTAAATCGCTACCAGCGGGGCTCGCGGGGCTGCCGGGCGTGACCTTGATAGTCGTCGCGGCTGCCACCGCCGCCACCGCCCCCTCGGTTGCCGCCGCCACCACCGCCGAAGCGTTTGGCTCCGCCGCCGCCACGCGGCGCATCGGTCTTTGGCTTAGCTTCATTGATCTTCAGAGCCCGGCCGGCGAGTTCACTGCCATTTAAGGCTGCGACCGCCTTATCGGCTTCCGCGGGGTTGGTCATTTCGACAAAGGCGAAGCCGCGGGCGCGGCCGGTTTCGCGATCGGTGACGATGCTGACTTTCTCGACTGCGCCGTGCGCTTCGAACAATCCGCGAAGCTCTGGCTCGGTGGTGCTATGGGGTAAGTTGCCGACGTAAAGATTTTTCATGGATCTCTTCTTTCTCGATTAGGTAGTACAGAATTGTAATGTGTATCTGCGACTCGCTCTTCTTCGCCAAGCCGACCGTTTCGCCAAGCCGACCGTCTCAGCAAAACCAAGACCGGATGGTCAAGCCGTCTTCTCTTTGAGATTTTCAGCTTTTGCCGAGGGGACCAGCTTCTGTTCAGCCAGGTCTTTCAACATTTTTCCCGTGCTGATGCGGCGGCTAATCTTGTGCCTGCGGCGGCGGTTGAATCTGGCTTTGTCACCGTTTACTCCGGACATATCGATCTCCTGCCTGTGGGCGGTTAATTTTACTTGCGAAAGCCGATTAATGCAGCGGAACCTCAAAGCAGCCGGAAGGCATGGCCCTCCCGTGAAGCGACAGGATTAGATTGAAGCACGAGACTTCCAAAGACGCCTCGGATCGACACGCTGATCGCCTTTCAGGGAATTTGCTCAATCGCGAAGGCGCAACGCAGTGTCAGGGTGTCTTCGAGGTCAAGGTATTTAGTATACGCTGCCGGGAGCGATATGTGGCCGAAAACTACGGCTGCGAGGGGCTGACGCTGGTGGTGCTGTGGCTGGAGCCTTTGCAGAGAAGGATGCAGAGCAGGATTGCGCCACCGGCGGCGCCGCCGCCGATTTCGATCCACTTGGCATTCAGGCCGCTGCCGCCGGGGGATTCGGGACGCAGGGGCGCGCCGCAGACAGCGGACTCGTCGCGCTTGTCTTCGTGTCCTTCATGAACCGTCGCGGATTGAGCGGCGTCATCGGGAGAATTTTTTTTCAATCCGCCGCGAGTGATGTTGACGTCGTTCTTGCGCGCGTCCACTTGCACCGAGCCGCTGAGATCGGCGACATCGTATTGCGTGCGATCGGTGGTGACGGGAGTGACGCGGATGCAGTTCACGTGCACGCTCATCTCCGTCGATGTTCCCACGGAGACGCTGCCGTGTTCGAGATCGAGGTAGGTTCCTTCGAACTTTATGATCGACTCGGGCTGGATTAAAACGGAGGAACCTTCGGTGTCGAGATTGGCGACGAATCCTGGTTTCGTTTCGAGCACGTCCCCAGGGAAAATGGCGGTGGAAGCCGCTACTTCATTGCCGTTCACCCACACGCCGCCGTCACTGTGAAGAATGGCGGAGCGCGTGTCCGCGGCCATGAGCGAGAGCGGGCACAAGACCGCCATCATGCAAGAGATCCCTACGCGAACGGCGGACACACTCATAGCCAAGCGAAATTACCACCCATCTAACAGAATCGTAGATGGGCGGCGGCGCGTCGTCTATTAGCTTTGCGGGTGCGGGTTGTGGCGGAGACTTGGAGATACTGTGGCGCTTCTTAGGGATTGCAAACTCCGGTATGCTGATGCGGAGGTAACGGAAACATCGAGATGGAAAAAATCGCGGATAGTCCAGTGATTGAATTTCGCGATGTCGCTTACACGCTGCCCAACGGCACGAAGCTTCTATCCGAATTCAATCTGCAAGTGCAGGGCGGCGAGACTCTGGTATTGCTGGGTCGAAGCGGGTCGGGAAAAACCACTTCGCTGAAGTTGATCAACCGGCTATTGACTCCGAGCGGTGGAGAAGTTCGCGTGAATGGCGCGCCCGTTGCGGACGCTGACGTGATCCGCTTGCGGCGCGGGATTGGCTATGTGATTCAAGATGCGGGATTGTTTCCCCATTACACGGTGGAACGGAATATTGGAATCGTTCCGCGGATCGAAGGCTGGAGTGCGGAACGGATTCGCGATCGAGTGCAAGAATTATTGCGGCTGGTTGGATTAGACGCGCAGTTGGGGACGCGCTATCCCCACCAGCTTTCAGGCGGGCAGCGGCAGCGCGTGGGAGTGGCGCGGGCGCTGGCGGCCGATCCGCCAATACTTTTGATGGATGAACCCTTCGGCGCGCTGGACGCGCTGACCCGCGATCAACTGCAGCGAGAGTTTCTCTCGTTGCAGCAGAGGCTGGGCAAGACGGTGGTATTCGTGACCCATGATTTACGCGAAGCGTTGCGCTTGGGGTCGCGCATTGCGCTGCTGGAAGAGGGGAAGTTGGTCACGGTGGTTTCTCCCGCGGAATTCTTGCGCTCGAAAGACCCGCTGGCGGCGGCTTATGTAAAAGCTTTTAGCGATGGGTTCGAGCCGGGAACGGATCGAGAGGCGTCATGAACTTGTATCACTTCTTAGCGCAGAATCACGAGCAGGTGTTGGAACTCACGCTGGAGCATCTTTGGCTGGTGGGAGTTTCCACGGTGCTGGCGGTGTTGATTGGCATCCCGTTGGGCATCATGAGCGCGCACTGGCCGGTTTGGAATAAGCCGGTGCTGGGGACGGCGAACATTATTCAGACGATACCGAGCCTGGCGCTATTCGGTTTTTTGTTGCCGGTGCCGTGGCTGGGCGAACGCGCGGACCGCCTGGCGATTCTGGCGTTGACGCTTTACGCGCTGCTGCCGGTGATTCGGAATACGTACACGGGAATTCGGGGAGTAGATCCGGCGGTGGTGGAAGCCGGGCGTGGACTGGGGCTTACAACGCGGCAACTTTTATTTCAAGTGGAATTGCCGCTGGCGACCAGCGTGATTCTTTCCGGCGTGCGGGTGGCGGTGGTGGTGTCGGTGGGGCTGGCAACGATTGCGGCTGCAATTGGGGCAGGAGGCCTGGGAGAATTTATTTTTCGCGGGCTGGCCATGGTAAATAATCAGCTGATTTTGGCGGGAGCGATTCCAGCCGCAGTGCTGGCTTTGTCGGCGGATTTCGGGTTGGGATGGCTGGAGAAAAGATTGCGTCCGCGATGAAGAAGGAACAACGATCGCCGCTCGCGGTTTTATTTCTGGCAATCCTCTTCTCGGTTTCGTGCGGGCCCTCTCATGCGAATCGCATTGTGATTGGCTCCAAGAACTTCACCGAGTCGCTGATGCTGGGCGAGTTGTTGGCGCAGCAGATCGAGGCGCATTCGCAGCTGAAAGTGGAGCGGCGTTTTTATCTTGCGGGAACTTATATCTGCCAGCAGGCGATGCTGTCGGGGCGCATCGATATTTATCCGGAATACACGGGGACGGCGCTGACTGCGATCCTTAAACAAAAAGTCGGAGGCGACCGGGCACAAGTTTATCAGCGAGTGAAGAATGAATATGAAACGCGGCTGGGATTGACGCTGGGTCCGCCGTTTGGCTTCAACGATACTTTTGCCATGGAGATACGCGGGGAAGAAGCGCGGCGCGTGAAGGTGAAGACCTTATCCGAGGCGGCCGCGTTTGCCCCGCAATGGCGGGCGGGATTCGGTTACGAATTTATGGAGCGTCCCGATGGATATGCGGGGATGGCTGCGGCATACGGATTGCATTTTGCCGGGCAGCCGAGGGTGATGGATTTGGGATTGCTTGCGCCGGCGTTGAAAAACCATCAAATCGATATCGCCGCCGGGAATGCAACGGATGGGTTGATTCCGGCGCTGGATTTATTTGTGCTGGAGGATGACAAACATTATTTTCCTCCGTACGAGGCGGTCGCGGTGATTCGAAAACAGTGTTTGCAGCAGCATCCGGAAGTAGAGCAGGCCGTGGCGGCATTGGGCGGCAAAATTTCCGATCAGGAAATGCAGAAGTTGAACTATGCGCTGGACGGGCAGCATCGCGATGTAAAGGATGTGGCGCATGAATTTTTGAAAAGCAAGGGACTGCTGCAGTAGGTTGGCGCGAGTTAGATCGGGAAAGATTAAATGGTCATCTCGCCGCGCAGTGTAAGCATCGCGTTCCCCTTGAGAATTACTCTTTCTTCCCTCACCTCGCACCATAGCTCGCCGCCGCGGTCGGAGAGTTGGCGCGCATGCAAATTGGTTTTGCCCAGTCTTTGTGCCCAGTAGGGGGCGAGTGAACAGTGGGTCGATCCGGTGACGGGATCTTCGGGAATGCCATAGCTGGGGACGAAGAAACGCGAGACAAAATCGCACGACTCGCCGGAAGCGGTGACGCCGACACCGAAGGGATGGAGTTGTTCCAGCATCCTTAGATTAGGGCAAATAGTTTTTACATCTTCTTCGCGGTCATAGACCGCAAAGTAATCATCTTCGATCTGCACGACGCTGGCGGGAGTCTTCTCTAAGCCCTCGAGCAGCGCAGCGGGCGGAGCTTCGCAGGGCCACGGAGCGAGCTTAGGAAAGTCCATGGCGAGCAGGTTGCCCTCTCGGCGGACTGTGATCGCCCCTTTGAATCGCGTCTCGAAGCGGATGGACTCGGATTTTTTATCACAATTCTCAGGCCCCAGAATTTCCAGCAGGACGAAGGCGGAAGCCAGGGTGGCATGCCCGCAGAGCTTGACTTCAGAGCGCGGGCTGAACCAGCGCAAGTCATAATGTTCGCCGTTGGGAACAAAAAAAGCGGTCTCGGAAAGATTATTTTCCGCTGCGACCGCCTGCAGAATGCTGTCATCTAACCACCCTGCGAGCGGGCAAACGGCGGCCGGATTTCCCGCGAAAGGCCCATCGGTAAAGGCGTTGACGTGAAAAAGCGGTAGGTACATTACCGTATGGTACAAGGTTCGCTTCAAGCCTAGGATTCAAAGTTTGTGGCCGCTGGATTATAATTGCCAGCCTTTAGAAGGGATCAGGAGATCGGGATGGCAGCTACGCAAAGCGAGGTTCTTACCCGCCACGATCTGATCGAGCGAATTTCCGATGCGCGCCGGCGCACCGATGAATTGTTTTCCATTGTTCGACCCGATTGCCTGTACGACCGGCCGATTGCCGAGCGACACCGCATTATTTTTTATGTCGGGCATGTCGAAGCGTTCGACTGGAATTTATTCCACGATCGCGTTTTTGGATTGAAGAGTTTTCGTCCGGAATATGACCGGTTGTTTGCTTTCGGCATTGACCCACTGGGTGGAGGATTGCCGGCCGATCAACCTGCCGATTGGCCGGCTATCGCCGACGTGCGGCAGTATGTAAGGAGAGTTCGCGCGCTGCTGGATGAAAAACTTGCGGACGCAATTACCCAAGCCGCGATGCCGGCGGCAGATGGATTTCCACTCAGCACTTTAATCAACGTCGCGATTGAGCACCGGCTGATGCATGCCGAGACGTTGGCTTACATGCTGCATCAAGAGCCGCTGGAGCGGAAGGTAAAGCTGCGCGAGTTCGCGGATTTCAATGTTTCTCCTGTGGTTCATCGCAGCATTGAGATTCCCGCGGGCACAGCTACGCTGGGACTAACGCGCGAAAGTGGTGTTTTTGGTTGGGACAATGAATTCGACCGACACCGCGTCGATGTTCCGGCGTTTTCTATCGATCAATATCCGGTGACCAACCAGCAGTATATGGAATTCATCCAGGCTGGCGGCTACAAGGCTCGAGAATTTTGGGGCCAGCCGGATTGGGATTGGAAATGCGCGCAGAACATTTCTCACCCGGCATTCTGGAATCGCGAAAGTGAGCAGTGGCTGTACCGGACCATGTTTGAAGACATTCCGCTGCCGCCGACTTGGCCGGTGTATGTGAGCCAGGCGGAAGCGAAAGCCTACGCAAGCTGGGCAGGGAAGTCGTTGCCAACGGAAGCGGAATGGCAGCGCGCCGCGTATGGCGCTGCAAATGGTGAGGAACGCGAGTATCCATGGGGATCGGAAGCTCCAGTAGAGAAGTTTGGAAACTTTGATTTTGCGCGATGGAGTCCGGCGCCGGTGAATGCGTTTCCTGCTGGGCGTAGCGCGTTCGGTGTAGAAGGACTCTTAGGAAATGGTTGGGAGTGGACATCGACAGAGTTTGGGCCGTATCCGGGATTCGAACCGTTTTCGTTTTATCGCGGATACTCGGCGGATTTTTTTGATGGCAAGCACTTCGTCTTGAAGGGCGGGTCGGCGCGCACGGCAGCCTGCATGTTGCGCAGCACGTTCCGTAACTGGTTCCAGTCGCATTACCAATTCGCGTACACCGGATTTAGGTGTGTGAAGCGCTGATTGCTATATCGAGGAAGAAGGGTTGCCTTAATGCTGACGCAAACAATCACTCCGAATACCACGTATGAATTTGGCGCGGACGTGCGGACTGGACTGACCAAGCCGGGACAGAAAGAACTGCTATCCAAATATTTGTACGATGACGTTGGATCGGCGCTCTTCGAAGTGATCAGCTATTTGCCAGAGTATGGATTGACGCGAGCGGATGAGCGGCTGCTGCGGCGGCACGCGCACGATATTGTGGCGCAGTTGGCCACGCCAATCGCAGTGGCGGAACTGGGCAGCGGGAGCGGCCGGAAGACTCGCCCCATCCTAGAAGCGCTTTGCCGCCGGCAGCGTACGTCTTATTACCCCATCGAAATTTCTCCCTCGGCGCTCGCCATGTGCGAACGCGAATTGCGGGATATTGAGCGCGTCAGCATTCTCGGTTTCGAGAGCGAGTATCTGGATGGACTTCTGGAAGTGGCGGCGCAACGTGCGCCGGGCCAGCATATTCTTGTCTTGTTTTTGGGCAGCACCATCGGAAATTTCGACCGTCCCGCAGGCATTGAGTTTTTAAAGAAGGTGCGGCGCATTTTGCAGCCCGGAGATTCACTTCTTCTGGGGACTGATCTGGAAAAATCCCGCGCGCAACTGATCGCCGCTTATGACGATGAACTCGGAGTGACGGCTGCGTTCAACTTGAATGTGCTCTCTCGCATCAATCGCAACTTGGATGCCGATTTTAATCTGGCACAATTCGAGCATGTGGCGAAGATTAATGAGCACGCGCGCAGCGTAGAAATGCATCTGCGCTCCATGTGCCGGCAGACGGTGAACGTTCGCGCCGCGGAACTCGTGGTTGAGTTTGTTGAAGGCGAAACGATCTGGACCGAGAGTAGCCACAAGTATTCTTTGGATGAAATTTTCTCCATGGCTAAGACTGCCGGCTTCCGCTGCAACGCGCAGTGGATCGACGAGCAATGGCCGTTCGCGGAGAATTTGCTGGTCGCGGAATGAGCCAGCTTGAGGTTTCGCGGCTTTAGTGCTGCACATTCCTTGGCCGGGCAGCAGCTTGATCCAAGCGTCCGCGCACCAGCGGGAGATCCCTCGACCCGCTGGAGAGAACGCGGGCCTTCGGGATGACGCCGGCAAAACTGTCAGGTTTACAAACGTCACTCACACTAATCCTCTTCTGGTTTAAATTGTTTTGCCTTGTCTGATCTGTCTTGTCCGATTTGTTTTGTCTACTCGCCTGAGAGTTTCCTTATAGTCAAAGAGAAGTAAAACTTTGTAAATCCTGCCGTTTTGCGAGGTTGGGCAATGTACATTAATAAACAGATGAATAGTAAGAACATGCGCTGTCGCGGCATCGCATTGGCGCTAATTGCATGGGCTGGCGTGGCATGGACTGGTGTTGCTCTTGCGCCATTTGCGCTGGCCTCGCAGGCGATCGCACAAGAGCAACGGGTGTCCGGCACGGGTGCGGTCGTTCGACGGGTCGGAGCGATCAAAGCCATTAGCGGAACGACGATCACGCTGACGCCGGACTCTGGGGCTGACCTGAGTGTCACGCTCCAGCCGAATGCGAGGATCGTTCGCATCGCTCCGGGCGAAAAGGATTTGAAGAACGCAACTCCGATTCAGGCCCAGGATCTTCACGTTGGAGATCGCATTTTAGTGAGCGGGAAAGCCTCGGACGATAACGCGTCAGTTGTGGCGTCTTCTGTAGTGGTGATGACGCACACGGACCTGGAGGCGAAACATCAGCAGGATTTGCAGGATTGGCAAAAGCGCGGCGTGGGCGGGTTGGTGAGTGCAGTCGATCCGGCGGCGGGAACTGTGACCATTTCTGTGGTGAGTTTTGCGGGCAAGAAGAACATCGTGGTTCGCAGTTCGAAGAGCACGGTGATCCGGCGATATGCCCCGGACTCGGTGAAATTTGACGATGCAAAAGCCAGTACATTGCAGGAAATTCAACCCGGCGATCAGGTGCGCGCACGCGGCGAAAAAAATGCCGACCTCACAGAAGTTGCGGCCGACGAAATTGTTTCAGGATCGTTCCGCAATGTTGCCGGCACGGTGATCTCGGTGGACGCAAGTTCGTCGACGCTCAGCGTTCACGATTTGTTGTCGAAGAAAAATGTGACGGTGAAAGTCACCGCGGATTCTCAGCTTCGCAGCCTGTCCCCGGAGATGGCGCAACGGATTGCGATGCGTTTGAAAGGTGGCGCGGGAGCACCGGGAGCATCGGGTAGCCCACCGGTTGGAGACTCAGCACAAAGCGGAACTCCGGGACAAAGCGCCGCCGGACAATCAGGAACAGCGCCAGGAACGCCTCCCGGCGGAATTTCTCGAGGATACGGAGGCAGCGGTCGCGCCGGTGGCAACTTTGATTTGCAACAGATGCTAAGCCGCATGCCTGCCGGTTTGTTGAGCGATCTTCACAAAGGCGATGCCGTGCTCTTGGTTTCGACCGAAGGTAGTGATGGCACGGGAACCGCCATACAACTGCTGAGCGGAGTCGAACCGATTCTGCAAGCCGCTCCGGGTGCGGGACAGGCGATGATGCTTGCGCCGTGGAGCCTGGGCGGAGCTCCCGCTGGCGACACGGCGGGCCCATAGATTTATTCCATGGTTGAACGCCGCTTCTGTATTGACCGCGAAATTATGTTTGGAACGGAAGAAAGAATGAAGTTTTATAAGTGTATCTTTTTGGCGTTGACGATTTTGCCGGGGCAGTGGTGCGCGACATTTGCGGCAGGGCAGACGGCCGCCCCGCAAGCCAGCACCGGCAGTTTGCGCGGAACCGTAACGGATCCTTCGGGCGCAGCGATTCCCAGCGCCGATGTTGTGCTGACGCCATCGTCGTCCTCCGCTTTGATCAAAACGAAATCCGACGGACAAGGCGCGTACGAGTTCAAAGCATTGGCGCCGGGGCAATACACTCTGACCGTTGTGGCGCAGGGATTCAGCGTTTACGAGAACGACAATGTGGTCATCACGAATCAGCCATTGCGGCTCAATGCCGCGTTGAATATCCAGGTCGAGCAAGAGAAAGTTCAGGTTTCCGATACGGTGCCGACGGTGGACATAAATCCCGCGAACAATGCGGGAGCAATTGTGATTTCGGGGAAAGAACTCGATGCGCTGCCCGATGATCCTGATGAATTGCTGACGGACTTACAGGCGCTGGCCGGGCCTTCGGCGGGGCCAAACGGCGGGCAAATGTATATCGACGGATTCACCGCCGGGCAGCTTCCTCCGAAATCTTCGATTCGCGAGATACGGATCAATTCCAATCCGTTCTCGGCGGAGTACGACAAGCTGGGTTATGGGCGCATTGAAATTTTCACCAAGCCCGGCACGGACAAATTTCACGGGCAGTTCATGATGAACGGAAACGATTCGGCCTTGAATACCACCGATCCGTTTGCCGGCCCCGAGCCGGGATATTACACGGTGCAGTACAACGGGAACGTGGGTGGGCCGGTGGGGAAGAAGTCGTCGTTTTTCGTCAATGTGGATCGCAGAAATATCAACGATCTAACGGCGATCGACGCGGTGACGCTGGATCCCGCGTTCAATCCCTTTCAAACGCTGGAATCGGTATCGGCTCCGCGGCAGCGCACCAACATCAGCCTGCGATTCGATTCTGCGCTGAGCAAGAACAATACACTGACCACGCGTTACCAGTATTACCGCGACACGCAGCAGAATAACGGCATTGGGCAAACCACTCTACCTTCGCAGGCGTATAACACTACCTCGACGGAACAGACTGTGCAGATTGGCGATACGCAGATTTACGGCGCGAAGATCGTGAACGAAACTCGTTTCCAATATCTGCGCGATGACGCGGGGCAAACCGCCCTGGATCAAAATCCTTCGGTGAACGTGCTGGGATCGTTTATCGGCGGAGGCGATGGGCAGGTCAGCCAGGATAACCAGAATCACTACGAGTTTCAGAATTACACTTCGATCATTCATGGATCGCACACCATCAAGTTCGGAGTCCGTGCCCGGGTGACGCAGGATAACAACACTTCCACCAACGGGTTTAACGGGACGTTCACATTTTCGTCGCTGTGTTCGCAGGTAACGAATCCGGGAAATAATTCTTGCGTCACGCAAGCGCCTGGTGTCGGGATGTATCAATATGCGGAACAACTGCTTGCCGGGGGCGCAACCACTGCGCCCGCCTCACAGTTCACTTTTACGCAAGGCTCGCCGCTGGCCAGCATCTCGGTGTATGACGTGGAGCCCTACATTCAGGATGACTGGAAGGTGCGGTCGAACATCACTTTCAGCTTCGGCTTGAGATACGAGACGCAGAATTATATTCGCGACCATGTGGACCTGGCGCCGCGACTGGGGCTGGCCTGGGGAGTGGGCGGGAGCAAAGGGCCGCCGAAGGTTGTGATCCGCGGAGGCGCGGGTATTTTTTATGATCGCTTTCAGTCGACGCAGATCCTGCAGGCGGAGCGGCTGAACGGAATCACGCAGCAGCAGTATGTAATACAAAATCCTACTTGTTTTCCGGGACTCGACCAGCCGCTGAACGTTCCTGTGGCTGACTGCGGACCGATCAACGCCAGCACATCCACCATCTATCAAATTAATCCATCACTGTACGCGCCTTACACGTTGCAGTCGGCGATCAGCGTGGAGCGGCAAGTCACCAAGTCCGCGACCGCTTCTGTCACGTATTTAAATTCACGCGGCTTCGATCAGTTGCTCAGCATCAACGCGAATGCGCCCTATCCGGGGACGCCATGTTATCCGGCGTGTCCCACTACGAACGGGAATGTTTACCAGTATGTTTCCGAGGGAGTTTTTAAGCAGAACCAGTTGATCGTGAACACGAATATCCGCGCGGGTAAGCTGCAACTTTTTGGTTATTACACTTTGAATTATGCCAACAGCGACACGGCAGGTGTGGGCAGCTTCGCTTCGAACTCCTACGACATCAGCCAGGATTACGGCCGCTCGTCTTTCGATACGCGGCAACGTTTGTTTCTGGGTGGCTCTTATGCGGCGCCGTATGGCATTCGGCTGAGTCCGTTTTTCGTGGCGAGTTCCGGGTCGCCGTTCAATATTACGAGCGGCAGCGATTTGAACGGAGATTCCATTTATAACGATCGGCCGGGTTTGATTTCGACGGCCACTTGTCCCTTGGGTGTAAATCCCCCCACCGGATCGACCATCTACTGCACGCCGCTGGGGACGTTTAATTCGCAGCCGAC
>Ga0302319_10015203_pt1 | contig 14279 bp, 7 predicted proteins | sample Bog_T0_2_FD_203319 | JGI IMG/M metagenome (GOLD analysis project Ga0302319, IMG submission 203319) | Peat permafrost microbial communities from Stordalen Mire near Abisko, Sweden - Bog_T0_2 | ecosystem: Environmental > Terrestrial > Soil > Wetlands > Peat | place: Sweden: Abisko, Stordalen Mire... | reverse complement strand
CGGTCAGCGCATCCTTCCACGTCCCGGCGTGCGGATAGAGCGCGTAGTGGAAGTGATGATGCCCGCGGTCGGCCTCGCCATCGGGCCAGACCGGCGAGCGCAGCAGCGTCAGCCGCAGCGTGTTGCCCACCGCGTCGTAGCCGTACTTGTTCTGGTTCAGAATGCTCAGCCCGTGAATCTTGCCGTCCGGGCCTGGCCCGGAGAGATCCGCCCAGCGCATCGCCGGAACCTCAAACTGCGCCTTCTCCCACGAATTATTCCGCGTAGTCGGCCGGTCGATGCTCCCATAAGGAATCTCGTAAGTAGCAAACGCCCCCGAAGCCGCCAGCGGAAACGCCGTCTTGAGCAGAACGTGCGACTCGTGCCAGTCGATCTCGTTGTCAATGTCAACGATGTCGTCTTGCAACCGAATGGTCTGCACGAACTTCGAGTTTTGCCAATGGCGAGTGATGCGGATGGCGTCGCCGATTATCTCCACCGCGTCGGCCTTTTCAATTGTTGCTGGCGCAATGTCAAGGGTTCCAGGATCAACGTTCCACGCATCGTACTCCTTCGGTGTGTCTTTGAAGAACTGAAGTTGATTGCCGCAAGCGCCTGGTGCCAATAACTCCTCTTCGACCTTGTTGCTTCTTATGCTCGTTATGCATCCACTCGTTTCATCAACCTTAAGGGAAAGTACTTCATTTCGAAATTCAGTTAATGACGCACGTGGAGCCTTCTTCACATTCTTGAGATAGGGAGAATCCTTGCCAGGAATAGCGATATGTATTGTTTGATATCCTAAAGCCGGGACGCTGACTGAGGGAATTTCAACATCAGCGCGATGTGCTACCTTATCGATGTTCGTTAAATGTAAATCAATAACACCACCACCGTTCTCCAGTATCGCAACTCCAGTTTCGGCAGGTTCGCCCTCAATCGGTATCGAGACGTTTACCGTCTCTTTACGCTGCCATCCAAGAGGATTGAAAATCACCACTGTTTGCGAATTTTGAGTGAAGACCTGCATCTTCATTCCAATGTTTGCAATGATTGTCTGTATTGCTCCATCTCCAATCTCATTCGTCGACCAGCGGACCACGTCGTAGTCCTTCTGTGCGTCCTTGTAAATTTGGCCGATGCCGGAGCCTGCGGCTAAGTCGTGGAACTGGTTGAAGAGCACCTTCTTCCAGTCTTCCGTCAATTCCTTTCCCGGATACTCACGGCCATCAAGCCATGCCAGCGACGCCCACTTCTCGGCGTTGAGTACCTCGACCTCGGCCTCGCGCATATTCTGTTTATGGTTGGCCTGGGTGGTCATCACGCCGCGGTGGTACTCGAAGTACAGCTCACTCTTCCAAGTGGGAATGTTCACCTTGCCGGGAATCGCCGGGGGTGGCGTGTAGCCCTTGGCAATCGATTGGTAGTTCCACACCGGGCTGTCTGCCACGATCTGTATTTCCAGCGCGGAGAAGTAACTCTGCGCCGTGCCGAACTCGATCTTCGGCGTTACGTGCCCTGGAGCGGCCCAATGAAAGCCCTCGTCCAGAATGGCGCGCGTGGGTCCGCCGCCGTGGTCGCCGATGCCGTAAAGGTCCATGATGCCCGGCAACCCGGTGGCTTGCTTCTGCGCGATGGTGAAGTCGCGCGCCAGACGCACCAGGTTCAAATCTTCATTCGCGTAATCGTGCGGAAAGTAAGTCAGCACCTTGGACCCATCCGGCGACTCCCACCAGAAAAACTTGAAGGGCAACTGGTTGGTGTCGCACCAGGCCATCTTCTGCGTCACAAAATAATCGATGCCGCTTTTCTTGTAGATCTGTGGCAACTGCCAGGTGTAACCAAAACTATCCGGATTCCAGCCGATGCGAGTGTCCACGCCGTACTGCTGCTTGAACCAGCGCTTGCCCACGAGAATTTGCCGCACCAGCGATTCGCCGTCCGGCATATTCAGGTCCGGCTCGACCCACATGCCGCCCACAATCTCCCAGCGGCCTTCCTTGATGCGCTGGGCAATCTCGGCATTCATGTCGGGATATTTGTCGGCGATCCACTCGTTGTAAGCCGCCGCCGACTGCGTGTAGGTGTATTCGGGGTACTCGTACATCAGTTGCAGCGCGGTGCCGAAGGTCCGCTTCACCACGTCCACCGTCTCTGTCCACGGCCACAGCCAGGCTGCGTCGATGTGCGAGTTGCCGGTCAGGTGCAGCGTAGCCTGTTGCAGCAGCGGCTTGATTGCTTCGAGCTTGGAGTGTGCCGCATTCAAACTCGCGTCAAACTTGATTTGGTCATGCGCATCGAGCGCGGCCAAATCCACGGTGCGGATAGCGTCCGTGAGAGTGGCCAATTGCGCAGTGTCATTCGGCGCCAGCGAAGGGACCAGCAGCGCCGCCGACAAGAACTCCTCGCGCAGGTCTTCGGGATTGGGGCGATTCTCCGGGAAGTCGATCTTCAGCGTGGCGCCCTTGAACTTCTTGTCGTCTACCGTGTGCAGCAGTTTGACAGCCACGGTCACCTTGTCGCCGGACTTGGCATTGTCGAACAACACCACCGGCTCCAGGTCATCTCCCATGGCCACGCGCCGTCCGTTGAAGTAGAGAATCTCCGGCATCGGGCCGTTGGCATAGGCGTGGAACTGGAACCAGATGCGCGCGCCGGTCAGGTCGTAGCCGTTCAGTGTGGCGGGAACTAGGTACGTCTGGCGAAACCAGACCGCGTCCTTAGGGGCTTTCGTCCCATTGGCGATAGGCTGCCAGCCGCTCTCGTCGAGATTCACGGCCTCGCCATGCGCCAGATCACCGGCATGGAGCTTCCAGGCTACATCCGGCAATTCGCGCAGGCTTGAGAGGCGGTCGATCACCGCGTGAGTGTCGGCGGGCAACCCAGCAGCAATTTTGGTGGCATCGGCGGCGCTCTGCGCCATGGCTTGGCGCGCAAACAGCGTGACGCACAAGAAGAAGGCGAGGCCAACTAAACAAAAGAAACGTAACTTCGAAACGAAATTCATCGCGGAGAAATCCTCTTCGTCATGGTAAGGCCTGAAAACTCCTCATGGAAGATAAGATTGTGCTGGAGCAAGGCCAAATCACCCTTCGGGACACCAATTTTAGCCAAATTGCCCTCTATCCACATATCCGGCGCAGGAATCGCAGGCTCATTTCGCGCATCTAATATGCAGTCATCATCGGACAACTCAGCATTCAGGATTACCCGTTTTGATTCTCGAAGCAGTTGCAGGAAACCGTACATCAATGAAAGATAACATACCGCAATATGGGATACAGTCCCCCCCGTTAGAGTGCATACTAGAGGGTAGGCCGCTTCCCCAGCGGATTGCGGGACCGTTGTGTGGCCTTTGGAGATCACCCAGCCCGGAGCCCGTCCGTTGTACCGGCCTCCCACCGCGCGCAAAAAACATTGACGTCACAAGATGTGGAATTACAGAGAGGAATTCATGACCGCTGCTGCTCGTTATCCCGGCATTCGGGTTACTGCTAATGGAAACCAGCTTGTCTCGTATCACACCGAGACGCGCATCGCCGACGCCGGCGTTTTTTATCCGATTACGCCTTCCACGGAGGGCGGCGAGCTTTTCCAGCAGGCCTATGCCGAAGGCCACTTGAACGTCTTCGGGCACAACACCATCGCCATTGAGACCGAGGGCGAACACGCTGCCCAGGGAGGCGCCATCGCTCACTCCGTATGCGGCAAGCGTGTGGTCAACTTCACCTCCGGCCAGGGCGTGGTCTACGGCGTCGAGCAGTATTATCATGCGCCGGGCAAAGGCTCGACGATGGTGCTCGAAGTGGGCGCGCGCGCGCTCACCAAGCAGGCCCTCAACGTACATTGCGGCCACGACGACATCTACGGCGCGCTGGACACCGGCTGGATCATGCTCTTCGGCAAGGACGCGCAGCAAGCTGCCGACCAGGCGCTCATCCTGCGCAGCGTGACCGAGCTTTCGCTCACTCCCGGCATGAACATCATGGACGGCTTCCTCACCACACATCTGGAGCGCACCTTCTACAAGCACGAGTCCGGGCTGATCCGTGAGTATCTCGGTTCACCGGCCGACATCATCGACTGCCCCACTGAGGCGCAGCGCACATTGTTTGGCCCCACTCGCCGCCGAGTTCCCAAGATGATGGACCTGACCAATCCCATCCTGCTTGGTCCGGTGCAGAACCAGGAACACTATATGAATGGCGTCGTGGCGCGGCGCAACAACTTCGCCGAGCCGATTCTCAAGTTCCTCGAAGACGCCTATGAAAAATTTGCCGAACTGACCGGCCGCCGCTACGGCCTCATCAGCAAATACAAAACGGACGATGCCGAAACGGTCTTCGTCTCCCTCGGCTCGGCCGCGGAAAACATCGAGGCCGCCGTCGATTACCTGCGCCAGACGCGCAACGCCAGCGTAGGCTCCATCCACGTCAACGTGATTCGCCCCTTCCCTGAAGCCGCCATCGTGGCAGCGCTCAAGGGCAAGAAGAACGTCATCATTTTGGAGCGCACCGATGAGGCTCTCTCCGGCGACAATCCGCTGGGCCGCGACATCCGCACTGCGCTCTCCAAAGCGCTGCAATCTGTCGAAGGCCTGCCCGCGATTTCGCTCGCCGAAGTCCCGAAGATCTACGGCGGTAGTTACGGCCTCGGCTCGCGTGACTTCCGCCCCGAGCACATCATTGGCGCGTATGAATTTGCCACTGCCAATCGCGCCCGCAAAGACGGCAAGCGCGCATCCGACGGTGTGAGCTTCTTCGTTCTCGGCATCGACCATCCCTACAGCGTCATCGGTGACGAGACTCCGTCTCTGCTGCCCGAGGGCGCGGTCGCCGTGCGCTTCCACTCCATCGGCGGCTGGGGCGCCATCACCACCGGCAAAAATCTTGGCGCAATTCTGGGCGACCTCAACGATCTGATCTTTGAACGCGATGGAGAGCGCGACAGCCTCGGCAATCCCAAGGAAGTCATCCACGTCAGCGCCAATCCAAAGTACGGTTCAGAGAAGAAGGGCGCGCCGACCTCGTACTTCATGGTGGCCGCGAAAGATCGCATCCGCGTCAACTGCGACCTGCGCCACGTGACGGTGGTTTTGTGTTGCGACCCCAAGGCCTTTACACACTGCAATCCCCTGGACGGCATGGCCGAGGGCGGCTCGCTGGTCTGGGAGTCCGATCAGCAAGGCGAGCAGGCATGGGAACAGTTGCCGCTCTGGGCGCGCAAGCAGATCATTGACAAGAAGATTCGCGTCTTCACGCTGCCCGGTTTTGAAATTGCGAAAAAGGCCACCGACCGCGGCGACCTGCAACTGCGCATGCAGGGCAATGCTTTTCTTGGCGCCTTCTTCCGCGTCAGCACGCTGCTCAAGGAATTCGGTATCACGCAGGAGCAGTATCGCGCCGTGGTTCGCAAGCAGTATGTCAGCAAGTTCGGCAAGCTGGGCGAGGCCGTCGTCGAGTCCAACATGGAAGTCATGATGCAGGGCTACGACCAGGTGCAGGAGATCAAGATCGGCGCGCTCACGGCGGCCGACCACTCTTCCCTGCGCGGCCATGCTCTGCTGCCGATTCTGGAGACGGTCGCCGCGGGCGGCGCTTGCGGCACCGGCTGCCGCTCCCATGCGCTGCCCTCCGGTCAGGCCGCGCGCACGCCGCTGGCCAGCGTCGCCGTATTCGACGCCGAGTTCCGCGCGAACTTTGGATATAACCAGCCCGCCTCGCCGCTCTCGGCCGTGGGCATGATCGCTGCTGCTACCGGCGATACGGCCTCCAAATACGTAGCCCGCCGCGAAACGCCGCTCTTCATCGCAGAGAACTGCACCCAGTGCATGGAGTGCATTTCCGTCTGCCCGGACACTGCTCTGCCCAACACCGCGCAAGACCTGAGCACGCTGCTGCGCACTGCAGTCTCTCATTACATAGCCGACGCGAGCGACCGCGCCCAGCTCCTCGCCGCGCTCCCGGAAATCGAGCGCCAGGCCCGTCCGCGCATGACTGCCGAAATCAAAACCGGCACACCGTTGCCCACCATCCTCCGCGAAGTTACTAACTCGCTCGACGGTTTCTCCGCTAATTCAAAGGATCAGTTCTTCGCCATTCTCGACAAAGTTCCGATGGCTTATCAGAAGGTGACGGCCATCTTCTCGTCGCCCGAGCGCAAGGCTCCCGGCTCAGGCGGCATCTTCTCGATTTTTGTTTCCGACTTGTGCAAGGGATGCGCCGCCTGTGTCACCGCCTGCGGCGACCACAACGCTCTCAAAATGGTTGCGGAGACTGAGGAAGTCAACGCCAAGCACATGACCGGAACCGGCTTCCTCGATCTGTTGCCCGACACATCGCAGAAGTTTCTCGGCCTCTTCAACGCCGCCAATCCTGCCGACTCCAAAACCGCCACGCTGCGCAACATGCTCATGGTGCGTTCCACCTACGACGCTCTGGTAGCCGGCGATGGCGCCTGCGCTGGCTGCGGAGAAAAAAGCGTTCTGCGCTCCATCGCCGCGGTCACCGAGGCTTACATGCGCCCCGTCTTCCACGCCAAGAGCGACCGCTTCCTGGCCAAGGCCGGCGAACTCGAGAAGGTCGGCGCGGCCCGCCTCGCCCATCTCCAGGCCACCAGCCCCGCTGAATACGCGCTGCTCCGTCAGGCCATCGCGCATCTCATTCTCGGCCTGGGCGGCGAAGACGAAAAGGACACTCAAGCGCGCATCGCCGCCTATGAAGCTGCCAACGGACTCATCACGGACTCCCAGTTGGTCGAGGCCATCGCCGCGGTCCTGCTCACCGAGGCCTTCAACCACAAGAACCTGCAAGCCATCGATGGCCGTCTGGCCAACGGCATGAGCGTCATGGCCATGTCCGCCCACACCGGCTGCAACACCGTCTACGGCTCCAGCTCGCCCAACAATCCTCACCCCTACCCGTGGATGAACTCGCTCTTCCAGGACGGCGTCACAGTAGGTTGGCTCATGGGCGAAAGCTTCATCGTCGATCACGCGCGCCGCTCCGTCATTCCCGAGCGACTCGCCGACATCCTGCTCACGCGCGACGCAGGCGTGGAAGCCGACGGAGCGTCCTCCGATCAGGGCAGTTCAGACGTCATCGACGCCCAGGAGTATTACAACCTCACTCACTTTACCGACGCGCTGATGACCGATCAGGAAATCGTCGAGTTGCCCAAGGTATGGGCCGTAGGCGGAGACGGCGGCATGGGCGACATCGGTTATCAAAACGTATCCAAAGTCATGCTGCAGAATCGCCCCAACGTCAAGGTCCTCATGCTCGACACGCAGGTCTACTCCAACACCGGCGGGCAGAACTCCGACTCCACTCCCATGCTCGGCGGCGGCGACATGAACGTCTTTGGCGCGGCCACGCAAGGCAAGAACACCGAGAAGAAAACCGTTGCGGAAACCTTCCTTGCCGGTCACGGTTCGCCCTTCGTCGCGCAGGTCTCCATGGCCAACGCGCCCAAGCTCTACCGCGCCATCCTCGATGGCCTGGAATATCGCGGCACCATGTTCATCCAGGCTTTCACCACCTGCCAGCCGGAGCACGGCGTCGCCGACGACATGGCGCTCATGCAGGCTCAGCGCGTGCGCGATTCGCGCGGCGTCCCTGAGTTCGTCTTCAACCCGCGCCTCGGCGAAACCTATCAAGAGGCTCTCGACATTAAGGGCAACCCGTCCATCGATCTCGATTGGTACGAGACCAAAAACAAGCTCACCGGCGAAACATCCCACTACACCGTCGCCCACTGGTGCGTAACCGAAGCCCGCTTCCGCAACCACCTCAAGAAGATCAAGCCCGAAGCCGCTGCCAAGCTCATCCCGCTCGATAACATGCTGGTCCGCATCACGCAGCAAGATGTTGTCTACCGCCGCTACCTCACCCCCGGTCACCGCGCCTTCATCCCCGACTTCGGCGTAACCATCACCGTCGTCGATGAAGCCGGTAAGACAACCAGCTACGTCATCAGCCGCCAGTTAGTCATGTTCTGCGTCGAGCGCCGCAAGGCCTGGCGCATGCTGCAATCCAAAGCCGGCATCCAGAACAAGGAGTACGCCGCCCAGCGCGACCTCCTCGCCGAAGTAGATGCAGGCAAGCTGTCGCTGGAAGAGCTGATCACACGCGGACATGAACTCATCAAGGAGAGGCTTGCGGCAGCAGGCACCGTCCAAGGCGTAACTCCGGTACGGTAGGTCCGGGTTACAGCCCGGGCGCAGATAGGTATTACCCATCTAAATGCGAAAAGAGCGGACCCGAGGGTCCGCTCTTTTTCGGTTTGTTGCTCGCATTTATCCGCATTCAGCGCCTTGGACGATAGGCCCTGATTTGCTCGAGAGTCATGGAATCTGGATGTACTGCCTCCGCATCCTCAATGAATTTCTGCAACTTCCGGAAATCCTTCTCGCGAAGAGGGCTTGGATTGGGATCGAACTCCACTTGAAGCTGTCTTAGAATCGGACCAGCCTGATGAATTATTGAAATATTGTCAATTATTGGTGTGCTGTCTGTGGCGCCAATCTTCCTTTGAAGGGACGCTACCGATACCGCATCCGGGGTCTGATCTGGAGTTATTTGCGCACTTACTTGCCGTTTGGTGATCCAACGTGGTCCGAAATAGAATACCGCTGCGTACATAATCTTAGCCTTGACGGGTGGTGTCTTGTCCACCAGCATGGCCTCGTAGAACATTAGTGCTGTTTCCTCCCACGTTTTCTCCCTGCTTATGCATGCTGCGTCGTGGATAACGGCTGCTTCTCTGTATTCGCCGGTGAACGGACTGCCAATAATAGTCCATGCCCAACGAGGAATGCTGGCCCCATCAGTGACCATCCCGGCATGTGCGCGCCAGTAGTAATCAGTTGCATCGACAAAGGTGAAGTCCTTATTTAACTTCATCGTTTTGTTGTCTTCGTTCCAGGTTGCCTCAACGGGGCGGCCTATGAAATAAGGAACGGACACGATGATAGGGGTGAATTCAGGCTGTTGACCCCGGACTGGTGGCGTAGGTACTACCTGAGCCTCCGCGAGAGTGAAGCTGAAAACCAGAAGAATGTGGACAGCAAACGTATTCGTCATGAGCTAGCTCCGTATCTTTTTAGAATTTCAGTCGGCTTCTGCAAACTCCGCTGAGGTCGACGCCTCCGGGACACTCAGCCAATAAATGCGAACAACCACCCGTCTCTGCGATGCAAACGTATTTGAAAATGCAGTCCCAGTGAAATTTCAGGACTCAGCGAATTATATAGCGATGGGCCGGGTGCCGGGTGCCCCAGGTCCGGCTTTTCGGACCTGGGATGGCACACGATTGAAAGATCGAACATTACAGCAAGTACTGCACCTTGGCCGCACCCAGCGTATTCAGTCTGCGGTCGAGGGTGACGAGAGTCGCGTTGGAGATTGCGGCGAAGGCGGCCAGATAAGCATCCGTCCAGGCATTCGGCCCTCCTGTGATCTTCTCGCCGAGTTCTCTTCAGCGCTCACTCAAGCCGGGTACCCCATCCTTCGCTTTATTCTAGCGAAGGGTGGGAGACCGCGCTAGAATGAAAGAAGCTGTGGAGGCGAAAATGACAGTAGACTGGTCGGAATGCGATCTGGTTGAAAGCGTTGCCGAGAAGGTAGGCGGAAGGCCTGTCGTCAAGGGCACGCGCATCCCTGCCGATACGATCCTTACCGACGAAGAGTTGGGCGCGACAGTCGGCGAAACGCTTGAGAGCTTCCCAAGCCTCTCTCTCGACACAATTCGCCGCATCCGGGCATACGGGCATTCCCACGAGTTCCTGCTACAGCCATGAAAGTTTTGCTCGACGAGAATATGCCCCATCAATTGCGGTCGTATCTGCCGAGCCATGAGGTCTTCACGGCAGTATATGCCGGATTCGGCGGGTTCAAGAATGGCGAGTTGCTGAAAGCAGCGGAAGATGCTGGATACGATGTTCTCCTCACGGGCGATCTTTCGCTCGAATATCAACAGAACCTGACGGGCCGCAAGATCGCGATTGTCTCTCTTTCCGCGAATAGCTGGCGCATTGTTCAAAATCACATTCCAGCTATCGCGCTTGCGATCGATATAGCGCAATCCGGGTCCTTCTCAAGGGTCGACTGCGGCAAGTACGTGGCATCAAAGAAGTCGGGTGGCCCACATCTCAACAAGTAGAAAATGTGGGTAGCCAAGCCTTGGCCCGCGCATGGTGGATATGCCGGTTGGAAGGTTGCCCAATCCAGAGATTGACCTCAGGCAAGCAGATCATCGAAGTCGAAGTCCTTCAAATCCAGACCCCCTGGGCTTATTGAGGGAACCAGAGGCAGCTTGACCGGCGTTTTACCGGAGCGATTGCCAGAAGCAGCGCTCAACTTACGCTCCAGAGCGCGAATCGCGAATTCCTCGATCGATACTCCTTGCAGACGCGCGAGTTCCTCGCCTTGGCGGTATAAAGATTCGGGGAATTCGATGGCGGTGCGCATAGTGCTTTCTCAAACTCATCTTACGCTGATTTTGGAACCTCAGTCATCCCACTTTTCAGCTCATCCGATAGCACTTTTGCAGATAATTACCCTCTACCGGCGCACAATAGAAGCAGTCGCAAATGCGAGGCCCCTATGACCACTATCCAGTCTCCAACGCGCGCAATCACAGTCTCTGGTCCTTGGTCTATAGTCCCTTTTGTCCCGTCCATTTTCCCCGTTTCTTCCCCTAAAAACGACCTACCCCCCACCCCCCCACCCTGTGGAAATCTTTTTTTGACCTTTTAATTCCTTTTAACCTTCAGTAAATCAATAGCTTACATTTTTGCCCTGTTAACGAATCAGTAACTGCAAACCCCTGTTTTTGCCCCCTTTTTGGCCTAAAAAGGCCCTTTTTTGGCTCAGAATGGCCGTTTTTTCGCAAGTTTTGGATGCTCCAGACGATATCACGCACCGGTTTCCCCAAGACGGTCTTCCGGTGCGACAATCGTTGCGTCGGGGGCAAATGCTTCCGGCAAGGATTTGTCCCCAAGGAGAAAACCACCATGAAGCGTCTATTGGTCTGTACGAGCCTTTTGTTCGTCGCCGCCACATTGTCCGCCCAGCCAGCTCCGCCGAAAGCCCCGCCAAAGAGCCCGCCGGCCACCGCGACAGCGACCATTGCCGGCAAAACCATCACCATCAACTACAACTCGCCCGGTGTGAAAGGTCGCGCCGGCAACATCTTCACCAAAGACGGGCTCATCGGCCACGATCCCACCTATCCGGTCTGGCGCGCGGGCGCCAATGGGGCCACCATCCTGGAGACCGACGGAGGCATCACGGCTGGAATGCTCGAAGTGCCCGCCGGCAAATATTCCCTGTACGTCGACATCTCCGATCCCGACGCCTGGGTCCTCATTATCAACAAGCAGACCGGCCAGTGGGGCACCAAGTACGACAAGGCGCAGGACCTGGGCCACGTGACGATGACCATGAGCAGGCCGCCGTCTCTGGTTGAGAACCTGAAATACACGTTTGAAGCTCTTGGCGGCAACAAAGGCAAGCTCACCCTGGAATGGGAGAACCACTCGGCCTCCGTTCTCATCGCGGTGCATTGAATTCCGGTGTGGGAAGGTGATTTACGGCAGGGCGGAATATAGCAGATAATTACCGCCCTGCCGGTACAATAGGATTAGTGTGATTTTGTCCCCGAGGTGTAACAGACTTGCCTTTATATGCCTATCGTTGTACCAAGTGCGGCCACAAATTTGAAAAAATCCAGCACTTCAAATCCAAGCCGGAGCTTGTCTGCCCCGTTTGCCAGGGCGTACTGGAGCGTCCGCTCACCGCGCCGCGCCTGCGCTTCAAGGGCGGTGGCTTTTATGTGAACGACTACCCGGCCAAAAGCGACGCGCCCGGCTCCGAGTCAGCACCTGCGGAGGTCAAGACCCCCTGCGGCGGAAGCTGCGGAGCCGCCTGCCCCGCCGTCGCGGCCGCCTCGTCTGCTTCAACCGGCGATTCGCCAAAGAATTAGTGCGCCTAACGCTTCAGCACAGAAAAACATGCCCCTGCTTGATCCCATTCCGTCGCCGCTGTTGAACGCCGACTTTGCCGCACTCGAGTGGGAGGCGCTTCTTGCGCTTTGTTCTTCTTTTGCTGCTTCGCCGGTGGGACGGCAGGCTATTCTCGATCTCAAGCCCTCCACCGATGAGGAATGGATTGCCAGTCAGCACCAGCTTACCGGCGAGCTTCGCCTGCTGCTCGAAGAGCAGACTTCCATTCCCGTTGGCGGCCTCTTCGATCCCACGCAACATGCGACCAAGGCGCAGATTTCCGGCGCGGCCCTGGAAGCCGACGAGCTGCAAGCCATCGCTCGCCTGGCCAACGACGTGGCCTCCTGGCAATCGCTGCTGCAATCGCCCCCGGTGCGTCTGGTTGGCAAGCTGCTCGGTCTGTCTAAACTTTCGTCTGCGCTCACCGGAAGCCTGCGCCCTCTTGCCGAATCTATCGAGCGCACCATTCAGCCCGATGGCTCGCTGGCCGACAATGCTTCGCCCGAGTTGGGCCGCATTCGCCGCGAGCAGGAGCGCCAGAAAAAACAGATTGAAGAGTCCCTGCGCGCCACCCTGCGCAAGCTCGCCTCGGAAGGCGCGACGCAGGAAGATCTCATCACTATCCGCGGCGACCGCTTCGTCATTCCCGTCCGCAGCGAACTCAAGCGGCGTGTCAGCGGCGTAGTTCACGGCGTCAGCTCCTCGGGCCAGACGGTCTACCTCGAGCCTCTCGAAACCATCGAGCAAAACAACGAGCTGGTTCGCCTCATCGAAGAAGAGCAGGCCGAGATTCATCGCATCTTCATGGCGCTCACTCGCCAGGTGGGCGGATACGCTCTTGCTCTCATCGAGGGAGCACGCGTCCTTGCACTGGTCGATAGCCTCCAGGCCCGTGCCCGCTTTGCCCGCGACTACAACTGCGTTGCCCCGGCCATCACGCCCGATCTTCTGCATCTCGAAGCCGCCCGTCATCCGTTACTCGAAAGGCATCTCCGCCTGACCGGCGGTCACGTTGTTCCACTTACGCTGGAGCTGACCTCCTCCGAACGCCAGCTCATCATCAGCGGCCCCAACACCGGCGGCAAAACCGTCACGCTCAAAACCACGGCGCTACTGGCCATGATGGCGCAGGCCGGCCTGCCTGTTCCAGCCACCGCAGCCAGCTTTCCGGTCTTTACTGCGTTTCTGGCCGACATCGGCGATGCGCAATCCATCGAGGCGGAACTCTCCACCTTTTCCGCGCACATCACCAATCTCGACCGCCTCTCGCGCCTCGCTAACAATCAATCTCTGGTCCTTCTCGATGAGCTTGGCTCCGCCACCGATCCCGAAGAAGGCGCGGCCCTCGCCGTCGCAATCGCCAGCCACTTTTTAACAGCGGGCGCCTGGTCGCTCATCTCCACGCACCACACATCGCTCAAGGTCTACGCTGCCAACACCGATGGCGTGCTCAATGCCGCTGCCGGCGTGGACGAAGTGACGCTTGCGCCCAACTACCAACTGCGCCTCGGCGTTCCCGGCGCATCAGCCGGAATACAAACCGCCGAGCGCATCGGCCTCAACGCCGCCATCATCACCGCTGCCCGCGAGCGTCTCGGATCGCAGCAGGTGGACATTGCCCGATTCCTTGATAAGCTGCACAGCGAGCTCACGCAACTCGAAGCGGATCGCAAGGCCGCCCGCGTCGAGCAGTACGCACTCAACCAGGAGCGGGCCAGGCTTGCGCGCGAAGGCGACGTCGAACTGCGCCAGCGCATCCGCGAACTCGAAAACAAATTGGCCTCGCTGCTCAAGGACTTCGAGTTCCAGATGCGCGAGACGGTCCGTGCCATCGAAGATCGTGCCGGGCAGCAAAAGCTTTCCAAGGAAGCAGAACGCCGCATCCTGCGCCTGCGCCGCGAATTTCAAGAGAGCTTCAACCAGACAGTCGTCGCCCATCGCACGGGCGCGGATGTTGGCGACGCCGACGCCCAGCCGCACATCATCAAGCACGTCGCTGTCAGAGATCAGGTCCGCATCAAGTCGATGAACAAAATTGCTGTCGTGCAGCGCGAGGTTGAAAAGGACCTGTTCGAAGTCGCTCTCGGCCCCATCAAGATGCGCGTCAAGCGCGAAGACATTGCGGAAGTCGTCCACGTCGCCGAGACAAGCGAACGCCCCGACCCATTGGCTGCCGCCCGCAAGCAGAAAAACGTTCACGTCACAATCACCACCGCCAACACCGACTCCCTGCGCATGGAGATCAACCTCATCGGCCGCACCGTGGACGAGGCTACGCAGGAGTTGGAGCAGTATC
>Ga0302319_10015202_pt1 | contig 14280 bp, 11 predicted proteins | sample Bog_T0_2_FD_203319 | JGI IMG/M metagenome (GOLD analysis project Ga0302319, IMG submission 203319) | Peat permafrost microbial communities from Stordalen Mire near Abisko, Sweden - Bog_T0_2 | ecosystem: Environmental > Terrestrial > Soil > Wetlands > Peat | place: Sweden: Abisko, Stordalen Mire... | reverse complement strand
GATGTCTCGCTAAAATGAACGGTATATTTCATCGCTTTGATGACCTGTCGAACATATTTGAAAAATTACGTCAATGGCGAAATTTCCAATTCGATCCTTTCGTGGGAGGCTTTAGTTCATTTTCTCCACGCATCTGTGTAGAGGCCGATTTCGCCGAGGGGGAGGGGGGCGAGGCCGGGGACGTTGAGGACGGGTGGGGCGGATTTCATGGTGAAGTTGTCGTCGAGAGTGGTGTCGTTGCCGGAGGCGTCGAGGACGGCGGGTGGATTGAGCAGGAATTGGGTGCAACGGAGGGTGGCGTTGTGGTGGATGTGGTTGACGTTCGGGTTGTCGAGGACTGCCGCCATTTCGGGGTAGCGCTGTTGGTAGAGGGCCGGGCCGGTCTCGTTTCTTGCCAGCACTTCCTGCACGTAGGTGTGCCAGCGATCGGGTTCCCAGGGGGTGAAGCTGACGCCGGCCTTGCAGTCGATGATGAGGTTGTTCCCGATGATGTTGTCCTTGCCGCCGTGGATTTGCACGGCGCCGAAATTGGCGGTGGCGCAGCGCTCGAAGACGTTGCCGTAAATCAACGTGCCGCAGATTGCGTCGTCGAGGCGGATGCCGGCCTGCCCGCACCTGGGGGCTTTCCCGGTGCCGGCCCAGTTGCCGATGTGATGCCAGTAGTTGAAGCGGAAGATGTTGCCGCGGAAAGTCGGGTCACCAAACATATCTGCGCCGCCCTGGTCGTCGGATTCGGTGACAACGTTGTAAACCTCGTTGTACTCGACGACCTGGTCATTTCCCTCGATGCGCATCGCGCTGCTGGGAATGTCGTGCAGGCGGTTGTGGGAGATGCGGTTGCCGGCTCCGTACAGGATGATCGCCGGGGTGTAGGTGTGATCGATGCGCGAGAGATCGTGGATGTCGCAATTCTCCACGAAATCGCGGCCCGGTTCCAAAGTCCTGCGGTCGCCGCCGGAGAGGATCACGCCGCCCCGGCCCATGGAAGAGATGTCGCAGGAAAGCAGACCGGAATCGTGGCTGCCGCCGATCACCACGCCGTCGCCCGCGAAACGCTTGATCGTGCAGCCGGCGAGGATGCAATGGTCGCCGCCGTCGATATGGATGGCATCGGCGCTGCCGAGGTCCCAGGTGATACCCTCGAAGGTGACGTGCGAAACATCCGCCATCTCCAGCATCGGCACGGCGGTGAGCGAAAGATCGATGGCCGCGCCCGCAGGATCGGAGGGCGGGTAAAAGAGGATGGCGTTCTTCTTGCGATCGAGCACCCATTCGCCGGGGGCGTCGAGCTCGCTGAGCGCATTCACCGCGTAGAACGGTGCGCCGACGCTGTAACCGTATTTGTGCCACGGCCTGGCGAGGGTGATCTGGTGTTTGCCGGGATCGATCTTTTCCACGCGCTCGTAGGAATCGGCCCAATCCCAGAACCAATAGCCGTAGAGAAGGAGGTCGGGCTCGTCCACCCATTTGCGGGGCAGCTCGCCCTCGTAATAAAAGCTGCCGGTCCTGCTGCCGTGACGATCGTAACCCCTGGTGCCATCGGGCACGGCGACCTCCTTGATTTTCAGGAAGCCTTTATTCGGACCACGGGCGAGCGGCATCGCGCGACCGTTGAAAAACAACTCGTTTGCGGGGTGGGTCTCGAATCCACCGCCACTGCCGAAGCCACCCAGTTTTAACGGCAGCACTGTACTAACGCCGGAAGCCTTCAGGTCGGCGATCCAGACTTTATCCCGCGATTCCTGTGGCAGGAGCGGGTAGGCATCCGCATCGGTGAGATTCCGCCAGCCTGTGATCCGCCTGCCGGCGCGGAACACCGGCGATTCCCCCGGCGCAGCCGCGTAGCGCACCGGCGAGGCTTCGGTGCCGGAATCCTCCTTTGATAATTTGAATGTAATGGTCGCGGGATATTCGCCACCGTGGACAAGAATCAGCACGCCCCCGGCGGGCAGACCGCCCTTTGCCTTCAAGGCGCGGATTTCATCGCGGCCCCGCTCCAGCGTGGAGAACGGCTTTGCCTCGGTGCCCGCCCAGGTGTCGTTGCCCTTCGGCGAGACATGCAGTGTCAGACCCGGAGCGGGATGAGGCGGGGGCTCGCGGCGGGTGCGAATGGTGTCGCGGGGTGGGATGCCGGCTGGCTGGAGATCAGCTACCGGTATATCGGCGGCAGGCAACAGGCCGGGAGCGAACGACAAAAGCAGGAGGGCAAAAGCGAAACGGATGAGTTTCATAGGGATAGCCGCAGGGTGGATGAATTACAGGGCCGGGGGAGCGACTTTGCAAGATGAGGTTTTGGAAGGAGAGCTGGCGTGCGCGCTGGCCATTTTGTTTCGACTTGGTTGAACGGCCCGGACAGGATGAGGAGACAATGAGCATGAAATGGCTTTCAAAAATCGGGAGCTTCCTTTTGTTTCCGACCTGGGCCAAGGATCCGGAGGACACCGGCGGGGGTCGTGAGGATCAGTCGAATATGAGAGTGCCCGTCGTTCGCATAGCGCTCTATTTTTTCTTTTCGCGGTTGTTAATCCTGACAGTGGCGTGGCTCTCGCTCCTGGGAGTGAACAAGGGAAGCTTTTACAGTCCAAAACCAAGTGTGATGGACTGGTTTCTTCGTTGGGACACCGGGTGGTTTTTCGCGATCGCGAAGAACGGGTATTTCTACCATCCCTGGGAAGGGAGTCCGGTCGTTTTTTTCCCTTTGTATCCTCTATTGGTGAGCATCAGCAGACTGGGATTTTTGGATATCCGGGTGGCAGGGTATCTTGTCTCCAACATATCCCTGTTTGTGACCTGCGTGTTCCTTTGGAAGCTGGTGCGCAGGGATTATGGAAGCGAAGCGGCGGCGGATCGCACGGTGCTGCTGCTGCTGATCTGCCCTGTCAGTTTTTTCTTTTCAATCCCGTATTCCGAGGCCCTTTTTATCTGCCTGGGCGTGACGGCGCTATACTTCGCGGAAGGACGGCGCTGGATCTTGGCAGGTATCTGCGGCTATTTTGTGGCGCTTACCAAGCATATAGGAGTGTTAATGACCGTGCCTCTTCTGGTCGAAGTCGTCGTCGCCTGCCGGAGAAAGAACCCCGCCGAAAACGGCCCGGGGAGATGGGCGCTGCCGGACAATCCGCTCTCCGCCCTGGCGTGCCTGGTATCCCCGGTATTGGGGCTGGGAACGTATTGCCTGTTTCTGCAGGTGAAATTTGGAAGCCCGCTGGTATTCCTGGAATCGATGTCCCACTGGGGCAGGCACGTTGGATTTTCGTGGCATTCTTTGGCAAGTGGGCAGTCTCCCTTTTACAAGGCATGGTTTGTGGGAAGCCTGTACACAGCCCTGGCCTTGGTTTGCTGGAGTGTCGTCGTGCGGCTCCGGTTGAGCCAGTCAGTTTTAGGCCCCACATTTCTGCTGGTTTTTTTGCTGTCGCACAACGTGGAAAACGCCCCGCGGACGATCAGTGTGATATTTCCATTCTATATCGCCCCGGCGCTGGTGCTGACCCGCTGGCCGCGCATGGAGCCGCTGGTAATGGCCTTCTCGGCGAGTTTGCTGACACTCTCAGTGATTCTGTTTGTAAACGGCTACTGGTTTACCTAGAGCCGTGGTTTTTCCCTTTTGTTTCGACTTGGATGAGTGATGCGGAGATGATGCAGGAACGATGAGCACCTCCTATATCAAGATTGTAATGCCGATGATGTTCCTTTTGATGGCGGCGTTTATTTTGACAGTGGCCCTCAAGACGTTGATTGGCAGGAAGCCGCTGTTCTTCTCTTCCCGGTGGTTGTTCGGCCTGATGTGCGTGGGCTTTTTGCCGAGCATCATGAATACGTTCCTTTTCAGATACACTTCGTTTTTCAGTTTGTTGAACCCGCTCTTGATCATCGTGCTGTGGGGGTATTTTTGGTTTATGATGAAAGGCTACACCGCCTTTGGCGTGACGGATTCCTATTTCCGGGACGCGTTGCTCTCCTCCATGAGCAGCCTTGGATATACCGCCGAGGAATCGTTTTCAAAATTACGCATCAAGGAGACCGGCGAGGAATTCCATGTTTCCATTCAGGGCTGGATGGGCTCCGCGCAATTCAAACCGGTGGGAAAAACCAACACCAAAACCACCCGCGACATCGCCGCCGGCATGAACCGCTATTTTGCCACCACCCCGGGAAAAATGAATTACAGCATCGCCTACCTTTATCTGTTCCTCGGCGTCTTCCTCATCGCAATGTGCATTGGCCTTTCAACAATGATGCATGGGGTCAGGCACTGAACGCCCTCCCTGCACAATCAATTTGACTGGCTTGAAGAAAAGCGGCATTTTTGCAGCATGAGCACGCAAGAAATCATTGCCGAGCTTCCGAAGTTGAATCGGGGGGAACTCGAACAGGTGAGCTTGAAGCTGAAGGAGTTGCTTTCCACTCCCGCAGCTACCAGTGAGGCTGGACAGGGGTTGAAACGGTTTGCCGGTGCGGTGCGGGGACTGCCGTCGGACATGGCCCGCAACCATGATCATTACCTTCACGGGCGTTGATTGTTATAGCCAAGGAGTCATTTCGTGTAGACGATTGCTGCGATCCCTTCAGGATCGATTCGTCTTGTCTGGTTTTCCGGGGGTGTCGCTCGTTCCTCGCTTGACCCCCGGCTTCTGGGGCTGCGATGGCTTTGCCATCGAAAGCGGGTGAGGATTGGAATGGGGAAATGAGCCAAAATCAGAGTGCATTCTCTATTGAATGCGCATGGTTTATGCATAGAATGGGACGATGCCCCGTGCCCAAGAAAATAGAGCCCTCAATGAATTCCTCGGACTGATCCTGCTCGGTCTGGGCACGCTGCTGTTCCTGGCGCTGATTTCGTATGAGCCGAGGCAGGTGCCTGCGTGGTTTCCCCTGAGCAGATATTCCGCAGGATCGAATTTCGGCTCGACCAATTTCATCGGGCCGCTGGGGGCGATCATTGCCTGCTGCTTTTATTTCCTGATAGGGGCGGCTTCCTACCTCGCGGCGGCGACTTTGCTGGGATATGGCGGGGCTTTGCTCCTCTCCGTGACGCAGCCGCCGACGAAGCGTCTGTTGTGGATCGGGACGTTCATTGTCACGGGGGCGGGCCTGCTGGCGCTGCAGCCGTGGTTTTTGAAGGATTGGCCGAGGTTCACCCATGCCGTCGCCGTCACGGGAAACAGCTCAAGCTGGATCGGGGGCTGGGCGGGCTACCGGCTGGTGGACAAGGACCACGGGTTGCTGCGCAACACAATGGGGTTCATCGGGTCGTCGATCCTGCTGGTTTGCCTTTATTTTTCGAGCCTGATCATGATGACGGGCATCCACCCGATCCGGCTGCTGCGCGAGGCGCTCACGATACCGTCGAAGTTCCTGGAAAAATACTATGCCTACCGCCTTGCGCGCGCCAGTGAACGGGGCCGGCTGGACATCGAGCAAAAACGCATGGAACGCCAGGCGCGCAAGCTGGAGAAGGAATTGACGAAGAAGGGCTACCCGACGCCGAAGGCAGAGCCCGGGGCGGAGGAGGACGACGAGGAGATCATCAACCGGCCCGCGCCGAAGGTGATCGACACCTCGATTGCCACGCCGAAGAAGGTCGATCCGAAGGGGAAGAAGGACAAGATCGTCCCGCTGGAGCAGGTGAATTTCGACAACTACGTGCTGCCGAGCATCGAATTGCTGGAGCATCAGGACCTCGAGGGCCGTCCCGCCGCCGATCCCGAGGAGCTTTTGAAGATCCAAGCCACGCTCATCGACACGCTGGCGCAATTCGGAATCAGCGTCGCGGCGGGGGACATCACCAAGGGCCCGACGATCACGCGGTACGAGGTTTACCCCGCCAAGGGGGTGCGGGTGGACAAGATCGTGAGCCTGGAGCGCGACATCGCCCGCGCCACGCGCGCCGAGCGGATCAACATCCTCGCGCCGATCCCCGGGAAGGACACCGTCGGCATCGAGATTGCGAACACCCGCAAGGTAAAGGTCACGCTGCGGGAATTGATGGAGTCCGAGGATTTTGCGCAGAGCAAGGCGAAGATCCCGCTGGCGCTGGGCAAGGACGTTTACGGCAAAACGATCATCGGCGATCTCGCCGCCATGCCGCACTGCCTCGTGGCGGGAACCACCGGCAGCGGCAAGAGCGTATGCATCAACTCGATCATCGCCAGCATGCTCTACAAGTTCACGCCGGAGGAGATCCGGTTCATCATGATCGACCCGAAGGTGGTCGAAATGCAGGTTTACAACACGTTGCCGCATCTCGTCATCCCCGTCGTCACCGACCCGAAAAAGGTGCTGCTGGCATTGCGGTGGGTGATCGACGAGATGGAGAAACGCTATAAGATTTTTGCAAAGACCAATGTGCGCAACATCACCAGCTTCAACGCACGCCCCAAGGCGAAGTCGCAGGCGGAACTCGATGCCGAGAAGAACGAGAAGGACAGGCAGAAGAAAGCAGCGAAGCCCGTCGAGGTGATCGATTTCAACGAGCTGTCGGACGACGACCTGATTACCGACGAGCCGGAGCCGGACCTCGAGCCGATCCGCGTGCAGCGGGACGACGAAATCATCGTTCCCGAGAACATGCCTTACATCGTGGTGATCGTCGACGAGCTTGCCGACCTGATGCAGACAGCCCCGGCTGATGTTGAGAGCGCCATCGCCCGCATCACGCAGATGGCACGCGCCGCCGGCATCCATATGATCGTCGCCACCCAGACCCCGCGCGCCGACGTGGTGACCGGAGTGATCAAGGCCAACATTCCCACGCGCATCGCCTTCCAGGTGGCGAGCGGGCTGGATTCCCGCATCATCCTCGACGAGAAGGGGGCCGAGCGGCTGCTCGGGCAGGGCGACATGCTTTACCTGCCGCCGGGGACTTCGCGCATGACGCGCGCACAGGGGGTGCTGGTCACGGATGAGGAGATCCACAGGCTGGTCGATTTTGTCTCCAAGCAGAGCGCGCCGGTCTTCGAATCGTCGATCCACGACAAGATGCAATCGAGCGGCGGGCAGGCCGACGATGTCACCGAGGAGGACGAGGAACTGGTGCAGAAGTGCCTCGAAATCATGCGCCAGGAGAAGAAAGCATCCACCTCGCTCTTCCAGCGGCGGCTGCGGCTGGGCTACACAAGGGCAGCGCGGGTAGTTGACATTCTCGAACAACGTGGTTACGTCGCTCCCGGCGAAGGTGCGAAACCTCGCGAAATATTGAAAGATTTAGACACGCTTCCATTTTGAGGGACATGACGCTAGCCATAGTAGAATCACCAGGGAAAAGATTGCGCGACAGACGTTTGGAAAAACAAATGTCCATCGCCGATTGTGCGCGCCTGACCCACATCCGGCCGGACCGCATCCTTGACCTTGAGAAGGATGATTACTCGAATTTCCCGAGCCTCTCGTATGCGCGCGGTTTTTTGCTGATCTATGCCCGGCTGCTCGGCGTGGATGTCTCCGATGCGGCGGTGCGGCTGGAGAACTCGAATCCCGTGGATATCGAGGAGTATGAATACCTGAGCGGCAAACCGGCGCCGCTGACCCGTTCCCTCGGCGTGGGCCGCAGGATCGCGGGGGTGCTGGGCATTATCCTATGCATATTTCTCACGCTCGGCCTGGTGGTGAAGCATTTCATCAATTACGCCAACCGGCTGGACGATCCCGGCCTGACGCAAAAGGATGCGGCAGCCCTCCATGCCACTAATCCACAGGCGGTGGCGACGCCAGTCCCGGATGCCACCGCGGCCCCGACTGCCACGCCGGCACCGGCGGCAGTGCTGCCCACGGCAGTGCCCGTGGCGATAGCAGTGGTCCCCGGGGCGGATTACGAAGTAGTACTGCGCCCGTTGAAAAAAGCGTGGGTCAAAATCCAGAAGGACAGCGACGACACGCCGCCGATCTACGAAGACTGGCTCTATCCCGACGCGGACGGATTGACGCTGCACGGTAAAAAATTCTGGATCCAACTCAGTGACGGCGCGGCTGTCGAAATCAAAAAAAATGGACAAGTCATTCCCTACAACAGCCCCGGCATTGTCATCGAATAGAAGGATCGTCACCGGCCCAAGGACGGTGAAAGTCGGAATCATCTCGCTCGGGTGCGCGAAGAATCTCGTGGACGCGGAGATCATGCTCGGCGGCGTATTGAAGCAGGGAATGCAGATCACCTCCGACCCGGAAGAGGCGGACGTACTGATCGTGAACACCTGTGCCTTCATTGACTCCGCGAAGGAGGAATCGATCGAGGCGATCCTCGAGGCACATGAGCAGCGCGGGCTGCGCAAGAAAGCCGGGCAGCGGCTGATCGTGAGCGGGTGCATGGCGCAGCGTTTTTCCAGGGACCTCGTGAAGGAAATGCCGGAAGTGGATGCATTCATCGGCCTCGACCAGATCGCCGAGGCGGGCGAGATCATCGACCGGGTGATGTCACAGCCGACGGAATTGACGGACGAAAAATGGGAACCGCTGAACCTGGTCACGCGAAAATCGGTTTACATCCCGGATTACGACACGCCGCGTTTCCGGCTCACGCCATCGCACAGCGCCTACGTGAAGATTGCGGAGGGGTGCAACCACCCCTGCAGCTTTTGCGTGATCCCGCAGATGCGCGGGCGCCATCGCTCACGCACCATCGCATCCGTCGTGACTGAAGTCCGCAACCTTGTGGCGGAGGGGGTGCGTGAGATCAACCTTATCAGCCAGGACACGACTTACTTCGGCATGGACTTGTGGGAGGAGCGGGCGAACCCCACACAGCCCGTGGATTCCTCGCGCGGGCCGACGCTCACGAAGCTGCTGCGGGAATTGCAAAAGATCGAGGGGGATTTCTGGATACGGCTGCTCTACACGCACCCCGCGCACTGGAGCGACGAATTGATCGAGACCATCGCGCAATGCGACAAGGTCGCGCGCTACATCGACATGCCGCTCCAGCACATCCACAGCGAGATGCTCGACAAGATGCGCCGCGAGACATCGACGGAGCATATCGAAAACCTGATCGCGCGCATCCGCGCCGGCATACCCGGAATCGCGATCCGCACCACGTTCATCGTCGGATTTCCCGGCGAGACGGCGGAACATTTCGAGGCGTTGATGAGCTTCATCGAGCGCACGCGGTTTGAGCGGCTGGGCATCTTCACCTATTCGCAGGAAGAGGGGAGCCGCGCGGCGAAGATGGAGGGGCAGGTGCCGTTGAAGATCAAACAGGACCGCTATAAAAAAGCGATGAAGCTGCAGCAACGCATCGCGCGGGAAATCTCCGGGGCGCAGGTGGGAAAAAGGATCCGTGTGCTCGTGGACAAACCGATGATCGCACGGAGCGCGGCCGATGCGCCGGACGTGGATGCGCAGGTGATTTTGCAGAAGGCGGCGCAGGTGGGCGACTTTATTGAAGTCGAGGTCACGGGCACGCAGGTGTACGATCTGATCGGGCGACCCTTTTTAAGTTCCTAGTTCAAAGTTTCAGGTTCAAAGTTCGGATTAGTTATTGCGCGGCGAGGGCTGCGCTCAATGCAGATTTTCCGGTGGCGAATGCTTCGCGCAGAGATTTGCACATTGTGGCGGGGTCTTCATTGCCCGAGCCTTTTGCAAGCGCCTCGAGGTGTTTTGCCATTTGCGCAACCTGATAGAGGCCGAAGGTGGCGGCGTTTCCCTTGATGGTATGGGCCGCGCTGGCGACCAGCGAAAGATTTTTTGACGCGATCGCATGCTCGATGCGGTCGAGCTGTTGCGTGACATCCAGCAGGAATTGATCGACGATTGCCTTGATCGTGGAATGTTCGTCGTCGTCCTCCAATTGCATGAGGGTGTTGAGCCGGGAGGGATCGAAGACCGGGACTTCCGTGGCGTCTGAATATCTGTCGATAGGGATCACGCCATTGCTGGTATGCACAAACTGTTCCCCGTGGCGCGAAACGCCAATAATAAATAGATTTTCAGGGATAATTCCCATTCATCAGTGGAGGAGGCATTACTATTGTTGGCGCGAAAGCGGTTTCAATGCTACGACTTAGCTGCGGATGAAAATAAGGCTCACCCCACTTTCCGGATTCCCTGCGGCTATCTGGGCGATCTCGTGGTATGTCGTGGCGGCGATCCTGACGGTGGTTTTTTGGGAACCGTTTTTTAGCAATGTGCCATTCCTTGCATTTTTTGCGGCGGTGGCGATCACTGCAACGCGAAGCGGTGTGTGGTGGGGGATGGGATCCTCGATCGGAGCGGTGCTTACACTTTGTTGCTCCGGGGTGTTTCCGGAGGAGCAGATCGTGATCCGCGCGAGCGCGATGCTTGCAAACAGCAGCCTGATCATCTGGCTGGGGGCGATGCTGCGCAGTGGTGCGACGGAAAACCAGACCTACCGGGAGAGCATAGGGGATGCGGTGCCGGATTTCGTATGGGCGCACAATGTGCAGGGCGTCCCGCTTTATGTGAATGCGCGCACGCTCGAGTTCTTTGGGATACCGATGGAAAGATTCCAGCGCGAGGGATGGATTCACATGGTGCATCCCGAGGATATCGAGGCTTTTGGAAAAAGTTTTCCACTGGGGAACTCACCGGCGGAACCACGCGATTTCGAGTGCCGCTACCGGCGGCATGATGGTGTCTATTGCTGGTTTGCCTCGCGGGCCGTGCCGTTCCTCAACGCGCGCAAGGAAATCGTGAAATGGGTGGGGACAAGCACAAATGTCGATATCCGCAAACGCTCGGAACTGGAAAGGGAGCAGCTTCTCGAGAGCGAACGCCAGGCGAGAAGCGAGGCGGAACGCGCCAGCCGGATGAAGGACGAATTTCTCGCGACGGTGTCCCACGAGCTTCGCACGCCGTTGAACGCCATCGTGGGATGGGTGTATTTGCTCAAGAGCGGGAAGATCGAGGCAGGGGAACTGAAGGAAGGGCTGACCGCGATCGAACGCAATACGCGCGTGCAGGCTGAGCTGATCGAGGATCTGCTGGACATGGGGAGGATTATTTCCGGCCAGATCCGGCTTAATGTGCAGATGATCGACCTTGCATTGGTGATAGACTCGGCAATCGAATCGGTAAAGCCATCGATCGATGCGAAGCAGATCCGGTTGCATACCATTTTTGATCCGCTGGCGGGGCACTTGCGCGGCGATCCTGCGCGGCTCCAGCAGGTGATGTGGAACCTGCTGAGCAACGCCATAAAATTCACTCCGAAAGGGGGACGCGTGGAGATCATTGTCGAGAAGCTCAATTCCCAGGTGCAAATCACGGTGAGCGATACCGGCGAGGGTATCGAGCAGGACTTCATCCCGCATTTGTTCGAGCGTTTCCGGCAGGCGGACGCCTCGACAACGCGGAGGCACGGGGGACTGGGGCTGGGACTTGCGATTGTAAAACAACTGGTGGATTTGCACGGGGGGACGATCACCGCAACGAGCGAGGGGGAGGGAAAGGGGGCGACTTTCCGCATCAAGCTGCCGGTGCCGCTCGCGAAGCCGGAGGAGGCCCGGGATGCGAGCAATGGAGGTCGCGTGAGTGCGGAACAGCAGGCTGCGGACGAAGATCCCGAACGGTTGAAGAATGTGAAATTGCTGATCGTGGATGACGAGCCGGACTCGCGCGAGGTGGTCCAGCGCATCCTGCGGGGATACGGCGCGGAAGTAACCGCTGCCAAGTCGGCGGAGCAGGCGCTCTCGAAGCTGGACAGCGAGCATTTCGACATTTTGATCAGCGACATTGGCATGGTGGAGATGGATGGCTATGAACTGATCCGCCGTGTGCGCGCCTCGGCGCGGCAGGCAGGCAACGAAATATCCGCAGTGGCGCTCACCGCCTATGCGAGATCCGAGGACAGGCGAAGCGCCGTGCAGGCGGGATTTGACATGTTCATTTCAAAACCGGTCGATCCCGCGGAACTTGTCGCCGTGGTTGAGCGGTGCGCCGCACGGAGAAAGACGGTGGCAAATCGCTGAGTTTGCCCTGCATTGAAAACATCGTTACACATTCATGAGCTGGTTCCGCGATTTGTTTTTCGCATTAACAATTCGACGACGCAGGTATCGCGGAATGTCTTTTTGCGTGTGGAGGATGATGATGGGTTTGCAGGGTATGGAGAAGGAGCGCCCAGCAGGTTTTTTGGCGAGCAGGTGGACGCGGTTCATGCGCGGTTGCAGGAAGCAATGCGATGGGTGAGTGATGTGGAGGTGCATTCGGTAGCGGATATCGGGCGGGTGTGGGAAGAGGCGTGGCCTTTGCTGAAGCCGTTTCGCTCGGCCCAGGCGACGCTGGATATCGCGTTGTGGGATTTATTGGCGAAGCGCGAAGGTGTGAGTGTTACAGAACTGGTGCTTGGCGAAAAGCCGCGGCCGGTGAAAACATTTGCAACCATCGGGCTTTCCGATCCGGATGAATTGAAAACGAAGGTCGCGGAGTTGCGCGGATTTCCGCTTATCAAAGTGAAGATGGACAAGGCTATTGATCTGGAGGCTGTGGGTTTCATTCACGAACAAACCGGCGCGGTGCTGGCTGTGGATGCAAACCGGGCCTGGAAGGATATGGATCTGCCGGGTTTGTCGAAATGCCTTGCGGATCTCGGCGTGATCTTTATCGAGCAGCCGCTGCCCGTGGAGGATGACGCACGCATGAAAGAAATGCTGCCGCTGTCGCAACTGCCGGTGATTGCGGATGAAAGTTGCGCTTGCATGGAAGATGTAGAGCGGATGCCGGGACTTTATTCGGGGTTCAGCATCAAGTTGTCGAAATGCGGCGGGTTGACCCCCGCGCTGAAAATGCTGCGAAGGGGGAGGGAACTCGGGCTGCGCGTGATGGTGGGTTGCCGGCTGGAAAGCAGCCTGAGCATTGCGGCCGGGGCGGTGATTGCGCAGCAGACGGACTATGCCGATCTCGATGGAGCCTGGCTGCTGGGGAATGATCCTTTTACGGGGTTGCCGCTTCGCAATGGTGAACTGACTTTTTCCAATGGGAGGACCGGACTTGGAGTGGAGCCGCTGGAGGGATTGTTTAAACATTGAATCTAGAAGCAAAAACGGATCAGTTTTGACTCGAATGAAAGGATGTTCTGTGGGAGATTGAAGCCATGAATCCTGATTCCAAAGCTTTCCTCAAAAAACTGGTGGAGACACCAAGCCCCTCGGGTTACGAGCAAGATGTCCAGAAGCTCGTGCGCGAACGCATCAAACCATGGTGCGACGAGGTGAAGACCGACGTGATGGGAAATGTGTTCGGCGTCAGGAACGGCGGAGGAAAACCCCGGGTGATGCTGGCGGGGCATTGCGACCAGATCGGGTTCATCGTGCAGTATGTCACCGACGATGGATTTTTGTACGTAGAGGCGATAGGAGGCGTTGATCCGACTGTGGCGGTGTCGCAGCGCGTATCGATCATGGCAAAGGGGGGATTCGTGCCGGGGGTGATTGGCCGGAAAGCGATCCACTTGATGGATGAAGATGACCGGAAGCGCGTGCCGAAGATGCATGACCTTTACGTGGATATTGGCGTGAACAGCAAGAAGGCGGCGCTCAAGCTGGTGTCCATCGGCGACGCGGGGGTTTTCACGCAGCCTTATACGGAACTGGCGAATGAGTGCGCGGTTTCCATGGCTTTCGACAACAAGATGGGGACGTGGATTGTGACCGAGGTGCTGCGGCTGCTTCATGGAAAAAAGAGTGATGCGTGCGTGGTCGGGGTTTCGACGGTGCAGGAGGAGATCGGGCTTCGCGGGGCGCAGACGAGCGCATTTTCGAGTGAGGCGGAGGTGGGTATTGCGCTCGATGTGGGGCATGCCACGGACAGCCCGGGAATCGAGAAGAAGAAGACCGGCGAGTATCACATCGGCCAGGGTCCGATGATTTTCCGCGGGGCGAACATCAACCCGGTGGTGTTTAAACTGATGGTGGAGACGGCTGAGAAAGAACATATCCCTTATCAAGTGGGATCGGCTGCACGCGGCACGGGGACGGATGCGAATGTGATGCAGATTTCGCGGGCGGGAATGGCGACAGGACTGCTCTCGGTGCCGCTGCGTTACATGCACACGCCCAACGAGATGCTATCGCTCGACGACCTCGAGAACACCGCAAAATTGCTTGCGGCTTTTTGTGCGCGGTTGAAAAAGGGGCAGGATTTTACGCCTTAGAGGGCGTCTAAAAAATCTCGTTCCAGAAAGAATGGCGCTACGCGCGAGTGGTCGAATGTCGTCAGCAGGATGCAGACGACAGCGGGCAAGATGCCCGCGCTCGTGTGCTTGGCATGAACATGAACTAATCAGATGAAAGGAGCTGATCGGAAACGATGGGAGTTAACCGTAGCCAA
>Ga0302319_10015201_pt1 | contig 14280 bp, 11 predicted proteins | sample Bog_T0_2_FD_203319 | JGI IMG/M metagenome (GOLD analysis project Ga0302319, IMG submission 203319) | Peat permafrost microbial communities from Stordalen Mire near Abisko, Sweden - Bog_T0_2 | ecosystem: Environmental > Terrestrial > Soil > Wetlands > Peat | place: Sweden: Abisko, Stordalen Mire... | reverse complement strand
TCGAATCCCGAAAGCATCGCAAATGAGCCGCACGCAATTCAAATCGTGGACACCCTGAAATCGCTATAAACCATACATGGAAATGAGCTTGACGGCGACGAAACTAAGTTAAACCGGACAGCAGTGGAATCGAATGAGAACGTAACGCCGATTCATTCGATCATTATCGGAGACGAACGAAAAAACGAACTCTTTAAGTACGCGTGCGACGGATGCGTCTCGATCCCAGAATATGAACTGCCCTCAGGAATGGAAGCATTTGTGGTTCCAGGCCACATAGCTTATGTCGCGGTTAATACACCGATAGAAGAAGAGGAAGGATTCCCAATTCCTTTAGGAATTCTGACATTCGATCCAATTGCGGTTGCGAAGGTCCAGAAACTATTGACGTCTCTGATTGAAAATCGCCTGGCGAGCGAAAGTCATTGCTCTTGGGCCCCGAATAGGCTCATGCAAGAACTAAAGGGATGGCTTGAGAAAAGCACTTCCTTTTAGTAGGAGTGGTTGATAACGATTCGGTGCCCCAGGCTGACGCTACGGGAGAAGAACTGAAATGGGCGGTCTTTCCTGTTGGCACGGACGAAACATAGCACTCTCGCGAAATGCGAGAACACCTTTCAGGGTGGGAAGACGGCAGGAGGACGAAAGAATGGACCCGGCTAAAGGCGGGTCCGAACATTCATGGTTTGCTAAGCAGCTCGCTTTGGATTCGGTTCTGTCTTTGCTGCCTTCCTCGCCCTCTACCTCCCTGCGATCTCCGGCTTTATCTTGAGAATCGCTGCTAACGAACGGAAACGTCGAGGGGAACGGCGCCGTACTCAGGCGCTGGTCCGCATTTCCAAGTCGCGATTAGTCGCGGATGCACTTGTCAGTGAAAGCCTCCTGGAATCCCTGCGCGTTTAGGGTCTTGTTCCAAAGCGCGGCAAACCACAAGGTGAATTTGGTTGAATTACCAGAGGGTGGAAGGTCCATGGAAGCGACTGCCGGAGCATCCCGGACGCGACCAGAACAATCGCGTCGGGGTGGGCCGATCATCCCAACCGGCATGGTTTCGGCAGTTGCCGTACGGGACGTTAGACCCGAGGCCAGCCCTGCACATCCAGATCCCGCGGGAAGTTATCTCGACAGACGCCGTGCAGGTCGCGCTTACCGTTCGGCTGAGGCTGCGTGATCGAGAATTGGCGGCCATCGTCCCGAGGGGCCTTTCCAAGCTGCTTAAAGAAGAAGGCCGCCCCGCTTCGATCGCAGTTCGCTTTGAGCGAACGAGCCCAGGCGAGGTCGAATGGACGCGCCTGCTGCCCGGATTCTCCGCCCACGATGACCCAGTGAATGCCACCCAGGTTGATATCCCCGATATCCTCGAGCAGCGGCTCACAGCTGAGGAATCGCACACGGGCCGGGGTTTCGCGCAAGAAGTCGACGCGAGGATACCCATACTCGCGGTCGTCGACCGTGACACCGAGCCAGACATTCTCGTAACCTTCTCCCCAATCTGAAGGAAGGAAGCTCCGGAAATTCTCCGGCCGCTTGGACAGCAGTTGCCATGTGAGATGAGGTGTTTCGCGAATCAACGACCAGAGGTTTTCTCGTGCGTCAATCGGTCCACGTTCATCGAAGATGTCGCAGAGATCGCCGCCAAAGACTAGCCGGCGTGATCCGCTCTTGCCCTGGAAACCCTGTGCCGCTTCACGGTCCCACTTCAGTGGCACTCGCCAATTGGCCTCGGCAGTTACTTTCCTTGGAGCATTCGGCCCCCAGGGGCCGCCATCGCCGTTCCAGCCGTAACGACGGTTCATTGACTCGGCGTAGCAGTGCTTGCATCCCGGGCTGGCATGAGTGCAGCCGATCCAGGGGTTGAAGGTTGAATCGGTCCATGGAATTTTCGTTTGTGCCGGCATTTTTCTTCCTCGATGACTTTTTTAGTTCCACACAGGATCTGGTGGCGGTGGCAATTGTTCCCGGGTGCATTTAAATCGACGTAGTCCATTAGGATTCCTGTCTCCTGCGACCGCTTCTCGTCGATAACTCCTTCCGTATTCATAATTTGCAGCTCCATTCACACTTTGCCCCTACACCCACGCCAAACGGCAACCCGTCGTATGGAAGCTACCTCACAAACTCGCATTGGTCTTCTTTCACTGTTCATCAATAATTCCGCATCTTCTGCCCATTCAATGGTATAAATGAGGGCACATCCTCATTTCCCCCATTGCAGAGGACTCATGTGAAATCGGCACCTGGCGAGGTTACACATCTCTTACTCCAATTGAAGCGGGGCGACAAGGAGGCCGAAGGGAACCTTATTCCTTTGGTCTACAATGAGTTACGTCGCATTGCCGCTATCCACTTGCGACGTGAAGCTCCAAATCACTCCTTTCAACCGACAGCCCTAGTGCATGAGGCCTACATCCGGCTGATTGGCATCAAAGAGGTTGATTGGCAGAGCCGATCCCACTTTTTCGCCGTCTCCGCTACAATCATGCGACGCATTCTTGTGGACCATGCCCGCGCAATCCATGCGCACAAACGAGGCAACGGTTGGGACGCCATGAGTCTCAATGATGCGATCCTGCCCTCGCCCGAGCGGGCACCTGAGATTCTTGCTTTGGACGAAGCGCTGGACAAGCTAGCGGCACTCGACCAACGCCAATCGAAGATTGTGGAGTTGCGCTTCTTCGCGGGAATGAACGAGGAGGAAGCTGGCAATGCACTCGGCATCTCAGCACGAACCGTCAAAAGAGATTGGCGCATCGCCAGAGCTTGGCTTTTTAAGGAACTGAACTGCTGACATTCGGAGCGTACGGCGATCTCTTGCCGCTTGTCTTGGTGATGGATGGATAAAGATCGTTGGAAGACAGTCAACCAGATCTTTCATGCCGCGCTCGAGGTCCCCGCCAACGAACGCCCCTCGTTCGTGCGGACAGCGTCAAACGGTGATCCAAACCTCCAGGCTGAAGTAGAACAGCTGCTCAAAGCCGATGAAGATGCTGGAAGCTACCTGGAAGCCCCTCTGGGCCTAGAAGGATCGCATTCGAACTTCCCTTCGCCAGTGCAACAAGGAGATGTCCTGTGCGGGAGATTTCGCATTCTGAGGGCCGTCGGAGAGGGGGGCATGGGACATGTCTTTGAGGCATTAGACTCAGAATTGGCTGTTCATGTGGCCCTCAAGATCATCCGTCCTGAAATTGCTTCCAACCCCGAAGCTCTCGCCCGTTTCCGCCAAGAAGCTCGCCTCGCCCGTCGCATCACTCATCCCAACGTTTGCCGTACGTTTGATATTGAGCGTGAGATCCGTGTTGTGGATCCTGGGCGCGGCACAAAGCAGGAGGTTGTCTTTCTCACGATGGAGTTTCTCGAGGGGGAAACACTTGCTTCCCGAATCAACCGTGAAGGCCCGCTCCCTCTGAATGAGGCGCATCATGTCGCATGTCAGATCGGTGATGCGCTTCGTGCAGCACACACCTTGGGAATTGTCCATCGTGATATGAAACCAGCAAACATAATGCTGGTTCCGACAGAAAGCAAAGCTCCCTTTGGTTTCCGCGCAGCCATTACAGATTTCGGTCTCGCCCGCATTGATTCCGTTGTTTCGCCGTACGATCTGACTGCAATTAGCCAAACCGCCCGCCCGATCGGCACGCTCGCCTACATGGCACCTGAACAATTGGATGGTAAGGCCGTCTCAGCGGCCACCGACATTTATGCCTTTGGTCTGATCCTCTTTGAGATGGTCACAGGCACGCGGGCCTTTCCCTCGGAGAATCTGCTGAGTGGTATTGCTAAGCGCCTCAATGGTCCTCCACCGACACCCCGATACTTGGTTCCCAGCCTTTCCGCTCCTTGGTGTCGCGCCGTCGAGGGTTGCCTTCGCCTCAAGCCCGTAGACCGTTTTCGGTCTGCAGCCGACGTGATTGGTGTCCTCGACGGCAGCAGTGTAAGCCTTCCTCGTATTGGCAAGCCTGCCCTCGTACGAAGATTGCCGCTTGCGTCGTGGCCATTCCGGAGACGAATCTCCGCCCTCGCCGCTGGTTCTCTCGCTGTGGTGGCTCTTTTTCTCGGCATCTCCCGCCTATATAAATTGAAGCCAGATTCCAAGGTTGACCCCGGTGCATTGATCTATCTAGCGCCGGTCAAGAATGACACAGGTGAAAAAGCCCTTGACAATCTTAATGGTCTCATTCAGGCTGGCCTAACTCAATCGGTGCAGGTCAATCTACTGGACCAGAGCCGTGTAGGAGATACCTTGCAGCAGATGACCAAAGCTCCGGACACACCAATCACGGAGCCCATCGCTCGCGAGATCGCGCTCCGCACCGATGCAGTCCGAGTGGTGTTTGCCACAATTACGGGATCGGCGGGAAGGTACAGCCTGGACATCGACATCCAGGAACCAGATGCGACCAGCCCGTTGCGCAACCGGGGAGACTGGTCTCGGAGCTTCCCCTGGCAAACAACTGGCCAAGCCAGTTCCAGCGCCACCATTTCTCCAAAGCTACTAACCACAATTCGCAATGCGAGCGACTGGATTCGACTCGAGGTTGGTGAATCGGCTAACGACATCGTCCGGCTGGATTTGCCGCCGGAGGATGTGACCACGGCAAATTGGGAGGCGCTGGCAGACTACAGCTATGCAGAGATGCTGGCAGCTCAACAGAAGCGCACCCAGGCAGTAAGCGCACTTCAAAGCGCAGTTCAAAAGGACCCTGATTTTGCGCTTGCTTATGCTCGCCTCGGTGATATCCTCGTGAACCTGAACCACGTCGATGAAGGGTACCGAGCCTACCTGAAGGCTCTTCGTGATAGCGAACAGACCCGGCTCTCCCTGAGAGAAAGAGACCGCATCAAGGGTATTTATGCTCAGGACACCGGTGACTTTCAATCCTCAGAAGACGCCTTTAGAGAATATTGTCTTTATTATGAACACGACTATTTGGGATGGTTTTATCGAGCGCGCCCCCTTTCCATGCTGGGCAGAACAAGGGAGGCAATCGATGTTCTTAAGCAGGCGCATCAAATCGATCCGCATCGGGTGAGTGCTCTGATATCGCTCGTAGGACAGAACCTGCTCTCCGAAGATACTCGCGCGGCCCGACAGTGGGCGGAGGAACTAAAGAAAGACGGGAACGAAGATGCTTATCGGCACGCCGACGGCCTCATCGATTTCGCTGAGCATCGCTATGAGGCGGCAAACAAGGCTTTCCAGGCTTTAGCCCAGTCTCCAATCCCACTGTACCGCTCACAGGGGATTCGCTTTTCAGCAGATCTAGCTTCCGAGCAGGGGAATTATCCAGTGGCGTCCGCGCAACTCACTAGGGCTATCGATGACGATCCAGACGATTCCACTCGATTGCTGGATCGTGCATATGTCAATGGTGCGATTGGCGGATTTGCAAGATGCGCAGACGACATGGAGAAGGCCATTGACAAAGACAAGAGCCCTTTCACGTTGCTGATGGCCAGTGAGATACTTGGACAAACAATTCCCAAAGCAACCGGCGCGAGCGCAGTACGCTTGCGGGCGATACTCAATTCGCTGGAGCGCGAGTTGCCTTCTGGCAACTTCGGAACAGTTTCCGAAATTGCCCGCCTGAGGGTGCGCGGGGAGATATTGCTTTCAAACGGCAATTCGAGTGAGGCGCTGGCCGAGTTTCGCAAGTCAGATAAGCTCGAAGCACCTCTATCTAGCCGCGACTACCTAGGCCGTGCTCTGGAGGCGCAGGCCGCAACAGTACACGATTCTGCTGGGGCGACTCGTCTCAGGGAGCAAGCCATGAGTGCTTACGCGCAAATCGCCTCGCATCCGGCTGTCGTGTGGCAATTCCCGATCGCCTTCCCACCTGGGTTTTATCGCCAGCAGCTAGAACAGTGGGTGCGCCTAGCTAAAACTCTCGGCAAAAAGAAAGAACAAATGCAGCCTTTGCTCGACGAACTCGCCAAGCTGCGACCTTTCACTGATCTGACACACGCAGGTCGACCATAGGCCTTGGCGTCGAGTTTCACTCCAAATTGCGGACAATTCCAATTCACTACTGAAAGGAGATCAAAATGAAAGAAGAAATGACCACCACCACTGAATCCCGACTCTCCCGCCGTGCGGTGCTCAGGTCGCTCGCCGCTGCTGCCGTAATGAATGGATGCAAGTCAACGGCAGAGCCGGATTCAACCCCAAACGCAGACAAGGGGGAATCAAAAGATGCGCTTCTAGAAAACTCGGGAAAGAGCAAGGCCGCCCTCGCGCTGTGGCTGCTTTTCACCACCAGAGATGGATACTTCGACATTGACTATAAAGCAGGAGGTTCGACGATCACTCCGGCGAATGGCATTCTGAATGCCCTTTCAACCGATCTCCAATCGCTTGCTAAGGATCCAGGAGCGGCGATTGGCGCGTTGATTACGGCTCTGCAGACAAACGTTCTCTCTGGGATTTCCGTACAAGATCCCTCTGGAGGACCATCCATTGCCGTACCCTATAGTCAAGCGCTAAAAGCCGTCAGGGAGTTATTTCAGAAGTTTGGTCATGCCGACCTGAAGGGGATGGACAAGACGGATGCTCCATATACCGGTGGACAATGCTGCCCTCGGGCTGTCGGGAACATACTTTCGCTTACGACGCTCATCCCAAAAACGAAAGACTCGATGATCAATCCATGCCACTATCCTCTCGAAGTGTTGTCAAAGTAGCGGGCCCAGTCATGGAAACGGGCTTACTGCTCCCCTGCCGGAAGCCCGTCTGAACATTTCCCTGGCCCTACGAAACAACCGATAGGAATGCGAATGAAACATCGGACTGGATCGGGATCGCATTTCAATTTTGATCGGAGCTCCTGGCGAACGCCGAATCCGCAGAAACTCGAAAACCTGATTCGAGCTACGCCCTCTCCTGCGATCCAAATCGTGGTACAGAGACCTTAGCCCTGAGGCGACAACCCAGCCTTAGACGCTGCCATGTAATTGTTCAAACGAGGTAATCAATGAACTGGAGAATCGTCAAGATCTACGCTGCGCTCGTCTTTCCGGCAATTGCTTTTGTATCTTGGCCATCGGGCGGAAGCCCTCGTCAGGAATCGAGCGCTGCCCATGAATCGAAGGCAGTGCCATGCGATCAAAAGGCGCTGGTGGAATTGAGTGATGGAAATCCCGGGGATCTGAAGTGCATGCAGACGCACGCTTGGAAGATATTCACTAGAGATCTGGTCAGTTCCGGTTTTCCAAATTGGTTTGACTGGTGCGCGATGACAAATGAAGGCGGACGAACGCTGAATTGCCCGAGCGAAATTCAGCCTGAAGCTTTCAACCTCGCACCAAGACAGGATCACGAAACTCTGCGGCGAATCCAGATTCAGCAGTTCCTGCAAAGCTTCGAAGGGCTGAGACAGATATCATTGCAGCCGCTTACAGAACACACCGAGCCGAAACCTGGAAAACCCGCAAAGAGCAAGACGCATAAGTGGGGGATTGCGCGAAACTCAAAGCCGGTGAGGTCCACATTATTCGAGACCTCGCAGGTCCTATTTAACGGGTACTCTCAAAATGTGATAGAAGAATGCTTCGGCGAAGGCCCACGAGTCATCTCGGATGGAGCGACAAAAACACATCTGGGCCAACCAAAGTGCACCCAAAGCGAAACTGAAAGCAAGCTTAACGATCGTATGATAGCCATTAAGCCCGTATGGGCTGTGACCATGGACTCCGGAATCGTTGACAGCAACGGAAAACATCATCACCTATCCGCTCCAATTCCCGTTTGGGTCGAGTCGTCCAGCGCCGGATCTCCTAAGACCGAGATAGAAGATGAACTGACAGCCCCCCACACGCAGAATTTCAGTTCCTGGAATACGAAAGTAAGGATTGCCTTGTTTTCTGATAATGCCGCCGATCCCATATCATGTGATCCTCGGAAGGACTTCCCTCCTCCCGACTACCTTCAAAATGATGGAGTCCCACTCAAATGCTTTTACTCTATGGCTATTCCGAGTGTTCAGTGGAATAAGTTCCTCATCTCCGAGCATATAACTCCCCGTACAACCTCATTCAGTAGTTCTTCGCAAATGATTTACGTGGTCTTAGTTGGATTTCATGTCATCACAAGGGAGATCCCGGAATGGACCTGGCAGACATTCTGGTGGAGCTGGATGGGAGGCAGCGACCCGCAATCGCCGTATCAAGCAGACCCGAGTCCGGACCCGGAGTGGAGCCACTATCAAGCAGCAGTTACATATGGCCCACCCAAACCCCGTCCTGCTGGGTACCAAGACCGGGTAGTATTTAATCCTTACCTTGAAGCGTCGCTTTCAAATGGAGTTCGCTCAAACTGTTTCACCTGCCACACGAACGCGACTTATCACAAGTACGATTCGGATGGGCAGCGATTCCGCGAAGGACAATGTATAGGCCTCAGGACATGTAAACCAACCACCCCGCCGAAACCCGGTACCGCCAATTGCGACGCATCCAAATTCCTCAATTCAGGGTTTCCGACACACTTTCTCTGGTCGCTTGCCGATACCAATGTGAAACCTCCAGTCGAAGGACCGGCTGTCCAGGTTCAGCGGATCCGAGACTTCGATAATTTCTTAGCTGACCTCGAGGAAAATCGGCGACGTATGCTCAAGGAATTGAAGGCCAAAGGGATTCAAAAGCGGTAACCTAGTTACCGATTCTTCTGAATCCACCGGATAATTCAGCGGGCTCGGCAAGACACCTGCTGGAGACTCTCATTCGGTCAAGATGGGAACTTCGTACGCTGACGTACGAAGCCGAGACCAGCCCTTCAGTTCCATAAGTCGTTCATTGTGAGTGTATTATGCGGTGAGGCTCAGGTGGTCCACAGCCTGCATCTCTTCATCAGGCTGGATCGGTCAGATTTGGCCGCATCGAATGGATTGCAAAATCAAGGAGAGCCGAATTTTCCTCCTCACTGCCTCGCGGGACTCAGTCAAATCCTATGCGGCTAACTGGTGGCGCTGTCCGTAGTTGCGACGGCTGCGGTGAGTGCGCCAGTAGTGGTTGGAGCGAAATGGCCATGGATACTGCAGCTCGCTCCTACTGCCAGACTGGCTCCGCAGGTGTTGCCGAAGACGAACGAGGTTGCGTTTGTTCCCGTCACCGCAATGCTGGTAATGCTCAGCGCCGCTGTGCCGGTATTGGTCATGGTGACGGTCTGCGATCCGCTTGAAGTGCCGACCCTAGTTGCTTTGATATGTAGATATAGGTTTTTTCGGCTTAATCCTTTTCGTTTGATGAGGTTGCGAATCGCTTCTTGTAAGTGACGGCGGTGCATTCATAGGTGTGTGTGTTCTGTGCGGACGCGCCGTCCTTGCGTTTGTACACCTTTGATTTCATCTCGTTTCGAGGAGCTTTCCGCAACTCACCTGCGCAACAGGGGCAGAACTTCACATCCGTTTGTGGGCCAGGCAAATTTGGCATAGAGCCAGATTCTACCACCTGTCGAACTTCGAACTTTGGACTGTTGATCGACCAGTAATCTCCGAGTAGCGGGTTTCAGTCCGTGACCCAAGCACCTTCGCCGCGGATGGTCGGGAATACCCGCACGCGCCGACTCAGAACTGTTCAAAGATAGCAGCACCATGCGGGTCTTCGGGGATGTATCCAAATCCCTCGACAACCGCGGGGTGATTGAGATTCATCCGCTTGCTGTCTTCTGAGGCTGCTGGAGCGCTCTCTTGTACGGCCGAGTCACAGCCGTGGAAACCAGAATTCGGACCGGTTTTCCACCCACACGGCACTTACACCTGTGCTTACAATAACTACAGGCGCTGCTGACATCTCGCCGCAAGATGGGATGTGCAGCAAACGTAGAAGCGCCAGGGACCCGTAATCCCTGGCGCCTCAAGGTGGCCCCTGCGGTTAATGCTTCCACCGCGAAAAGTGATCCGGCCCGAAAGACCTTGATGTTAAACAAGCGCTCCAACCGCTGTCACTTGTCCGTGTGACGAGTGAAACTGTAAGCGCAGAGATTCCCTGTGACGCTACAGTAGCGCTCGACCGCTGCCTCCGTTTGGGATGCAATCGAGACTAGGAGGGGAGGTAACCTGAATTAAAAGGGCACCTCAGTCGTCTCGACTCAACTGACAACCACAATATCACGATCAGAATTCACTCTGCTGTTAATCGGGGAACCTCTCTATGCGAAGTGTTGACGTCAGCGCCTCGACCTGAACACATCCGGAGGGGGTGGTGGCAGATGCTTCCCGCCCTGCAGCTCCGCCCATCCGGCATTACTTGCCTGTCCATCGGCATGCACGTCAATAAATTGCACAAGCCTAGATATGGTCCGTCCCGAATCGCCTCCCTGGCGAATGGAGTGGTCCACGAGGAACATGATGCGAGGGTCGGTGGCGGGATCTGCGCCAGACTCGACAGGATCAACAAAGACCGCTCCCTGCTTGAGTTTGTTGCGCAGCCTCTCAAGGGTGAGATCAGTGACTGCCTGCATGAGTGGATGGGCCGGATGTAGCAGACTGGCCATCGGAGCGCCGGCGCGATCTTCAAGGCGTACGAATTTCTTCTCAAAACAGACCCGCTCGTAGCGGAGGGTGACCGGGTTCAGATTGCGCCGATCCCGGCCCTTGATCTGCCGGTCCCGTTCACGAATGATCGCCGGGACGTTGGTTATCTCGTAGCGGCCTTCTTCACGTGGGCGCAATTCGCCGCCGAGTTGCTGAAAGGCCTGGGTGAAGTAGGAGCGAATGAAGTAAGGCTGGAGCTTGCGCGCCTCGGCCTTTTCCATCTCCTCCTTGACCGAATACAGGCGCTGCATGTCCATGACTTCTTCTGATAGGGCATTGCGGGCAAGAATCTCTTCGATGTGTGCAGTGTCCAGTGCGCCTTCGACTTTGGTTCGTAGTTCATCGCGCCGCTTCGGATCGTCACCGTAGCGAATGGCCTCAATGAGTAGGTCTTTGAGACTCTTCTCCTCGAAGACTTCGCCAAGAATGTCGAAGACGCGTCCGCCGAGGGCTTCGCGTTCGATTTCCAGCTTCAGGAAGAGTCGGGCAAATACGTCGCCCTCACGCGTCTCGGAGGCGAGCATGTTCCACAGGTGGCAGACCTGGGTCTGGCCGATACGGTGGATGCGGCCAAACCGCTGCTCGATTCGGTTCGGGTTCCAGGGGAGATCGTAGTTGACCATCAGATTGGCATTCTGAAGGTTGACACCTTCACCGGCCGCATCGGTTGCTACGAGGACGCGGACTTTTGGATCGACGCGGAACAGCTCCTGGATTTTGCGGCGCTCGTCCCGGTGAACACTCCCATGGATTTGAACCACTGACTCTTGGCTACCCAGCAGGTCCTTGATTTTGCGATCCAGGTAATGCAGCGTGTCCTTGTGCTCCGTGAAGATGATCAGCTCACGCTGGTTCCCGTCGGCGTCGCGCATGATCGGATTGTCCTGGAGCAACTACGAAAGCTCATCCCACTTGCGGTCCTGGTTTGAATTCTTGAGTTGAAGTGCCTGGGCCTCCAGGTCGGCTAGTTGCAGGATTTCAGCTTCGAGTTCCTGGATGGTCTGTGCGGCGGTTGCCTGGTCGACAACTTCTTCCTCGAATTGATCGAATTCCTCCTGGGGCAACTGGTCTGCCAGGTCCCAGAGGTCATCGGAAGCGTGCCGGATTGGGAGTGGCTCCAATCTACCGCGGAAGCGTTGCCGCTCCTCCTCCAGACGACGCATCATTTTTCCGTGGCGCCGGCGAAGGGATTGGTAGATTGCCTCTGGGCTGGACGCCAGGCGACGCTGGAGTGCAGCCAGCGCGAAACCGACAGTTCCCTTTCGGCCACCGTCCTGGAGACGGTCTGCGCGATTCATTTCTTCGGTCACGTATTTCGTCACTGCTTCGTAAAGGGCAGACTCGGGCCCGGAGAGCTTGTAGGAGGCTCTATAGGCACGGCGCTCTGGAAAGAGATGGGTGCCGTCAAAGCGCAACATTTCTTCCTTGACCATTCTCCGCATGAGGTCGGCGACGTCGACCTTGTGGGCGCCATCCCGGAACTTGCCGCAGAAGCGGTCGGAGTCCAGCAAGGAAAGGAAAAGCTGGAAGTCCGCTTCTTTGCCGTTGTGCGGAGTCGCAGTCATCAGAAGGAAATGGCGGGTGACGCTGCCGAGAAGCTGTCCGAGCTCAAAGCGCTTTGTCGTGTTGATCTTGTTCCCGTAGTAATTTGCAGATAGCTTGTGCGCTTCGTCCACGACGATCAGATCCCAGCGCGAGGCCTTGAGCCGTTCCTGCAGATCCTCGTTTCGGGAGAGCTGATCCAGCCGCGCGATGAGAAAATCGGTATCCTCAAACGGATTTCCACTCAAAGACTGCTCGACATGTTCCCTGGAGAAGATGGTGAAGCTCAGTCCAAACTTCTCAAAAAGCTAGTCCTGCCATTGGTTGACCAGACTGCCGGGGGCGACAACCAGGATCCGGACGGCGTCTGCCCGCATGATCAACTCGCGGATGTAAAGTCCGGCCATGATCGTCTTGCCGGCGCCAGGGTCGTCGGCGAGGACATAACGCAGCGGCTGCTTGGGCAGCATCGCCTCGCAAACTGCGGTGATCTGGTGGGGAAGCGGCTCGACGTTCGAGGTGTGGACCGCCATCATCGGATCAAAAAGGTGCGCAAGATGAATCCGGAACGCTTCGGCGGCGAGCTTGAAATCCTGTCCTGTCGCGTCGAACGCCAGGGGCGGCCCGCCTCTGCCAGGAACATAGTCGGCTCGTCGGCCCGGAAGAGCATCCTCTCCAGCACTGCGCCTTCAATCGTCTTGTAATAGACGGTTAGCGCATTATCGCCGACAAACTCCGTCGCCACGATACGGACGGGGCGGTTGGGATCGATACCCGATATCGCGGACTGCTTCTTAATCTCTTCCAGCTTCAACATGTCCTGCCCTTGGGTGGATTATCACCGCCAGCCCAGAAGAATGAGATCTGTTCTCTGAACTTCGACACGATGATTCCTTTTCATTCAATCCGAGTTTGATTCCCCTAGCTGGTTAACCCCTTTGTTTTTGGGACATTCCGTGCGGCATGTCGACATGCTTTTTCAAGATCGATCAATACACCTTGGCCTTTAAGGCTTATTTGAATCGGTCTCACGGATGTGGCAGGATCAGGCTTGTATTCCTCCAGCCATTCCCGGTCAATCATCTTGGCCACGAGTTTGGAGACAGTTGATTGCCCAAGCTCGGTGACCTTCTCCACAGTCTTCCGCGATATTGCCTCAGGCTTATTGCATTCCCGCAGGACCTGTAAGACGCTTTCAGGACTTGCTGATGGGAAGGCCCCCCCAAGCTCCAGGTTGTAGGCCTTAAGCATTGCTAGGAACACGTCCGTGTACGCCATGTATCTTCCTCCTAATATTGACTCATGCCGCATTGCATGTGGCATGGACAGTCTGTCAAAAGCGCCCGCATGCAGCACTGTATTAGGGGCCAGTCTCGCTCATGGGGCTGGACACTGTAAAGGTCGTTGATCGCTAGGCTGCCTATTGCGCCAAGGCAGTCTCGTGGATTCCGGTTAGTTGGAATGAAGTTCAAGCGGGTGCCTGGAGGATTTTGATTGCTGGCAACGGCAGTTTTTTGTGCGCGGGAGCCACTGGCGAATTGGGTTTGTCTGTGAATGGCCAGCTTAATGCCGCAGCCAACACCAAATGGCTGCGCTGCCACACCCATTTTTGCGGGTCAGGGGAACACCCTCAAACGAAGACGGATGATAGGCCTCCACAAGCCTTCAGGAGCGATCGCTAGCTCCCCGAAGGACCTCGCGTTGCCCAGACCGTAGCGACGCGGCAGAGGTAGTCTCCTCATCGTGGCGCACACGGTGCAGTGACCCAGTGCACCGTAGATTTCGATGCCTCCGCGTTTGAGCTGCATGCAGCCATCGTCGCCGCTCCAGAGGAAAACTGCCTGTGGTCAACAGCCGGGCCAAGCTCGCCGAATGGGCCTGCCAGTTCGGCAGCCCCGCTGACAAGGCCTCTCGTTTGGAGAGAAGGGGGCGCGCGCAACAGGGGGATGAGAGGCGTAAATGCTTAAAGAACTAGGAGTTTTAACCGGGCCGTTTCTGGTGGTAATACTCTGGTTTGCTCAATATCTGGACCGTTTTGTCATAGATGCCTTTGGTAGCCTCCCTACGACATGGCATGCTCTTTATCACTGCTGTCCGGTTTAACTTAGTTTCGTCGCCGTCAAGCTCATTTCCATGTATGGTTTATAGCGATTTCAGGGTGTCCACGATTTGAATTGCGTGCGGCTCATTTGCGATGCTTTCGGGATTC
>Ga0302319_10015200_pt1 | contig 14281 bp, 14 predicted proteins | sample Bog_T0_2_FD_203319 | JGI IMG/M metagenome (GOLD analysis project Ga0302319, IMG submission 203319) | Peat permafrost microbial communities from Stordalen Mire near Abisko, Sweden - Bog_T0_2 | ecosystem: Environmental > Terrestrial > Soil > Wetlands > Peat | place: Sweden: Abisko, Stordalen Mire... | reverse complement strand
TCGGCCGCGCCGCCTTAAGAGTTACATCGGCGGCGGCCTGGCCATGGCCGTAACCGCCTTAATCGGTAAAATTGTCGGTGTTTCCGTGGGATAATTGGAAGCCCGGTCGGGTTTCACCCCATGGCGTCCGTCCAATCGTCAGATATGATTATACTGTCATGAAAGAAAGCGTCTACAAACTCATCGAACTCACCGGCACCTCCACCACTTCCATTGAGGACGCGGTGGAAAAGGCCATTCAACGCGCGCGCAAAACCGTGAAGGATTTGCGCTGGTTCCAAGTGATCGAAACTCGCGGCAGCATTGAAAAGGGAAAAATCCATCTCTGGCAGGTGACCATAAAAGTCGGTTTCACGGTGAATGACTAAACAAGTGAAGGCGCGAATGAAATATTCCCTCCTGGCAACCGGGGCGGCCGGCGCCGGCTGGCTTCGTCCCGGGTCGTCCGCCGTTCGCAGGTCGGGTTATACCCCATGGTTGCTATCAGATCTGCCCGTTATGATTTCACCATGAAATCCAAGCCACTTTCCCCGAATCCAATGCCAGCGAGTACCCAGCCGTTGAAGGACGACGTGGCGCGACGCGCTTATTCCATCTATGAGAGCCAAGGCTCGCACCCCGGCCAGGAGGTAAAACACTGGCTGGAGGCCGAAGCGCAGTTGTTCGGCGGCATTGAACGGGAAACCCAAATAAATTCTAATTCACCCCTCTTTCGAAAAGAATCCTAGCCATCCCTGGTCTTAAATTCCTCCAATCAATCTATGAAAAAACCAATCGCTTCCGCCGCCCAGATCTCCCAGACACCCGTTTTTCCACAAACGCTTCACACGGTGCCCCCCAATTCGACCGCCGCAACCACAAAACCCAAAAAACGTGACAACATCTTTTCGAAGTCTCGCGATACCCGTGAAGACCGGGGTACGCGCGAAATGAAAACGTCGCATAACGACCAGACCTTCCACGCCCGATAATTCTTAACCTATGAAGACGAACCCGCTAAAGGACGGTATCTTGACGGACAATTCCGTCGGGATCGGCCCCGTAACCCGCAAGATGATCCTGGCTCGGGCCACCCAACTGGCCATCGTTGATGACCGAACGGCGCAAGAGGTGTCGAAATTCGATCTGGATCAAGCCACCCGCGAATTGTCGGGCGAACCCGGGCTGGACCCGGAGGATGCCGTGCTTGCAGCGACCCCGGAAGCGGAACGATGGGACCCTGTGCCCGGATCAACCGGAACCAAGATTTTGCCGGAACCCGGTGAAGATGAGGATGAAGAAGGACGGAGTGACAATGAAAGGCTGGTGGACGAAGGGATGGCCGGCGCCGAACTGGATCAAAGTGTCCGGGCCGCCAAGGCAGCGGCAAAAAGAGATTTATGAACCCGTCGGCAGACATCCATTCCAAGCTGGATAAATTCGCGGGGTCTCTCGATAAACCGGATACCGTTCGTCCGGAAGAAGGAAATACCCCATCGCGGTCGCTTTACACCCTCATCGAACAACAGCCATTTTTCAGGGGATTAAGCGGGTACCACCTGCAGTTGCTCGCGGATTCCGCATTGGAGACGAGATTTGATCCCGGTCAAACGATCTTTGCGGAAGGAAGTCCGGCCAACCGGTTCTATTTGATACTGACCGGCAAAGTTGTGCTCGGATCCGAACAGGAGGATCACAATATCCTTCCTATTCAAACGCTGGGACCCGGCGACGATCTGGGTTGGTCCTGGCTCTTCCCGCCCTTTTCGCTGCACCTGAGCGCGCGCGCTGTCGAACCGACGCGTACCGTCTTCTTTTATGGCCCGCGATTGCGCGAGCAGTGCGAGCAAGACCACGAACTGGGCTATCAGCTCATGAAACGTATCGCGGAAGTGGCCACCCAATGCCTGCATGCCACGCAACTGCGATTATCGGAGTATATCGATCGCAACCGGCTTGCCAAAGGGTGACCGCATTTTTGCCGGGACTTCCACCACCAAAATAGGAATGGCCGCCGACTTTCCATTAAGTATTCACGCCCGCTAAACCGGGCGGCCATCTTTCTGATGTACTAAGTCGCATGGGACGAAACGCCAATCTCGGCCAGCAGCGCTTTGAGACCATTCCAACTGATACCCACTCCAATGCATACCATGATAAACGCCGACAACCGCACCACCACCATCATGGCGGTATGCCCTATTCGTTTACCGGCCCGTTGCGCGTAGCGATATGCCAGAAGGATGGACAACGCAATGATGCCGGCGCCAATGACGGAGGCCAGCACTTGAATCAGCGCATGCCTAAAACTATGCGCATGATTGGCGCCGACAGTAATGGCTACCGAAATCACACCCGCATCAATCGTTAGCGGCATCGTTAGCGGGGCAAATGCCCGGCCCATCGCAATGGCCTTGGCGTGCACGGGATCGATGGTCACATCGGCCGGTTTCGGACTGTCGGCCAGGAGTTTCCACCCCAAGGCGCAAACAACCGCGCCACCGGCCACTTGGACTACCGGAATGGAAAGGCTAAATGCCAGAAGTACGAAGGAGCCCAATAACATGGCTCCCAACAACAAGAAAAAAGAATAGAAAGCGATGCGTTTTGCCAGATCCGCGCGGGTGAGTTCATCACAGCCCGGCGTCATGGCTAGGAAAATCGGTGCATCACCAAGTGGATTAACCACCGGCAGCAGGGCGCCCACCATTAGCAGTATTGCGCCGGTTAGCTGGCTGAGATCAATCCAAAGCATGATTGTTAGACATCGCCGGGGTGGAAAAGGTTTTAGTCATACAATGTTCGGCTGCGTCATTGGCCTATTACATTTGTCGTCGGCAAAACATTAGACTGCCCGACGACGGTCTGCCATGGGGTGAACACCCCATGGCGAAGGTACAACTCACCAGATAAACTTGCCGTCGCTGAGTCGCCAATCCTTGGGCGCCACCAAAGGGATAGCCAATTAAGCGGATAATTTGATATGAGACAAAACCGATCGTTTGCATTTTTAATATTTATTGTCATTTTAGGAATCGGCGCCGGGTTCGCCTACGCCAGATTTCGGATCGGCTCAAACGCGGAAGCCGGGGGGATCGGAGTCGTGGCGTTTGTCATTGCTCTCGTCGTTTCTTCCGCGATCCAGGTGGCGGACCAATGGGACAAGGCGGTAATTTTACGCCTGGGCCATTTCCACGCCCTCAAGGGACCGGGACTGTTCTTCATTATTCCGGTCGTCGATGCGATTCCTTACTGGATTGACACCCGGGTCATCACCACCGGATTCAAGGCCGAGAAAACTCTTACCAAAGACACGGTGCCGGTGGATGTGGACGCCGTTTTGTTCTGGAAAGTTATTGATCCCAAGAAGGCAGCATTGGACGTCGCGGATTATCAAAGCGCCATAAGTTGGGCTTCCCAAACCGCCCTCCGCGACGTGATCGGCAAGACCCTGCTTTCGGACATGCTGGAAGGCCGCGACAAAATCAGCAGCCTCCTGCAAAAAATCATTGATGAACGCACCGAACCGTGGGGCATCAACGTCATTTCCGTGGAGGTTAAGGATGTCCTGATTCCCTCGGCCTTGGAGAATGCCATGTCCATGCAGGCGCAGGCGGAACGGGAGCGTCAGGCCCGGGTGATCTTGGGCGATGCGGAAAGGCAAATCGCCGAGAAATTTGCCGAAGCGGGCCGAACCTATGAGAACAACCCGGTTGCCTTCCACTTACGCGCCATGAACATGCTCTACGAAGGTTTAAAGGAGAATGCCACGATCGTCATTGTTCCCAGCACGGCTGTGGAATCCATGCAACTCGGCGGGTTGGCTGGAATGACCGCTCTAAGCATGGGCCTCGGTCAGGCAGGCCCGGGCGCACATAAGGATGGCGATCGCGAGAAAGCCGACCGCAATAGCCCGGAAGCGCCTTAGTTTGCAACATGATTAAGGAAATGGTTTTCACATGGGGTGAACACCCCATGGTGTCCGCAACCCAAATCCTTTAATCCATAGGTGCATGAACCCGACCACTCTGAAAACCTACATCACTTCGCGGAAAACTATACCGGCGGCACTGCTCCCGGCTCCGCGGATATTACTTCGGTTGCCGGAAACATCTTCCATCGCAATCACCTGCGAAATCATTACTATGAAGGCCGAGACAGTTGTGGCGCGCGCGGCTGCCCGCCGGAAACTCAAAAGCAACAAAGGGTACCGCCACTACGGAATTAACGATTGAAGTGACCGTGGCTCGTGGCGGCGATTTACCTCAGGGAATCTCCGCCGAAACGGTCGTCCCCTGACCAGGAGCAGACTCGATCACAAAACGCCCGCCCACCATCTCCAAACGTTCCCGCATCCCCAGTAGGCCCAGGCGTTTTTTTCCCTTGGCCTCCAATATTCGCTCGACGTTGAACGACTTGCCATTGTCGTTTATTTTCATGCAAATACTGGATGCCAGTTTTTGGATGGTTACTTCCACCCGAGTCGCTTGCGCATGCCGGGATACGTTAGTGAGTGCTTCTTGGGCCACGCGGAAGAGAATGGTTCGCCGGGGCATGTCCAGCTCTTCCAACCCGGCGAAGGCAGTCAAATGCATATGGATACCGGTTTGTACGGACAGGTTTTTCATGAACGAGTGAAGGGCGGGAACCAGGCCGAGATCATCCAATACCGCCGGGCGCAGTTCGCGGGCGAACTGATGAATGGTGTTCACCGCGTTTTCAACCAGCTCTTGGGTGCGTTCAATATCCCGGTCAAAATCCTTCGGATCAATTCCGGCCCGTTTTTTCAGGGTGGCCAGGCGAATGTTGATTCCCGTTAACGTCTGGGCGATGACATCGTGAAGTTCCCGGCTGACACGTTTCCGCTCCTCCTCTTGGGCTAGCAACACCTGGCGGGACAAGTGGCGCAATTGTTCCTGCATCGTGCGCGACTTTTCCAATAGCTGGCCCTGATGTTTATCGCTTTCCTTGAGCGATTCTTCCACCACCTTTCGCCGCGCCACCTCCCTTTTTAGCTCCTCGTTCGACGACGCCAACATGTCCGCGCGGCGCTGCGTCTCCTCCGCCTGTTTCAGGACGCTCATATCGGAAATCACTACGCGACACCATTTGTGGGCATCGCTGGCGGAGATGGCGGAAACGCCCTGGACGTCCGCCCAAAACGAGGCGCCATCTTCCCTCATGATCGTTGCCTGGCAGACTTGTTTTCCCTCCCCGGCAAAGACTCGTTCCAAAAAGCGCAGGAAAGCCGGCCGGTCTGATGAGCTGACAAAGAAGGGCAGACGCTGATGGATGAGCCGGGAACGTCCCACGCCCAGCAAGGCCGCGCCGGTCAAATTCACCTCTTGGATGACCCCTGATTCGGTAACGGAAAAATAGCCTACCGGGGCAAAATCGTAGAAATCCTCATATTTCTCCAGCAGCCTTTCCATTTTGTTGCGTGATTCCTTCAGCTCCTCGTTCTGCATTTCCAGTTCGATCTGGTGCACCTCCAGCTCATGCTGCAAGCGTTTGGTGTCGGTCTCGACTTTAACGATCCGGTCGCGGCTATTTCGCCGTTGGTTTCGCAACTGGTTTTCGGCCCGGCGGTAAAGCTCCGCCATCATGGGCCGTTGTTTCTTTTCCCCGTTTAACTCTCGCAATTCCGGCGCGATGTGTCGCGGCCGTTTCGGGTTGTGTTTCGGGAGACGAGGCTTTGTTTTCATGGCGAGGTGTTGCCTTCCGTCGGATTCGCCATAACTGCCGATAGAAGGTCCTGCAGTTTTCGTCCAACAAAGGGTTTGGGCAAGGCTCCTTTAAAACCATGGCGTTCCGGCTGTACCATGACCGGATCGAGCACGTTTCCGCTCATCACGATCCCCTTTATGCGGGGATCAATTTTAAGCAGCGCTTGCATGGCCAATTGTCCGCCCATGCCATCGCGCACCGCCAAATCAAGAATCACCACATCAAACTGCCGGTTGAGCTTTTGGGCGGTCTGCCAAAGTTCAATGGCCTGCTCTCCATTTTCCGCCAACTCCACCGTGTGCCCCAAATGGGAGATCGTGAATGCGATGGCTTCCCGCAAAGCCTCTTCATCATCCATCACCAGCACCTTAGCCGCCTGAAAACCACTCATCGCCTCCGTTCCGGCATCGACGCGGCCTAATCGTCGAGCCACGGGCAAGTAAATGTGAACGGTGGTCCCGTTTTCGGCAACAGATTCCACCGTGATCGCTCCTTGGTGTTTTTGGAGCACGGAATGGCAGATGGTCAACCCCAACCCCATTCCTTTTTGCGTTCCCCTTTGCTTGGTTGAAAAATACGGATCGAATATTTTCGGAAGGACCTCCTTTGAAATTCCGGGACCCGGGTCCGTAATGCTCATCCGGACATATTCGCCCGCCGGCAAAGGCGCCTGTTCCTCCGCGCTCAGCGACACATTTTGCGCCCGCACCGCGATCGATCCATTTGGCGGCGTCGCCTCGCAGGCGTTTAATACCACATTGCGGATCACCTGGCCAATCTGACCCGCATCCACCTCCACCAAAGCAAGGTCCTCGGCCAGGAAAAAATTACACCGCACGCTAAAACTGCTCAACGCCGGCTGGCTCGATTTCTTGATCAGCTCCGCCAGGATTATCGGCCTTCTGATCGGTGCGCCACCATCGGAAAACGTGACGAGTTGTGCGGTCAGGTCCCGGGCCAGGAAGCCCGACTTCTTTGCTTCTTCCAGGTATCCGTCCTGTTCGCCGGCCACCGGATTGGCCAGTTGCGCCATCTCAATGTTGAGCAGCATGACTGTGAGCAGATTATTGAAATCGTGGGCGATCCCTCCGGCCAGTATTCCGGTGGATTCCAACTTATTCAAAATCAGACGGCCCGCTTCCGCCTGCTTTAAGGCGGTGATGTCCGTCAACGTAATCCGGCAGGCTTGGCCCGCTTCGAAGGTAATGCCCTCCAGCTGCACGGGAAGTGGCGTGCCCCCGGCAACCATAAGGGTTACCTCACCGCTGTGCCGGAGTTTATCAGCAAACAGTTTTTGCCGAAAAATGTCAAAAGCCGGCACGTCGGCTGCGATGATAAACTGCGCGAAGCGGCGACCAATCAGCGTCGAACGAGTTGTTTTGAGCATCTTGGATGCGGTGAGGTTCGCCTCACGGATGCTTCCTGCCGGGTCGAGGGTTAAATAGCCGACGGGCGCAAAATCATAGAGATCGGTGTATTTTTCCAGGAGCGCCTCCATTTTGTCCCTGGCCTCCCGCAGCTCTTCGTTCTGCATTTCCAGCTCAATCTGGTGAACTTCCAGTTCGTGGAGCACTCGCGCAGTATCCGCAGCCGATTTTTGATTTGCGCCGCCGGTCGTGTTGCGTTTCTGCTTCTCATAAAGCCGTGCTTCCGCGCGGCGGCGTATTTCGGCGGGATCATCTTGGTTTTGGTAAGAATTGGTCACGCGATTTTATTTTAATCGGAACGGCCGGTCTTTTGAACGCTGTAATTCGTTCCGGGGTGTTCCATTATTTTCTCCGTCACGGTGACCGCCGCCGGGCCCGTTTCCAGCTTTTGTTTTGCGAAGAGCTTTTCCATTTCCATGTGCTTTGCCCGCAACTCCGCTTCCAGAGTTTTGGCGGCCGTGATATCAGCGAAGGTGATCACGACTCCGTCAATATGGTCGTCCAGCGTCCGGTACGGCATGATGCGCACCGTAAACCAGCGCCCGTCCCGGGAATTGACCGGCTTTTCCGAGATGCCCAGTTTTTCCAACACGTCCCGCGCGTCCGTGGGCAGCTCCGGGTAGAGGACGTCCGAGGCAAGATCCGTGATCGGCCGTCCGATATCGCCCGCGATGAGCTGGATGATTTTGGTCGCCTGCGTGGTAAAGCGCCGAATTTTCAGCTCATGATCCAAAAATAGCGTCGCGATGTCCGTGCTGTTGAGCAGGTTCTTCATGTCATTATTGGACCGGCACAACTCATCCACCCGGGATTGCAACTCCACGTTCACCGTCTGCAATTCTTCGTTGAGCGACTGCATTTCCTCCTTTGAAGTGGTGAGTTCCTCGTTCGTCGACTGGAGTTCTTCATTGGTCGACTGCAATTCCTCGTTGGTCGAACGAAGTTCTTCCTGGGAACTTTGCATCTCCTCGCGCGTCGATTGCAGCTCCATCGAAACCTGCTGGTGCTTTCTTTCCAGCTCGATCAACTGGACACTCCGTCCCGGCTGCTTCCGCATTCGCCCGGCGGACTTCTTTTCCAGTGGTGCGACCGCATCGGTGAAAACAACCATCACCAGACCCCGCAACAGGTCTGGTTCTTCCAAACGCCGAACGGCGACATTGACAAATTGCTCCCCTTGGTTCGTTTCAATTCGCAACCCCGTGAGCAACACGGGCGCTTTCTGGCGCAGCGCCTTCTGGAAAGCATCGGCAAGTTCATAGCGCAGCCCCTCTCGGGCCATGACGAAAAGGTTCCAGTTGGCTTTGCCGGCAGCGGGCTCGAGGTAATTGCCGGTTCGGCCACTGACATAGAGGATGTTCCCCTTGTCATTGACCAGCACGGCTGGCGAAGAGTACTGATCCAAAACCAGTCGATCGGCCAGTGATTGGAGGCTGGCCGGCGTCTTGGTGTCCGGACTGGCAACCGCCCGGCCGGTCACGGGCCGCGCAAAAGCCGAGGGAAAATCAATCGGCTCTGCCGGCGTAGCTGACTCCGTCCGCCGGTAAATCCGGGTTTTGCGGTCAAGCGCATCAAACAAATCCGTGAAACCGCCCACCGTTTCCGCGCTGCCCAGAAACAGAATGCCGCCCGGACGCAAACTGTAGTGAAACAGCGGAATGAGTTTTTTCTGCATCTCCGCCGTCAGGTAAATCATAAGATTTCGACAGCTCAGAATATCGAGCTTGGTAAACGGGGGATCCATGATCAGACTGTGCGGGGCAAAAACCACCATTTCTCGAATTTCCGCCGCCACCCGATAGCCGCCTTCCGCCTTGGCAAAAAAAAGTTTCAGCCGTTCGGGCGACACATCCGCCGTTATGGTTGGGGGATAGATGCCGGTCCGGGCTTTGTCAATGGCATCCTTGTCCAAGTCGGTGGCAAAAACATTGAGGGTAAAATTCCTCGCGGGCTTGAGCTTTCTCGTTGCCTCTTTGAACACCATGGCCAGGGAATACGCCTCCTCCCCGGTGGAACACCCCGGCACCCACGCTCGCAACGCGTGGTCGTTCGGCCGGCTGGCGAGCAGCGCTGGAATGACGCTTTCTCGCAAAACCTCCCACGCGGCTCCATCACGGAAGAAGCTCGTCACTCCAATCAACAGCTCTTTGAACAGCAGTTCCAGTTCCTGCGAGTTCTCCTGCAAATACCGGATATAAGCGCCAATCTTGTCGATCTGGTGAATGCCCATGCGCCGTTCAATCCGGCGATAAAAAGTATTTTTCTTGTAGAGCGAAAAATCGTGCCCCGTGTGCGCGCGCAAGAGGACGACCGCTTTATCCAATGCGCTCCGGTTTTTTTCTTCCAGTGACCGTTCGGTGGCGCCAACCACCGTGGCGCGGTTGAGATAGGAGATGATTCTTTCCGGCAGCTCCTCCGCCGGGGCGATAATATCCGTGAATCCGGAGTCCACGGCGCTGCGCGGCATTCCATCAAATTTCGCGGTCGTGGGATCTTGTACCAAGGCCAACCCCCCTTTTTCCTTGACGGATCGCAACCCCAGCGTGCCGTCGGAACCCATGCCGGACAGGACTACGCCAACGCTTCTTTCATTTTGATCTTGCGCCAGGGACCGCAGAAAAATATCGATCGGCAACCGCAGCCCGCGTGGCGACACCGGATCCAGCAGATGCAGCACTCCGTGCAGGACCGACATGTCCTTGTTGGGCGGGATCACATAAACACAGTCCGGTTGCACTCGGGTCCGATCCTTCACCTGAATCACTTTCATCCCGGTGGTTCGCTGGAGCAATTGAGGCATGATTCCCTGCCGGGTCGGATCCAAATGCTGAACGATGACGAAAGCGAGTCCGCTGTTTTTGGGCACGCGTGACAGGAAGAGCTCCAAAGCCTCTAAACCGCCCGCAGAAGCTCCGATACCGACGATGGGAAATGATACCGGGTCTGCTCCGCTCGTTTGCATAGCGGGAGTATTGACCGACTTTTTCGACCGCCGGACCGCAAAAGACTTCTTGTTCATAATAACCTTGTTAATCCCCGCGAAAAAGGAGTTCGGCGGCACCACCGCCATCAAAGGGCGGTCACTGCTCGTTCACTCGCAGTCGCTTGGTGCTTCTCGAGTTCGCGGGCCAGCCGTCGTACGGACCGCGTCGATTCTACCACCAACCGCTGTGCGCTGGCAATTCCATCTTTTAGCCCATTGGCTTTCCCCCGGGCGATTTGTTTCAATAACGACAGCTGGACATTGATGCTCAACAGGTTTTGCGCGACTTCGTCCCGAAGTTTATTGCTGATTTTCGTCCGCTCATTTTCCTGCGCTGCCAAAACCCGATGCGTCTGTCGACGCAATCGCGTTTGGAGCCGAAGCGATTCCCTCAGCCATTTGCCGTGAATTTGACTTTCTTTAGGAGGTTTCACGAGAAATTTGTTTCCGAAGAATTCCTTGCGGTTTTAACGGAGGATGAGAACCACGATGACGATTAATACCAGGAGGCCGGCCGAGCCGCCACCAATCCAGATTGCACTGGCAAAAACGGGGAGTAATAAGAGATGCATGATTTTCTTTCGCTTTTTTGCGGCAATTCATTCGCCGATAATATCTTGCGTCAAATTACCCATTGCATCGCCTCCTGCCTATGGGGTGTTACACCCATGCCCGCCGGTACCATTTAATTCGAAGTCGCAGAACCAGTAAAGGCCGCTCGAAGGTATGGAATGGGGTAAACACCCCATAGCGCCCCGGCGTTTTGGCTTATATTGTAGTGATCCTAAGAATGACAATCTCCGGAGCACCGCTGTCTAAAATGACGGCTAAATCAAAACCTTTTAAACCTGGTCTACCTCCATTAATGAGCAATTCTCCATGCATTCTCGCGCGGCGGGTCATTGCCATCGCGGCTTCGGTTGGCGGCCTGAAGGCCTTATCGGTAATTTTGGCCGGTTTGCCGTCGGATTTCCCGGCCGCCATTACCATAGTCATGCACGTCTCTCCCCAGCATAAGAGCCTGCTGGCCGATATCCTTAACAGCCGGACGGATTTGGTAGTAAGAGAGGCCCACACCGGCGACATCCTGTGCCATGGCAGTGTTTTTGTCGCCCCCCCCAATCATCACCTGTTCGTGGCCAAAGGGGGATGCTTGGAGTTGTCCTCTGCTTCGGCGGAAAAAGTCCATTATGCCCGCCCGTCGGCTGAACCATTGTTTGCTTCCGTGGCTGAAATCTACAAGAAAGACGCCATCGCCGTGGTTCTGACTGGCGGCGACGGGGATGGCTCTTTCGGCGTGCAGATCATCAAGGAAAAAGGGGGCTTGGTCATTGCCCAGGACCGTTCCACGTCGGAAGATTTCAGCATGCCGGAAACCTCCATCAAGACTGGCGACGTTGATTTTGTCCTGCCTTTAAACAAAATAGCCTCCAAATTGATAGAACTTGTTGGTACCGGGCAAGGCTGATGCGTGTCGTTCGAGATTTAATGGGACATGGGGTAAACACCCAAAGTATCGCGGAGCCCAAATCTCCTTGGTTCAAGTCTATTCCGCCCGCCAGCCGATGAGCTCAGGATTCGGCCACCTGTCGTTAAAAGCCCTTTCGGTTTATCGCAAATTCCATTCGAACCCTGGCCGGCTTGAAAGCCGAGGTCTTTTAACTCCAAAACCAAAGCACCATCTTCAACGAATCTTTCTCGGATTGAACGTGGATTCGGCCGCCAATAGCTTCCATAACCGCTCTTCTCCCTTGCTGATGTTAGGTGGCACTTGGACCGAAACGGCAACATAAAGATCGCCGCGTTTCCCGGCGCCATTGGGCAGCCCCTTCCCGCGAACTCGCAATTGATGTCCTTGTTGAAAACCAGCCGGGACTTTTAGCGAAATTGAATCTTCCAACGTCGGGATGGAAACCGTCGCTCCCAAAACCGCCTCCCAAGGCGCCAACTCCAAACTCCCCATCAAGTCGGCGCCGCGGACTTGCCAGTCCGGATGCTCCGCATAACGCACCTGTAAGAAGATATCACCGGCGCTCCCTCCTCCCGCTCCTCTGCCGCCTTTGCCTGGTACCCGGATGGATTGGCCCGCCTGGACTCCTTTGGGAATTCGCACCTGGTAGGTCTCCGTTTCTTCCTGCCCGGTACTAGGATTAGGGCGTCGCACGGATATCGCCCGCATGGCCCCTTTAAGGACTTCATCCAGTGTGATAAGAATATCGCCCTGGATGTCCTGCCCGCGCTGGGTCCGCTCAGCTTGACCGAAACCTCCGCCTCCGCCGTATTGCGCGAACGGCGAGGCCCCGCGGGCCTGGCTGGCCCGTCCGCCGAAAAACTGCTCAAAGAAATCACTAAATCCAGTGCCTTCAAATTGGAAATCGTCGGTGGAACCCTGATCTTCCTGCCAGGCAGGCCGGCCACCGCTACCGTCCGGCGCCGGACGCGCTTGGGGGCCGGTTTTCCAACTGGCGCCCAACTCATCATACTTCCGGCGGCTCTCGGGATTGCTTAAAACCTCGTTGGCCTCATTGATTGCCTTGAATTTATCCTCCGCCGTCTTCTTGTCTTTGGCGACATCGGGATGATATTTCCGCGCAAGCGTACGGAAAGCTTTCTTGATCTCGTCAGCGGTCGCCTTCGCCGGCACGCCCAGAACCTGATAATAATCCTTAAATTCAACGGCCATATAAATCCTATTTTACCGCGGTCAGATTGTTCACCACCACTTTCGCCGGTCGAAACACCTTGGCCCCCCGGCTGTAGCCCCGCTGCACGACCTCCAGAATACTGTGATCAGGCTTGGCCGGATCCTTCCCCTCCGAAACGGCTTCGTGCTGGTGCGGGTCGAATACTTGACCGGCAATTTCCTTGGTCTCAACCCCGTGTTGCGAGAGCAAATGACGCAGTTGCTGCAGCGTCATTTCCACCCCTTGTCTAAATTTTTGCAAGCTGGCGGAAGCATGGGGCGCCAGAGCCCGCTCGAGATTGTCGATCGCCGGCAACAATTCGTGGATGAATGCTTCCTTTTGGCCGGCCGCACGAGTCTCGCTTTCCTGGCGGCTGCGACGCTTGAAATTCTCAAAGTCAGCCGCCAGCCGCAAATGCAGATCTTTTTGGTCAGCGAGATCCTTGAGCAAAACGTCCGCCTCGGTGGCAGCCGAATCGGAAATTGGATCATTGGTTTTCAGTTCCGCCGGCGGCGGGGTTTGGGTTTCTGGTTTCATAATTGAATTATAGTTCTGATATTGAACACATGCAAAAAGGTGCCGCTATGGCTCGGTAGCGGAGGTCGGCGTCGCGTCCCACCCGCCACCCAAGGCCTTAATCAGCTGGACACTGGCCGTCAATTGTTGCATTTGGAGGGCCCGCGCCGTTTGCTCGTTGCTCAGCAACGCGGTTTGCGCCGTGATCACATCCAGAAAAACCTCGATGCCGGCCTGGTACCGCACATCCGAGAGTTTCAGGTAGCCCCGCGCGGCCGCCACCGCGGCATTTTGCTGCCGCAATTCCTGCGACAAGATCCGCAACGTGGCGAGATTATCTTCGACGTCTTGAAAAGCGGTGAGCACCGTCTCCCGATAATTGGCAACCGTTCCTTGATAAACTGCCCGGGCTTGTTCCGAGACCGCCTTCCGCAATCCGCCGTCAAAAAGCGTCTGGGCCAGGGTTCCGCCCACCGACCAAACCAAGCCTGGCCCCGAAAATAGATTTTGAACCGACGTATTTTGGTAGCCCGCCGCTCCACTCAACGTAACGGTCGGATAATAAGCCGCCCGAGCGACGCCAATCTGTGCATTTGCCTCCTCCACGCGATGTTCGGCGGCAGCAATATCCGGGCGCCGTTCGAGCAACTGCGAAGGAACTCCAAAGGGAATCGACACGGGTATTACTGTCGAGGATTGCGGAGCGATGAAAAATCCCGACGCCGGCTCGCCCAGCAGCGTGGCCATGGCATGCTCCAATAGCGCCCGCTGAATTCCGAGATCCGTGGCCTCAGCCCGGGTGATTTCAAGTTGGCTTTCCGCCTGATCTATATTCAGACCGGAGACGAGCCCGGCGCCCTGCTGGACTCGGGATAGCTTGAGAACTTCCCGATCGGCGGACACCGTCTCCCCGAGAATCAGCTGCTGCGCATCCAGATCGCGTAGTTGAAAATAATCAACTGCCA
>Ga0302319_10015198_pt1 | contig 14282 bp, 12 predicted proteins | sample Bog_T0_2_FD_203319 | JGI IMG/M metagenome (GOLD analysis project Ga0302319, IMG submission 203319) | Peat permafrost microbial communities from Stordalen Mire near Abisko, Sweden - Bog_T0_2 | ecosystem: Environmental > Terrestrial > Soil > Wetlands > Peat | place: Sweden: Abisko, Stordalen Mire... | reverse complement strand
TACGCTTCAACGCGCGCCTCACGACGCACCCCGCAAGACTCGAGGCCAGGTGGTTCGCTATTCCTTTCCTGTAGGACTCTTTCATTCCCTACTACATGCCGGTTTATCCCGGCGCACGGACGTCCCATCCCCATCCCCAGACTCGAGGCCAGGTGGTTCGCTATTCCTTTCCTGTAGGACTCTTTCATTCCCTACTACATGCCGGTTTATCCCGGCGCACGGACGTCCCTTTTTGCAGCTAATCAGACAATCACACTTGTTTCTCCCATTGTTTCCGCGTGCAAGTAAGCGTATGCTCCCATCGGGTTGAGTTCCAAGGAGAAACCACGTTGCGTTCCTGCCCCGCTATTCTTCCCTCCCTGCTCGCCGCAGCTGTCTTCACCCCACTGAAAGCGGGTACGGTCGTTCTGGGCTTCGAGGGCTTTGCCTGTGCAGTCCCGCAACAACAGTGTCCGACCGAACGAGGAGTTTGTATGCGATTCAAAGCTGTTCTGCTTTTCACGGTCTTGGCCGTGATGTGCTCGTTTACCCTCAACGCGCAGATGGCTCCTATGAACCACGCGCAACCAGCAATGACGATGCCAACGTCATCGGATGCAACGCAGCTTCCAGTGTTGGCGGACGGTTCTGTCCATCCTGAGCTGATTCCGGATGATGTAGCCTATCGACAGTTCCTGCAGGGTATGGCGTTCCCTGCGAATCTCTCAGCTGCTCAGGTGGCTCATCGTAATGCAAAGCTCAAGCGGTTGAAGCTAACACAAGCGGATTCCGATCTTCTGGTCAATGTTGTTTTGGCTGGACTTCGGGAGACGCTTGATGCAGCTACTGTTTTACTACACACTGCGCTTACGCCGGATGATGCTGCGACTGCAAAGGCTAATCGGCTCAATGCCCTCACCGCTGCTCAGGCTAACTTGTCAAAACTTAGCACTGCGGGCCAGACTGCGGTGGACGCCTGGGTGAAGGGAGAGTTTAAGAAACGCATCATCATCTATGGTGGTCCGATGATGTGAGCTTGGAAATTGAACAGAGGAACAAGGAGAACCGAAAATGAGAATCAAGTTGAGTTTGATTTCAATCTGCTTCGCGTTGCTGTTCCTGCTCGGGGCAACCGCGGCGTGGGGGCAGATGACATACATCGTCGTCGTGACCACAGATCCTTCCAACGACACAACGTACATCTACAACGACGTCACGACGGAGGACGACAGCACCGGCTGCAGCAGCCACTCCAGCTACCACACGGACGCCAACATTAGCGGGCCGAACGGCGCCTACATTGACGCCGGTCAGATTTCGGGCTTTGACGCCTCTACGGAGCTTGCGTTTGCGACTCCCGACAACCAGGGCGATCCGGAAAACTACTTTGCGGCGGGAAGTCTCGAATTCTACTGCGGTTGCGCTTATAAAAACGTCTCGTCCGGGTATCTGAATAAAATCAATATTACGATCCGTTTAACTCTAACAGGAGTTACCACTCCTCAAGTCATGTACGACTCGGATGGCGATCCCTACTGCCACTACACCGGAAACGGGTGCACTCCCGGTACGACCCCAACGTGCAAAACTAGTTTGTTTAGCGCCTACAGCGTCATATATCTCACGCCACCCTGTCCGACATTTGCGTCGGTCAGTTGCCTATACGTTACGATGACGTGGCCTAACGGCAATAAGGATAGTGCGTGTTATGCCTGGAGCTGGGCACCGCAGACAACCTACGTAAATTGTAATTAAAGCTTGACGGCCTACGTCTGAAGCTGAGGGCGGCTTCGGTCGAGGTCGCCCTTTTTGACAAAGCAGAACAAGAACGGAGGATAGGGCAATGACCTTAGACGAGGCGTTATTGGTTGTGAAGGCGAACGCGCCGGCGATCATTGAAGATTTGTTCAAGCCCTGCACCTGCGAAAAGCCTGATCTGAAGCCGGGCGAAGTTAGCTTCGATTTGTATTTTGGCAGTCCGAAAAACTTGACGAGGAAGCCGGATTGCTCACGGTGCCAGGCGCGGCGCATTTTGACCTTCCTGATGGCGTTGAGTGACGGCATGCAGGAGCAGGAACCGCTCCTTGTGCCGTTCTTCACGAGCATCGTGCAGGAACTTCCTTCGTAAGTGGGCCGAACTGAACCGCAGAAAACGTCCTGGCGTAGCAGGCAAAAGGGGACGTCTTGGCACTCATACGCATTAGAATAAGATCATTTCCCCCTGGAATGTTTCAATTGGCGTGCATTCGAGTGGTACGGAAACGGCCGATTTGTGCCATGTTTTAGGGCCCATGGACGTCCTGCTGATCTGCCCCCCCAGGCTGAAATAGTCATGAGGGCGCAGGGAATCCTACCTTTCGCGAAAGGGACGTCCTGGTGTGTCCCACGCGAAAGGGCGAAAGGGACGTCCTGGTATGTCCCGCCGCTCAATCAATTGATATCATAGGAGTTACGCGAAGCTCGACTCTGCCAGCCATAATTCACGCTTCTTGACTGGTCCAGCCTCCCGGCACTCCGGCGGGCCAATAACATGTTACTTCCCAGGACCTTACGCCGCTGCGCTGCACGCTTCGCGCGCATATGCAGTACAACTTGGTGGATATTCATTGATGTCCAAATGCCAGTGGGACACACGGGGCCGCGCGCCTGGTATCTTTCCCAAGCTGTTCGCAACAATCGCCATGACCCCGGCGACCGACGCCGGCAAGGTGTTCCCCGCTGTTGACGATATCGAGCGCAGTCAACAATCAGGACAACAAGCGGGCGAGATGACGTGAACGCAAAGGAAAGTCCTCACTTCACGCGACGGTATACTTCCTTCCGATCTCCCACCTTCACCACGATGACCAGGAGGACTTCGTCCCGAATCTGGTAGATGACGCGATAGTTCTTTCCCGGCCCGACGTAGATGCGGTAGAGCTTCTCCTTCGTCTCCATCTTCCCCACTCCGTGAGGACGTGGATCCTCTTCCAGGCGAAGGATGTCCAGGTTCACTTGCTTTCGGACGTGCGGATCGAGTTTTCGGATCTCCCGTTCGGCAGGAGGAGTGATTTCAATGCGGTACGACAGGGCTTAGTCCCCCAGTTCCCGCATGAGGTCGCGGAGAGAAATGGTCCCCTTTTCTTCCGCTTCTTTTAGAGCGGCGTGAGCGTCGGCGATGTCGATCCGGTCCATTTCCTCGCGCTCCAGGCGCTCCAGAAGGCGAAGGTCGGCTATGGGAATGACGGCGGCCAGGTCCTTGCCGCGGCGGGACACGATGGTCCGTTCGTTCCCGTAGGCGGCGCGGTTGACCACTTCAGGGAACTCTTCCCGCGCTTTCGAGACATTGAGGCGTGTCATGGTAGTGTACCGATCGTACGATTCGTACGAGGCGTACGAGTCACAACCAGTATCGGGCAGGAGTCGAGCGCTTTGCAAGGGCCGCGTAGACTCCGCGCACGGACCCGCTGGGCGCGTATCGCTTCGAGCGGTTGCAGAAATATTGATGCGCGGGCAATTCAAGCCTGCCAGCCTTCCTCGCGATGTGATAGACCAGACATAATTGGAGCTTTCCCATGCTTCGCTTCCTTCTGTGTTTGGCTACGTTTTCTTTCGCCTTCGCGGCCGACCCCGTCAAGGTGGTCCCTGCCATCAACGACATCGAACCCTGGCAACAGGTGGGACAACAACCGTATGAGATGAGTTGGACGCAGCGCGCGGAGAACCCGCACACGCTCGTCGATTTCGAAGATCTGAAGGGCTGGACCCTGGAGCTGCAAAACGGCGCGACCGGTGAATTCCGCCGCAGCCGCGAGCAGCAGATGTGGGGCCATTACGTCGGGAAGTTCGTCTTCTCCGGCCCGACGAAAGAGAGCCGCGTCGTGGCTCGCCCGCCCAAGCCGATCGCCATCCCCGGCGACTTCGACTCCGTCGATTTGTGGGGCTACGGCGACCGCTGGGGATGGGAGGACGACAAGACGACACCAGCCGTGAGCGTCGCGGTGCTGATCACCGACGCGCATGGCAAAGAGACGCGCGTTCCGCTGGTCGATGTCAACTGGAAGCAGTGGTGGCTGATCCACCGCCGCCTCGACGTCGCAATGCTGAAGGGCATCGCGCTGCCCGCGTCTTTCTCGGGGCTGGAGATCTCGAAGATCGGCAACACCGAGCCGCGCTACTTCTTCTGCGACTCGCTCGCGTTCTATCGCGAGGAACTGGCCCCGATCCAGTTCGCCGAGCAGCCGAAGCGCAACCTGAAGCCCTGGCGCGGCCAGATCGTAGGACTCAACACCGGTTCCGGCACGCTGCCGTTTCCGACGCGCGAAGAGACGATCCTGCCGGTGAATCTCGAAAAGGACTTCAAGACGAGCGTGCGCCAGACCGGGCCGCAGGCGTTTGAACTGCGCTACGCGGGCCATGACGCCACAGTCGTCTACGAATACAACCCCGCATCCGGCGGTCTCTCGGAGATCACCGCAAGCGTCGATGGCGGCAAGCCTTACCGGCCTTTGGACGGCGGCGGCGTGCGCTTCGAAGATACGGCTAAAGGCGCGGTCGCGCAGGGCACTCTGGCCTCGGTCGCGCTCGACGGAGACATTGTGAAAGCGACGTTCAAGTATGGCTCCAGGCTCGTCGAATACGAGCTGCGATTGTGGCAGAAGTCGCTGGTGCTCGACGCGCGCTGCGAGAGTGCCGATGCCGTGGAGTTGTCGTTCGGGCGCGTTGCCGGCGTCACTTCGCCGAAACTCATCACGGTGCCCTACATCACCTATGGCGACACCAACCCGCGCGTACTGATGTCCGGCCCCGCCGCGAAGCCCGTCTTCACGTCCGTCTGGTACGACTGGTACCGGACCAACGCCGCCGCTCCCTACGCCGAGAAAAAGCCGCAGGCCGCCAGTGACGGCGCGCCCATCAATGGCGGATTGAAGTACATTGCGAAGACTGACGGGAAGCGCAACCCGATGTACGAGCGCATTTTCATCACGGCGTCTCCGCTCTACGAAGAGACGCTGCCCGCAATCGCCAATCCGCCATCGCTCCGTCAGGATGAGGGCAAGTCGGTGGTGTGGACCGTGGCCGGCGATATCGAAACCTTCCAGCGGGACCATGCGCGCTCGAAAGCGATTCGCGCCTATGGACTGGATCACATCATGCAGCACAGCCACGAGATCACCTGGCGCGACGAGGGCGAGAGCTTCACCTTGAAGCTGCATCCCGCGCCGCAGAAGGGCGGCGAGGCGGGGTTGAAGTGGTACATTCCCGCGCAGCTTTCGCTCGGCTGGCTGCAGGGCGTTTACACCAACTACACCGACATCGCGCCGACCAACACCAACTGGACGCCCGACAACGTGCAGCGCGCACCCGACGGCGAATGGCGCCGCGCCTGGATGCGCTGCTACGCGATCAAGCCTTCCAAGGCAGTCGAACTGGACGATTACTACGCGCAGCGCATCGAGAACATGTACGGCGTGAAGATGTCCTATACCGACGTCCACACTGCCAACTCGCCGTGGGACTACAACGATTTCGACGCACGCGTGCCCGGCGCGGGCACGATGGCCGCGACGTTCTACGCCTACGGGCAGCTCCTGCTGAACGACCAGCGCGTCTACGGTCCCACGCAATCGGAGGGGACTTACCAGTGGTTGTATGCAGGCCTGGAATCGGGCAGCTACGGATGGGTCTACACGGATATGAATCTGCTCAAAGCGCCGCTCGATGTGGCGTTCCATTTGATGCAGATCCATCCGCTGCAATGCGACTACGGCATCGGCGACACCAGCTTCGCGCTCGGCAAGGTCGATCCCGCCTGGGCTAAGTCGCCCAAGCGCCGCGAGTATCTGGACCTGTTCCTCGCGACAACCATCGGCTACGGAAATATGGGCTGGCTGGTGAACGAGTTCACCGACGCCCCATTCCACGCGGAGGCGATGGCTCGCTCGTACTACATGCTGCAGCAGCTTCAGCAGCAGTATGGCTTCGTGCGTCCGGCCAGGATCGAATATGCCGACAAAGACGGCCGGATGCTCAACGCGAGCGCCGCTCACGCAACGGGCGCAATCGACGGTTCACGCTTGCATGTGGTTTACGAAAACGGGACGGAAGTCTTCGTGAACCGCGGCGACTGGGGCGACTGGACGGTGAAGGATCAGCGCGGCGAAGCAGTCAAGTTGCCTGCCTCCGGCTGGCTCGCTTTCAACGCAGGTAACGGTTTCTATGAACTCTCCGCCGTTGTGAACGGCCATCGCATCGACCATGTCACGGCATCTGACTTCGAGTTCCTGGATGGGCGTGGAAAGTGGACACAGCACGGCAATCTCGGCGCCTCGGGCAGCATCGCATTGCGCCACGACGGCGCGGCTCTCGAACTGATCGACGTCTATGGCAATAGCCGGATCGCGTTTCTATCGCCGCATGCAGGCACGCTGACGGCGCGCGATCCCGAAGGGAAGCCGCTCGGAAGCGTGGCAACGAAGGCGGGCGCGGGCTGGTACGAATTCCAGCCCATCGCCGGCGTGCGCTCCTATCGATTTGAGTAGCCCCGGTGTGGGGCGGCTCTCCAGAGCCGCCCCACTTTAGCTCACGAAAACGATACGGTCTCGACGCCTTTGCGCAGATGCGAGTGCGTCGCAAAGGCAGGCGATGTGGCGGGGAAGTCCACCCTCTGATGCGCGCCACGGCTCTCTTCCCTGGCGAGCGCCGCTCGGGCGATCAGAATCGTAAGCGTATGCAGATTGCGCATTTCCCATTCAGCCCGCGTCAACATGCGCTTCTCGACTCGTGGCACCGCATTCAAGAGCGCTAGGGCCTCAACAAGTTCGGCGCGCGAACGCCGGATTCCGCAATGGTCGCTGGCAATCTGGCGAATCGCTCGCTCCTCACTTTGGAGCAATTGGAACGGCTCGGGGATCACGCCTCCGGATGGAGCCGGGCGAGCGCTCGAGGCCATCGAGCGGGCCGCCCGTGCGCCGAAGACCAGGCCTTCCAGAAGTGAATTGCTGGCCAGCCTGTTTGCCCCGTGGACGCCCGTGCAGGCGGCCTCGCCTGCGGCGTAGAGTCCTTCCAGATTGGTCCGCCCGCCGAGGTCCGTCGTCACGCCGCCCATGGCGTAGTGCGCCGCCGGACGCACGGGCGCCGGCTGCAGATCGAGATCGATGCCGTACGCGAGGCAGGTAGCGTGAATCCTCGGGAAGCGATGGCGCACGAAACCCTCACCCCTGTCCGAAAGATGATGCGAAAGATCGAGGTAGACGTGCTGCGAGCCCTCGCGGCGCATCTCGTCGACGATTGCCCGGGAGACAACGTCGCGCGGCGCCAGTTCCTTCAGCGGATGGTAGCGCTCCATAAAGCGCTCGCCCTTGGCGTTCAGCAGAAACGCGCCTTCACCGCGCAACGCTTCGGAAAGCAGGAAACGCGGCGCACCTTCGACGTGCAGCGCCGTCGGATGGAATTGAATGAACTCCAGGTCGCTGACGTCAGCGCCCGCGCGATAGGCCAGCGCCACGCCGTCGCCCGTGGCTACATCCGGGTTCGTGGTGTCGCGGAAGACACAGCCCATCCCGCCGGTCGCCAGCAATACGGCGCCAGCGCGTATCTCCACCAGACGCCCGCTCTTCTCGTCCGACGCGAGCGCGCCGCATACCCGGTTGTCCTCGACAAGCAGGTCCAGCACGCCCGAAAAGCTATGGAACTCCACCGGCGCAAGATCGGCCGCCTGCACGTAGAGCGTGCGCGCAATCTCGCGTCCCGTGGAATCGCCGTGGGCGTGCAGGACGCGGCTGCGGCTGTGGGCGCCCTCGCGAGCAAACAGCAGGTGATCTCCGTCGCGGTCGAAGTCCGCGCCCCACTCGATCAGGCGGCGCACCTCGACGGGGCCTTCCTCTACCAGGACATGCACCGCTTCGCGCCGGCATAAACCCGCTCCGGCCGAGATGGTGTCAGACTCGTGCAGCGAGATCTCGTCGTCGTCGGCGAGTGCGGCGGCGATGCCGCCCTGCGCGTACTGCGAAGACGATTCCTTCAGACTGTCCTTGGCGACGATCAGAACGCGCCCGAACGGAGCCAGTTCAATTGCGGCGCGCAGCCCCGCTACGCCCGCACCCACTACCAGAAAATCGGCAACTATTTGCTCCACAAGGACCTTGCTATTCACCATGCTACAACCCGCGTCAGTTCCGCTGGCGCCTCATGTCAAAATGAAGCATGCCTTCCTTTACCGTCACCACGACGGCCAGCCGCTATGACGCCATCGTGGAAAATGGCGCATTGTCGCGCCTGGCGGAGTTCATCCCGGCGCGAGCGGGCAGGATATTCGTCGTCACCACACCCGATGTCTGGCAACTGCATGGTGGCGCATTCGCCTCGGGGATGGGAAAACATTCGTTCCAAACTCTGTTTTTTCCCGGTGGTGAGGCCAATAAGCGTTTGACGAGCGTCGAGGTGCTGGCGGAGGAGATGCTCGACAAGGGCGGCGACCGCGCGAGCGTCGTGATCGGCTTCGGCGGCGGCATCGTCACCGACCTGGCCGGTTTCCTCGCGGCGATCTTCATGCGCGGTGTCCCGTTCCTCTCCGTCCCGACGACTCTGCTGGCGCAGGTGGACGCGGGCGTGGGCGGCAAGACCGGAGCGAATCTGACGTCCGGCAAGAACCTGATCGGAGCGTTCCACCAACCGCTGGCGGTGCTGTCCGACACATCGGTCCTCGCCACGCTGCCGGAGCGCGAACTGCGTGCCGGTTTGTATGAGGTGTTGAAGTGCGGAATCATCCGCAGCGAACCGCTCTTCCGCACCATGACCACTAGTGCCCGGCGCGTGCTGGACCGCGATCCTTCGACGATCGAGACGCTCATCGCGGAATCGGTGCGCATCAAGTGCGAAGTGGTCTCGGCCGACGAGAAGGAGATGGGCGTCCGCAAGATCCTTAACTTCGGCCATACGATCGGCCACGCCATCGAAGCCGAAACGCACTATAGCCGCTTCCTGCATGGCGAGGCGGTCGGATTGGGCATGAAGGCGGCCGCCTGGCTCTCGCAATTCGCCGGAAAGCTGGACGAGTCCATCGCGCGCGAGATTGTGGATGCCGTGGAACTCTACGGCCCGATTCCCTCCGCGGCGGATCTGGCTCCGGAACGGTTGCTCGCGCGCCTGGCGAAGGACAAGAAGACCATCCGTGGCTCCGTGCACTTTGTGCTGGCGACGCGCATCGGCGCCACGGAGATCGTGTCCGATCTCGAAAGCGGTATGGTTCTGGACGCAATCAAGAAGGCGATCGCATGAGCGTGGCGCGGGGCACTACGCCCGATGGCGCGACGGATGAGGAACAGGCCGCGCGCTGGGTGCGAGGCATGTTCGGTCGCGTTGCCAGCCGTTACGATCTGTTGAACCACATTCTTTCCTTTCAGTTCGACCGGGCCTGGCGCGCAACAACGGCCAGGCGCGCGGCGGAGATCCTACGCCGGCCGGAAGCTCGCGTGCTCGACCTGTGCTGCGGCACCGGCGATCTGATGCTCGAGTTGGAAAAACGGCGGCGCACTCACTCTGATCGGAGCCACGACCGTGAGGGAGCGGCGGCATCCAACACGTCTGGTGATGGCGCGCTCACCCCACCCTTGATCTTCGGCAGCGACTTCTGCCACCCGATGCTGGTCGAAGCCATCCGTAAGGCAGGTAATAAGAATGCCCGCACAGTCGTCTTCGAGGCCGATGCGCTGCAACTGCCCCTCGCCGATGCGTCGTTCGACCTGGTTACGTGCGCCTTCGGCTTTCGCAATTTCGCCAATTACCGCAAGGGACTGACGGAGTTGCGCCGAGTCCTGCGCCCCGGCGGCATGCTCGCAATTCTCGAGTTTTCCCAGCCTCCGAACCGCTTTTTTGCCGCTTTTTACACGTTTTATTCAAAGCATGTTCTGCCGCGAATCGGCGCGCTGATCTCGGGCTCGCCGGACGCGTACACCTACCTGCCGGAATCGGTCCGCAAGTTTCCCGGGGCAGAACTGCTGGCCGAAGAGATGCGCGCCACGGGCTACCTGGACGTTGAATTCGAGCGCATGACCTTCGGTGTTGTCGCCTTACACATCGGACGAACCTGAACCGGGGATTCCGTTTTTCCAGGACTACTGTTTCGTTCCCGCTCGAATCCATCCGGCCCGCAGCTTGCGGTTCAGCGGCTCTGAGTAATACCGCGCGACGCAAGCGCCAAGGCCGCCGGAAAGGCCTGCGACGGCTACGAACCAGAGCGGCGACCAGGCATACCTGCTTCCGGTCGCCACGAAAAGCTGCGTCAGCGTGACCACGACGAAACTGTGGGTGAGATACACCTCATAGCTGTTCCTTCCGAACCAGCGCAAAGGCGCCGTTAACCAGCTTCCCGGTTTGCCGCCTTGCGCGATGGCCATCAGCAGAAGTGCGGTTCCGAGCGCCAGCGCGGTCACGTCGAGCCCGTGCTTGTAGAGTCCAAGCTGCCAGCATTGCCTGCGGAAGCACGTAACCAGGATCACCAAAGCCAGGCCCGTAACACGGACGGCGAGCAACATTTTTCGTCCTATCACAAATCGCTTTGCAGCCATGGCCGCCATGCAGCCCAATGCGATCGCGTCCATGCAGGAGAGATAGGAATGGTCGGCCCACATTTCGTTTTGCGTCAGAACTGTCCGCGCGAACGGGCCCACGGCCACGAAGGCCAACAGCAAAACGATCAGAGCCCGGCCTCCTCGCAATCCGAAGCAGACCAGCGGGAAGAACACGTAGAACATCTCTTCAATGGAGAGCGACCAGAGGACGTCCAAATTGGCGGGCAGGTACCCGTGCCTCGCCTCCAGCCAGTTGAGATGAAAGGTCAGCGCCGAGAACATCGCCTGAGCCCAGGAAAACTTCGAGGAGTCGATGACGAATCCCTCGACGCGCGCGAAATGCAGAGCGCTCGACAGTGCGAGAAGCGCGAGAAGAAGAGGCGCAATGCGCGCGAACCGCAGCCGGTAAAAGCCTCGGATTGCAACGTCCCGCAGAGTACCCCAGCGCTGCAGGCAATTTGTCGTGATCAGAAAACCGGAGACCGCGAAGAAGACGATGACGCCGTTGTAGCCATTCCACAGGAGGATCCGCAAGCCATCCTTCGAAATGAGCTGTCCGGCAGCGCTCTTGTCGAGCGGAATGCGGATATTGATGTGGAGCAGGATGACGGCCAGGATCGACAGGCCGCGCAACACGTCAATGCCATCCAACCGTGGGCGGCCGGTTGTGACGCCTGGGGCAATCGCCGCTCCATCACTCGTCAATAGACATCCTCCGCGGCATCACCGGTCCACACTGCCCATTGTCGCCAGGCAGTGATGGCTGTGGGCCGCGTGCGGCCTACCACTTACGTTTTTCGAGCGCCGCCTCGATGATGCCCTCAAGCTCGATCTTTTCGATGGCGGTGCTGATGAACAGTTCCTGCCGCGAGCCGGCGGCGAGAGCGATGGCCTTCCAACCATTCGTTGTCGGCACCGTCACGCGGATCTTCACTTCGCCCCGTGCGTCACGCACCACCTTGATCACGCCCGGCACGATCGTGCGGACCTCGTCCCATTCGAGCATGCGCTCCAGCACGGGACGAAGCCCGTCGATGATGCTGTGCTCGATCTTCAGCCGATTGCCGCTGGCGCGCAGCCGCATTTTCCTGGTCATTTCTCGCCGTTCATGGCCCGGCGCTCACTTGAACCGCTTCTTAAAAAGGAAGTCGACGCCAAGGACGCCATTCTCATCGCGGATAGCGATCAGCGACCATTCGCTGCTGAGGTTCCATTCGACTTGCACCACCTGCTGCTGCGCCTGGCGGATATTGGTAACCAGGGTCAGCGTCACATCGCGCGAGATCGACTGCTCCACGGTAATGCGGGCCTGCGGGATGTTATCCACGCCGGTCATCTGCGGATCGATCTTGATGCGGCTGGCTCCGAAGAAGCGCTCGACGCGAGCCGACACGGCGCCGCTCAACGCACCGCCGAGCAACGAGTTGGTGCTGTTCTCCGTCAGCGCCGGATTGCCCGTGCCGGGCGCGGTCGGCAACGCCGTGCTCTGTCCGGCCGGCGCGCGCCCGACGGTGAGCAGCGCAAGAATCTCGCTCGCCTGCAAAGGCGGCTCGCTGCGGTAGTTGACTTTCAAGCGATTCAGCGGGCCGGACACGTTGATGTAGACGGTAACGCCGCGGATGCGGGTTTCCAAATCGAGGTCGAGCGAAGGCGCGAGCGTCGCCGTGCTGTAGAACAGGAGTTCGCCCCGGGAAACCGTATAGCGGCTGCCGAAGAACTGGACGATCCCCTGGCGCACGTGGATGCGGCCCAGGAGAACGGGCTTGATCAAGCTGCCGCGCAACCGCAGATCGGCGTCCGTTTGAATGTCCTGCGTGTATTCGCTGATCAACGTCGCATTGGGCGTCGTGCGCACGCGCACATCGAACTCCATGTTGCGAAGGAACTCATTGTCGGTAACCACCAGGGGAACCGGACTACCGGTTTGGGCCACCATGCCAGCCAGATCCGTTCTTGAATTGAAGCCGGAGCGGGCGATCGTCAGCGTGCCGGAAAGCAGGCTGCGCACCGAAGATCCTACCAGGGACAAGTCGGCGTCGAGCATCGTACTCACGCCCTCCGGGTAGCGGACGCGAATGCTCGAAGCCTTGGCCTGCAATCGATAACTGCTCTCGGCGCCAAAAGCGACAAAGCCCGACACTTCAAACGATCCGGCCCCGATTTGTCCCGTGAGCTTCTCGATATTGGCGCGGTTCCGCTCGAAATAGACTGTGCCGTTGGCATGTTCGATGCCGCTCGCCACGTCATGCATGAACAGCGAGGCATTGGAGATCGTCATGCGCCCGCTCAACTGCGGGTCCTTCGGCGAACCGCGCAGCACCGCGTCGAGTTTAGCTGTTCCGGTCGCCGACAAATCTGGCCGGAAACTCCCCAGCACCGCGAGATCCGCCGAACCAGTGAGACGCAAGTCCCAGGGAGAACGTGAATTGAAAACGTAGCTGCCCTCCAGATTCAGATCCGTCTGGCGGGCGGTGAATTTCGCAGGCTTGATCCGAATCCCGTTCTGGTCCAATTCGAGAGCGATTGGGCCAGAATTGCGAAGCGTAAGGTCGCTCGGATCGATCTGCGTATCCTTCAATTGATCTTGCGTGGGGCGGAGCTGGACGTCGGAAATAGAAGCCGTCGCGCGGAGATCCTCCGGATGGGCCAGGGAAAGGTGGACAGTCGCTTCTCCCTCGATGAAACCACGCACCGGCAGGGGCTCGCGCGCTCCATCCGGCGAGGGTGAAGAAACCAACGTGCGAATCAGCCGCAGGGGCAGGCGCGGTACGGCCAGCTTGGCTTCCAGAAGGTAGTCTTCGCCGTACCCGAGCGTCCCGAAGCCGATTACGCGAGTGCCTTCCAGCAGGGCATTCAATTCAAACGTGGACTTGCCAGCCTCGGGCCGCAGAAGCGCTTCGGCACGTCCGAGAGGTTCGCCATCCAGCGTGACGTTTTCGGCCGTCAAACGGCCCGAGAGACTTTCGGGGCGAGGGGTTCCGTCCGTAACGCGCAAGGCGCCGGACAGTTCCGCCTCCAAGACGCCGTCGAGTCCCGGCCGCACGGCCATGAGGCTCTCGATCTTTGCGAACGCCAGCTTCGAGACATGCGCCTCGAAAGTCAGACGCCCGTCCGACCAGTTGCCGCTGGGATGGTCGTAGCTGCCCTTCCCTACGATCTGCGCCCCATCGGCCGTCACGTCGGCATCGAGCACTTCATGCCCGTCGTTGTGGAACCGCAGCGTTCCCTTCACGCGTTCCAATATTTCTTTCTGCCAGCGGATCTCCGGAGCATCGAGCTGGACAGTCGCTTCCGGACGATCGTAGGTGCCGCGGAAGCGCGCAACGATGTCCGCTGTGCCTGCGATCGAAGCCGGGGCCCCAAGGGTCCGAGCCAGAACGCCCAGATCCGTCTTCTTCAAAGTCAGGTCCCCTTGGATCGCCGATCCTCCGGTCAGTCTCCACTCCGAGAGCGATGCGGACACCGACCCGGAGACTGCCGATCCCTCACGCCGAACGCGGCAATTCTTTAGCAGAACGTGGTTGGAAGAGACCTCCGCCGACGCTTCGACGGCGTCGAATCGCACGTCCTTGTACGTCAAATTGGACGCGTGAAACTGCGCCACCGCAGCGGGCTTGAGAATCGGTCCGTCGAGCGTTCCCGAGGCTTGCGCCGTTCCATGGTCGAGCCGGAAAGGCAAGCTGATGTCGTCTCTCTGGAAGCCGAGCCGCAGCCCGTGTTCGAGGTCCTGGATATCCGAAGTGGAAGCAGTCA
>Ga0302319_10015197_pt1 | contig 14282 bp, 13 predicted proteins | sample Bog_T0_2_FD_203319 | JGI IMG/M metagenome (GOLD analysis project Ga0302319, IMG submission 203319) | Peat permafrost microbial communities from Stordalen Mire near Abisko, Sweden - Bog_T0_2 | ecosystem: Environmental > Terrestrial > Soil > Wetlands > Peat | place: Sweden: Abisko, Stordalen Mire... | reverse complement strand
TTCATCTTCGCGCTGGCGAGTCGCGCCGCGTCGAATTCAATTTATCGCCGCGGCAGTTGAGCGAAGTGGACGAGAAAGGAAATCGCGCCGTGCTGCCGGGGGATTACGTCATATCCATCGCGGGCGGGCAGCCTGCAGCGAACATGCCCGTTACAACTCTTCACATTTCTGGGACCAAGGCGCTGCCGCAGTAGTTGGCCAATTAACGCCGCTTGAACCCGCACAACCTCCATCGGATATAGTCCTGATCAGGACGTCTTTATTTTCCTCCAAGGAGTTTTCATCATGCCTGATCCTGTCATTGCCCAGAAAGGCCCTTATCCCGTCGCCGTCAAAGCAGGCAAAGCTTATTTCTGGTGCGCGTGCGGACGCAGCGCCAACCAGCCGTTTTGCGATGGAAGCCACAAAGGAACCGGTTTCACGCCCATGAAATACGAGGCAACCGAATCCAAGACTGTCTATTTCTGCGGGTGCAAGCACACGGCCACTCCATGCATGTGCGACGGCAGTCACAGCAAGCTCTGATTTTCGGCAGACGCAATCGTGCGCCAACTCAGTCGCCGAATTCGAGTTCGTCGAGCCGCCGCCATTTGTAGAAGGCGATGGAGAGGATCCAGCTCAGCGCAAAGATCCCGATGATGAAGTAGCCCAGGGCACCGAAGTTTCCATTAAGCCGCAGCACCGCATCCCAGAACAGGCCGTTCCAGTGAAACTGCCCGGCCAGCAGGCCCAGAGCCTCGATGCCGCCAACCACCAGCGCCACCACCACCGAAACGAACGTGATCGTCATGTTGTAGTAGAGCTTGCGCACCGGCTTAATGAACGCCCAGCCGTATGCTCCCAGCATGAGGATGTTGTCTGTGGTGTCGATCAGCGACATGCCTGCAGCGAAGAGCGCCGGAAACACCATGATCGACCACAGCGGCAGTCCCTTCGACGCTTCGGCCGCGGAGATGCCGAGCAGCCCGATCTCGGTCGCGGTATCGAATCCCAGCCCGAACAGCAGGCCCAGCGGATACATGTGCCAACTGCGCCGGATCATCGCGAACATCGGCCGGAACAGTCGCGAGAGGAATCCGCGGCTGGCCAGCAGCATGTCAAAATCCTCATCGACATAAGTCGCGCCATTGCGCACGCGCACAAACGCGCGATAGATGGAGATCAGCACTACAACATTGACCGACGCGATGCCGAACAGAAAGAGCGCCGAGACGAGTGTTCCAATCACGCCGCCCACAATGCGCGCTCCGTCCATGCGATGCTGTAGCGCGAGAGCGGCGGCGGCGATGGCCGCCGAGCCCAGCACCACGATGGTGGAGTGGCCCAGCGAAAACATGAAGCCAATTCCCACCGGACGCTTGCCTTCCTGCATCAGCTTGCGGGTCACATTATCGATCGCCGCAATATGATCGGCATCCACCGCGTGGCGCAGGCCGAAGCTGTAGGCGAGCAGCGCCGTGCCCAGCAGCAACGGATAGTGGCGAAACGCCACGATAGCCCACAGCCAGGCCGCTGCATTAAATGTAAACAGAATCCCGTAGATGCCGATGACTTTGCCGCGCAGGTTGGCAGGAGCATCGTCGAACAGGTGCCGCAGCACACGCCACTGCGAGCCGCGCGAGTTCTCTGCGCGGTCTTTCAGGCCGGAATTGCCAAGGCTATGAATGCACCAATATTACCATTTTAAAAATCGTGCTATCAAGGATCGCCGTCACCGTTCGCATACGGAACCCTTGCCGCCAGCTACCCAATTGAGCACAAATGCCTTGCATGATTGTCTAGCAAGACTCGGAGTGTTCCGGAGGTACCTGCTACGCCACCCGGTTGCTCTCGGCGCGGTTGAAGAACGCAATGCGGTTTCGCCCGGTGCGCTTGGCTGCGTAGAGTGCGCGATCGACCGCAGCTATGAACTCCTCCATGCTGCCCGCGCCGCCATTCTGCGCCGTGCCCACCCCGACGCTGATGCTCAGAAGCGGGAGCACGGGTGACTGCGGATTCTTCAGCCGCAAGTTGAGCACCGCCAGTCTCACACTCTCGGCGAATTGCATGGCGTCAACCGCGTTGGTTGCGGGCAACACCATGGCAAACTCTTCTCCGCCGTATCGCGCTACCAGATCTGTTTCGCGCTTGGCCATGTGGCGCATCACGTTTCCAATCTGGATCAAGCAATGGTCGCCCTGCGGATGGCCTTCCGTATCGTTGAGAAGCTTGAAATGATCCACATCCAGCAGGAGTAGTGAGAGCGGCTCATCGGTGCGCCGCAAGCGCGCCCATTCCCGTGAAAGGAATTCGTCGAAGGTGCGGCGATTGGCGAGGCCGGTCAGCCCGTCGGTCGACGAGAGCCGCTTCAGTTCCTTGTTGACGCTCCCCAATTCCGCCGTGCGCTGCTCAACCAGGCTGGTCAATTCGCGCTCGCGGCGGCGCAGCACCATCAGCCGCAGACGAAAAACCATTACCATGAGCAGAAGCACACTAAGAGCGCAGAAACTTAGAAACCACCATGACCAGTACCATGGCGTCAGGATGTCAAAGCTGAATATGGCCGTGCCTGTGCTCCAGTTGCCCCACTGATCACGCACTTGCACCTGGAGTTGGTAGGAACCCGGAGGAAGGCCCGGAAACTCCAGTTCCCTTTCGGTAGTAATCCTCCATTCCGCGAACTGCGGCATAAGGCGGTAGCGGAAAACCAGCGAATTCCCGTAGTTCAAATTCAAATCGGAAAACTGAGCAATCAATTCGTTTGATCCAGACTGAACGGATGGATGTTCCGTGGGCTGTACTTCTCTCTTGCCCAGCGTAAGACCCGTAAAGACTACTGAAAACGGATAGGCCGGTAGCGGGTGCGGCAGCGGCGTATAGCGAGCCAGGCCGCCGCTGGTTCCAACCCACACGGTCCCGTCGGGCTGCGCGGCGAAGCCGTTCACATCGCAGTCATCCCACACCAGGCCATCGCTGACGTGCAAGTGCGACCATTGTCCCTTGTCTAACACAAGGACGCCGCTTTCGGTCCCAGCCCACAAACGGTTGCGGGCGTCGAATCCCAGAAAATACGTCAGATGCGCATCGCCCGATCCCTGCGACAGCAAATGCGTGATTGCGCCTTTTCCGTTGAATTGGGCGACCTTGTCAATCTCTCCGCCGAAGCGGTAGCCGACCCAAACGTCGCCGTTGCTTGCTGCGGACAACGACAGCACTTCATCGTGGCTCAAGCCATCCTTCGTTGTGAAGCGCTCCCAAGTGTTCCCCACCAGGTGGAACAATCCGGCAGCTCCCGCTGCCCAGATATCGCCGGCTGGCGTCTCGACGATTGCCCAAAAGTGCGTGTGCGGCAACTGTTCCACAAGGTGAAAACGGCTGAACGGCTCGCTAGCCACGTAGAGGCCGTTTTCCGTTCCCGTCCAAATTCTGTGCTGATGGTCGATCAGCAGCGCGAACGGCGAAGTCGCATCCAGCCCCTCGGCGCGTCCCATCCACATAATCGAACCGGTGGCGGGATTCAGATGCGCAACTCCCTTCACTTCGGCGCCTAGCCAGAGCGTCCCATCGGCGGCTGCCTGGACACTATGCACGGGAATCTTTCCCACCTGGTCTTCTCTTTGCCACGTGTACCCATCGCCGTGCCGGGTCCCTCGCATCAGCCCCGACTCCGTACCTACCCAGATAGCGCCATCGGAGCGGGGCAGAATTTGATACACAAGATCGCTCGCCAATCCGTTGTCGGCGGTGTAGGCCTCCCACACCTTGTATCCCGCCCAACGCACCAATCCTCTGCCCGCCATGCCCATCCAAACCGATCCCTCCCGGTCCTGTAGCACGGCGTAAACAACGCCTTTCAGTCCTGCATCCCTTCCGATCTTCCACCAGTCATTGGAGCGCCGAACCATCAATCCGTCGGAAGAAGGAAAAAGAACGAAACCATCGGAATCGATGGCCGGTATGCCGCCGACGTCGTTGGCCATCGATGGCGGGCTCTGCAGTTTGAAGGATTTTTCCCCGCTGGCGAGTGCGGCAATTCCAACCGTTCCACTGCGCACCCAGAGGTTGCCGTGCATGTCGCGCCCGATCGCTCTCCATTGCCCTGCGGGCAGGCCGGACTCCGCGCCGTAGACGCTCACCTCTTCGCCGCTCCACCGGCACAACTCTAAACCGCACCCGTACCAGACGGCATTATCTTCCACGACAATTCCGCGGACCGCCTTACCCTTCACTGCGGGCGGCAATGGAATCTGGCGGCTCGAGAAATTCTTGTCAGGAAGGTTCTCGATCAGCTCCCAAAAACCGTCGTTGGTTCCCACGTAGAGGTGGCCTTTGGTGTCCGGCTTCAGGCCTCCGTTCCAGGTCACGGTGCGATTGCCCGGCAAAGGCACCCGCGTGAAATGGCCTCCCGAGAGGCGGAAGAGCCCGATCTCACCGCCAACCAGCAGATCCCCGTCCGGGGCCTCGGCAAATGCCACACCCGAGGAAGTGGGAAGCCCTTCTTCCTGGCCGAATGCGCGGAAATGCCGTCCGTCGTAGCGGAATACGCCCGCCTCCGTACTAACCCAGACGAAACCTTGCCGATCCTGATAGAGGTTTTTTACACCGAGATTGGTCAGTCCCTGGTCCACGCCGAGGTACTGAAAGCTGTACTGTTGTGCACGCGCAATTCCGCAGAGTGCCAGGAAGACCAGACATCCTGACAGACGCAGGCTCAATCTGGGGAATGCCACAGTCATATAGCTGATTCTTCGGCGATTCTATTTCGATTTCTGCCGCTAATTGCTCACTCTGTCATCTCCAAAGTAATCAAAACCAGTCAGGCCGCGAGGGCGCAATCATAACCTCTTGCATCACCAGATGCTTAGGCTTTGTCTCTACGCAGCGCCAACCGTGAGTTTTGGGATGTAATTTCTTAGGGTTTTCTAAGCCTACAACTATGCCTGCGACTGCTCGGCATTCACCGCTGCTGATTCGCTGCTTTTTTCGGGACTCAGCCAATTCAGAGCGTCGAGAGAAATATCAGCAGCTCAGCGATCAGAAGCGTCGCGACTTATTGGCTACGCCTGTGGCGCGGAAGCAACTTTAGGCTTCGCCACTTCCTTACGCGCCGGGGCAATAATGGCGTGCAGGATCGTGCCTTCCATCCGCGGCATAAACTCCACCATGCCGGCATCGCCAATGTCCTGGATGAGCCGGTTGATGATCTTGTAGCCGAGCTCGCGGTGAGCCATTTGGCGGCCGCGAAAGCGCAGGCTCGCTTTCACCTTGTCGCCATCGCCGAGGAAGCGCACGGCCTGGTTCTTCTTGGTTTGATAGTCGTGCTCGTCCACAGTAACTGAGAACTTGACTTCCTTGAGGACGATGACCTTTTGCCGCTTGCGCGCGGCTCGCTCGCTCTTCTCCTTTTCGTAGAGAAAACGGCCGTAATCCTGGATGCGGCAGACGGGCGGTACGGCGGTGGGAGAAACTTCAACCAGGTCCAGGCCGCGCTCCCGGGCGATGCGGAGCGCCTCAAAGGGAGCGAGAATTCCCATTTGTTCGCCGTTTTCGTCGATCACACGGATTTCGCGTGCGCGAATCCGATCATTGATGCGGATAAAGTTCTTTGCTGCTCGTTTATCGAATGCGATGGTACTCCTCCAAGTGTTGCGCCGCGCAAATCGGGACAAGGCGTCCCATGACCCGCGATGGCGCAGGTGCAAACTGAGTATAGCATTGGCTTGGGCTGCTTGAACAAAGGGTTTATGCGCTCGCGGAGGCCGTGAGCCCACCCTTCGCATTGAGTTCCCTCACCTCTACCCGCACCAACTCGTTCGCCGCGAAACTCCCTTGGAGCTCCACGGGAAGAAAATTCTCCGTCAGTGCCGTGGTCGATTTGCGCTTTGCAAGCGCCGCCGACGTGTGCAGCGTGATGGCCTCGAGTTCGCGCCCTACAAACCGCCTTCGGTGGGCTTCGCTTTTCTCAGCGGCAAGCGCGCGCAAACCCGCCATCCGCTCTTCAAGAACCGACGCGGCAACAGGATCTGCTGCATGCAGTGCCCAGCCTTGCGTGCCCGGCCGCGCCGAAAACGGAAACAGGTGCAGATACCCGAATGGCAGTGCGCGGATGAAAGCCACAGTCTCCTCAAATTCTCTGTCCGTCTCGCCGGGAAATCCCGCCATCACGTCCGCGCCCAGCGTGAGATCGGGGCCGGCTACGCGCAACAACGCGCCAACCTTTTCCGCATAGTGCCAGGGGCGGTAGCGGCGATGCATGCGACGCAAAACCGCGTCCGAGCCCGACTGCAACGGCAAATGCGCGTGACGCGCCAACCGATTGCCGCCGAATTCGCCCATCAGCGCGATCAACTGGTCGTTCCAATCCATCGGTTCAATCGAACTCAGGCGCAACCGCGGCAATCCAGTCTGCTCCAGAATCGCGCGCACCAGTCCCGCCAGTGATTCACTGCTTGACCCCAGCTCCCTTCCCCACCGCCCAAGATTGATGCCGGATAGCACCAGTTCCTTGCCGCCCGCTGCCACGAAGCTCTCTACACGACGCATCACCACTGCGTGGGGCAGACTTTGGGATGGTCCTCGCGTGAAGGGGATGACGCAGAACGTGCAGCGGTTGCCGCAGCCCTCCTGGATCTTCAGGTTGGGACGCGTCTGCTCACCCGGCGCGAGCAGCGTGCCACCGCCAAGTGCATCCTCAATAAAGGAATGCGCGAAACGATCGTCGGCCCAGATGGGAGCACACCCGCCGGCCGAAAGCAGCGAAGCTACCGGCACCAGCGTCGGCGGCTGACTTGTCAAACGCGCCACTCCGCGTGTCAATTCCAGGACGATCTCGGGCGCCAGCGCCTTGTGGCTGTTCCCCACCACCGCGGCCACGCCCGCCATTGCGGCAAGTTCCTCGGGCGCGCGCTGTGCATAGCAGCCCGTAACCACGATCTTCGCCGCGGGATTCCGGCGGTGCGCACGGCGAATGAACGCGCGCGCGGCGCGATCCGCCTCGGCCGTCACGCTGCACGTATTCACAATCACCACATCGGCGGCAAAGGGCTGCCGTTCGCTTAGCGCGCGCAGGTTTCCCGCGATGGCCTCGCCATCAGCGCGTGCCGCCCTGCAACCGAAATGCTCGATGTGAAAGCCCGCCATAGTCTCAGTCTAGTGAATTTCCGGTTGCGCGGCGACTCGCCGGGAGAAGGGCTGGCGATTTAGGCTTGGAACGGTTTTTGTTGAGGAGAACGTATGTGCCTCTCGCGTATTGCCGGTTTCGTCATTTGCATCTCCTCAGCATCGTGCGTGCTCTCGAGCCTTGCAGCACAAACCGCGCAGGAGCCTCGCATTCTGGTGTACACGCGCAACTACACGCCTGACGGCAAGGGCTACGTGCACGACAACATCGCCGCCAGCGTGGCAGCGATCCGCAAAATGGGCGAAGAGTCAGAATTTATCGTCGATGCCTCAGACAATCCGGCCGACTTCAACAACGCCAACCTGCGCCGCTACGCCGCGCTGGTCTTTGCCAACAGCAACAACCAGGCCTTCAGCGACGATGCCCAGCGCGACGCCTTCAGGCGCTACATCGAAGCCGGAGGCGGATTCGTTGGCCTCCATTCGGCTTCGGGATCCGAGCGGGACTGGCCTTACTTCCAGTCTGTACTCGGCGGCAAATTTGCGGCTCATCCGCGCCAGCAGGCGTTCACCGTGCGCGTCGTCGATCCCGGCTTCGCCGCGGCAAAAGGACTCCCTGCTCAATTCACCTGGACCGACGAGTGCTACTTCCTGGACCACCTGAATCCGGATATCCATCCGGTTTTGGTAACAGACCGGACTAAACTTGCCTCGCTGGAACCGATGACTATCGATGCAGCGAAATTCCCTGTCGATTTGCCGCTTGCGTGGTACCAGGAATTCGACGGCGGGCGCGAGTTCTATCTCGCGCTTGGCCACAACAAGGAGGACTATGCGAATCCCCTGCTCTACGGAATCATCCGAAACGGGATCCTGTGGGCCATGAAATCCGGCCGTTAGCAGAGCCCGTGTGGTTGTCCGCGCCGCGTTTGTCCGCAGGTAAAATGTAGTCCTTAATGCAGTGGTTCTACCACTTCGCTATACTGGAATTACACGGTTTTTATCCGTACATTCAATCCTCGCGATGACAACTTCCACCACAACCCACATCCCGGTTCCGGCCCCGGATGAACTCAGGAGCCGGACGCGGCACATCGCTGGATACGTCTATTTCACTTTCATTTGCTACATTTCCATCGGGTTGCCGCTCGCGGTGCTGCCGCCTTTCGTTCACCTGCGCATGGGCTACAGCGCGGTGCTGGCAGGACTTGCCGTCAGCATTCAATACATCGCCACTCTCGCCAGCCGTCCCTGGGCCGGCCGCATCTCCGATCATATGGGCGCCAAAGTCTCCGTGCTCTGGGGCATGGCTTGCTGTACCGCGAGCGGCGCGTTGCTGGTTTGCGTTGCCTTTCTTGCTGACGTGCATTGGCTCAGCTTTACGGTACTCATCGCCAGCCGACTGGTGCTGGGCGTAGGCGAAAGCCTGGGCGCGACAGGCGCTACGCTCTGGGGCATCACCGCTACCGGCCAGGAGAATACCGCGCGCGTGATCGGTATGAACGGCATCAGCACTTACGGCGGCATGGCGCTCGCTGCGCCGCTCGGCGTCGTGCTCGACCAGTATTGGGGTCTCGCCTCGATCGGCATTCTCACTATCGTCATTGGTGCGGTGAGTTTTGCCCTCGCCTGGCACAAGGATCCTGTTCCCGTTGAGCCCGGTGTGCACCTTCCCTTCGCGCATGTTCTGGGGCGCGTGGCGCCGCACGGAATGGGACTCGCGCTGGGCGGCGTCAGTTACAGCGTTCTGGCCACGTTCGTGACCCTCTTCTACCATCAGCGGCACTGGAGCGGCGCGGCGCTTTGCCTTACCGCATTCGGCGTCGGCTTTGTCTTTGTGCGCGTGTTTTTTGTCGGGACCATCGGCCGTTTTGGCGGCTATCCCGTGGCCATTGTTTCGCTTTTGACGGAAGCCGTGGGCATGGTTCTGCTGTGGCAGGCGGTTACGCCGTGGATGGCCATGGCCGGCGCGGCGATTGGCGGATTGGGGCTTTCGCTGGTCTTTCCCGCGATCGGCGTGGAGGCGGTGAAGCGCGTCCCCGAGTTCAATCGCGGCACCGCGCTTGGCGTCTACACCGCGTTTGCCGACGTCTCCTTCTTCCTTGTCGGCCCCATCGCCGGCGCCATCATCGGCTACTTCGGGTACTCCAGCGTGTTCCTCTTTGCGCTCATCAGTGTGCTCATCGCGTTTGGCATTGTCGTGGTGCTCAAAGAGATGCAGGCGGCGCAAGCTGAATCTTGAGGAGCGCAGGGTTGGGGTTCGAATCCTTGCAAAATCGCAGTTTTTTCTGGCAGCCGGTCGCAGCGGAATTGGTGTAGCCGACCCCGAAATATGGGTCTTCGGTTGAAGGGAGGGGAGTTATTGTCCCGCCATGCGGTATGGACTACATTTTTGATTCATATCCTCCTGCAAAGAACTTGTTTGTTTTCAGCGCGTTAGTCGACGCGATTTTCGGTAAATATTCTGTTTCAGGTCACTTGTGGCCAAAAGTTACATAAAAAATGACTTAGGAAGAGCCCTGATCGGCTTTCGTCTCAGGTGGCACAATCGGCAACCTCCCCCCTGGTCCCTACCCTTTTTCGGCTAAAGTCCTGATTCCAGGCGGGTTAGTCTCCAGGGGGGTTTCCGTAAATCGTTGATTGCAAACGGGTTAGAATCTAAAGTCTTCAAGGATAAGGAGTTGTCGGCGTGAAGCGCCAGGCCCGGTTTTGGCCGCCGAAGGACACTCATCATTGCAATCACCTTAAGACCATCTTAGGAGCTTTGCGCCTATAATCTGCAAAGCGCGCGTGGAGAGTAAGTCCTTTGGGATGATTGGATTAGGAAGGGTTGAGCCAAGCTGAAGGCTTGACTTTTGAAAACGGCGGTGCGGAGGTTCTTTCGCCCGCCTTGCGGGCTGGGGCGTGCAAGACTGCGGGATTACGGATTGGTTCCTTGCTATCCTCTCTGCACAGAGGTTTGCGCCATGGCTGAAACTGCGCCCTTCCCTTACGAAACTCGGCTCAACATTCTTCACCGGCCGCTTGAGCTCATCGATGTGCATGCCGTTCCCGGCGCCAACGATTTCAAGTGGTTCAATCAGACTCTGTGCAAGGTGAATGACTCCGTGGTGCGCATGGCTGCTATCGAGGGCGAATACCACTGGCACAAGCACGACGAGGACGATGAGTTTTTCTATGTGGTCGATGGGGAGCTGCTGATCGATTTGGAAGATCGGACGGTTTCGCTCGGGCCGGGGCAGGGATTTGTCGTTCCCAAAACCGTCGTCCACCGCACCCGCGCGCCGCATCGCACCACCATCCTGATGCTCGAAAACGCGGGCATCATTCCCACAGGCGATTAGGCAGTGTTTGGTGAATCGAAAAGCGGATATTTGCGTAACGCTTCTCTCGATCCGCGGTACAAGGTTTACGATGGAAAGGAGGGTAAAAGCATGGGGACATCGGCTCTGGATTGGTCACAATGCCCCGCCGTGGAGAGCATTCCCGGCAAGGTCAGCGGCGCATGGGTGTTCAAGGATACTCGTATGCCGGTTGCTACGGTTTTCGAGAATTTGGAGGCTGGATTGTCCGTGGAAGAAGTCATGGAGGAGTTCTCCGTCACACGCGAACAAATCAACGCCGTATTGCATTTCGCGGCGAAGAGCTTAGGGACGCCATTCCCGCCCCCGGTGTATTCAACGCCCGCCGATGCTCATTCTCTTTGACCATGGCACACCACGAAGCATCGCCCGCTGGCTTCAGGGGCACGTCGTTGTGGAAGCGATTGCAAGGGGATGGGATCGATTAACCAACGGCGCGTTGCTCAAGACGGCCGAGGAAGCTGGATTCGACCTCCTGCTATCCACGGACAAAAACATCCAGTACCAGCAAAACCTCAAAGGCCGCCGAATTGCCATCGTGATACTTGGCAATCCGCAGCGGCCCGCGGTGCTTCGTTACATTGATAGGGTTATCGCGGCAGTGAACTCTGCCACACCGGGCAGTTATACAGAGGTAGACATTCCGTTCGAGTAAGCCATCTCTTCACTCAAATCGGCATAGGGGGAGCGGTCACCCGCTCTCCCCTGCCACACCACCGGACATGCGGGTCCGCATCCGGCGGTTCGAGAAGTTGAGGTCAGCAGAGACGAGGTATGCTCAGCCTGTCCGCCCAGGCAAGGTTCAGCACAGAGTTCAGAAGCATCCCGCTGTTGCGCCACCAGCGACGAGAGTTCCCCGCCACCTGTGCAGCCACATCGGATGATGCCTTCCGGGCCAACAGTTCCGAGTAGATGGTTTTGGCCTGCTTCCAGTGCTTGAGTTGAATCGCCCGCATCCGATGTCGCATCCACTTGTCCAGTTCCTGCCAGACCCGCGGAGTTTGCGCCAACCGGAAGTAAGCCTTCCATCCCAACACATAGACTCGCAGCTTTCTAACCACCTCTTCCAGACTGCGTCCGCCCGAACGACTTGTCAGTCGCCGGACTCGTTGCTTGAACATTGCTATAGGCTTGTTGGACACCCGGCGTTTGATCTTGCCGCCGGGAGCCGCCCAGAAGCTGTAACCCAGGAACTTGCGCTGGAACACGCTGGCCACCGCGCTCTTGGTCTGGTTAGCCGTGAGACGCAGCCGGCCATACAGTTTCAGCAGCAGAGCCATCACACGCTTACCCGCACGGCGACTGCGAACATAGACATTCGCATCGTCGGCGTAGCGCACGAACGAGTGGCCCCTCCGTTCCAGTTCCTTGTCCACTTCGTCGAGAAGCACATTGGCCAGCAGCGGCGATAGCGGACCACCTTGCGGAGTCCCCATCACACGCTCCTGAACCACGCCGTCCATCATGATGCCGCTATTCAGATAGGCGCGGATCAACCGGATCGCTCCGGCATCTCCGACGCGTTTCCGAACACGATCGATGAGGATGTCGTGATTGACTCGATCGAAGAACTTCTCCAGGTCCACATCGACGACCACCCGCCGGCCCGATTGCACATAAGCTTGCGCCGCTAAAATGGCCCCATGCGCGCTCCGGTTCGGACGGAAGCCGTAGCTGTGCTGACTGAACGTTGGATCAAGGATCGGCTGCAACACCTGAAGCAGCGCCTGCTGGATGAGCCGATCCGTCACCGTCGGGATGCCAAGCTCGCGCTCGCCTCCGTCCGGCTTCGGGATCGTTACCCGACGCACCGCCTGAGGCCGGTACGTGCCTTGCAACAGTTGTTCCCGGATTGCGGGCCATTCGCTGCGCAACCGGTCGGCAGTCTGGTCGATGTCCAGCCCGTCGATACCCGCTGCGCCCTTGTTGGACCGCACCCGTTTCCATGCCTGTTGCATGTTCTCTCTTGCCAGAGCGGCTTCGAGCAGCCCTGGCCCTGTGCTCTTCGTTTCATCACGCGGGCGCGTGGCTTCGTCACTGCCTGGATCAGGCAAGGCTTCACCCTGCCCTGCCCCAGACCGCTCCGCCGAAGCGGACATCTGACGCTGTGCCTTGCGCATCGTCATGCCGTCGAACACTCCTTCTCGTTCCGCCCTTGGTTCACCCTTGCGGGCAAACTACTACGGCCTCTGCTGACTTCTCGCTCCGGCTCAACACCGTCGCCCTTTCGGGCACAAAGCGAGATCTCCCCAGGTAAGAACGCACTCCTTCACTGCACGACCGCCGGATCTACGCCGCTTCCCCTTGGCCACGAGAGCTTCGCGGTCACGTGCCCGCTCGCCCTGGTCCGCAGCGCCTTTTATCCGGTTCTTGTTCATCGGCCCGCAGCTTCGCTCCACGCTTCCTCCCCACATTCGGTCGCCCTCATGCAGTTGCGCTTCACTTCGCTCGCTGTGACCTGCTTACGGCGGGACTTACACCCGCAGGACTGCGCCCATGCTGGGCGCACACGAAGAAAAGGCTCCCGGCACCGAGAGCCTTTTCTTCCTCAATCTTTCAATTCCAATCGACCTCAAAAGGGTGTATTTTCTTAATGGACCCTTATTGGACCTTCGTGTCACATGCCAGATTGGACTTAAGTCCTTTTGAATCTGGCGGGGACGACGGGGCTCGAACCCGCGACCTCTGCCGTGACAGGGCAGCGCTCTAACCAACTGAGCTACGTCCCCAGAGAAACTGGGATGCCGGGAAATTGCGGCCTTGAAGGCTTGCGCTTTCTGTGCCCCGAAGAGCTCTCCGCTTGGCGGCTGCTCCCGAATCCAGTCCGGCAAAGCAACGCGCGCACGCGGCGGCAACATTCATGAGTGTATCAGAAACACGGACGATTTTGGATCCGCCCTGTGCGGCACGCGGCGCAGAAAGCTTAACGTGCCGTTTGAATAAAGCGATGAAACATTTTCAAGCCGAAATCGCCGCTCTGGCGCCGCGACCGGCGGGCACGTAGCCCATGTCCAGGGAGATGCCGCGCACGCATTGCAGTAACTGATTGGCGATCGCGGGCAGCTTTTGCGCGGTGACACGGAAGGATGGCCCCGAGACGCTAACTGCTGCGACAGGCAGGCGCTGGGCGTCCAGAACCGGCACGGCGATGCAGCGCAAGCCCTCCTCGAGTTCCTCGTCGTCCACGGCGTAGCCGCGGCGACGCGTCTTTTCGAGTTCGGCACGCAGGGCATCGGGGGTAGCGATGGTGCGCGTCGTCATGCGCTCAAAGCGCACACGGCGCAGAATCTCCGTGGCGCGCTCGGGCGGCAAGAACGCCAGAATGGCCTTACCTACAGAGGTGCAATGCACCGGGTTGCTGGCGCCGATGCGCGTAATCATGCGCACTGAGCGCGTGGGCTCGATCTTGTCGATGTAAATCACGCGCGCGGCCTCAAGCAGGGCCAGGTGCGCGGTCTCCTCGGTCTCCGCAACCAGGCGGCGCAGGTGCGGCTGCGCGCGATCGCGCAGGTCGTATTGCTCAATGGCGCGGTTGCCAAAGTCGAACAGGCGCAGGCCGAGGCGGAACTTGCCGTTCACGGTGCGCTCCACCATGCGGTGTCGCTCCAGAACCATGAGGAAACGGTGGGCGGTGCTTTTGTGCAACTGCAGTGAGGCGGCCACTTGCGCCAGGCCGAGCGGGGTTTCGCTCTCGCCGAGCAGATCCAGTACGGCAAAAGCGCGGTCGAGGGCTTGCACTTTGTAGGTGCCTTGGGGCGCTGCGTCTCGCATGTTGGTCCTTTGTTCCGTCTTTTGGGTTCATCTCTAGGTTCTCACATGATG
>Ga0302319_10015196_pt1 | contig 14284 bp, 13 predicted proteins | sample Bog_T0_2_FD_203319 | JGI IMG/M metagenome (GOLD analysis project Ga0302319, IMG submission 203319) | Peat permafrost microbial communities from Stordalen Mire near Abisko, Sweden - Bog_T0_2 | ecosystem: Environmental > Terrestrial > Soil > Wetlands > Peat | place: Sweden: Abisko, Stordalen Mire... | reverse complement strand
CCCATAGCGTCTGACGCCCAACCCCGCCACACCTCCCGCAGTTTCCTCCTTTGGAGGTTTGCGTACGCCGGCCCCCGGTGTCCGCCGCGCCACCATCATGGGGCCGGCATCCGCAAACCTTCACAGAAGGGGCCGTTCCTCGCCAGTCGGCTATCTCATGCCTCCCGCGCATAGCGCGGCAGATGAACCTTGACCATCTCCAACATGTCGTCCCTGATTGGGTCGCGCGTTCCGCGGGTCCAGGCGGCCGCCAGCGGCAATTTGTTCATATCGGACGCCGCCAACCGGACGTAGCGAACCCCGCGCGCTGCCATGCGTGAGGTCCATTTGGGGACGATCGCGACGCCCAGCTCGGCAGATACCAGGTTGACGATGGTCTGCTTTTCCTCGGCAATCTGCACGATGCGCGCCTCAAGCCCGGCTTCGGCAAACAGTTTCATGGTCAGATCGTGGCTGTGCGGCCGAGACCGACGCTCCGGCACGATCAGCGGCTGATCGGCGAGATCCGCAATGCCCAGCCGCTTCCTCGATGCAAACGGATGGCGATCGGAAACCGCGACGACGGCGGTCTCATGGAGGAGAAACATGAACTCCAGCCGCTTGTCCGGATGTTCCGGAGGACGCACGAAGGCGAGGTCGATCCGGCCGGACAAAACGCGCGGCAGCAGCCGGATCGTCTTGTCCTCGACCAATTGAACCGTGACATCCGGCCGCTGTTTGCGGAAATCCTGCAGCAGCATCGGCAGCAGCCCGGCGGCGGCACTGTCGATCGCGCCGACACGGATCGTTGCGGCCTGGTTTCGACCGCGCGTCCGGTACTTGGCCGCGAGCGCATCAGCCTGCGCCAGCAAGGCGCGGGCTTCCTTGAGAAGCGCGGTGCCGTCGTTGGTCAAGGTGACGCTGCGGGTGGTGCGTGTCATGAGCCTGGTGCCGAGGTCTTCCTCAAGCAGCCGGATGAAGCGTCCGAGCGCCGAGGGGAGCATTTCAAGCCGCTGCGCCGCCCGGCCAAAATGCAGTTCCTCGGCCGCCGCCACAAAGCATCGCAATTGATGAAGATCCATCGGTTCTCTCCTGGAGCTGATTATATCATTTTTTTGTATAAACAGCAGCCCATTGAGTCCGGGCCCCGGCGGACGCAGGGTGGCCTTCAACGCGCCGGATGGCGCGGAAATCAAAAGCAAGAGATCAGGCGAGGAGCCCTTGAATGAGTGCCGAGCTGGAAACGCGCGCGCTGCGCAAGGTCACCCTGCGCATCGTTCCCTTCGTGATGCTGCTCTACTTCATTGCCTTCATCGACCGCGTCAACATTGGCTTCGCGGCGCTGACTATGAACAAGGACCTGGGTTTCTCTCCGACCGTATTCGGCGTCGGCGCCGGCATCTTCTTTCTCGGCTATTTCCTGTTCGAGGTGCCGTCGAACCTCGTTCTCTACAAGGTCGGAGCCCGGATCTGGATCGCCCGGGTGATGATCACCTGGGGCCTGATTTCCGGTGCCATGGCGTTTGTCCAGGGCCCGAACAGTTTCTACGCGGTGCGTTTCCTGCTCGGCGCCGCCGAGGCCGGGTTCTTTCCCGGCATTATCCTGTACCTGAGCTACTGGTTCCCGGCGCGGCAGCGTGCCGCTGTCACCGCCATCTTCATGGCCGCCGCACCACTCTCCACCGTGCTGGGATCGCCGGTGTCCGGCGCGCTACTGGAGATGCACGGTTTGCTGGGCCTCAGCGGCTGGCAATGGATGTTCATCGTCGAGGCGGTGCCCGCCCTGATCCTCGGCGTGATGGTGCTGTTCTACATGACCGACCGGCCGGAAAAGGCCAAATGGCTGAGGGACGACGAACGCAACTGGCTGGTGACCACGATGAACGCGGAAGCCGCCAAGAAGGCCGGCACCGCAAGCCACAGCGTCTGGCGCGGCCTCGCCGACCCGCGCGTCATTGCTCTGTCTCTGGTCTATTTCGGCACGTCGGCCGGCCTCTACACGCTCGGCATCTGGGCGCCGCAAATCATCAAGGAATTCGGGCTTTCGTCATTGCAGGTCGGCTTCCTCAATGCGCTGCCGGGCATCGTCGCCATCGTCGCCATGGTGGTATGGGCGCGCCATTCGGATCGCAGCAGCGAACGCACGTGGCACGTGGTCGGCGCATGCCTGCTCGCCTCCCTCGGTCTGGTGCTGGCCGGATTTGCCGGCAGCGTGCTTGCCGTTCTGCTGGCACTGACGCTGGTGAATATCGGGATCAGTTCGGCGAAGCCGCCGCTGTGGAGCATGCCCACCCTGTTCCTGTCCGGCTCCGCCGCCGCGGCTGGAATCGCGACTATCAACTCGATCGGCAATCTGGGCGGCTTCGTCGGTCCAGCCATGATCGGCTGGATCAAGGATCTCACCGGCAGCTTCCAGGGCGGGCTGTTTTTCGTCGCCGGATTGCTGGTCTTGTCCGCCGTCCTCACCCTTGTTCTCGCACGCTCGCAACGCACGTCTGATGCCGCCGCCACAGGTGCGCTTCCCCAACAATAGCTTCCCGAAACCCAAATCCTACGGAGAATCCAGATGCGTGAATATTCAATCGCGGCCATTCCCGCCGACGGTATCGGTCCGGAAGTCATCGCTGCCGGCATCACGGTCCTCGAAAGCCTTCAGAAGCGGATGGGGGACGTCAGGTTCAACGTCGAAACCTTCGACTGGGGCTCGGCCTATTATCGCAAGCACGGCGTCATGATGCCGGCCGACGGCCTGGCGAAGCTGAAAAAGTTCGACGCGATCTATTTCGGCGCCGTCGGCGCGCCCGACGTTCCTGATCACATCACGCTGTGGGGACTTCGGCTGCCGATCTGCCAGGGTTTCGACCAATACGCCAACGTCCGGCCGACCAAGATCTTGCCCGGCATCACTTCGCCTCTGCGCAACGTCGGGATCGGCGATCTCGACTGGGTGATCGTTCGCGAAAATTCCGAGGGCGAATACGCCGGCTGCGGCGGCCGCGTCCATCGCGGACTGCCGGAGGAAGTCGGCACCGAGGTCGCGATCTTCACGCGAGTCGGCGTCCAGCGCATCATGCGCTATGCGTTCAGGCTGGCGCAGTCGCGACCGCGCAAGCTGCTCACCGTCGTCACCAAGTCGAACGCGCAGCGCCACGGCATGGTGATGTGGGACGAGATCGCCGAAGAAGTATCGAAGGAATTCCCTGACGTGACCTGGGACAAGATGCTGGTCGATGCGATGACGGTGCGGATGACGCTGAAGCCGCAGAGCCTCGACACCATCGTCGCGACCAACCTCCACGCCGACATCCTCTCCGATCTCGCCGGCGCGCTGGCCGGCAGCCTCGGCGTGGCACCGACCGCCAACATCGATCCGGAACGCCGTTTCCCCTCGATGTTCGAACCGATCCACGGTTCGGCGTTCGATATCACCGGCAAGGGCATCGCCAATCCGGTCGCGAGCTTCTGGACGGCGTCGCAGATGCTGGATCATCTCGGCGAGGCGGACGCCTCGGCAAGGCTGATGCGCGCGGTCGAAAAGGTCACCGGCGCCGGCATCATGACCCCTGACGTCGGCGGCACCGCGACGACGAAGGATGTGACCGACGCCGTGGTCGAGGCCATCCAAAGCTCCAATGTCTGACGGTCCGTCGCCTGCAGCTTGGACCGAAACGGCGGCACGGGCGGTGCTTCGGGAAATCTTCGACGCCGCGGTTGCCAGCGCCGATCCCGGGGCGGCCGTTTTGCGGCATCTGCCGGACAAACCCAGCGGCCGCTGCGTGGTGGTCGGCGCCGGAAAGGCGTCGGTTGCCATGGCAGCGGCACTGGACGCAGCCTGGGCCGACGTCGATCTCAGCGGGGTCGTCGTCACCCGTCATGGGCAGGGCGCGCCGGCCGGCCGCATCGAGGTGCTGGAAGCCTCCCATCCGACGCCCGACGCCATGAGCGAGGAGGCAGGCCGCCGTATCCTAGCGGCCGTGCAGGGGCTGACGGCCGACGACGTCGTCATCGCGCTAATGTCAGGCGGCGGCTCTTCCCTGATGGTGCAGCCCGCGGGCGAGATGACCCTGGCCGACAAGCAGGCCGTCAACCGAAGCCTGCTGGCGAGCGGCGCCAACATCGTCGAGATGAACGCCGTGCGCAAACATCTCTCGCGCATCAAGGGTGGCCGCCTTGCGCTCGCCGCCCGTCCGGCTCGCGTCGTGACCCTGGCGATCAGCGACATCCCCGGGGATGATCCCGCCGCCATCGCGTCGGGACCGACCGTCGCCGACCCCAGCACGCTCGACGACGTCCACGAGATCGTGGCGCGATACAAGATCGATCTGCCGCATGCCGCGGCGGCGGCGCTCGCCGCCTGCGGCGAGACGCCAAAAGACCTTCCAGCCCAGAACACTGTCCGCGTCGTGGTCGCCCCTTCCCTCGCCCTCGCCGCGGCGTCACGGGCCGCGTCCAATGCCGGCATCACGCCGCTGGTTCTGGGCGACGCCATCGAAGGCGAGAGCCGCGAGCTTGGCATCGTCATGGCAGGCATCGCCCGGTCGGTCCGGCTCAACGGCCTTCCGGTCAAACCGCCCGCGGTCCTGCTGTCCGGCGGCGAGACCACCGTCACGATCGGCAAGGGAAAGGCAGGACGCGGCGGCCGCAACACCGAATTCCTCCTCGGTTTCGCCATCGCGGCGGCCGGTGAGCCGGACGTGTGCGCGTTCGCCGGCGACAGCGATGGCATCGACGGGACCGAAGACGCCGCAGGCGCGATCGTCACGCCGGATACCCTTGCCCGCGCGCGCGCTGGCAATCTGGACGCCCGCCAACATCTTGTCGCACATAACAGCTATAGCTTCTTTGCCGGAATCGGCGACCTCGTTCGTACCGGCCCGACCGGAACCAACGTCAACGATATCAGGGCCATTCTGATCACCAGAGGCGGTCGACAGACCGAGTGAACCCATGCGCCGCAATCGCCGAGCCAAAATCGTCGCTACCGTGGGTCCGGCGAGTGGATCGCCTGAAATGCTGGAAGCGCTTTTCCTCGCGGGCGTCGACACGTTTCGGCTGAACTTCAGTCATGGCACGCACGACGATCATGCCAGGGTGCACGGCGCCATCCGCGCGCTCGAACTGAAGGTCGCCCGTCCGATCGGCATCCTGCAGGACCTGCAGGGACCGAAGATCCGGGTCGGAACCATCAGGGATGAAAAATTGGCCGTCGTCGCCGGCGAGCCGGTGCGCTTTGTGCTGTCCGGTTCCGACGGCGACAAAATGTCGATTCCGCTGCCGCATCCCGAGATTTTCGAGGCGGTCTCGCCCGGCGATGATCTGCTGATCGACGACGGCCGGGTTCGCGTCCGCGTGACCGGCCTGGGGGCCGATTTCATCGATGCAAAAGTCATCATTGGTGGCGTGATCTCGAACCGCAAGGGCGTGAATGTTCCCAGTGCTGTCCTGAATCTGTCGCCGCTGACCACGAAGGACCGGTCCGATCTCGCCTTCGGCCTGGAACTGGGGTTCGACTGGGTGGCACTTTCGTTCGTCCAGAAGCCCGGAGACGTCATCAAGGCCCGTGGGCTGATCGGTGATCGCGCCGGGATCATGGCCAAGATCGAAAAGCCGGCGGCCCTCGAACATATCGATGACATTATCCGTCTCTCCGACGCGGTGATGGTCGCCCGTGGCGACCTCGGTGTGGAGATTCCGCACGAAGACGTGCCCGGCCGACAGAAGGAGCTGATCAGGTCCTGCCGCCTGGTCGGCAAGCCGGTGATCGTCGCAACCCAGATGCTCGACTCGATGGTCGCGGCACCGACTCCCACGCGCGCCGAAGCGTCCGATGTCGCCACGGCGATTTATGATGGAGCCGACGCGGTCATGCTGTCGGCGGAATCGGCAACCGGCCAATATCCCCGTGAGGCGGTGGCGATGATGAGCCGCATCATCGAGAGCACTGAGCGGCACAAGATGTATCGTTCCATCATCGATGCCTCCCAACCGGGTGAGGAAGAAACCGCGCCGCATGCAGTCGCGACAGCCGCCGCCGATCTCGCTGCGGCTCTTGATGCCGCAGCCATCGTCGCCTTCACATCAAGCGGCACGACCGCAGCCCGCATTGCACGCAAACGGCCGAGGGTCTCGATCCTCGCCGTCACGCCAAATCAACGGGTGTCCCGGCAGCTTTGCCTTCTGTGGGGTGCCCACAGCGTCCTGTCAAAAGACGTCAACACTTATGAGGAAATGGTGGATCGCGCGACACAGACAGCGCTCGCCGAGGAATTCGCACAGCGTGCAGATTCAATCGTGGTGGTAGCCGGCATCCCGTTTGGCGAGGCCGGCACAACTAATAACCTACGGGTTGTGCAGATTGGTTGAACTGCGCAAGCAACGGCCGCTTTGCGCCAAGAGATGCCGTTCGCGCGCGTTCTTGCCCTGATGCGCTTGACTTAAAAGCTGTTGCGGCGTGTTCTAGGTATTGCGCAACTATTCGATCCCATAACAAAAACACGCACTTATCTGCCGGGAGGAAACAATGAAGAAGACAATCGTCACAATCGCGACGATGATCGCGGGTATCGCTCTTAACGCGGCCAACGCAGCCCCGCTGCCTGAAACGAAGCCGGACGACGTTGGATTTTCGCAACAAGGATTGAGCCGGCTGGATGATTTTTTTGCTCGCGAAATCGCCGCGAAGCGCGTGCCCGGTGCCGTGGTCGCGATCGCCCGCGACGGAAAACTCGTGCATTACAAAGCTTATGGCCAGCTCGATGCGGCCAAGGGCACTGCCATGCCATTGGATGCCGTGTTTGCGCTGGCGTCGATGACCAAGCCGATGGCGACAGTTGGAGGCCTGACCCTGATGGAACAGGGACGCTTGCCGCTTCAGTCGAAGCTTGCCGATTATTACCCCTCTTTCGACGACATGAAGGTCGGTGTCCCGCAGCCAGACGGCTCGTTGAAGCTCGAGCCTCAGGTGTCACCGATCCATATCCACGACCTGTATCGGCACACGTCCGGCCTGATCTATGGCGGCCGCCCGGATAGCCCCAGCCTAGTGGCGCGCCTGTATCCGGATGGCACGGCGCCGGCGATCGAAGGCGACACGCAAGCCTTCGTCGAGCGGATCACCAAGCTGCCGTTGGTGCATCAGCCGTCAACCGAATTCGAATATGGCTTCTCGATCGACGTGCTGGGCGCGGTAGTCGAAAAGGTAAGTGAGCAGCGGCTTGGCGACTATCTGGCCGCCCACGTGTGGGGACCGCTCGGCATGAAGGATGCCACGTTCCATCCCTCGGAAGCGCAGCGAGCGCGTCTGGCTCGCCCGTTTCCCAATGATCCGCTGACCGGAAAGCCACAGGCGATCAGCCTGCTTGACACACAGACAAAGTTCGACTGCGGCGGAGCCTGCTCGTTTTCCACCGTCGGCGATTACCTCCGCTTTGGGCAGATGTTGCTCAACGGCGGCGAACTCGACGGTCAGCGCATCCTTAGTCCCCAGACTGTGCACCTCATGACGTCCAACCACCTCGGTCGGGAAATCAAGAACAATGTCGCCAAGATCGAGCCTCATCGTGGCGGATTTAGTTTTGGTCTTGGCGTGGCGGTGCGCACGCACGAGGGGCTGGCGTCGGTGCCCGGCAACCCCGGTGAGTTCACTTGGAATGGCGCCTATGGCACGCAATTCATTTGCGATCCAAAGGAACATCTTGTCGTGGTAGTGGGCACGGCGGCGCCCGGCGAGCTCAGGAAGTACTACCGAGAACAGGTGCAGGACATTGTCTACGGCGCCATGGTGCGTTGACCCGCACACAAACCCAGAGGGGATATTAGCCGGATGACCGCTTCGCGCCAGAACCTGCCCTTCACCGAAGACAACGCGGGATGGTCATGGTCGGCTGACTGGCCCGAGTGGATATCGGAAACTGCCTCTTGGCGCCAGTTGCGCAGCAATTCGGCGCCTGCGTCTATCACCCCACACTGTGAATAAGCGCCCGAGAGTGCCCCCTCCACCGCAAACTGGATCAATAGCTCGACCATGGCTATGCCGCGACCATTCACAAGGCGCAGGGCATGACGGTGGACCGCATCCATGTATTAGCGACGCCGGGCATGGATGCCCATAGCAGCTATGTCGCCCTGTCGCGGCACCGCGACGCCATGGAGCTGCATTATGGCCGCGACGATTTTGCCAATCCGGACCGCCTCACCCGAACCCTGTCGCGTGACCGGGCCAAGGACATGGCCTCGGACTACGAGCGTGCCGATCCGGTACAGAGCTACGCCGAGCGGCGTGGGATCACCTTCCGCGAGCGCGTTGCCGAGATCGTGCGCAGGGTCGTGCCCGAGAGGGTGCGCAACATATTCGATGGACTGCGCCCGTCTGCCGAAGCTGTGCCTGGCACGGGCAGCGCGCGGAGGCCGGAGCGGGAAGCGCCGGAAAAGAAGGTGGTGGAAGATCCTGAAGCGGCGCTGCGCCAAGCCCACACCAAGGCGCTCGTCCGCCATGCCCGGGCCGTGGATGCGATCTTCGATATGCAGGAGCGGGGCAGCAAGGCCAGCCCGGCGCAGGTGAAGGAATTGCAGGAGGCCCGCAAGGTCTTCGAGGAGGTGCGGCCCTATGGCTCGCACGACGCCGAAGCCGCCTACAAGAGAAATCCGGAACTTGTCCGCGAGGCGGCTGGCGGCCAGGTCAACCTCGCCATCCGCGCTCTCCAGCTCGAAACCGAGTTGCGGACCGATCCGAGCCGCCGCGCCGACCGTTTCGTGCAGCGCTGGCAGAAGCTCGACCACACCAGCCAGCGTCAGTATCAGGCGGGCGACATGTCCGGCTACAAGGCCACGCGCTCGGCGATGGGCGACATGGCGAAAAGCCTTGAACGCGATCCGCAACTGGAATCCATCCTCGCCAACCGCAAGCGGGATCTCGGCATCGCGTTCGAGTCAGGCCGCCGGCTCAGCCAGGAGTTGGCCTTCACCCACGGCATCGACCTCGGCAGAGGCCGGGGCATCGGAATTTGACCCATCCGATTTACCACCGACTTTTCGCCACGGTACGGTGACGTATAAAACCCTCTTGCGTGTCCTTGAATTCCTGCCCTGTCTGGTCTCAGCAGTCGTCGGAAACAGCCAGCAGGAGGCCGCGCGGCCATGCGCGAACCAGACCGTATCATCCGTCTGAAAACTGTCCTTTCCCGGACCGGGCTGTCCCGATCCACCATCTACCGCAAGATTGCCGAGGGCACGTTCCCGGCCCAGCTCAAAATCAGCACCAACGGGACTGGGTGGCATGAATCCGACATCAACCGCTGGGTCGCCGATCCCGTCTCATGGCGTCCGAAGCGCGAGTTCGATGAGGTCCTGTGAGGTCGGTGGTTGCCTGCCTTGGGCCAGACCATCCGGCGGCATGTCCTTTTGCTGCTGACAGCAGTGAACCGGACCGGCCTCAGGTCGTAAAGGCTGGCGCTGTCGCGCCCCCGCTTCGCGGCTTCGGCCTTGACGGCCTGATGCCGCCCCGGTCTGGGCTCTCCAAGCAGACAAAGGCGAATTGGGGGCACGTCGCGCCTCCAATCCGAAACAGTGAGGCAGCTGAGCACGCCGGCGAAAAATTTCCCCAGACCGGACGCGGCGTAATCAACGTGGCGCAATTTCTGGCCGATCTGTACGCCATAGCGCGCAAGAGCATCCGAACGGACCGCTTGCCCTTTTGCTTGCATCAATATCTCTGTTTCATGCTGTTCGAGATTCTCGGATCAGGAGAATCGATATCGCCTGGCCCAGGGCTCAGCGATGCCGAGGCAGACAGCACTCCCGCCATCACTTGCTCCCCGACTCGTCAGTCGTGAGGCCGCTGCCGCCTACATCTGCGTGTCACCCAACACATTTGATGAGATGGTGAAGAATGGCCAAATGCCCCGAGCAAGATTGCTCGGAGAGCGACGGCGAGCTTGGGATGTCCGTCAGCTTGACATCGCCATTGATGAATTGCCTTCCGATGGCGATAATGCTCGCGTTGACGAAACGTGGAGTGATGTCGATGCCCCGAAAGCTGCCGCCTCACGTTGAGCGCAATCACGTCAAGGGCCACACATACCTATCATTTCGCCGCGGCAAAGGACCTCGTGTTCGTTTGCCGAAAGATCCCACGAGCGAAGAGTTTATGGCGGCCTACCAAGCCGCGCTGCTGGGCCAGTCAGCTCCGGTTCGCGACCGGTTTGTGCCGGCGCCGCCAGGTTCCATCGCTGCGCTCATTGCCTCCTATATGAGGAGCGCCGAATACATCGGCCTCCGTGATACGAGCAAGTCGGGTTACACCAGCCGCCTAGAGATGCTCCGCACCGAACACGGTCATCGCACTGTCGCCGGACTTTCGCGCGAGCGCATCGTCACCGGCATTCTTCAGCCCTATGCGGATCGCCCCGGCGCGGCGCTGGATACTCTGAAGAAGCTTCGGATCCTGATCCGTCACGCGATCAACATCGGATGGCTGAAGCACGATCCATCATTGGGCATCAAGCGGCCGAAGATCAAAAGAATTCGGTCATGGACCGATGATGAAATTGAGCAATTCAAAAACCGCTGGCCGCTCGGCACCAAGCAGCGGATGGCGTTTCACCTTTTCCTCAATCTGGGTCAACGGCGCTCCGACGTAGTACGGATGGCGCAGACGCATATCACGCCCGAACGCAAGATCAGGATAAAGCAACAGAAGACCGGGCGCGAGCTTCTCATCCCGTTGCATCGAGACACCATCGAAGCGCTCGACGCTTATGACATGCAACACGTCGTGATCATTACGACTGCTTACGGCAAGCCCTTCACTGTCGATGGTTTTAGTGGATGGATGCGGGGCGCTATCTCTGAGGCCGGACTGCCTCTCGATTGCAAGCCGCACGGCTTACGGAAGGCCGCCGGACGTTTGCTCGCCGAAGCCGGCGCGACGGCGAAGATGATCATGTCGATCCTTGGCCACACGACGCTCGCTGAAGCTGAGCGCTATACGGAAGAGGCTGATCAGGCGGGCCTCGCGGAGGACGCGGTGATCAAGCTTGAAGGACACAAGGCGAACAGGATCGCCCAAACCACTTCCGTAGGTTTGGGGAAAACGCCGAAAACGAGAGGAAAATCAGAGCGGAAGTAACGAGGCTGGCGCTCCCTAGGGGAATCGAACCCCTGTTTCAGCCTTGAGAGGGCCGTGTCCTAACCGCTAGACGAAGGGAGCGTGGGTTGAGGGAATAGCCTCGAATTCCCGCGGCTGCAAGGCGGAAGCTGGTAGTCGTCATGCCCGGGCTTGTCCCGGGCATCCACGTCCTGGCTTCCCCATCAAGCAAGAAAGTCGTGGATGGCCGGGTCAAGCCCGGCCATGACGGAGACCTCAGGGTTCGTTGGCTGCCAGATGAAGGAAGACGTGTATGGCCGGGTCATCCCCGATCAAGTCAGGGACAGGCGCCCGGCCATGACGGAGGCCTCAGGGCTCGTTGGCGAATTTCAGCCGGCCGGTGGCTTTGAGGCTATGCGCGTCGAAGGTGCGGATTTCGGTGGTCCCGCCCACCTCCAGCGTCACCACCAGGCGGTCGCCGGCGACGCCCGTTGAGACGATCCGGGCGCCTTTCGGCAGCATGGCGGTGGTGTCCGACGTGACGGCGCTTCCCTCGGAGCGGAAAAGACGATAGCCGATGGCGATCAGCACGGCCGATACCGCCAGGGCCGTGGTCAGGCCCGCGATCAGCATCATTTGCCGCACCCGCGCGAACAGGACGGCCTGGTCGGGGGTCGGTTCGGGCGCAACAGTCTCGGTCATGCACAACTCTTCAGGGGCAAACGCTTCAGGAATCGGCGCTTCATTGGAACAGAATTCGGCAAACGGTGCCCAGAGGCTGGAAGTCACCGTCGCCGGCGACGAGGGCTCGAACCGGCTCGACCGCGTGCTGGCGGCGCGCCTCGAGGACCTTTCGCGCTCGCGGCTGAAAGCGTTGATCCTCGCCGGCTCCGTCACCGTCGGAACCGCCCCCGTCCGCGACCCCGCTTATCATGTCGCGCAGGGCGATACGATCACAATCGACGTGCCGGAAGCGGTCGCCGCCGAGCCCGCCGGCGAGGATATCGCGCTCGATATCGTCTTCGAGGATGACGGCATCATCGTCATCGACAAGCCCAGGGGGCTGGTGGTGCATCCGGCCGCCGGCCACGAGACCGGCACCCTGGTCAACGCGCTGATCGCCCATTGCGGGATGAGCCTTTCGGGGATCGGCGGCGTCCGGCGCCCGGGCATCGTGCACCGGCTCGACAAGGACACCACCGGGCTGATGGTGGCGGCCAAGAACGACCGCGCGCATCAGGCCCTGAGCGCGCAATTCGCCGACCACGGCCGCACCGGGGAGATGCGGCGCGGCTATATGGCCTTCGTCTGGGGCGTCCCGAACCGCCAGCACGGCACGGTGGACGCGCCGATCGACCGGCATCCGCATGCCCGCGAGAAAATGGCGGTGCGCCAGGGCGGCCGCGAGGCCATCACCCACTGGGAGATAAAGGAAACCTTCCACGGGCGAGACGGCAAGCCGGTCGCAGCGCTGCTGGCCTGCCAGCTCGAGACCGGGCGGACCCACCAGATCCGGGTGCATCTGGCCCATATCGGTCATCCCCTGATGGGGGACAGTGTTTACGGTCCGCACTTCAAGACCAAGGCCAGCCATCTCGGCCCGCAGAGCCAGGCGGCGCTGGCTACCCTCGACCGCCAAGCGCTGCATGCATATCTCCTGGTGCTGGAGCACCCCCAAACCAGCGAGATTCTGGAGTGGATCTCGGATTTGCCTGAAGACCTCGGCCATTTGAGGAACTGCCTGCGAGCGGCGCTATGACGCAGGGCCTCCGGAAAAGCGTTGTTATGACAACAGGTTATATCTGCCACACGGGGACGTGACCCCCGCGATCCTTCCAAATGGGCCCCGTTTTGGTGTATGTTGCACCTGCGTTGAATATCCAACGCGGAACATCGCAGCGCGACTGGCTTTAACAAAGCGGCCGTCTGCCGGGTCCGCCGCTGTCGGGGACCTGAACCACTGGAGGGCGCTAAATGGCCCGTACAGCTACCTTGCCGGTTCTCAACGGAGAATCCGGTTTATCCCATTACCTCGCCGAGATCCGCAAGTTTCCGATGCTGGAACCCCAGCAGGAATACATGTTCGCCAAGCGCTGGCGCGAACATGACGATCGCGACGCGGCACATCACCTTGTCACCAGCCATCTCCGGCTCGTGGCCAAGATCGCCATGGGCTATCGCGGCTACGGATTGCCGATCTCCGAGGTCGTCTCGGAAGGCAATGTCGGCCTGATGCAGGCGGTGAAGCGCTTCGAACCCGAGAAGGGTTTTCGGCTCGCCACCTACGCCATGTGGTGGATCAAGGCCTCGATACAAGAGTACATCCTGCGTTCCTGGTCGCTCGTGAAAATGGGCACCACCGCGAACCAGAAGAAGCTGTTCTTCAACCTACGCAAGGCCAAGAGCAAGATCTCCGCGCTGGACGAGGGTGATCTGCATCCCGACCAGGTGAAACTGATTGCCAAGCGTCTCGGCGTGACGGCTCAGGACGTGATCGACATGAACCGCCGGCTCGGCGGCGATGCCTCGCTCAACGCGCCGATCCGCGACGACGGCGAGGCCGGCGAATGGCAGGACTGGCTGGTCGATACCTCGCCCAACCAGGAAGCCATCATGGCCGAGCACGAGGAGTTCGATCATCGCCGGCAGGCGCTGAACGGCGCCATCGGCGTGCTCAACCCGCGGGAACGGCGGATCTTCGAGGCGCGGCGTCTGGCGGAAGAGCCGATGACGCTGGAAGACCTCGCCGCCGAATTCGGCGTGTCGCGCGAGCGCGTGCGGCAGATCGAGGTCCGCGCCTTCGAGAAGGTGCAGTCCGCCGTGAAGGGCACCATCGCCAGGCAGGAAGCTGCCGCCCTGGAAGCCGCGCATTAATCCAGGCGGATCGAAGCAAGACACGAAAGCCGGCGGCAACGCCGGCTTTTTTGTTGAGCGCTTTTTTGTTGAACGAGGCGATGCCTGCTTCCTTGAACCTCACGCCAATTCCGACCGACCAAGACTGATCGACCAAGACAAGAGCCCGAGGGATGGCCATGGCGATCACCCTGCAATCAACCGTCGGCGGATTTTCCGCCGCCTTCATGCGCAAGCTTTCTGCCGTCGAGCAGGCCATGATCGCGCACGGGCTCGAGCCGTCGCAATTCGTGATCTCGAAGGACCGCGCCACGCCGCCCTCGGTGCCGTTCATCGGGCCGTTCTTCTACGACTACACGGTGTTCTTCG
>Ga0302319_10015195_pt1 | contig 14284 bp, 14 predicted proteins | sample Bog_T0_2_FD_203319 | JGI IMG/M metagenome (GOLD analysis project Ga0302319, IMG submission 203319) | Peat permafrost microbial communities from Stordalen Mire near Abisko, Sweden - Bog_T0_2 | ecosystem: Environmental > Terrestrial > Soil > Wetlands > Peat | place: Sweden: Abisko, Stordalen Mire... | reverse complement strand
GGATCAAGCAAGCGATATTTCGTCCTGATCCGGCGTATGTCAGTGATGTGCTGAATGCCCTCAGCCTGATCCAATCAATACCATTTAACAAGAACAATTGCTCAAGTTGTTTTTTCGCGCTGCCTAACTCCAATATCTATGATGTCGTGCGTATCATTCATTTTGACATTGGAAACAGTATTTTCATTGTTTGGATTAAGCATTTCCGCCGGCGCGCAACAGCAGTGGCAGCACCTTTTCGGGGTCGCATCCATACATGCCAGATGCAAACGCCGCGTTGCTTTCGACCACGGCCCAACCGTGCTCGTTGATGATCCCGATATCAACCACGATGACTTCAGGAACTTGGATTGAAGTATCGGCAAGGGCGAGTTCGCAAAATTCCTGTGCCGCATTCAGTTCCACTGGCGTCGTAGGCCAGGAACCATCTTCGGCCTTTGCCAATAGCCCATCGCGCCAATATGGAGAAAGGGTCACGACTCTTCGATTCAATACGAAGCAGCGGAACTCAATCTGCCATTTAACCACTTCCTGCACCAGCACCGGCAAGTCCTCTGGAAGCGGGCCAACGGCCGGCAGTTCAGCCCCACTCGCATAGACCTTCGCGTCAAAGCACTTTTCATCCGCCGGCTTGATGAAAGCGCGCCCCGATACCTTTCTCGCCTCGCCGAGGGTCATCAGTTGGACATCACGGCCCCTCCATTTGGCCGGTAACCGTGGCAACCAATCCACCGGCGGTTCCGGGAGCTTCAAACCCAGCGTATGTGCGACATGATGTGCAAACAGCGGCTCGCCATAAACTGCCACGCTTTTTGCATCAATGGATGGAACGCGCCAACCATGGACTCGAACAACCTCCCAGCCCAACGCGATGCACGCTCGCCAAAGTAGCTGGGCGTCGTCAGTCTGATGTGCGGAAAGGAGGAGGGTTGGCATAATTTAATCAAAAACCAGTTCGTGGCATTCCGTAATCGTTGGCGGCTCCAGTTTCTCCAAAAGGCGCAGGATTACGCTTTCGGGCACGGGAGTCGGGCGGCGTTTATTCTGCGCCAAGACTTTTGCGATGGGCGGTTCAAGATAGACGATTTCAATTCGTGCGCCGTAATCCGTGAACAGATCAATCCAGCGTTGACGCGTCTGGCGCATAATATTCGTGGCGTTGAAGGCAAAACTCCGGCTGGCGCGCAAATTCGCACGACATTTTTCGCGTGCGGCCTGGATAACCTCGCCTTGATCGTCGGTAGGCTCCACGTCCAACTCGTCGCGAATGGCATCCAGTGCCACGACCGGCAGCGTTGGCCGTTGCCGCGCCAGCCAGGTGTCTTTGCCGGTTCCCGGAAGCCCGGACATCAGTGTCACGGTGCAGCGGAACTTCTCGTGCGGTGCAAAGCGCAAGTTGCTGAGTTGATCGCGGTAAAAGAGAAATCGCGCGTGGTTATTGCCGAAGGCATATGGCCTGTCGAAACATCCGTGCTCCTCGGCGACCAGCTTCCAAAGACGCAGGTTTTCTTCCGGGCGATCCATTTCGTCCTTATGCCGGCCGCGGGTGTCCGCCAGCGCAAACAGATACAGCAATCGGTTATTTACGATCCAGGACAGGGAAATGACTTCACGTTCCGGACTGGCCTTCTCCAGCAGATGCTGCGGCCGGCCATGAAAACGCACCAGCGCGGCAATTTGCTCCCGTGTCGCAAAATCACAATTCAACTCGCGCAAAACGCCGCGCACGATCTGAGTGCTGATCAAGGCGTGTTTCGCTGAATGCGTCCGGCCTGTTGCTGCGTCAATCGTTGTGGTGGTTGGTTTTCCCGTATCGTGGAACAGCGCAGTGAGCAGGAGTTGGATCTGCGCTTGGCGATCAAGCAGTGACCAAGCCTCGAGCTTTTCCACTGCGGCAAAAACCATGCGAGTGTGGGTCCACACATCGCCTTCGGCGTGCCACTGCGCGTCCTGAGCGCAAGCCGCCATGGCGCGCGCCCAGGACTGCGACTCAGCCCAGCGGAGAATCTCCGCATTGGAGGCACCGGCAATGTCGTTCCAGGTTTTCACAACCAGATGTCAACTCCGTCAGCGAGCAGGTTTGGAATCATCTTCTGGTGCTGCCAATGTTCGCTTTGCTGTACCTTCTCCACGAATTCCGGACGTACAAGTTTGGCCCGGCCTGTCACAGAACCTTCGGCCTCAGTGCGGACATAAAGTCCCTCCATCAAATCATCAGTCCGGCCCGTGACTGGATTTTCGAAAGCACTATCAAAAGCTGAGCGATTAATCAACGACGGCAGTTGCTCGGCGGCGATTGGACCGCGATGTACCACCGGCACAGTTTGGAGTCCCTTTCCTTCCAACATTTCCAAGCGAGTTTCAAGATCAAGGAACTGCGCCGCATCCTTGTCATAAATATCGAACTCAAAGAAATAGTGCGGCAGCTTTCGATAATGGACGGAGTGCTTCGCGTAGAGCCATTCACCGTAAAGGATGAATTGCCCGCCCAGCATTGCCTCCAGCACCGGACGTTTCACGGAGGTCCATTGCTTAAACAAATCGTACTGCGGATGCATACCTTCGGTGATTTCGTGGCCCCGGCATTGTAGCACCATCCGCCCGCCCGAGGTGAAGTGGATGCCCACGTTCGTGCCGTCGATTTTCTCCTCAACAATCAACGACGAGTCGGCGATCAACGCCTCAGATTCCTTTCGTCCAAGGTGCTTGTCGTCATCAGTCCCTTTCGACCCGAACAAATGCGGCGTACGGGGGTATTTGATGAAATTGTCGCGGGTTGCGCCCATAACTTTTCAAGTTTGATAAATTTGACTCGGGAGAGCGAGCTTTGGTCACTGCTTCACGGTCATCAATGGAAATAGCTCGGCGACCGGAGTGGCGATCTTCGCCTCCTGGAGTGTTTTAATGACCGGCGTGATCTCCTTGTAGGCGTAGGGCGCCTCCTTCTTCAATTCCTGCTTCCACTTTTCGAGAATGTCCGGCCGCAAGCGGATGTCTGGGCGGTTTGGATCAAGAGCGGTAATCACCGTGAACTCCTTTAGGAATTCATCAATTCGAGAATCGTCTTCCCTCATGGCCTCGCCCCGGGACAATGCACGACCGGCCCCGTGGCAGGCGCTGCAGACCGCTGGCCGCGCTCCATGCCCGAGGAGCAAGAAACTGGATGCACCCATTGAGCCGGGGACGATTACCGGTTCGCCAAAGTGGGCAAAATGGGTATTCTGCATTTCCTCCCAACCACCGGCTGGCGTTGCACCTTTCCGGTGAACAAACGTGTGCTTGCCATCCAACTGCTCCTCCCACATGAGATTGTGCGGGGCGTCGTACACCACATTCCATCCGGTTTCCCCGACAGCCTCCATCAACCCCTTACGAATCATCTGCGCCAGGAAAAACCTGTTGCCGAAGGCGAAATTCGCCGCGTTGCGCATCGAGGTCAGGAACTGGTCAAATTGTGGGCCAAATCTCTCATTGTGCGGCAGCAAATAGATATCATTCGCCGGCCGGGTGACGCCTTCGGGGTAGATTTCCTTCATCAAATCGGTGACGAAGGTGCCGGTGACATGCCCCAGTCCCAAGGAACCTGCGTGGATCATGACTACAACTTGACCTTCGCGAAGTCCCAAAGCGTGGGCTGCCTGCCCGTGGAACACACGGCGCACGAACTGGATTTCTGCAAAATGGTTGCCCCCGCCGAGATTCCCAATGATGGAATCATGGGACAGCCCGCTCGCGGCGGAAATATAACCCTGAAGGGCAAATACCGAGTCCGTCATATAGCCACCCCCTCCGCGCATATGACGCAAATTTTCCTGTTCCTCCCGAATGTCCAGAGAACCCCAAATCCCTTTCTCCTGCGCTTCCTCCGCCATGGACAATAGCCCAGGCAAACCTTGCCGTACCAAGGCCTCCCGCTGGCGGGGAGTCATGGGAATGTCACGGCCCCCTTCGAAGAAAATATGCCGTAAGGCAGATTCCAGCTCCCGCGACTTGGACTTCACACGATCCACATCGAAATCTGTGGCGATCAATCGCATGCCGCAATTAATGTCGTTGCCGATAGCTTGCGGCACGGCGAAGCCACGCGTTGCGAGGACGGTGCCGATGGGTATGCCAGCTCCTTTGTGGAAATCAGGAGTCAGGACCACTTCCGTCACTTCCGAATCGTCGCCGGGCCCAAAGAATTTCGGTGACTTGTGGTGCAACAGATCCACCGTTTCTTGAATCTGGAGCACCGATTCCAACTCATCCACCGCCGCGCGTTCCAGCGGGATTTCCGTGTTGGCAAAGACCCGCGTGGGAATGCCCCAACGATTCGGGAATTCCAATTCACAACCGCTGATGCGATTCAGACGGTCATCTTGGATGCGACTTGTAGGTTTCATTCTGAAATTGTCCAATGTTTACTTGATTGTACTGGGAGAGCGAGCTTTGGCCCGCTCTCCCATCGTTTCACTCGTTCAGGAACAGCTTCCATTCGGCGACGCCGTGGGCGTTGCGAATGAGGGCCGACACCGGCATTTCCTTCGGTGCGCGCGGGACGCTGAGCAACTTCAGGCCGGCCTCATGCGGGAGGCGGTCGGCCTTGCGCTGGTTCACATCCCTGGCAGCCCAAACAAGGTTCTCCCAAGTATCCGCGCCGCCGCGAGAGCGGGGCACGACGTGGTCCAGGTTGCCCTCCGTCGGGTGCAACAGCCGGCCGGTGTATTGGCAGCGGTTGCCGTCGCGCTCGCGGATGTTCTTGGCGCTGAGCTTCGGGCGCTTCTTGGGCACCTTGGCAAAGTTCACCGCCACAATGACCGTCGGCACACGAATGGCACCGCGCGCCGTGCGCACGGCGTAGTCGCCCTCGCGCACCGGCAGCGTGATCCACTCGTCCCACGCCACCGGGCGAAGTGCTTGCGCACTGCCACCGCCGCCAAGCTCAATGTCGAGGGCGGTGGCCGCGTTTGTGGCCATTTGGCAAAACGCGTCCTGCGGCGTGCGAATGTTGATCGCCTGCCAGTTGCGGTTCAGCACCAACACAATCGTCTTGTTCAGTATGTCGCTCATAAAGTGTTTGCACACGGCCATCACACTCCGCCTGCTCACGCGGTGAGGTGTTTGTTATTTATTGAAATGAAGCTTGCCTGGCAAACGTGATGTACGAAGGTCGGTTAGCAGCTTCCCAAAATACAATGAAGTGATATCCATTGATACCCATGTGCGCTTGATTATATAGTTGACCGCAGAAATTGCTCGGACGTGTGAACAACCAACTCTGGATTGATTTAATATGATCGAATCGCTTTCAAAAATTCTTGCCGCGAATGGTCTGAATCCTGAATTGTTTACGGCATCGGCTGGTAATGAGAAAATCTTCCACGGCGAACTGCCTGCGGGCCGAGTCGTGGAAACCTGGATGAAATTGGCCAAGGCTGCTTCTGAAACTAAATATTGGCCGATTATCCGTGGGACGCGTGACGCCGACTATGATCCTATCGAATGCGACGCTGATGCGATTCTGGCTGCTGTGCCAACTGGTAGCATTCGCGAGATTCTAAAACCGCGAATGGAAGAGCGCCGGGAACAGCTTTCTGAGATAATGCCTGAATTCGCCCAAGCGACTGATATGGATGAACTTGGGAAATTGGCAGACGCTACCGGAATCAACTTGTTTGGCGCAAGAGTTGAGGAGCCTTGGCCGACCGAGGCTCCTGAACCCGTCGACTTTCACACGGTAAGAGAATTGAAAGGCCGGCCTGCGGTGGTGCTGCTCATCAGGGCAGAACACTCCTATCACGTGCCAGCCCATCTTGGCTTTGGTGGATGGAACGATTGCCCGTCCCCAGAATTGCAGGTCGCGGTGCTGCGTGAATGGCACAAAGAGTACAACGCGGTTCCCGTCTGTATTACCGGCGATGTGCTGGAATGTGCGGTCGTGAAACGTCCTCAGACTGAAGCGGAGGCGATGAAGCTTGCTGCTGAGCAATGGATATTCTGCGATGATATCGTCGGCCAAGGCACACAGACTGTTCGAAAGTTAGCGATGGAAATCTGGCGATCGCCCAATTGGTTCTTCTGGTGGGACTAGTTGGCTGCAAACTGGCTGCCTCGCCAGGAATTGCACCCAGACATCCGGCTTCAGAGACCGGCGCACTACGATTATGCAACGAGGCAGTTGGAATGTGGTCGCCCGGGAAGGTTCTGCCCCCTCGATTTCTGGGTGTAGGCCAGACGTGATGCTATTTCACCACCGAGCGTATGATTTGGCTGCCTCGCTTGGATTTGCACCAAGACCGTCGGGGTCAAAACCCGGTATGCTGCGTGTTACACCACGAGGCAAATGGTGGAGCCGGAGGTAGTTGCAACCTCACCAAACCGGGGTAAAAGCCCGGTGCCGGTCTACTGTGGCTTCGACTCCGTAAAATTGATACCCAACCTCTCCTGTTCAATCCCGATTCCGAATCGGGATTGCATCACTTTAATGCTTGCAGGCCGAAATGGCTCATCGAGCCGGAGCTCGGAGAGCGAAGACTGGTGCTCGCGACAGGACTTGCACCTGCACTGTCGACGCTCTCGACGTCGTGCCTCTGCATTGGGCTACGCGAGCAAAATGGATGGGGCCTCCCGCGGGTGATGCTCCGGCCAGATTTCTTTACAAAGGAAATCTGCAGGCTGCCGCCGGGAGGCTCTTTCGTTGGGGCCGGCATGCTAATGCCTCGCAGTCCCCGGTGCTGCCCCGGGCGCGGCGGGCTTATGACGCCTGCCTGAACACTGGTTCGACTGCGGTCACGATACTGATCGCGCTTGGTTTGACTTTGAGATTTTAACTGCACGGACGACACGATGAAGATCAGGCGTGACCCGCACTTGTCCCATGCATTCTTCCGGCCACATCGCCACGGTGAAATACCTGTCTTCCGGAACGCCGCACCATTTGCGAACACTCCCGTCTGCGGCGAGCGGATCCGTGGCATATTCCGCGAATTGTTCGGAGGTTAGTTGTTTCATGTAGTTGTTTTGATAAAGAGATTGGAGCCCTCACCCGGAGTTGCACCGGGCTGATTCGCTTACCGAGCGAAAGCATCGCTGACAATGCTTTGGGGGCGATGAGATTGGCGTCCCTGACCGGCTTTGCTCCGGTGATCTCCTGCATGAGAGGCAGGCATGTTGACTTGGCCACACCACAGGGACAGAAATGGTGAGGGCAGAAGGATTCGCACCTTCGACCTGATGTTGTGATTTAAAGTATAATTTTTCCGAGATGGAAGCAGAATGCTTTAAACCGGCGTAATCATGGGCGAGTTTGCCTCCGAGTTCGCGCCAGGGACCAAGGCATTCATTCATGTTGACATTGTCACGCACAGATTGCATTGTAATGGTGTCAATATGCCAACAACTGTTTTAGCCCGTCGCCAACGGGAAGTCGAAACGGAGGAAGCTTCATCGTCTCTCCAGCTGACTCTGGACCGCGGGACTGAAACGCTCCGCAGCGTCCTATCCCACATGTCCCCCAATAATCTCAAGCGCCTCCAATTGACAGTCAATGGGGTGGATTTTCTGGTCAAGGTGGCACAACTGGCCGCCTTAACTGTGGCCCCCTTGGATCCCACCGAGAGAAAACTCCATGCGGCGCGGGTGCGCGGTCTTAATCGCATCGTCGAGCTGCGCCGGGCAGCCGAGCCCACTATGGAGACGGGGGAAGTCTGCGAGTTGCTCGGGGTAACGCGGGAAACCATCCGGCAGAAGGTAAACCGGCGTCAACTGCTCGCCTTGCCCAAAGGCGGGGACCGGGTTTTCCCAGCCTTCCAGTTTAAGGAGGGCGCCGTGCTCAATGGTTTCCCAGAGGTATTGAGCGCCTTGGATACCGACTCGGTCTTCACGATGCTGTCGTTTTTGCTCAGCCAAAACCCTGATTACGAAAACAAGACTGCGATTGAAATGCTGGAGGCCGGCGACATTGAACCGGTGGTTGTCGAGGCGCGTGTTTTCCTGAAACATGGCGCCTAAAACAACCCTTCCGCCACCCCCGACAGACCTTCCGTCCCGCAAATTGCCCCTGGCAACGGTCAAAGGTTCGCTCTACCGAATTCATCGGACGGTGCAGCCCTGGCGGCGCTTTGGAAAGAATGCTTCGGAACGTTTTGATGATCCGCTGAAACGGTATGGTGTCCTTTATGCCTCCGTCCAGCCAGAGGCGGCCTTTGCCGAGGTATTTCTGCGCACACTCTCGCGGATGGTCGTCGACGAGGTTGACCTGCGGGCACGTTCTTTGGCCTCTTTTCCGGCAAATGCGCTCCGGTGTGTGGATCTGACCGGTTCGGGGCTTCGGAAACTGTCGTGCGACAATCGAATTTCCACGGAAAAGCCCTATGCGACAGTCGGATTATGGTCGCGGGCACTTTACATCCATCCTCAACAGCCCGACGGCATCATCTACCGCAGCCGCCATAATCCAAGGTTTCGGTGCCTGGCCTTGTTCGATCGTTGCGCCACGAAGCTTTCGGCCGGTTCAAGCGAAGAATTGATGGGGGTGACCCGCCGTGCCTGGACGTCTGACCAGCTTGACCGGTATGACTTGTCGGTGATTTAAGTTTCAACGGGATGGTCGGCATGCTCGCTGTCCATGGCCAAAAAGGCGCTCTGATCTAAGTCCTGATTTTACCCTTACTTTTGAGGAAATGAAATGCTTTAAGGGCAGCAAAATTCTGCTTTAAATCCCAGATGCATGTGAAGCATCCGCTCTGACTGGCTGAGCTATGCCCTCGAAAAATGGTGGGAGCGAAGAGTGCTGCCCTCTTTGCCTCTCGCATGTCAAACGAGCGCTCTGCTGGTGAGCTACGCCCCCAAAATGAAATTGGAGCGGGAGAACGGAGTCGCACCGTCGTCTCGGCCTTGGCACGGCCGCATTCTGCTGTTGAACCACACCCGCAACAGAAATTGCCTGCGAAACTGGTATCCCCAGCCGGACTCTCACCAGCAACCAGACGCTTAGGACGCGTCGGCTCTATATTTTGAGCTATGGGGATGGGTGACCGAAAACTGTTCGCTTTTGTAAGAAAGTTGTATAAAACACAACTATCTAGCAAAAATATACAATCTCCGCCCATGTCTTTAGCTTTGAGAACAAAATTTGGTCGGCGTGCCGGGTAACGCTCCCGGGCTCGGCACTCATCTAGTGCGATGCGGGTTATAAATCCGCCGGTTCTCTTTGAACTACACGCCGAAAATGGCGGAATGTCGTGGACTTGCACCACTTGCCACAAGGCACGCACTCGTTAGCACCGAGGCCCGGCGCGCTTGACCGGTTGACATTCCAATTGGTGCTGGCGTTCGGGGCGACGAACTTGTGATCGAATCACCAGCCAGCTGATCCCCTGACCAGAACCACAGGCGCCCGATTCCGGTTCAGGGCAATCTAAATAAATTGGTCCGCGTGGCAGGACTTGCACCTGCAACCTTTCCGTCTTGAGCGGAATGCCTCTTCATTGGGCTACACGCGGTGGTGCCCACGGTCGGATTTGCACCGGCACTGTGCGCGTTTTAAGTGCGCCGTCTCTCCATTGGACTACGTGGGCGAAATGGTGCCGCGTGAGGGATTTCCACCCCCAACCTCTCCGGTCTGAGCGGAGCGCCTCTGGTAGTTGGGCTAACGCGGCATGAATTGGCGCATCCGGCAGGACTCCCACCTGCAGACTCTCCGTTCGAAGCGGAGGATGATAATAATTTTCACCACGGATGCGGAAATGGTGGGTCGCCACGGTGCTTCCCCGTGCTCTGCGGTTTAAGAGACCGCTGCATCGCTGCAATGCTTGCAACCCAAACACGACACGAAGGTGGAGTTGAACCGCCCCAGCCAGGCCTGTGATGGTCCTGACCGACACCGGTGTTCGCGTCGCGTAAAATGGTCAGCGCGGCGGGTAGCGCGCCCGCTTGATCTTGCTCCCGAAGCAAGTGCTGATGGCCGTCTGCCAGGACCTTTTAGGCTACGCGCTGAAGAACCCCAAGCGCACTAAAGCCGGTTTCCGGCACGGTGGCCGTGCGCAAGCACCTTCGACCGTGCGATGCTTCTGCTGGCAAACCAGACTCACTTGGGAAATGGACGATGGACGGGCATGAGGGTAGTGCGCCCTCTATTCCGGTTTGGAAGACCGGCGTGTGTCTATCAACACCTATGCCCGAAAAAATGGAAATTGGAATCCCGTACTGGAATCGCACCAGTCTTTGCGGCTTTGCAGGCCGCTGCCTGAGCTGCTCGGCCAACGGGATATGTGGAATGAAAGGATTAACGCTCGTTGCTCAAACCGTTTGTGAATCACTGAACGATTCCGTCAGGAACACGATAGTCTGCCATAAATTTGCCGTCACAGCCTTCGCCTTGCCATTGGCGCAATAGTTCGCGCGGATTTTCAATGTGCGGTGGTAATTTCTGACGATTACCTTCCTGCTCAAGCAATGATTTATCGCTTATCTTCGCAGATTCTTGCCGATCCATTCTGCCATCAATGGAATCATGGATCATTATTTGGACGAGAACGCCGTACTCATCGCAACGACGCAATATTTCAGTAAATACTTCACCTGTATACCAGCATGAAGGCGTCTCGTCCTGGCAATCAGCTGGTGGAGTTGTAGCTTCCAACCCCTTGAAGATGTGTTCCTTCAAAAACGCTCGCTTTTTCTTATGGCCCTCTTGTAACACTCGCAGCTTTTCCTGCCGTATCGCTTCTCGCGCCTCAGTCTCACGAATGATCGCATCCGCATCTTCAGATGTCTCCCCGTGAGCCAGGAGATATGCCTTAACAAACGCCAAAAAACGACTCGGCTCGAACATTTCCCGCAGGTCATCGCGTTCCTCATCCATGCGCTCGCTTTGCGCTGTCTCTGCAGGCGAATATTTACGTCCACAAACCTGGCAGTCATAGAGTGCTGTGGGATATTTGCGCTCCCACCGTTTGACTCGAGCCGTGGCCTTGCAGAATGGACAGTGCGGAAAGATTGTATGCCAACCAAAATCTGTATGCCCAAGCGGCAGCAATTTGACATGCAATGGGATATTGCAGTGCTCGGCAATTTCCGTCGCCTTGACGAAAAGCTCAAATTGCTGCAACTGGGTTTTATCCACTTTATGGTGGATTTCCATTTCAAGTGCGTCCTCATCTCGCACCGTCGAGATTATTGTTCGTAGGAGTTCGAGCGACTCTGGTGGAACCGGTGAAATCGCCCAGAGCCCGTACCAGATAGGCGTTGTCGGAGGGAAGTGCTCTGCCAGTTGCCGCTCCAATCCAAACCGCGATATTATGCCACGAATCTGTTCTTCAGTTTCCTGTGAATCCGGCCATTGAGACAATGTTCCACAACAGCCGGCAATTTCGTTGCGCGTTGCATTGGCTTGGCAGGTTCGGCACATCGAAAACATGCCTGCCGGACCATCGAGATTTCTAAATTCCTCGGAAATCAGGAAACCGCTGGCGGGATAAGGCGGCGATGACAGTTTCTTTTCCGGGCCAATGCGATGGCCAATGAGCTTTTTGAATTCCTCCGATTCGAGAAATCCGCCAACGGCAAGCGAATGCTTTTGTTCAGGATCAGGACGATAGCCGAATGTATAGCCTGTCACATACACGTCGCCATAAATGCCGGTGTTTTTCTCCTTGTTCTGCAAGCTATCAGAATAGGCCCGCGCACGACCGACTGCTGATAGCGCTTCATTTGGGGATGTGGCTTGGTTCCCGTTGCGTAAAGCACATGTCTTCTCAAAAGCCCAAGTGACTATTTGCCGTGTATCAGCCATGGCCGAATTGTAAAGATGATACCGTGTTCGATAAAGTAAAACTCAAGGCCCGGACCAAAGTGCGAGCGGAAGCTTTCGCCTCCACGCGCGCGTTTGGTCATTCGCCGTGCTTAAGCGCGTACCGTTCGCTGATCACCTTGGCCGAGAGACGTCCACTCTCCAGTATCATCGAGCGGGCTTCCTCTACCGGCCGGATCACGATGCCTTCCGCCGGTCGGCCCGGAGCGTAGTCTTGTGCATTCGCCAGTTCCACCAGTTCCGGCAGGGTAAACCGGAATTTACCCTGCCAAACCTCGCGTACCATCGACAGACCATTCGCCTGGCAGAACGCCGCCAGTGCCGTATGCCCGGCATACGCGTGGGCCGCGATGTCGAAAAGGTTGAAGGCCACCAAGGTCACGCCTTTCACCCCGAGGTGATTCCCTTGGATGCCTTCCCCGTGAACTTCGCCCTGCAACATGAAGTCCCCGTTCAATGTCGCCAGCGCCTCTCGCAAGCGATGCTCCCGCGCCACGCGCCAGAACATGCTGCTCGGATCGTCCAGCAACTCGAGGTTGCGCGAGCAAACCCCGAATTCACCGCCGCGCAGGTAATACGTGGCGGACGTGCCATCCACTTTCTGGGTGATCACACACTCGCGTCCGATGAACTCGGTCAATGCCGTCGGGAAGGAACGCATATTCGGCTCATCTGTCTTTGGCATCCACGACGGGAAAGCGCCCTTCGCCACACCGGCAAGATTGGGCGACAGCGGCTTCTCATATTTGCGAATGCCTGTGAGTTCCGTCACATCCGCACCCAGCTCATACTCCGCCGAAGGCAGGATCGTGACGGGCATAGCCAACCCCTGGCTCACCTGCCCCTTGAAGCGCGACACCTTTAGCCGGAAGCCCTGTTTTCGGAGAAATTCGTATTCGGGTTGTTCCGCTGCAACCGTGTCCGGCTCAAGCCAGACACACCGGTCGCCAGGATGGAATTCGCCCTTCTTGATGACGGTCTGATAGCCGAGAACCGTGGCCGCCTCGATTCGATCCGCGCCATCAATCGGCCGGATGTCCGTAATGATCTGAATGCTCGCAAGTTTCATGGGTTGCAAATGATTATGGGTTTGGCAATGGAGTTGACAACAAAATCCCGTCTGCCCACCGGGATGATGTGTAATTGATTCAAGTTGCGGGCAGAAGCTTTCGCCTCCGCCCGCGTCGTTTCCCCCGTTTCCTTGAACCGTCCGTTATTCACGGACAAAGTCATTTTCGCCTGATTCAGGTCGGCACCTCGACGCGCCGGCTTTTTGAGAAAATGCCGGCGAGAACGTTGTCAATGCGCTGGTTGTCCAACAACCCGAACTCACGCAGGACGCTCACGGTGACAATCCGTCCGGCGAATTCGTAAGCGGGCAGGAACTCGTTGATTAGCTCGAGCACGCGCGCGTAATCCGCGTCCTCCGGATCAACGGATGAATAAGAGTCCTTGTACTTTGACTCCGTTACGCCCAATCCCGCATAAACTTCCGCCGGATCCTCATCGGCGAGCGGATTACGTTTGAAGAAAACCCTCGCGTCTTCGCGAATGGTTCTCTGGTCACCCAACAGCCACAGCAGCACGGTGCCACCTTGCAAGCTGGAACGCGCATCGGTGATGAGCTGGGTTTCAACCGCACGGTTCATCAAGATTGAGCGGTAGAGCAGCGCAGTGTCGGGGCAAATCTCGCCTTCGCCGATGATTTCCAGACGCAATACCTTCGGCTTCATTTTCAAGGCCACTTCCAATTTCAGGGCCCGCTTGACGTAGTATGCACCAGCGTACGCTTTTACCTTCAGGCGAAATTCGCAAATGGCTTTTTTGTCTTTTGTTTTCATAGTACGCCTCACATTTGAGGAAAATTGCGGGCGGAAGCCTTCGCCTCCGCCCGCGTCGTTTCCCCCGTTTTCCTTGAACCGTCCGTTATTCACGGACACCGTTGCGCATGATCAATGCGTTTCGCGCGAGGTGGCCGTCTGCTAAGACTCGCGGAAAAAAGTGATTCCGGTTGGCCCCGTCATAACGACCGGAACGGAGGCAGCAGTTCCTAAAAGCTGCGTCCTGAACCGCACGGACACGGATCATTGCGGCCCAGTTTTTCGCTGAGTTCCTTAAACCCATGTACGATCTGGATGCCGCGCTTCACCCGTGTTTCGGACGGGAATCCTCTGCGCCGTTTGCTGGTGATTTCAAAGTTTGATTCTTGTGACTCGTGGACATGGTTTGCCATACGGCCTCCTGGGTTGACGGTTGCGGTGGAATCATCGCGGCACACGCCACGTTGAAATTGCAGATGGGGAAGGGTGACGCGGGATTGCTCCACCTCTGAGCTATGCCCCGATGTGGTCAGGGATGCTCGCGCCCTGATCCTCGCGTAATTTTTTGAAATCCAAAAAAAATTCACCTCTGGTTGATTTTTTGGCTTGCAATATTATAGACTATATGTCTATATAGTGGGCATGCCTGCACGCCTGCCCACCCAACACA
>Ga0302319_10015190_pt1 | contig 14285 bp, 14 predicted proteins | sample Bog_T0_2_FD_203319 | JGI IMG/M metagenome (GOLD analysis project Ga0302319, IMG submission 203319) | Peat permafrost microbial communities from Stordalen Mire near Abisko, Sweden - Bog_T0_2 | ecosystem: Environmental > Terrestrial > Soil > Wetlands > Peat | place: Sweden: Abisko, Stordalen Mire... | reverse complement strand
ACCCTCGGCCTTCAAACCCTTGCCGCCGGCCGAAACGCATAATCAACCGAACCGCCGTGTACGGACCCGTACGCACGGTGGTGTGGGAGGGGAGGGGCCGCGAGGCCTCCCCCTATCCCGATTTGTCGCCGCCCACCTGCCATCGATCCCCTCTTTGTCTCCGCCGCCGACGCCTATGGCGGGCGCGTCCTTGGCATTGTTCTGAGTGGCACGGGCGCCGATGGAGCGGCTGGACTGCGGGCAATTTGGGAAAGCGGCGGCACAGCCCTCGTGCAGGATCCAAACGAGGCCGCCGAGCCGTCCATGCCGCGCGCAGCCCTTCAGAAAGTTCCCGCCGCTGTTTGCTTACCAATTCGCGAACTAGCTCGGTTCATTGCGGTGTTCAGCGCCCGCCAAGGTTCCCCTTCGGCTGAATTTTACCGCTAGCCAGACTGCGGTACGCCCAGATTCGCATAGCTGGCCGTTGTTCTTGTGCCTTCTGATATATACAAAAGTTCTTATCTCTCGGTGTATCGGAAGAGGCGAACGTCCAAGCCGGATGAGCCGAGCCGACATACGAAGAGGAAGGAGAGGCACATGGCCTCGATCAAGATCATCTCCCAGAAGCTCGACGCGTGGCGTCGCTACCGCGAAGCTCGTCGCGAACTCTCGCAGATGAGCGACCACGAATTGAATGACATCGGCATCAGCCGTTGCGACATCGAAAGCATAGCTCGCGAGTCCGCGCTCGCGTAATCGGCAAGCCGACGTCCCATGTTACCCAAAAAGCGCCTGCCGGCTCCGGCGGGCGCTTTTTTTATGGGCCCGCAGGCCATCGCGACTTCCAGTACTCGAAGGATCCAACGGGGCTAGTTTTCCTCGTCATCGGCAACCTTGGGGACGTCAAGGTGTCCGTCGGAGGACAAGACCTCGACGGTAGTGTGCGCGCCGGTTCCCAGCACCACGTCCTTGCATCGCAAGCCGACCAGTTCGGATGCGCGCAGGCCCGTCTGAAGTGCGATCAAGAGGATAACGTGATCGCGCCTGCCGGCCCAAGTCGAGCGATCCGGCGCTGCAAGCAGTGCAGCCATCTCGGTTGCCTCAAGGAATGTCACGACCCGCTTGACATAGCGCTTGCTGGGCATCGCCACGATTTGCTGACAATGCAGCAACCATGCAGGTTCGCTCATGGCGACATAGCGGAAGAACGACCGAATTCCTGCAAGCCGTGTATTCCGGCTGCGGGCACCGTTTCGTCGGTTGGCTTCAACATGCAGCAGGAAGTCACCGATGGCCGAGACGTGCAGCGTGGCGACGCTCGGTCAGCTCGCCTGGACATCCGATTGGCATATCCGCGAGGAAACATACGCGCTCGCGTTGCAATGTTTGGTCAACCGACAACAACGGGAGCCGTTCGCGGCCCTATTTGGCGTCGGCGTCGCCTCGTCGTCCGACGGTCAGTTTTTCCAAGCGGGCGGCCCTGGAAGCGACGCGGGCCGTTTTAACGCGCATTACGGCAAGACGCCTGGGTTCAAGGTCTACACGCATATCTCGGATCGCTACGCGCCCTTCTACTCCAAGCTGACTCGATGTTTCCGTGCTCCGCCACCACACTGACGGCGGCGGCGACTCCGACCATGTGTTCGCACTATGCGCGTTGCTGGGCTTCAAATTCTCGCCGCGCATTCCCGACCTGAAGCACCGTCGCCTCTATAGTTTCGAGAAACCATCTACCTATTCAACTCTCGAACCCCTGATTGCCGGGCGCATAGATAATCGCGTCGACTTTGTCGACCTGCACCAATTTCGTCACTGCGCGAAGCGCCTGTTCGGGCGACGATCGGTCGTCATATTCGACCAGGTGGACCCGACGGCCGAGAAGACCGTCATGGGCGTTGATTTGATCGACCGCGATTTGCGCGCCGCGCTTGAGAGATTCGCCGGGCCCGGTCAATGGTCCATAAAGGCCAATGTTGATATCAGCCTTTTGAGCAGATGCGGCGCTCGCCGCAAACGCGAGACCAAGCGCGAACGCAGTCGTTAAGACCATATTCCTGAACAAATCAATTCCTCCCGAATGATCAAGGCAGTGGGGTCGGATATCTCTTATGGACTGCCTCGACGATCATATTCGCAGGCATCTGCGCGCGGCCGCGTCCCATTTTGATTGCGACGCTAACGGCCAGTTTAGGTCCGTCGCCTTATCGACGATACCATCGTCGATTACATTGTCAACAATGCTATTGACAATGAGGCCGCCGGAGCGATAGCTGGACGGCAACGCCGCGCTTTCGGCGAAGCAAACAATTTCGGAGGAAGGCATGTTGGCATCGAGGGTTGGCGCGATAGTCGCGATGGCGGCTCTGGTCACGACGCCTGCTTACGCGGAACCGCGTGTCAGCGTGATGACCCAATGGACCGCTGGCGCCGAAGGCGCGGCGCTGAACGCCTTTGGCGAACTTGTCACCAAAGCTGGCGCAAAATGGGAAAACAATTCCGTATCGGGTTTCACGACCGACATGATGAACAAGCTGCGCGCTGACATCATTGCGGGCCATCCTCCTGCGATGTCGCAATTGAAGGGCCCGGAGATCAAGGCGTGGTCGGCGATCGCGCCGACGGTGAACCTCAACGAGCTCGTCGCCGAGGCCGGCTATGAGAAGATGATTTCGCCCGACCTGGCGAAAATCCATAAAGTGAATGGCGACTGGGTCGCACTGCCGCTCCAGGTCTATCGCGTGAACACGCTTTACGCCTCGAAGAAAGCGATGGACAAGATCGGCGCCACGGCTCTCCCCAAGACATGGGATGAATTCAATGCGATGGCGAAGAAATTCGCGGACGCCGGCATCACGCCGGTCGCGCATGGTGGCCTCCCTTGGGCGGACACTGTGTATTTTGAAATCGTCCTCGCCGGCACGTCGCCGTCGGCCTACAAGAAAGCAATTATGAACCTCGACGACGCCACCCTCCGCGGCCCCGAGGTGCTCGCCGCGTTGACGGAGTTGCGGCAGCTGACGAGGTGGATGAGCCCCTCAAACGCCGGTCAGCATTGGAGCGTTTTCGTTCCGAACCTCATGAAGGGCGAGTATGGTTTCCTCATGATGGGCGGCTGGGCTTCCGGCGTTCTCAAACGCGGGCAGTTCGAGGAAGGAAAGGACTTTCTGTGCGGACCCGCGCCGAGCAATTCCGGCAAGCCAGTTTTCGACATGAACGCCGACGGCCTGATTTTCTGGGACACCAAGAATCCTGACTATGCCGCTGGTCAAAAAATCGCGGCGAAGGTCGCAATGAGCCAGGAATTCAACAAGGTCTTTACCCAGATCAATGGCTCTATCCCGGTGCGTTCGGATATTGATCTATCCGATTCGGCTTATCAGCCCTGTCAGCGCGACGCCAAAGCGAACCTCGCCGGCGCTCTCGATGCAGGCCAAGTCGTGATGAGCCTCGGAAATAATATGGCTCAGCCCAACGCCACGACGGCGGCGCTGCGCGATGTTCTGACCGAATTCGTGCACAACAGCACAATCACGCCCGGGGAAGCCCAACAACGCCTCGCCGACGCCGCCGACACGGTACGCTAAGCCGAGATGGGCTGCCCCGCGTGAACGCGTTGAATCCTTCGACAATTACCCCGCGGCGAAAAGCGCCCGTCTCGGTCAGATGGTTGGAGACATTCGCGAAGGCCGGCGCCTATCTCGTTTTGGGCGCCGGGTTGATTTACGTTGTCGGCTTTACTTTATGGACGACGTGGATTTCGCTGACCGCCTCCACCCTCCTGCCGAACTATTCATTCGTCGGTTTCCAGAATTACTCTCGTCTTCTCCAGTCGAGAGTGTGGCACGTCGCTTATTTTAATCTCTTCGTTTACGGCCTCGCATTTATCTGCGCGGCGTGCGGAATTGGAATGCTTCTCGCAGTCCTGATTGACCAAAGGATAAGAGCTGAGAATCTCTTCCGAACCATTTTTCTTTATCCGATGGCGCTGTCCTTTGTCGTCACCGGAACCGTATGGGCATGGATACTGAACCCATCGATCGGCGTCCAGCACCTCGTCCAGAATCTTGGTTGGACGGGATTCCGGTTCGATTGGATCGTCGATCGAAACCTGGCGATCTATACCGTTTCGATCGCAGCCGTCTGGCAGGCTTCCGGATTTGCGATGGCGCTGTTTCTCGCCGGCTTGCGCTCGCTTGATGCCGATCTCTATAGGGCCGCGCAGATCGATGGCGCCAAGCCGCTGCGCATGTATGTCAGAATCCTTATTCCCGCCATCTGGCCGATCGTCGTTTCGGTCCTCGTCATCCTTCTGCAACTTGCGCTCAAAACTTATGATCTCGTGCAGGCCATGACGGCTGGAGGGCCTGGCATCGCAACCACGCTGCCAACGACCGTGGTCTACGACTACATGTTTCAGCGCGGTCAGATGGGCGCCGGATCGGCCGCCGCCGTGATGCTTCTAATGTCGCTCTTGATCATCATCGCGCCCTACCTCGTTCTTCAACAGTTCCATCGAAGAAGGCGAGCAAACCATGGTTGAAAACGGAAGTCCGGGAAACGGCGGCGGCCGTTTTGTTCTCTATGCCGTGCTTTTCGCGTTCGCGGGCTTCTATCTGACGCCGCTAGTGGTCGTATTTCTCAACTCGTTCCGCAGCCTCGAGGATATCACGCAAACTTCCGTCCTCGGCATCCCTCATGTCGTCCAATGGGATAACTGGACGCAGGCGTGGGGCTCCTATTGCATTGGCGGAATTTGCTCCGGCATCAGCCCTTACATGTGGAACTCGGTCGCGATCGCCGTGCCGGCGACGATCCTCTCGACGCTCATTGGCGCCCTCAACGGTTACCTTCTGTCGCTGTGGCGATTCAAAGGTTCACAGATCGCATTCGGCGTCATTACCTTCGGCGTTTTTTTACCCGCGCAAATGAAATTGGTGCCCTGGGCGATCACCCTTCGTACGTTGGACCTTTCGGATACCGTCACGGGCCTCACCCTCATCCATATCGTCCAAGGCATGAGCTTCACCACATTGTTCTGCCGCAACTATTACATCAATGTTCCCGCCGATCTCATAAAGTCCGCGAAGATCGACGGCGCCGGCTTTCTGCAAATATTCCGACGGATCGTTTTACCTCTGTCGCCGCCGATTCTGATCGTCACTGTGATTTGGCAGTTCACCAATATCTGGAATGAATACCTCTATGGCATCACTTTTTCCGAGGGCTCTCACAGGCCGGTTACGGCGGCCTTGATGGCGTTCAGCGCCAACATCGCGCAGGCGCGAGAATATGGAATCGAAAGCGCCGCGGTGTTGCTCGCGGCTCTGCCGACCATTCTCGTCTATCTGTTTGGCGGAAAATATTTTCTGCGCGGCCTGACCGCCGGTGCGGTCAAGTAGAGGATATCAGATGTCTGCGCTCTCCATTGACAGTCTGCGCGTGCGCTTCGGCCCGATCGATGTCCTGAAGGGCATCGACATGGCGATCGAGAGCGGCGAGTTCATCGTCCTTGTCGGGCCGTCTGGTTGCGGAAAGTCGACGCTTCTCAACGTCATCGCCGGGCTTCAGGCGTCGTCGACCGGGCGCATCGAAATCGGCGGGCGCGACGTCACCCGCGTCCCGCCGGCCGACCGCGACATCGCGATGGTCTTTCAAAGCTATGCGCTTTATCCCTCGATGTCGGTGAAGGGCAACATTACTTTCGGCATGGAATGCAGAGGCGTTCCCAAGGCGGAGCGGGAGGCCGCCGTCGAGCGCGTGGCGAAGCTTCTGCAAATCGGCCATCTCCTCGACCGCCGCCCAAGCCAATTGTCCGGCGGTCAGCGACAGCGCGTGGCGATGGGCCGCGCCTTGGTGCGCGACCCGATCTTGTTCCTGTTCGATGAGCCGTTATCCAACCTGGACGCGAAGTTGCGCGTGGAAATGCGGATGGAGATCAAGAGGCTGCATCAGCGCGTGGGAACGACGATGGTCTATGTTACGCATGATCAGGTCGAGGCGATGACGCTGGCGACCCGGATCGCCGTCATGCATCAAGGCAAAATCCAGCAATTCGCAGATCCGCAGACGATCTATGACGCGCCGGCGAATTTGTTCGTCGCGCGCTTCATGGGATCGCCCCCGATGAACATCATTCCGGCCCGCCTCGAAGCTGAGCGCGACTGGGCCGTCGCTGTGTTGCGCTCGGATGATGGGCGTTCGGAGCGCATTCAGATTCCAAGGCGCCGTGAGACGTTGACGAACTGGATCGGCCGCGACCTTCTTCTCGGCCTGCGGCCGGAATGCATTTCACTCCAGGACGAAAATGATCATTCAAGCGACGGCGCCGCCGCGGCGAACCTCACCGGTCGGGTCGAGATGATCGAACCGACCGGCGCTGAAACAATGGCCTTGATCAATGTTGCGGGCGTCGAGGCGATGGCGCGGCTAAAGGCCGATGCAAGGCCAATGATCGGCTCCCGTGCCCTCTTCTCCATCGATGTAAGCAAGGCCTGCCTTTTTGACCCACAGACTGAACTGAGAATCCCATGACCGAGCGTCCTTCGTCGTTGCAGCCAGATTACCCTGACCTGGAAGGTCGCGTCATCCTCGTCACGGGAGGCGCCACCGGCATTGGCGAGGCGCATGTGCGCGCCTTCTGCGCCAATGGCGCAAAGGTCGCATTCATTGACATTCAAGAAGAAGCTGGACGCGCGCTCGTCAAAGATCTCTCGGATCAGGGCGCGATCGTATCTTTCTTCAATTGCGACCTCCTCGATATTGGAGCGCTTGGCGAGACGATCGAATCCGTGCGTCGCAACGTCGGGCCCGTCTTCGGGCTGATCAATAACGCTGCTGTTGATCAACGTCAGACCTTCGCCGAACTGACACCGGCCATGTTCGACTGGATGATGAACGTCAATTTGCGCCACGCGGTGTTCGCGGCCCAAGCGGTCGTCGCCCATATGCGCGAGCTTGGGGCAGGCTCAATTGTCAATACGAGCTCTGTCGCATGGATGCGCGGCATTGGCGCCCTCGAGCTTTATAGCGCCGCGAAAGCGGCGTTGATCGGCTTCACCAATTCATTGGCGAGAGAAGTTGGACCGTTTCGCATTCGCGTCAATGCAATTGCGCCAGGTCACGTGCCAACGCCGAGGCAGCGCGCGCTTTGGCACGACGACACGTCCAGAGACCAGATGCGCGCCTTGCAATGTCTCCCCGATCTTATCGAGCCGCGCGACATCGCCAATGCGGCTCTGTTCCTTTGCTCAGACGCCGCGCGCATGATCACAAAACAATGCTTGACCATCAATGCCGGATCTCTGTGACGCCGTTCTTTAAGATCGTCGAAGCGCGTGCCGGGCGAGACGGAGATAGGCGTCCTTGGCTGGTTGCAGATGTTGCACGACGATATCGGCCAATGCTTTTTTGTCGCGTGTGCCAAGAAGGTCGATCATCCTCTGATGCTGGTCCCGCACCACCTGAAGCAGCGCGGGATCGCCAATGCTGTAGGACCGGATGGCATGAGTTTTGAGCGCCGCCTGTTCGATCACCTCAACGAGAGGCGCGTTTCCGCAGATGGCGAAAAAAGTATGATGGAACAGGAGATTTTCGCGGAACACCCGCCTGAGATCGCCTTTTTCAGCCGCGGCGGAATGGCGGTCTTGAACTTTCTGCAGATTGTCGATCTCGCTACGATCCGCCGGCAAGGGGATCAATTCCGCCGCGCAACGTTCGACGAGCGCCCTGACGACATAGAGCTGCTCGACCTCCTGGACGCCATAGTCGCGAACCGCGGCGCCCCGGTTTGGTTGCCTCACGACGATCCCCATCGTTTCAAGATCCGAAAGGGCCTGACGAACCACATGCCGCTTGGCCGCAAATCGTTCTGCAAGTTCCTCCTCAACGATCCGCTCGCGCGGCGCCAACTGCCCAAGGGCGATCTCTTCTTCGAGAACGCCGACGATGTCGGCGGCCCGTAAAGGCTTGGTTCGAGACCTCGTCAACACCATTTCAAAGCCTTGGAATCAGAAGCAGTGACGGATTTTAGCGCAACATTCACCGCTTCACAAATTTCGCATCAAAATTGTTGACAATAAAGTTGATAATACGCTAGCTAGTCTATCGCAGAGGTAAAAACGCCCTTGGCCATTTGCGCAAGCCGGCCGATACGACCGAGACGCGATCATTACGACAGGAAACGTGAATGACGAAGATTAGCGCAATTCGCGCGCGCAGCCTCAGCATCCCCCTCGATCATGCGACCTCGCTGTCCAGCCGGCTCGTGCGCGAGCGTCAGTACGGCGTCGTTGAATTGACGGGCGACGACGGCCACAAGGGGATTGGCTTTTGCTATGTGGGAACGACCGGGGGCCGTTTGTTCTCCGAGGCGGTCGAAAGTCTTCTTGCGCCGATCCTGCTCGGCGAAGACCCCTATCGCGTCGAGGGGCTCTGGGCTTCGATGTATCAGGAAGCCTTGCTTCAGGGCCGCGCCGGGATTGTGCTTCGCGCGATCAGCGCTTTGGATACGGCGATCTGGGATCGCAATGCGAGGGCCGCTCATCTGCCGCTCTACAAATATCTCGGCGCGGTCGCCGATCGCGTGCCGGCTTACGCCAGCGGCGGCTATTATCTCGACGGAAAGACGCCCGACCTCCTCGCCGAGGAAATGGCCGGTTACGTCGCCGAAGGTTATACGGCCGTCAAGATGAAGATCGGCAGGCACGATCTTGATATGGAGGAAGCGCGCATCGCGGCGGTCCGCGAGCGTATCGGTCCCAACATCCTCCTCATGCTGGACGCCAACAACGCCTGGTCGGATCTGCCGACGGCGCTGCGCTTCGCGCGGATGTACGAGAAATACGATCCCTATTTTATCGAGGAGCCGTTCGGCCCGGACGACATCGGCAATCACGCCCGCCTTGCGGCGGCGACCCGGGTGCCGATCGCCACAGGCGAGATCGAAGTCGGCCGCTGGCGCTTTGCCGAACTGATGTCGCGCGGCGGCGCGATTATTCTCCAGACCGACGCCTGCGTGTGCGGCGGAATTACCGAGTTTCGGCGCATCGCGGCGATCGCGTCGGGCTTTGGCGTCACGTTGTGCCCGCATTGGTTTCACGACGTGCACGCGCATCTGGTCGCCGCGACGCCGAACGCGCGCTATGTGGAGTTTTTTCCCGACGATCAGGTGCTCAATTTCCGCCGCCTCGTCGATACCCAGATCGAGGTTCGTAGCGGTCATATCGACATGTCGCAGCGTCCCGGTCTCGGGTTCGATTTCGACGCCGCCGCGCTTGATCGCTACGCGATGAATTCGTGGGCGCAGATTGGCCGCCGTAGCGATCTTGCCGCATGAAAAATCCTGACGTGACGCTCCCCGCCAATCATTTCAAGGCCGGCCTTGCAGAGAAGCGGCAGCAGCCGGGCCTGTGGCTCACGCTCGAAAGCGCCAACGCGACGGAAATCGTGGCCGGGTCAGGCTTCGATTGGCTGCTTCTCGACATGGAGCACACCAGCCTCGACGTTTCTCAGGTCGCCGAACACATCAGGGCGGCGAAGGGCGGAACCGCCGAATTAGTCGTTCGGGTGCCCTGGAACGATCCTATCATCATGAAACGGCTCCTCGATACGGGCGTCCGATCGTTCATGATCCCATTCGTCCAATCGGCTGAGGAGGCGCGCGCGGCCGTCGCCGCCACACGCTATCCGCCGCATGGGATTCGCGGTGTCAGCGGCAACATGCGAGCCAACGGATTCAATCGCTATCGCGACTATGGCGCGCGCTATCGCGAAGAACAGTGCATCGTCGTTCAAATCGAATCGCCTGCCGGCATCGCGGCGATTGCCGAAATCGGGGCCGTCGACGGCGTCGACGGCGTCTTCGTCGGGCCGAACGATCTCGCCGCGAACATGGGCTTCTTCGGCCAGCCGGGAGCGCCGCAGGTGAAGGCGGCGATCGCCGGCGCCTTGGAAAAAATCAAAGTGACGGGCAAGGCGCCCGGCATTCTCAATTTCGATCCCGCGCAGGCGCGCACTCTTTTCGACAACGGTTTCAGTTTCATCGCCGTTGGCTCAGACACCTTCATTCTCGCGCGGCGCAGCGAGGATTTGCTCGCCGCCGTCGTCGGCAAATCTTGAACGTCAGCGAAAGAGGCGCTCGCCGAAATGTATTCTGCAAATCTTTTTATCGATGGCCAATCCATCGCGAACTCTTCGAGCGATCGATTCGAGGTTCTCAATCCGGCGACTGAAGAGCCGCTTGGCGATGTTCCCGCCGCCGGCGCCGCGGAGGTCGAAGCCTCGCTCGCCGCCGCGGAACGCGGCCTTGTGGTCTGGCGCGACGTGCGTCCGTGGGACCGCGCTGCTCTCCTGCGTCGCATCGCCGTGCTCATACGCGAGCGGGGGGAGACGATCGCCTTGCTGTTGACCCTGGAAGTTGGCAAGCCGCTCGCCGAGGCCCGGGCCGAGGTCAATGTCGCCGCGGAGTATTTCGACTGGTGCGCCGATGAATCGCGCCGACCTCTCGGCTTGCTCGCCGACGGGCGCATGGCGGGCAGCCGCTACTCCGTCACACACGAACCGGTCGGCGTGGTCCTCGCGCTGACGGCCTGGAATTTTCCGATCTCGCTGGCGTCGCGCAAATTGGCGATGGCGCTCGCCGCCGGATGCTCGGTCATCTTGCGCCCCGCCGAGGAAGCGCCGGCCTGCGTCGCCGAACTCGTGCGTTGTTGCCACGACGCCGGCCTCCCCAATGGCGCCGTCAATTTGCTGTTCGGGACGCCCGAGGCGATCATCGAGCCTCTGATGGCCGCGCCAACCGTCCGCAAGGTCAGCTTCACCGGGTCGACGCGGGTCGGACAGATCCTCATTCGTCAGAGCGCGCAAACGGTCAAGCGCCTGACAATGGAGCTTGGCGGACACGCGCCGTTCATTGTACTCGAGGACGCGGACATCGATAAGGCCGCCGCCGCGGCCTTGACGGGTCGGCTGCGGAACGCCGGCCAGGTATGCACCTCGCCGAGCCGGTTCTTCGTGCATGAAGCTCGTTTGCAAGCCTTCGTCGACCGTATGGCCGAGGGGGCCCGCGCCACCCGGCTTGGCGATGGCCGCCAGGATGGCGTTCAAATGGGGCCGTTGGCGACGGCGCGGCAAAGGGATCGCGCCGAACGGCTGGTCGCCGATGCGCGCGACAAGGGCGCCCAGATCGCCTATGGCGGCGGCCGGCCGGCGCAGCTCAACCGCGGCTTTTTCTTCGAACCGACGATCATCACGCGCTTGTCGGCGGACGCGGCGGTGCTTACCGAGGAGCCCTTCAGTCCGCTCGCCGCGATCGTTCCGGTGTCGGGGCCGGACGAGGCGATCGCGCGCGCCAATTCGCTGGAGTTTGGCCTGGCGGCTTATGTGTTCGGCCGATCGGACAAATCGACGGACTATGTGGCGGCCCGTCTTGAAGCGGGCGTGATCGGGGTCAACAACATCGCTGTGGCCGTCCCGGAAATGCCGTTCGGCGGCGTCAAGCAGAGCGGCTTTGGACGCGAGGGCGGTCCCGAAAGCATCAAGGAATATCTGAACATCAAGTTCGTTCATAAGCTTTCCGCATAGGATCGATTGGCCCATGACCCGCAGGACCGTTGAAGAATTGCGCAGCCAGCGCTGGTTCTCCGCCCCGGGAGCCGTTGGCGCGCATAAACATCGCCGCATCAAGCAGGGCGGATTCGATCTGGCGGATTTCAAGAACAAGCCGATTATCGCCATTCTCTCGACCTGGTCCGACCTTCAGCCCTGTCACGCTCATTTTCCTCAGAGAGTCGAAGAGGTGAAGAGGGGCATATGGCAGGCTGGTGGTTTTCCCGTCGTCATTCCCGTTCAGAGCGTAAGCGAGAGCTTTCTTCGACCGACCAGCATGCTGTACCGCAACTTCCTCGCCATGGAGGTCGAAGAAGCGATCAGGGCTCACCCGATCGACGGCGCCGTTCTCCTAGGCGGCTGCGACAAAACCGGACCGGGCCTAGTCATGGGGGCGGCGTCCGCCAATGTTCCCTCGATTTTCGTGCCGGCCGGGGCGATGCTCAAGGGGCGATGGCGTCAGCAAACGCTTGGCACGGGAACGAGCACCTGGGCCGCTGAGGCGGACCATCGCGCCGGCAAGCTCAGCGATCGCGAATGGGCCGAAATGTCCGAAGCGACCGTGCGCTCGCCGGGAACCTGCAACACAATGGGCACGGCGTCGACAATGACGCTGCTCATCGATGTGCTCGGTCTCTCGCTCCCCGGCGCCAGCACAATCCCGGCGGTGGACTCAGAGCACATGCGCATGGCGACCAATGCAGGCCGGCGCATCGTCGAAATGGTGTGGGAAGACCTCAAGCCGCGCGACATCGTGACGGACGCTTCCTTGCAAAACGCCGTCATCGCCGACATGGCGATTTCCGGGTCGACCAATTCGCTGATTCATTTGATCGCGATGGCGCGCCGCTTCGGCCTAGCCCTCGACCTCGATTCGTTCTCGAGGGCGAGCGAAATCGTTCCGGTGGTGTGCAATCTCATGCCAGCCGGAAAGTACCTCATGGAAGATTTTCATTTTGCCGGGGGCCTTCGTGCGTTGCTCAACGTCATCGGCGCGCATCTCGATCTGTCGTGCCGTACCGTCTCGGGTCGCTCGCTCGGGGAAACCCTTGAAGGCTCGGTTGTCTATGACGCCGACGTCATTCGGCCGCTCGACAACCCGGTCTATGCAAGCGGCGCGCTGGTCGTCTTGAAGGGTTCTCTGGCGCCCCGCGGCGCCGTCCTCAAGCGCTCGGCGGCGGAGGGCCAACTCCTGGCGCATACCGGTCCCGCAGTTGTGTTCCGCGATAACAAAGACATGATGAAACGGATTGACGATCCCGATCTCGCGGTCACCGCGGACAGCGTTCTGGTTCTGCAGGATGCCGGCCCGATAGGGGCGCCAGGCATGCCGGAATGGGGCATGCTGCCGATCCCCAAGAAGCTGCTCGCGCAGGGCGTGCGCGACATGGTCCGCATCTCGGACGGCCGCATGAGCGGCACGAGCTACGGCACTTGCATTCTGCACGTCAGCCCCGAGAGCCGGGCCGGCGGTCCGTTGGCGCTGGTGCGGGATGGCGACATGATTCGACTCGACACGCAGGCGCGCGCGCTCGACCTTTTGGTCGACAGCGATGAACTGGCGGCGCGCCGCGCCGCATGGGCGCCGCCGCCCCCGCACTATGAGCGCGGCTACGGCGCTCTCTTCTCCAAGCATGTGCTCCAGGCCGACGAAGGCTGCGACTTCGACTTTCTCGCCAAAGACGGCGTCAACCCTGAACCCGAGATTCACTGATCGCGCGATGACTGACCAAACCAAGCGCGGCCGCGGCATTGCCGGAGGGCTGACCAATTACGGCGACCCCGAATTCGCCGCCTATCTCAGGCGCTCGTTCGCGCGTTCGATGGGCTATTCCAACGAAGCCCTCGCCCGGCCAATCGTGGGAATCGCCAACACCTATAGCGGTTTCAATAATTGCCATCGCCATTTCCCCGAACTTCTCGACGCCGTAAAACGCGGCGTGCTGATGGCCGGCGGCCTTCCGCTGGAGTTTCCGACGATCTCTCTGGGCGAAGTGTTTCTCAAGCCGACGAGCCTGAAGTTCCGCAATTTGATGGCGATGGACACCGAAGAGATGATCCGCGCCCAGCCGATCGACGCGGTCGTGCTGATGGGGGGATGCGACAAGACGGTTCCGGCCCAGCTTATGGCTGCGGTTTCGGCCAATGTTCCGACCGTTCATCTTGTTGCCGGCCCGATGTCGACCGGGCGCCATCGCGGCGAGCGGTTGGGCGCCTGCACTGATTGCCGGCGTTTCTGGGCGCGCTATCGGGCCGGCGACATCGATCTGCGCGAGATCGAAGCTGTTGAAGGCAAGCTGGCGACGACAGCGGGAACCTGCGCCGTGATGGGGACCGCGAGCACGATGGCGTGCCTCGTCGAGGCGCTTGGTCTCGCCCTACCTCGATCGGCCGCCATTCCCGCGGTCCACGCCGACAGGCTGCGCTGCGCCGAGGAGAGCGGCCGCCGCGCGGTCGAGTTAATCGGCACGACGACATTGCTGCCCAGGAACCTAGTGACGCAGAAGTCCATCGAGAATGCGATGCGCGTCTTGCTCGCCATCTCCGGCTCGACCAACGCGCTGGTTCATCTCGCCGCGATCGCGCGCCGCGCCGGCGCGCCGTTCGATCTTCATCGCCTCAACACGCTTTCCGACGAGACGCCGGTTCTGGTCAATTTGAAGCCGGTCGGCGCGAATTACATGGAGGACTTTTTTGCCGCC
>Ga0302319_10015189_pt1 | contig 14285 bp, 10 predicted proteins | sample Bog_T0_2_FD_203319 | JGI IMG/M metagenome (GOLD analysis project Ga0302319, IMG submission 203319) | Peat permafrost microbial communities from Stordalen Mire near Abisko, Sweden - Bog_T0_2 | ecosystem: Environmental > Terrestrial > Soil > Wetlands > Peat | place: Sweden: Abisko, Stordalen Mire... | reverse complement strand
CCAGCTGGCCATGCTCGACCCGGAGATGGCCGTCCTCGATGAGACCGACTCCGGGCTCGACGTCGACGCCCTCCGGACGGTTGCCCGGGGGGTCCACACCGTCCGGGCGTCCCGCCCTCAACTCGGTGTGCTGGTCATCACCCACTACCAGCGGATGCTCGACGAGCTGGCGGCCGACCGGGTCCACTTGCTGATTGACGGCGCCGTGGTGGCCGAAGGTGGCCCCGAACTGGCCCTGGCCCTCGAGACGGAAGGCTACGACGCATGGCGGACCTGACCGATCCGGCCGACCACCTGGACGTGGGCGTCATCAAGAAGGACTTCCCCCTACTAACCCGGCAGGTGAACGGCCACCCCATCACCTATCTCGACTCGGCGGCGTCGGCCCAGCGCCCCCGCCAGGTGCTTGACGCCATGCACGAGTACGACGTCACCACCCACGCCAACGTGCACCGAGGCGTGTACAGCATCGCCGAGGAGGCCACTCGACGGTTCGAGGCGGCTCGGACGGCGGTCGGGCGATTCATCGGGGCGCCCGACCCGACTCGCGAGATCGTCTTCGCCAAAAACGCCACCGAGGGACTCAACCTGGTGGCGAACACCTGGGGTCGGACCAACCTCGGGTCTGGCGACGTCGTGGTGCTCACCGAAATGGAACACCACGCCAACATCGTGCCCTGGCACATGCTGGCCGAGGAGCGCGGGCTGACCATTCGCTGGATTCCGGTGGACGATGACGGAGGACTGGTCCTCGACGATCTCGACCGTCTGCTCGACGGTGCCAAGCTGGTCGGCCTCACCTGCATGTCCAATGTCCTCGGCACGCTCAACCCGGTGACGCAAATCGCCGAGGCCGCCCACCATGCGGGAGCGGTGGTGGTCGCCGACGGTGCCCAGTCGGTGCCGCACCTCCCGACCGACGTGGCCACGCTGGGCGCCGACTTCTTGGCCTTCAGTGCCCACAAGATGCTCGGTCCCACGGGGATCGGGGTCCTCTGGGGTCGAGCAGAGCTCCTCGAGCCGCTCCCTCCGTTTCTGGGGGGTGGGGAGATGATCCTCGATGTCCGCAAGGACGGCTTCACCCCCAACGACATTCCCTGGCGGTTTGAAGCGGGCACGCCACCCATTACCGAGGCGATCGGACTGGGGGCGGCGGTGGCGTATCTCGAAGGCATCGGCATGGACGCTGTTCGCTCCCACGAAATCGCCCTCACCACCTACGCCATGCACTCGCTCACCGATAGGTTCGGCGATGACCTCCATGTCTTCGGACCACCCGATCCGGCGGAACGGGGCGGTGTGCTGTCCTTTGCATTCCGGGACATCCATCCCCACGATCTGTCACAGGTACTCGATCAGTACGGCGTGTGTGTCCGCGCCGGACACCACTGCGCCAAGCCGCTGATGCGTCGCCTCGGGGTCAACGCCACTGCCCGGGCATCCTTCGCCCTCTACAACGACGAGTCGGACGTCGATACCCTGGCCGACGCGCTGGCCGAGGCCGGGAAGTTCTTCGCGTGATGCGATCCCGGTACGCTGAAGCGGTGGAAGTCCGCACCGACCCCAAGGATCCGAACGATCGCCGTACGGCCGCCCTTGACCGGGACAGTTGATGGCCGGGCTCGAAGATCTCTACCGGGAGATCATTCTGGATCACTACCGCTCCCCCCGAAACCGGGGCGAGCTTGAATCCCCACCGGCACGAAGGGTTGAGGGCTTCAACCCGCTCTGTGGCGACGAGATCGTCGTGACGCTGGATGTCGACGACGGGGTGGTCTCCGACATCAAGATCGGTGGCACCGGGTGCTCCATCAGCCAGTCGTCGGCCTCCATGATGTCGGCCGCCGTCAAGGGGAAGCCGGTTGCCGAGGTTCGGGACCTGATCCGCACCTTCAAAGGGATGATGTCGATTCACGAGTCGACCCTCCCCGGTACCGGAGCGTCCGAGGACGTCGAGCCCGAAGAGGTGCAGCCGGTCGACATCGACACGCTGGGCGAGCTGGCCGCCCTCCAGGGCGTGGTCAAGTTCCCGGTGCGGATCAAGTGCGCCACCTTGAGTTGGAACACCTTGGCGCAAGGCCTCGACGAGGCCGAGTCAGACGCCAACCCCGCCTGATCGTCACCCGCGGCTCCGGTCGGCCGGACACCCCTGACGTGCCTGTCGCCTCCCACCCGGAGGTGGAAGGCGACAGGTCAACGACTGTGCGTACCGCCGGGTCCCACCCGGCGATGAGCAGCTACAGCGTCCCGAGGCCGACGATCGGGCTGGGCTGATTCTTGCCACCGATCGATCCGACGAAGTAGGCATCACCGAAGGCGAAGACCCCACCGTCGCTGGCCACGAACCAGTACCCGTTGCCGCTGGGGGTCGCCACCATGCCGACGACCGGCTGGAAGAGGTGCAGGCTCCCGGCCGAGCCGAAGAACTGGGCGTCACCGAAGGAGAAGACGCCGCCGTCGGAGGCCACCAGCCAGTAGCCCTGGCCATCGTGGGTGGAGGCCATACCCACCACCGGCTGGTTGAGCGCCAGTGACCCGGTGGAGCCGTGGAAGCCGGCATCACCGAAGGCGAAGATGCCGCCGTCGGAGGCCACCAGCCAGTAGCCCTTGCCGCCCGGGGCGGAGGCCATGCCCACCACCGGCTTGTTGAGATGGAGCGAGCCGGTGGAGCCGTAGAAGCCGGCATCACCGAAGGCGAAGATGCCGCCGTCGGAGGCCACCAGCCAGTAGCCCTTGCCGTCGGGAGTGGGCGTCATGCCCACGATCGGCTTGTTGAGATGGAGGGAACCGGTGGAGCCGTAGAAGCCGGCATCACCGAAGGCGAAGATGCCGCCGTCGGTGGCCACCAGCCAGTAGCCCTTGCCGTCGGGAGTCACGGCGATGTTGACGATCGGCTTGTTCAGGGCGAGGGAACCGGCCGAACCGTAGAAGGTGGCCCCCCCGAAGGTGAAGACGCCACCGTTGGCGCTGGCCAGCCAGTACCCCTCGTCGATCGAGCTGCTCACCACCACATCGAGTGCCGGGGACGTGGAGCCGGTCAGGTGGGTGTTCCCGCCGTAGACGGCGGTGATCGGATGGGTGGTCGACGGTCCGCCCAGGTAGCTGGTGGTGCAGGTGGCGACCCCGCTGACCAACGTGACCGAGCCACAACCGCTGATGGTGGTGCCGCCGTCCTTGAAGTCGACCGTCCCGGTCGGCGTCCCGGTCGCCGGGGGCGTCACCGACACCGTGGCGGTGTAGGTCACCTTCTGGAAGGCTGGGGTCGGATTGGCAGACGAGGTGACCGCCACCGTGGTGGTGCCCTGGGCCACCGTCAAGGTGAACGACCAGGTGCCCGAGTTGCCGCTGCCGTCGTGATCGGTCCCCGACACCGTGTAGGTGCCGTGGCTGAGGAAGCCGTTCGCCGATACCGCCCCACTGGAGGAGACGGTGATCACCGGCGAGGTCACCGTGGTCACGAACGTCACTCCGTGCCCGTCGCTGCCGGACGTCGCCAACTGAGCCGCGAAGGTCGAGAGGGTGGTGTTGGTCGTCCCCGTGGTCGGCGCCACCTGGACGATGGTCACCGGTGAGACCACCAGGGTGAAGGCGTAGGTACCGGTGTCGCCGTAGGCATCACTGGTGGTACCCGAGACGACATAGGAAGCGGCAGCCAGATAGCCGGTGGTGGTGACGGCCCCGGACGTGGAGACATCCACCCCGGCCGGCGTCGAGGTGCCGGCCGAGTAGGTCACCGTGGCGATCCCGCCACTGGTGACGAGCTGGTCGGTAAAGGCCGACGACCCGGTGGTGGTCACCGAACCGGACGTCGGTGCACCCTGGTGAATGGTCACCGGGGTGACCACCAGGGTGTAGGAGTAGACGCCGGTGTCGCCGTAGGCGTCGCTGGTGGTCCCGGTCACCAGGTAGGACCCGGCGGCCAGGGCGCCGGTGGTGCTGACCGCCCCGGAAGTGGAGACATCCACACCCGCCGGCGTCGAGGTGCCGGCCGAGTAGGTGACGGTTCCGACGGCGCCACTCGAGGAGGTGAGCTGGTCGGTGAAGGCCGCCGACCCGGTGGTAGCCACCGTGCCGGAGGTCGGGGCACCCTGGTCGATGGTGACCGCAGTCACCACCAAGGAGTACGAGTAGGTGCCGGTGTCGCCGTAGGCGTCACCCAAGGTCCCGGTCACCACGTAGGTGCCGGCCGCCAGCGCGCCGGTGGTGGTGACCGCCCCCGAAGTGGAGACATCCACCCCGGCCGGCGTCGAGGTGCCGGCCGAGTAGGTGACGGTGCCGATCCCCCCGCTGGTGGTGAGTTGATCGGTGAAGGCCGCCGACCCGGTGGTGGCCACCGTGCCGGAGGTCGGTGCGGTCTGGTCGATGGTCACCGGAGTGACCACCAGGGAGTACGAGTAGGTGCCGGTGTCGCCATAGGCGTCACTGGTGGTCCCGGTCACCACGTAGGTGCCGGCCGCCAGGGCGCCGGTGGTGGTGACGGCTCCGGTGGTGGAGACATCCACACCTGCCGGGGTCGAGCTACCGGCCGAGTAGGTGACTGCGCCCACCGCTCCACTCGAAGTGGTGAGCTGATCGGTGAAGGCCGATGAACCGGTGGTCGCCACCGTGCCGGAGGTCGGATCGCCCTGCACGATGGTCACCGCCGAGACCACCAGTGAGTAGGAGTAGGTGCCGGTGTCGCCGTAGGCGTCACCGGTGGTACCCGACACCATGTAGGTGCCCGAAGCCAGGGCGCCGGTGGTGGTGACGGCTCCCGAAGTGGAGACATCCACACCCGCCGGCGTCGAGGTGCCGGCGGTGTACGTCACCGCACCGATCCCGCCACTGGTGGCGAGCTGATCGGTGAAGGCCGACGACCCGGTGGTGGTGACTGCACCGGACGTCGGTGCGGACTGGTCGATGGTCACCGGGGTGACCACCAGGGTGAACGAGTAGGTGCCGGTATTGCCGTAGGCATCGCTGGTCGACCCCGAGACGACGTAGGAGTTGGCGACCAGCGTCCCGGTGGTGGTGATGTTCCCACTGGTATCGACGTTGACGCCGGCCGGCGTGGAGCTGCCGGCCGTAAAGGTGACGGTTCCGATGTTTCCGGTGGAGGTGATGGCGCCGGTGTAGGCCGCCGAGCCGGTGGTCGCCACCGAGTCGGAGGTCGGCGACGACTGGTCGATGGTGCCGGCCGTCACCGACAGGGTGAACGAGTAGGTGCCGGTATCACCGTAGGCATCGCTGGTGGTACCCGTCACCAGGTAGGAGTTGACGGCCAACGGGCCAGTGGTGGTGATGTTCCCACTGGTATCCACATTGACGCCGGCCGGCGTGGAGCTGCCGGCCGTAAAGGTCACGGTTCCGATGTTTCCGGTGGTGGTGATGGCGCCGGTGTAGGCCGCCGATCCAGTGGTGACGACCGAGTCGGAGGTCGGCGACGACTGATCGATGGTCACCGGGTTCACGGTGAGCGTGAACGAGTAGGTGCCGGTATCGCCGTAGGCATCGCTGGTGGTGCCGGAGACCACGTAGCTCCCGGCGGACAAGGTGCCGGTGGTGGTGACGTTTCCACTGGTGTCGACATTCACCCCGGCCGGCGTGGAGCTACCGGCCGTAAAGGTGGCGGGGCCGATGTTCCCACTGGTGGTGATGGTGCTGGTGTAGGCGGCCGACCCGGCGGTGGTCACCGAGTCGGTGACCGGCGACGTCTGGTCGATGGTCACCGGGGTGACGATCAGGGTGTACGAGTAGGTGCCGGTATCGCCATAGGTGTCGGTGGTGGTGCCGGTGACCACGTAGGAGTTGGCGGCCAGTGCGCCGGTGGTGGAGACCGCCCCCGAAGTGGAGACGTCCACCCCGGCTGGTGTCGATGTGCCGGCCGAGTAGGTCACCGTGCCGATGCTGCCACTGGAGGTGGTGAGCTGGTCGGTGAATCCGGCCGAGCCGGTGGTGGTCACCGTGCCAGAGATCGGGTCACCCTGGACGATGGTGACCGGGGTGACCACCAAGGTGTACGAGTAGGTGCCGGTATCGCCATAGGCGTCGGTGGTGGTGCCGGTGATCACATAGGAGTTGGCCGCCAGCGTGCCGGAGGTGGAGACCGCCCCGGTACCGGAGACAGCCAACCCGGCCGGGGTCGACGTGCCGGCCGAGTAGGTCACCGCGCCGACGTTGCCGCTCGAGGTGGTGAGCTGGTCGGTGAATCCGGCCGAGCCGGTGGTGGTCACCGTGCCCGACGTCGGGTCACCCTGGACGATGGTGACCGGGGTGACCACCAGGGTGAACGAGTAGGTGCCTTGGTTGCCGTAGGTGTCGCTCGTGGTACCCGAAACCACGTAGGAGTTCGCAGCCAGCGGCCCGGTGGTGGTGATGTGTCCACTGGTGCTGACGTTGACCCCGGCCGGCGTGGAGCTCCCGGCTGAGAAGGTGACGGCGCCGATACCACCACTGGTGGTGATGGTGCCGGTGTAGGCCGATGAGCCGGTGGTGGCCACCGAATCGGAGGTTGCCGAGGTCTGGGAGATGGTGCCGGCGGTCACCGACAAGGTGAAGGTGTACGTACCGGTGTCACCGTGGGTGTCGCTGGTGGTGCCCGTCACCGGGTAGGTGCCGACCGCCAGGGCCCCGGTGGTGGTGATGGCGCCGGCGGTGGAGACCTTCACACCGGGCGGGGTAGAGGTACCGGCCGAAAACGTCACTGCGCCCAGCCCACCGCTGGTGGTGATGGTGCCGGTGTAGGCCGCCGAACCGGTGGTGACCACCGAACCGGAAGTCGGCGAGGTCTGCGTGATGGTGCCGGCCACCACCGACAGGGTGAATTTGTAGGTCCCGGTATTGCCATAGGCATCGCTGGTGGTGCCGGAGACGACATAGCTGTTGATGCCCAAGGTGCCGGTGGTGGTGATGGCGCCGCCGGTGGAGACCTTGACACCGGCCGGGGTGGAGGTACCGGCCGAGTAGGTCACCGCCCCGCGGTTGCCGGTGGTGGTGATCGAGCTGGAGTAGGCCGCCGAATTGGGCACCGTCACTGACCCGGTGAGCGACGACGACTGGGTGATGGTGCCGGCGGCGATGGTGTACGGGGTGGCGAACACCTGCGTGGTGTCCGAAGACGTGTTGACGTAGAGGAATTTGTTGGTGCCGGCGGCCGGGTTGAGGATGGTGTTGCCGATGCCGGCCAACACGGTGACGGCGGCGGAATTCCCGATCGCCACCGGCGTGACGAAGGTCACATTGCCAGTATTGGACTGGGTGGGGGTAACGCTGACCGGCGTGCCGTTCACCGAGTAGTCCGCCGCCGCTAACGGCAGAAACGTGCCGGTCGGGGCGGTGATGGTGATGGTGCCGGAGCCAGCCGCCAGTGCACCGGCACTGCTGGTATTGAAGGTGATGGTGTAGGTGGAAGGCTGGCCGGCGGTGTTCGGCGTCGGCGTGGCAACCACGAAGAACACCCCGGTGGCTGCCCCGGCGGTCGTACTCACCCCGACGACACCGGCGGCCACACTTCCCAACAGAATGAGCACCGCGCAGATGCCCCTCACCAACGTGCTGACCGAACGATTCCTCACGACGCCTCCAACAATGTACGAAGAGAATGATGCAATGGACCGGCTATTTAATGCATGTCATGTGCAACTATTTCGCTGAATCGGAGACGTCCCCGCTCCGCGGCTTCCCTGAGAATGGGCTGGGAAACCGTACCGCCACCCAGGCACCTCACGGAGCTGGGTTGGTCCTGACGATACTGCAGGGTTGACGCATAAGGGAAGGTCTCATTGCAGGAAAAGATCTCATTCCCGATGACGATCTTGTTTCGTCTTGGCGCCTTCGGGACCGATTCAGGCTCTTTCATGCCCTTGATCAGGGCGAACGCCACCTCGGAGGTCGGACGCCGTCCGGAGGTCAGCAGGGGGTCGGGTCGAAGTTGGTCGGGATCGTGGTGCTGGTGACCGAGGTGCTGCTGGTACCGGTCGCTGGAGTACTCCCCCCGTTGCCGGAGGTGGACGTGGAAGTGGTGGAGGTCGACGACGATGTCACTCCGTCCGGCCCGGGGGGAGGCGTGGTGACGGCTTCGGGTGCCTGGCCCAGAAGCTGGGCCACCGCCTGCTCAGCCTCGGGCTGCTGGACGTAGAGGACCGAGCCGAGGGCGGCGAACTCGGAGGAACTGGCGCCGTAGGTGGGCATGGTGGCGGTGACCAGGGCGTTCGACGAGAAGGTGTGGAACTGCTGGGCCAGCGAGGTGAGGTCCGCCACCGTGAAGGTGCTGTCGATGGTGATCCCTTGGACCACCGAGCCGATGAAGGCGTTCAGGGTGAGCGGGTTGTACTTGGTCTCGGACTGGTTGATGAGCGCCTTCAGGAAGGCGTTCTGCCGCTGGATTCGGCCGTAGTCGCTGGTTCCGTCGTACAGCCACTCGCCGTGCTCGTAGTACTCGTAGTGGCGACTGCGGGCCACCGCCAGCGAGTAGCCGCCGTTGAGGTGCTGACATCCTGCGGTGGTGATGTTCAGTCCGGTATAGGTGTCCTTGGCTGGGTAGGGGAAGTCGAGATCGATGCCACCGATGGCGTCAACGGCCCCGCGGAAGCCGGCGAAATCGACCTGGATCACGTGATTGATGGGAATCCCGAAGTTGTTCTCGATGGTCTGCACCAGCTGGTCCGGGCCGCTCCCATAGGTAGCGTTGATCCGGTTGTAGGTCCCGGTTTCGGTGGTCTTGCCGGCCACGGTCACCACCGTGTCCCGGGGGATGGAGAGCACCCTGACCTGGTCGGTGGCGGGATCGACGTGAATGATCTTCACCACATCGGACCGCTGACCGCCGGTGCTGTCCTCCGACCCGAAGTGGGCGGCGTCGGCCGCCGACAGCCCGGCCCGGCTGTCCGAGCCGATCACCAGCACATTGAAGGGCTGCCCGGTCGCCGCCGTCTCGAGGTGCTTGACCGACACCTTGGCCACCTGGTTGAACCGGTACTGGATGTAGCCGTATCCGACACCCACTGCCACCAGGACCAGCGCCACCAGTACCACTGCCCCCAGCAGCACCCGGTCGAGCCAGCTCCGCTTGCGTCGCTTCCGTCGGCGCTGTCGGACTTCACCGTCACGCTCCGGTGTTTCGTCTCGACCGGCCATGGGCGCTGAGGCTACCAACCGGACTGACCGGACTGGTGGCGCCAACCGGGAAAGGGCGCCTCGCTCAGGCGTATGCCGCGTACCCGGTTCGGTCGACGATCTCTGCCAGTTCGGCCCCTCCGGTGGCTACCACCCGCCCCGCCGACAAGACGTGCACGACGTCGGGATGGAGCACCTGCAGCAGCCGTCGGAAGTGGGTGATGGCCAATACGCCGAGCCCCCACTCGGTGGTGGCTTCCTCCACCCGACGGCCGACGGCCGCCAGCGCGTCGACGTCCAGGCCGGAGTCGATCTCGTCAAGCACGGCGAACCGGGGTCGGAGCACACCCATCTGGAGTGCCTCGTTCCGCTTCCGCTCGCCGCCCGAAAGGTCGACGTTGAGGGACCGGGTCAGGAAACGCTCGTCGAACCCGATCCGGGCGGCCTCCACTCGCATCCGGTCGGCCACATCCGCCGACCCGTTTCCGGCGCCGGACTCCCCCTCCTCCAGCGCCGGCCGGGCGGCCGTCAAGGACGAGACCAACGAGACACCCGGCACTTCGGTCGGGTGCTGCATCCCCAAAAAGAGGCCGGCTCTGGCCCGCTGCCAGGTGGGCAGGGCCAGAAGATCCACGCCGTCGAGGGTCACCGTGCCGCCGAGCACCTCGTAGCCGGGTCGACCCATCAACACATGGGCCAGGGTGCTCTTTCCGGACCCGTTGGGGCCCATCAGGGCGTGGACCTCGCCGCTCCGGACGGTCAGGGTCAGGCCCCGGAGGATCTCCCGACCCGGGATACCGGCGCGAAGGTCCTCAATTCGGAGTTCGCCGGTGCTCACGGGACCACCACCGAGACGGAGTCGTCGTCCACCACCAGGTCGTAGGTGGCCACCGGCCGGGTGGCGGGCAACGAGCAGGGCTGGCCGGTGCGGAGGTCGAAGGTGGAGCCGTGCTTGGCACATTCCAGCTCGCACTCCTCCGCCCACACCTCACCATCGGCCAGCGAATAGTCCTCATGACTGCACCGGTCGGCGACGGCGAAGAACTCATCGCCGATTCGGACCAAGGCGATCCGGAGCCCGCCGGTATCGAACCGCCGGGCTTGTCCCGGTTGGAGATCGTCACGCCCGCAGAGGCGGAGGGTTTCAGGCACCGTGATCACCGGTGCGGGCTGCCAACGCCCGGCTGATCGTCGAATGGACACCCGGAACCGGAACCTGGCTGGCGATGTTCTCAAAGAACCCGGCCACGATCAGCCGTTCGGCCATCGACGACTCGATGCCCCGGGACTCCAGGTAGTAGCGCTGGTCCTCGTCGACCGGTCCAACCGTCGAGCCGTGGCTGCACCGGACGTCGTTCTCCTCGATGTCGAGGTTGGGTACCGAGTCGGCGTGGGCACCCTCGTCGAGCACCAAGTTGTGATTGGTCTGCATGGCATCCGACCGGATCGCACCCCGTTGCACCCGAATGAGACCGCTGTAGACGGAGTGGGCGGTGTCAGCCACCGCACCCATGAAGAGCAGGTCGCTGGTGGTCTTGGGCGCCCGGTGGTCCTGCAGGGTCCGGAAGTCGAGCATCTGGTCGTTGCGACCGATGAAGGCGGCCCGGAGCCGGCTGGTGCCGGACTCACCGACCAAGGCCGAGTCGGTACGGAGCCGGGCGTACCCCCCGCCGAGGGCCACCGCGAAGCTGTGCAACTCGGACCGTGCTCCGATGACGCTGGCCTGGTGGGCCAGCTGCCAGGTGGCCGGTCCCAGCGATTGGATGCTGACGTAGTGCACCGAGGCATCGTCGGCCAGTAGGAGCTCGGTCACCGGTACGACCAGGTGTTCGAGCGTCAACTCAGGGCTGTCCCCGGTACCACCCAGCAGATCAGTGTCAGCAGCAACCACGATCTCCACCACTGCTGCCGAGGAACCGGCACCGGCCCGGACCACCGTCCGGGGGAAGACCGCCTGGACATGGGCGCCGGCGACCAGGTGGACCACGATCACCGGGTCGACGACCGTGGCCCCAGGGGCCACGTCGATCACCAGCGGATCGACCGCGAAGGCGTCGTTGAGGAGGACGAAGTCCCCGGGTTGGGTGGTCACCGAGCCCAGCAGGCCGGCCGCCTCGGGGTGCTCGGCAAGACGGCCGAGCACGATCGAATCGTCGGGAGCGGTGGAGGCCACCGACGCCAAGACACCGTTGATGGTCACCATCAGGCCCGATCGGCGGCCCAGCTGGTCAACCAGCGATCGGACCCGGTCGGAGGCCGATGGCCCCGGGGCATCGGTGGTGCCGGGGGTGACGCTCCCGGGTGCGGGGTAGCGGTCCAGGTCCAAGTCGTCGATCCGGCTGTACCGCCAGACCTCCTCCTTCTCGGTCGGCAAGGGGGCGGAGGTGAACACCTCGGCGGCCGCCGTGCGGCGCTGCTGGAGCCAGGGAGCGCCGGGCAGGGCGGCAGCATGCTCAGTGGTGAAGGTGGACAGGGTCAGGCCTCTCGCGCAACGAGGCCCGGTTTCGAGCCTCGGCCCATCCTACCGGAGGGTCCTGGGCGCTCCGACCGTCGAGGTGATCCCGACGATCGCCGCGCTTCTCAACGGAATGGGCAACACCAGAACCACCAACAGTCGGCGAATCGCCTGGCCGTGTTGACCTGGCTCGGCGTGGGACTGCCTCAGGCGCGCCTGGGGACTCGGAAGGCAATCGGGTTCCACCTGCTCCGGCATCGTCGATGCTCGAGGTGGATGCTCTCGTCAGCGAGCCGACCATGGCCGGAGATGCCCGGCCCGGGGCGCCTACGATCGACCCCATGAGTTCGCCACTCCCCCCGAGCTTGGAGGCGTTCACCTCCCAGGTCTTGGCGCTGGAGGCCAGCGACCACGTCGCCACCCTCTGGCTCGACCGTCCGGAGAAGCGCAACGCGCTGGGGCCGACGTTCTGGGCCGACCTCCCAGTGGCCATGGCCGCCATCGGCGCCACCTCGGAGATCCGGGCGGTGGTGATCGCCGCCCGCGGCCCGCACTTCAGCGTCGGACTCGACCTGGTGGCCATGTCGGAATTGCTGGGTGGTTCTGCCGACGAGCCTCGGCGATCACGGGCCGAGCAGGCCCGATCGGCCCGCAACGAAGTGCTCCGACTTCAGGCGTCGGTGTCTTCCATCGCCGAGTGTCCGGTGCCGGTGATCGCTGCCCTTCACGGTTACTGCATCGGTGGCGGGGTGGATATCGCCGCCGCCTGTGACATCCGGCTGGCCAGCGCCGACGCGGTGTTCTCCGTGCGGGAGACCAAGGTGGCCATCGTGGCCGACCTGGGCAGTCTCCAGCGGCTCCCACGGATCATTGGAAAGGGCCAGGTCGCCGAACTGGCCTACACCGGCAAGGACATCACCGCCGAGCGGGCCCGGGCCATCGGACTGGTCAACGATGTCTCCGCCGATGCCGACGCCGTACTGGCCGACGCCCGTCTACTGGCCGCCGAGATCGCCGCCAACTCCCCGATCGCCGTGCAGGGCACCAAAGCGGTGCTGACGGCCTGCGAGGATCGTTCGGTCGCCGACGGGCTGGACTACGTGGCCACCTGGAACGCCGGCCACCTGGCCTCCGACGACCTGGTGGAGGCCATGACCGCCTTTCTGGAGAAGCGCCAACCTCGGTTCACGGGGCGCTGAGCCACCCACGAACGTCACCTCGAGTTCAACGAAGGATCTCCACCAAGAGCACCCATGCATTCACCGAAGCCCCGACGAACGTCAGCACGGTACCGGCCACCATCCAGTACAACCCACCTCCCGAGCCGGCCAACAGGCTGCAGCCGGCCACCACAAACGCCAAGGGTGGAAGCAGCAGGATCGGAATGGCCCCGAGGGTCCAGCTGATCGGATCCCCCTGGCTCCGCTTCCCCACCGACACCCAGACGGCCTGGATGGCCACTGCCGCACCGGTGGCCAGAATCTCCACGCCGAGCGTTCGATTCGATTGACCGGGCACCAGACCGAAGATGCACACCACCAGGACACTCAGCAGCATCCCAAGTGTCCCTGCCGCCCGACCCGGCAGATGACGGTGCTGGAGGATCTCCTCGAGGTTGATGGAGATCGTCACGAAGAGCAACCCGAGCAGGGCGGCCGAAGCCCCCATGGCGGCCACCAAGAACTCATGCCAATCGGCCGGCACGTAGGCGCTCACCGGACCAGTTTGTCACCGACCGACGCGGTGCTGGTCAGCCCTCAGCGACCTCGGCGCCACCACTTACCCTGCTTGCGAGCCTGGCGGGCCTCGTCGGCCTCGACCTCGGCAAGCGCCTCGGGCCCCACCGCATTCACGATGTCCTCGGCGCTGTCGAGGAGGGCGGCGGCCTCGTCGTCTGGGACGTCCGGCATCTCCTCGAGTGCCGGCTCCACCAGGCTCCCCCGGGCCCATCCCTGGTCAGCCAACCGGGGGGCGTACGAGGAGCAGTTGTCCGGGCACTTCCACGGGGCGTCGGGGGCCAGGTCGAGGCTGCAGAACCGCGCCGCCTCTCCCGAGTCGTAGGTCCGGCTCTGGAAGTGCTTGCACTCTTCCCTCATGGGCATGGCCCTATTGTGCACCTTCCTCCGGACCACCCGGACGCGGCCTGGAAGCGTCCCGTCCGGCTCAGCCGACCGAGCCCTCCATCTGCAGCTCGATCAACCGGCTCCACTCGACGGCGTACTCCATGGGCAGCGTGCGGGTGATCGGCTCGATGAAGCCGTTGACGATCATTCCCATTGCCTGGGTCTCCGACAGCCCTCGGCTCATCAGGTAGAAGAGCTGGTCGTCACCGACCTTCGACACGGTGGCCTCGTGACCGATGCGGGCGTCCCGCTCGGCCACCTCCATGTAGGGCTTGGTCTCGGAGATGGAAGTGTCGTCGAGCAGCAGGGCGTCACACCGCACGAAGCTCTTGGCCTGCTTGGCTCCCTCATCGACATGAACCAGGCCCCGATAGGTGGTGATCCCGGCGTCCTTGGAGATCGACTTGGACACGATGGTGGAGGTGGTCTCGGGGGCGGCGTGGATCATTTTGGCGCCGGCATCCTGATGCTGCCCGGCTCCGGCGTAAGCCACCGACAGCACCTCGCCTGACGCCTTGGGTCCCATCAGGTACACCGATGGGTACTTCATGGTCAGGCGGGAGCCGATGTTGCCGTCAATCCACTCGACGTGCGCCTCGGCCTCGGCGCGCGCC
>Ga0302319_10015187_pt1 | contig 14287 bp, 11 predicted proteins | sample Bog_T0_2_FD_203319 | JGI IMG/M metagenome (GOLD analysis project Ga0302319, IMG submission 203319) | Peat permafrost microbial communities from Stordalen Mire near Abisko, Sweden - Bog_T0_2 | ecosystem: Environmental > Terrestrial > Soil > Wetlands > Peat | place: Sweden: Abisko, Stordalen Mire... | reverse complement strand
GCACGGTGTTTGAAGGCGAAACCACTGACCCGGAAGTGCTTGCGATCACCCATGAACGGCGCGTTGTAGGCTTCGTCTGGTGGCTTTTTGGCAAAGCTGTCAAGTGGGCCTCGCACGTCTTATTCAAGCTGCGCGTGGAGGGCATGGAAAATCTGCCCGCCGGCCCGTGCATCGTTTGCCCCAACCACTCAAGCTATCTCGATGCCCCGATTTTGACGGCGGCGCTTCCGTGGAAGACGTTCCATAACGTGTTTTACGTAGGGACCAGCGAAATCTTTGGCGTAGGTTCCATGAGGAGATTCGCTCACTTCCTTCATCTGATTCCGGTCGATCCGGATGCCAACCTGGTGCCTGCCATGCGTGCCGGAGCCTATGGCCTTCGCGCCGGGAAGACTCTTGTAATGTATCCCGAGGGCGAGCGCTCCATTGAAGGGCCGCCGAAGAAATTCAAGAAGGGTGCGGCGATTCTTTCGCGCCATCTCAATGTGCCCATCGTTCCGGTGGCAGAGTATGGTTTCCATGACTGCTGGCCGCGCGGCAAAGGTTTCCAAGGCTTCCATCCGTTGCGCATTCGCGTCGGCAAACCGATCTATCCGGATATGAATGAAAAGCCGGAGCTGTCTTATGAACGCCTTACCGAGGAATTGCGCAACCGGGTTGTAGAAATGTGGGATGACCTGGACGGCAACTCCAGGGCGAAGAAGTCTGCCGAACTAACTCACGTGTAGAACTCCGCCTGTTGTGGAGGAAGGAACTACAAGAATGCCGGGTGCCACAGCTTCGCGCCGATGCTTCTCCGGCGATAACCCGGGATGCAATGCCGCCTACTTCCGCAGTGTTATTTTGTCGCGGTCTTAATGTCACTTTGCCCGCGGATGGGTTTTGTCGTACACGTCCATCACTTGCCGCGTGGTGAGCTGGGTGTAGCGTTGCGTGGTAGAGAGGCGCTCGTGGCCAAGCAGTTCCTGAATGGCGCGTAGGTCCGCGCCCTCCTCCAGCATATGAGTACCGAAGGCGTGGCGCAAAGTGTGGGGATGCACTTCCCGGGGCAGGCCGCCGGCAACAGCAATGGTTTTCACGATGCGTCCTACGCTGCGCGTGGTGAGGCGGCTTCCGCGTAGGTTGATCAATAATGCTGATTCGCCCGTGTGCTTGTGCTGCGCCAGCACTTCGGCGCGGCGCGGACGGTAGTCGCGCAATGCAATCTGGGCGGAGTCTCCCAAGGGGACATACCGCTCCTTCTTGCCTTTGCCGCGCACCAGAATCAAGCCCTGGCGCTGATGAATGTCATCCAGGTTGATGCCGGTCAGTTCGCTGTTGCGGATGCCGCACCCATACAGCAGTTCCAGGATCAGCAGGTCGCGTTCGGCAAAGGCCGCCTCGTCGGGCATCTTCGCATCGAGCACGGAATTCATCTCTTCCATGGTCGGTACGCGAGGCAGTTTCTTTGGAAGCTTGGGCGCCGAAACCAGCAGAGCCGGATTCGACTCAACCAGGTGCTCGCGTCCCATCCACTTGATGAAAGAGCGTATAGAGGAAAGCGCGCGCGCCACGGACGCCTTGCCCAAGCCGCGCTCGTAGAGTTGCCCGAGAAAGGCGCGAATCAAGCGATCGTCAATGCTCTTGAGTTCTTCCGGGCCAACGAAAATCACGAACTCCGCAAGGTCCGTGCGATAAGCCTTGATGGTGTGCTCGGATGCGTTGCGCTGGGCCAGGGCGCGGAGAAAGCCAGCCAGCGCGGTTTCCACGGCGGTGTTTTCGGCGCTCATCGGGTTTCATCCTTGAGCGCGCGAACGTGGGCGCGGGGATGATGATCGTCATACACCTTCTGAAGCCGGTCGAGCGCGACGTGGGTGTAAATCTGCGTGGTTGAGATGTCGGCGTGGCCGAGCACGATCTGCACGGTACGCAGATCGGCTCCGTGGGAAACCATGTGGGTTGCAGCCGAGTGCCGCAGCATGTGCGGCGAAGCGTGGCGGCCAGCGGCTTTCGAGGCTTGATCCACGATCATCCAGATGCGTTCGCGAGTGAGCTTGTGTCCGCCTCGCGCAAGAAAAAGTTCAGCGGCGTACTTGCGTCCGGCAAGAAGCGGGCGCGCATTTTGTATGTAGCTGCGCAGCGCCTGCTGCGCCGGAGCGCCAAGAGGAACGATGCGCTCCTTGTCCCCCTTACCGCGCACCAGCATATAGCCAAGCTCGAGCTTGGTGTCTTCCACGCGTACGTCCACAAGTTCGCTGACGCGCATGGCGGCGGCGTACAGAACTTCAAGCATCGCGGAATCGCGCAAGACGAGAGCTTGCGTGAAGTGCGACCGGGTGGAGAGGGCATCGCTGTGGCCCGGGCTTTCGACCAGCGCGGTGACCTCCTCCTCGGAGAGTGCTTTGGGCAGTACCTTCCACTGCTTAGGGCTGTCAATGTCAAGCGTGGGATCGTGCGCGATCAGCTTGTCCATCAGGAGGTATCGATAAAAATGGCGCAGGGCAGAAAGCTTTCGCGCGACGGATCGCGAATCCATTCCATGGCCGAGCATGTGTTGCACAAGGTCTTTCAGATCCTCGCGCTGGGCGGTGAACACCGTCTTGTCGCGTCCGGCAAGGAACTCCGCCCAAAGCTTCAGGTCTCCGCCGTAGGAACTGACGGTGAGCGGGGCCAGGCCTTTTTCCACCCGAAGGTAGACGGCAAAGCCAGCCAAGGCGCGATCCTGGGCGGTCGACGGCATGGCTAGAGTATGACTGGTTCCTGGTGGGAGCGGGGATGACGTGTTTGGTTCGCTCTGCTCAGGTATAATGACAACTGCGCGCCCGTAGCTCAGCTGGATAGAGCGAACGCCTCCGAAGCGTTAGGTCGTGAGTTCGAATCTCGCCGGGCGCACCATACCGCTTTTCCTGCTAAACCGTACGATTTCCTGTCGAGACACGTCTGATTTTGAATTTTCCGGTTCCCGAAGATGGCCGGGATTGCACTCCTGCTACTGAATGGGTGGGTCGGTTGAGCTGGCTACCGCGCTTGCGTTGTAGCGAACCACCTGAGAGCTGTCGGTAAAGAAGTAACGCTGGCCAGTGCTGCCCGGGGAGACGGGATTCGCATTCGACGAGTAGTCGGTGATCGGAGTCCCCGCAATAGTAGTGATGTTGAAGTTGTATCCGCTCTTCGGGCAGGGAGCGATTCCCACGCCAGCGGTACAGCCGAGGATGTTGTCCAACAGCATTGCGTTGGTTGAACTGGACGAGGTGGTTGACCCGCTGCCCGGTCCCAACGTATTCAAGTCAGGGGCGAAGCCCAAGGTTGGATAGGTTGAGGAATAGGCGACTTGGGCGGTGCCGATATTGCGCAACGAGGCCACGGCCGATGCTTCATTTGCAGCCATGCGGGAGCGCAGGAAAGTCGGGACGGCGATGGCGGCGATGATCAGGATGATGGCCACCACAATCAGAAGTTCGAGCAATGAGAAACCATTTTGCTTGCGCATTCGACGCCCTCCCCGGTAATTCTCTTCCACAGGTCAGCCAGATCGGCTGCGTACAAGGCCAAACTTTGTCGCTCACTTTCTCAGTCTGGAGCGCCAATCCAGCGTTATCTCAGTGAGATTGTGTGTGAAGTGGCGATAATCGTCAAGTAACGGAAGGTGTCCTGCCTAAGTGCTGCTCCATCTCGGGGTTGCGGAGGAACGCCGGGCGACTTGGGCGGGTGGGGCGCTGCTTCCCACGATATGGTAGGCTTTTCAATGGTGCGGTGTGTGCCCGCGGGCCCCGCGAGAGTGCAATCTTGACCGGGCCTAATCGCTCGTAAGTATCTGAAGGAAAAAGAATTGATTAATGCACTGATGGCCAAGGTTTTTGGGACTCACAATGAGCGCGAAGTGAAGAAACTGCAACCGCGCGTGGAGCGCATCAACGCTCTTGAGCCCGAAATACGCAAGATGACGGACGCAGAGCTGCGCGCCAAGACCGATGAATTCCGGCAGCGCGTGCAGGACCGGTTGGCCTTGCTGCACGAGCCATCGGAAGAAGAGATGGACGCGGATCGCCGCAAACTGTGGGAAAAAGAACAGTACGCCGCCATTGAAGAAGTGCTGGACACGCTTCTGGAAGAGGCGTTTGCCGTCGTGCGCGAGGCAGGGCGGCGCGCGGTCAATATGCGCCACTTTGACGTGCAGTTGATCGGCGGCATGGTGCTGCACTCCGGACGCATTGCCGAGATGAAGACCGGCGAAGGCAAAACGCTGGTGGCAACCCTGCCGGTGTATCTGAATTCCCTGGCGGGGCGCGGCGTACACGTGGTCACGGTGAATGACTACCTGGCCAAGCGCGACTCGGAGTGGATGGGCAAGGTTTACAGCTTCCTGGGATTGAGCGTGGGGGTGATCGTCCACGACTTGGACGACGAGCAGCGCAAGGCGGCCTACGCCAGCGACATCACCTACGGCACGAACAACGAATTTGGCTTCGACTACCTGCGCGACAACATGAAGTTCGACATGAAGGACTGCGTGCAGCGCGGACACTACTTCAGCATCGTCGACGAAGTCGATTCGATCCTGATCGACGAAGCTCGCACCCCGCTGATCATCAGCGGCGCAAGCGAAGAGTCCACCGACAAGTACGCGCGCATCAACGTAATCATCCCCAAGCTGGTGGCCGGCGAAGAACTGCCCGGAGCCGAGCCGAACGAGAAGATTTACACCGGCGACTTTGTGGTGGATGAAAAACACAAGAACACGATGGTGACCGAGGCGGGCTGGGAAAAGGTCGAAAAGCTGCTCGGGATCGAGAACATTGCGGACCCGGAAAACTGGGATTTGAAGCATCACGTGGAAGTCGCGGTGAAGGCGCACCATCTCTACAAGCGCGACGTGGAATACGTGGTGAAAGACGGCGAAGTCCTGATTGTGGACGAGTTTACGGGACGCCTGATGCCGGGGCGGCGCTGGTCCGACGGATTGCACCAGGCGGTGGAAGCCAAGGAAGGGGTGAAGATCGAGCGCGAGAACCAGACGCTCGCAACCATCACCTTCCAGAATTACTTCCGCATGTACAAGAAACTGGCGGGCATGACCGGCACGGCGGAGACGGAAGCAGCGGAATTCGACAAGATTTACCGCCTCGAAGTGTTGGTGATTCCGACTAACCAACTGATGCTGCGCAAGGAAAACAAGGACGTTGTGTACCGCACGGAGAAGGAAAAATATTTTGCCGTGTCCGATGAGATAGCGCGCATCCACGAGACCAAGCAGCCGGTGCTGGTGGGTACGACCTCGATTGAAAAGTCGGAACGGCTGAGCGAACTGCTGAAGAAAAAAGGCATCAAGCACGTCGTGCTGAACGCGAAGTACCACGAGCGCGAAGCCGAGATCGTAGCCCAGGCTGGACGCTATGGCATGGTGACGATTGCGACCAACATGGCGGGCCGCGGCACGGATATTCTGCTGGGCGGCAATCCCGAATTCATGTCAAAGCAGGAGTCGCTGAAGCGCGGACTGGCGACGGCGGTGAAGGCGGTAGCGGGCGGAGTGGAAGCCCGTCCCGACGATCCAACGACCGCGTACTGGTACTACCAGGGGCAGGAGTTCAGCATTCCCGCAGACACCTGGGCCGGCTTACTGGCCAAGTACAAGGCCGAGACCGACGTGGAGCATGAGCAGGTCATCGCCGCGGGCGGACTGTTCATTCTGGGCACGGAGCGGCACGAATCGCGACGTATCGATAACCAGTTGCGTGGACGTTCGGGACGCCAGGGCGATCCCGGCGCATCGCGTTTTTACCTGTCGCTCGAAGACGACCTGATGCGCATCTTCGCCAAGGAGTGGGTCTCAAGCCTGCTTCAGCGGCTTGGCATGGAAGAGGGCGTACCGATTGAATCCGGGCTGATTACGCGGAGGATTGAGGCGGCGCAGAAGGCCGTGGAAGGCCAGAACTTCGAGGCGCGCAAACATCTGCTTGAGTACGACGACGTAATGAACAAGCAGCGCGAAGCGGTTTACGGACTGCGGCGCCAGTTGCTGGAAGGCAATGAACAGAAGGAGCTGATTCAGCAGGATTACGTCCGCGACATCCTCGGCGGAATTCTGGAGAAATTCGCGGGCGAGCAGACCCATCCGGAGAACTGGGATATCGCCGGATTGAAGAGCGAGATTTATGGCCGCTTCGGCGTCGACTTTCTTGCCGAGGGCGTGGACCCGAAATCGCTGAATCACCATGAGCTGGGCGACGCGATCTTCGAGCGGCTGGTTGCGCGCTACGACGCGAAGGAAAAGCTGATCGGCGCGGAGGCGATGCGCAACCACGAGCGGGTCATCATGCTGAGCGTGATGGACCAGCTATGGAAAGACCACCTGCTGCAGATGGACCACTTGAAGGAAGGCATCGGTCTGCGCGGCTACGGACAGCACGATCCGCTGATCGAATACAAGCGCGAGTCATTCACTCTCTTCGAGGAGATGATGGAGCACTTCGAGGAAGAGACGGTGCGCTACCTCTACCTGATGCGCGTCGTGGACGAGAACGGCGACGAGGTTAGCTACGCTTCAATGAGCCGCGGAATTGGCCCGCTGGATGCCCCGGCCGTACTGGAGCCCGCGCTGCAGACGGTTCCCGCGACAGGCACGGATGGGCCGTCGCCGCGGCGGGTGCAGACCTCGCTCGATGAAGTGGAGAAGCAGTTCCAGCGCCGCAAATCGCGCGAACTCGAGCAGGCAAAGCGCGCTGGAGGCGGACAGGCCGAGGCCGTGCAGCAGGTTGTTCGCGGCACGAAGGTTGGGCGGAACGATCCATGTCCGTGCGGCAGCGGAAAGAAATATAAGAAGTGCCACGGGGCGAACGAATAGCCCGGCTGCGAAGAGTACGGCGTGAAACGGAAATGCGCCCCAGTCGCCTGGGGCGCATTTCCGTTTGGAGTTATTGTTGCAGGTTCCTGCCGGGCTCGAAGAGCATTCGGTTCGCTATGAGGTCACTTTGCGGCAGCAACTCGCTTGCGCACGGATTTGCCGGCCGCGGCGGACGACTGGCCCCGAATCTTGGTGACTAAATCGGACATGGAGTTCGATAGGTGCTCCAGCACCTGCCCCCATTCATCCAAATGCCGCTGTCCATCTTTGGTCAGCGAATAAATGCGCCGGGCAGGACCTTTGCTTTGGATATCCCAGGTTGAGCGGACATAGCCGTGTTCTTCCAACCTGCGTAATGTCCTGTACATGGCTGCGCCTTCGATTTCCGCATCGGTCAAAGCGTGCTGTTGCAGACTGTTCGCGAGCTCATACCCATGCGTCCCGCCCTTCTCCCGAAGCATATAAAGGACCACCGGCTCCACGAATCGATACACATTGCCCATCGCGCAGGTGCATGGATATCCATTGGGGTGATGGGGACAGACTGAACGCTTCACGGGTAGGCTCCTTCGAAATAAATCTGCAACTAGTTAATTCTATGTATAGATGTAGTTTACGTCTAGATGAAAAGTACCTCTACTAATCGTAGGGCCGGATGCACTTAGCCAAGATTTTATTTCACAACCTACCAACTAAGTGTATATTACAACTAGTTCCAGATCGTTCGAGGAGAAAGCGAGTGCAGAAAGCATGAAAATCGCAGCGGCAACAATGGACGGCGAATCCCTTTCGCAGCATTTTGGCCAGAGTAAGGGGTTCGTGGTGTTTGAGGTAGAAGGAACCAAGGTAGTGGGCAGGCAGTTTCGTACAGGCGCTGACACGCCTCACAATGACGGACTTTGCGATCACGGCGAACAAAGTGGGGCGCGCGGTCACGGCGGCATCCTCGAACTCCTGGGAGATTGCAGCGTAGTGTTGTGCGGAGGGATGGGCGCGGGTGCGGCTCAGTCCTTGGTCGCAAATGGCATTAAGCCGGTGATCGTGCCCGGCTCGCGCACAACTGACGAAGCGGTCGCAGCGTACATTAGCGGGAATTCAGTTGGCGCTTCTGCGGATTTCTGTAATTGTCAGCACTAGGATGTGCATGGGAAAAAATGGCTCTCTAACCACTTATACCGGTGGCGGTCGTGGTCTTCCCGGCGCGGCTGCAGTGGATGGTCACGACTTACTGTGATGTGTGGCACATCGACCTCTGGGAGCAGTGAGTATTCTTGCTTGTCCACTACATGCAACTAACAGCTATAAGGACCAGCGAGCCGGAACAATGCATGCTGAAGGACAGAATCTGGAACGGAAAACGGTGAAGGATATGGACCCGGAAAATTCAGCGGTGGGCGACTGCTACATGCACGGCTGTAACTGCTCCGAAGCGGTTTTGCACGCATTTCGCGACCGGCTTCCCTTTGAACTCAGTGACGAAACCATGCGGATTGCAACCTGTTTCGGCGGTACTGGAATTGCGAAGTCCAGCCTCTGCGGAGCGCTCTCCGGCTCGGTAATGGTGATCAGCCTATTGGCTGGCCGCGACGGTCCGGAAGGCAACCGGGAGCCCGCGTGCGGCTATGCATGCGAGTTCGGCGAACGCTTTGTTGCCCGCTTCGGCGACAACTCATGCAAGACGCTGCAAATTCACGAATACGGCACGCCGGAGCAGAAGGGCCACTGCAAGAAGATACTCGTTGCCACCGACGAACTGCTGGAAGAATTCCTGGCAGAGAAGAAGCTGTTGCCCGCCGAAACGCCGCGGTAGCGTGTCGGGGCTCCGCCGTTTTTTTGTAAAGCAGAGGAAATTAGATGGTTAAGAGAGTTTTGGTAGTTGGTGGCGTAGCGGGTGGAGCGACCTGTGCCGCGCGAGTGCGCAGGCTTGCGGAAGACGCCGAGATCGTCGTTTTTGACCGGGGGCCGTATGTGTCTTTTGCAAACTGCGGCTTGCCTTATTACGTGGGCAACGTCATCGAAGACGAGAAGAAGTTACTGCTGGCTTCGGCGGAACTCTTCCGGGCACGCTTCAACATTGAGGTCCGCACCGAAAACGAAGTCATGTCGATTGACCGTGAACGCCGGGAGATCGAGGTAAAACTCCTGCAAACCGGAGAGGTTTACCACGAACGTTACGATGCCCTGGTGCTGTCCCCGGGCGCTATGCCGATTCAACCGGCTCTCCCGGGAGTCAATCTGCCGGGCATATTTGTCCTGCGCACGATTCCAGACAGCCGGCAGATCCGGCGCTGGATCGAAGACCACAAGGTTCAACGCGCTGTGATCGTCGGCGGCGGGCTCGTCGGATTGGAGATGGCCGAAAACCTTACGCGTCGCGGAATCTCCGTGACCGTAGTTGAGATGCTCGATCAAGTATTGGCGCCGCTCGATCCTGAGATGGCCGAACCGGTACGTGAGCACCTCGTCAAGTGCGGCATTACCCTTCATCTCGCCGATCCTCTTGCAGGATTTGAGCAATCTTCTTCCTGTGGCCTGGTGGTAAAAACCAAGTCCGGAGCCCGCCTTCCTGCCGAGTTAGTGATCTTGTCGATTGGCGTTCGTCCAGAAATCAAGCTGGCAAAAGAGTCAGGGCTTGAGATCGGAGATCGCGGAGGAATTCGCGTTGACGAGCAGATGCGCACCAGCGACCCGAATATCTGGGCGGTAGGCGATGCCGTGGAGACGCGCAATATCGTGACCGGCGAGTGGGGTGTCGTACCCCTGGCCGGACCGGCGAATCGCCAAGGCCGAGTGGCTGCCGATTCCATATGCGGGCGTGAATCGAAGTTTCGTGGCGTGCAAGGTACTGCCGTGTGCAGTCTATTCGATGTAACAATAGCCACTACTGGAGCCAACGAGAAGACGCTGCGTCGTCTCGGGATCACTGGATACCAGAAGATATACCTGCATCCAGGGCACCACGTCGATTACTATCCCGGAGCAAGTCCGATCCATATGAAGCTGCTCTTCTCTTCGGACGACGGTCGCATTCTCGGGGCGCAGGCGTTCGGACAACATGGCGTCGAGAAGAGAATCGATGTCATAGCGATGGCAATTCAGAATGGTGCGAGCGTCTTCGATCTCGAAGATGCCGAGCTTTGTTACGCGCCGCAGTTTGGAGCCGCAAAAGACCCGGTCAACATGGCTGGAATGATCGCCGGCAATGTGCTGCGCGGCGATGTCGCGATGGCTGACTGGGAGTCGCTCTCGTCCACGAAGGCATTAGTCGTGGATGTGCGCGACGCGGAAGAATTTGCCGCCGGTCATATACCGGGTGCGATGAATCTTCCTTTGCCGCAGTTGCGGAGCCGCTTGCACGAACTGCCCCGCGACCGTGAGATCTGGGTAAATTGCGCAGTTGGCCGGCGTTCCTATTACGCGTCACGGTTGCTCGTCCAGCATGGTTTCACGGTCAAGAATCTGTCCGGCGGAATCACTACCTACAAGCAATTCGAGCCTCGCCTGAATGCGGCGATTGGGGCAAGCTCAAGATAAGCCATAAGCGTGGAAGAACACGGGGGCGCGCCCATCGTGACCCATTAGTTTCAAAAATCCTAAAATATTTGTGCTCACCTGAAAGACAAGTTGGAGCATCTAAGTTAAAGCTGTACTGCGCTTCAATTTGCGAGGCATGTCATGGCCACGATCTCCCTCAGGGTGAATGGGCAGCTGCACACTCTAGAAGTCGACCCGGCAACGCCCCTGCTGTTTGTTTTGGCCGACGAGCTTGGGTTGCGCGGTCCGAAGTTCGGATGCGGAATGGCTCAATGCGGAGCCTGCACGGTGATTGTGCGGGGCGAGGCGGTGCGCTCCTGCGTGATGCCGGTGAGCGCGGTCGGTAAAGACGAGGTTACGACCCTTGAAGGCCTCGGCACGCTGGAGAAACCGCACCCGATTCAGCAGGCTTTCATCGATGAAGGGGCGGCTCAGTGCGGCTTCTGCCTTAGCGGTGTGGTGCTTACGGCCAAGGCTGTGCTGGACGAGAAACCCGATGCCTCGGACCAGGAAATTCGCGACGCCCTGGGAGGTGTGTTATGCCGCTGTTTTACTCACACCCGCATGTTTCTAGCGATCCGCAAGTACGCCGACGCGAAGAGGAAAGCATGAGCGTCTCCCGTCGCGATTTCCTCAAACTCTCCGGCGCTTTGATCGTGAGTTTCAGCGCTGAATCGATGGCCGGACCGTTGGCATTTGCCCAAGGGCCGTTCGATACGCACGCCTCGCATATCGATCCCACGAAGCTCGATTCATGGATAGCGGTGGACGCCGGCGGCAAGGTGACGGCCTACACGGGCAAGTGCGACTTTGGACAGGGCATGTTCACCGCGCAGACGCAGTTGGTGGCAGAAGAGTTGTGTGTTCCCATTAGCCGCGTGAAGCTGATTCAGTGCGACACCTCCGTTGCACCTGACCAGGGGACCACTTCGGGAAGTCAATCGTCACCTACGAACTTCAACTCAGGAAATCTCGGCCAGGCGGCGGCAACGGCGCGAGAAGCACTGGTAGCCATGGCAGCCAAGCGATTCAAAGAGCAGGCAGATCAACTCACGGTAACGGACGGCGTCATCACCGGGAAAACCGGAAAGACCGTCACCTATGCGGAGTTGATTGGAAGCCACCGCTTTGACATTCCGCTGAGCGCGACGGCCAAGCGGCGTTCACAGGCACAATGGACTGTCCTGGGTAAGCCCATTCCTTCACTGGACAGACCGGCGCTGATGACGGGGCAGTTTGAGTTTGTCCATAACGTGCGCGTGCCGGGAATGCTCCATGGCCGCGTGGTGCGTCCGCCCGATGTCGGCGGCACGGTTGCCAGTGTGGACGAGAGTTCGGTGCGGCAGATCCCAGGATTTGTGAAGGTCGTGGTGCGTAAAGATTTTGTCGGAGTGGTTGCCGAGAAGCAGTCTCAGGCGGTGCAGGCTGCGCGCCAACTCCAGGTGAAGTGGAACAAGGGCACCGGTCTGCCGCCGCAAAGCACATTCTACGAGAGCCTGCGTAAACTGCCTTCACGCGATGTCCTGGTAGTGGATTCGAAAGATGTGGAGCAGAAACTCGCGGCGGCCAGCACGGTGGTGCGCGCAACATACGTTTACCCGTATCAGATGCACGGATCGGTCGGCACATCCTGCGCCGTAGCCGACGTCAAGCCGGATCATGCAACGGTGTGGTCTGCAACCCAGTCGGTTTATCCAACCCGCAGCATCGTGGCAAAGCTGCTGGAGCTGCCGCTCGAAAGCGTGCGCGTGATTTACGTTCGAGGGTCGGGATGTTATGGGCTGAACGGCGCGGATGCAGTTTCCTTTGATGCGGCGCTGATGTCCCATGCGGTGGGAAGGCCGGTCCGCGTACAGCTTGCGCGCGAAGACGAAATGGCATGGGAGAACTTTGGCGCTGCTGCCGTTATCGACCAGCGCGCCGCCATCGATAAGGGCGCCATCATTGCATGGGACTGCGAAAACTGGGAGACTTCGCGCGGGGGCAGGACCGGCTACGATCGTCCAGGAAACGTAATTACCGGTGTTCTGACCGGTTTTGAACCGGTAACCGTAACCCCGCGTGCCGCCGAAGAACCCAAAGGTAAGCTTCGCAATAACAACAATGCGGTGCCGTCTTATATCGCGGGCTGCATTGATGGAAAGTGTGACGGTGGGGGAACGGTTCGGAGCGAGCGCGTGCTGTTCCATACCGTGCCGTCGCCGTTTTTCACCGGCCCACTGCGTTCGCCATCGCGCATCCAGAGCACCTTCGCTCACGAGAGTTTTATGGACGAACTGAGCGCGCGCGCCAAAGCGGACCCGGTAGCGTTTCGGCTGCAGCATCTCAGCGAAGAACGAATCGTCAATGTGGTGAAAGCGGCGGCAGACGCCAGTAAGTGGGAGAAGCGTACGTCGCCAAAAGCAAACATTGCGCGAACTGGCGTTGTCAGTGGACGCGGCATTGCATGTGTGGCGTACGAGGGCGATAACGGCTACTCCGCGCTGATTGCCGAGGTCGAGGTGGATCTGGCAAGCGGACGCGTCCTGCCGAAGAAGTTTGTGGTGGCGGTAGATTGCGGTCCAGTCTCGAATCCGGATGGTGTGCGGAATCAATCCGAGGGCGGCATCTTGCAGGGCATGAGCCGCGCCCTCGGGGAGATAGTAACGTGGGACGACAGGCGAGTTACGTCGACGGATTGGGGGAGCTACAACAGTCTTTACCTTGGGTTCGATATGCCAACAGTTGAAGTGATCCTCATGAATCCTACCGGTGTGCCTGCAACCGGCGCGGGGGAAACTGCAATCACTGTGGTTCCTGCCGCGATAGGGAATGCGATCTTTGATGCGACTGGCGTCCGCCTGCGGGAAGTTCCATTTACGGCCGAGCGCGTCAGGGGCGCACTGCTCGCGCAGCGCACGTGATGGGGAGATAGAAATGAGCTGGCGAAGATCAGTGATGCTGATTGCGATTGTGACGTGCAGCCTGACGTTGTTCATTCGGGCCGTGGCCGCGAGTGATGAACCGCAAGGGCATGTGACGCGTGACGATGCCGCGGCTGCCCGTGCGTTTCAGTCCATGATCCCAGTGCTTCATCATCCCCGGTGCATGAACTGCCACTCCGACGGAGACTTTCCCCGGCAGGGAGACGATGGACACCCGCACACCATGAATGTGCGGCGTGGTGAGTACGGAGAAAACGTGGCTGGCGTGCCATGTAGTAGCTGTCACCAGGATCACAATCTTGCGGGCCGGCATGTGCCTCCGGGAGCGCCGGATTGGCATCTGCCACCTGCCGGAATGCCGATGGTGTGGCAGGGACTTACCGACCGTCAATTATGTGAGCTGTTCAAAGACCCCTTGCAAAACGGCAATCGAGATGTGAATGAAATTGTGAAACATATGGGCACGCCCCTGGTGCTCTGGGGCTGGAATCCGGGTGAGGGTCGCACTCCAATCCCGACGTCCGAGGCTGAATTCCTGGCGAAGGTGAAGGAATGGGCCTCCAACGGAGCCGCCTGTCCGGGCGGGGGAAGATGACCTAGCCGTCAGCGCGGGTGGCCCACATCCGCCTTCTTTTGGCGAATGTGGGAGACGATGAAGCTTACATCGCAGACTTTTTGTCGCTAAACTGATCTTCATGCCAAGCGGGCTCAAGCGCTTTCACCACACCGGGCAGTCGCATTTTGTGACCTTCACCTGTTACCACAGGCTACCTCACCTTGTAGATGAGATGACTAGGCAGGCGTTTGTCATCGCTCTGGAGCGGGCGCGCGCACTCTATCAGTTTCGGGTCTATGGATTTGTAGCGATGCCCGAACACGCTCATCTGCTCATTTCGGAGCCCGAGAGTGGGACAATTGCTAAAGCGGCGGGTGGCCCACATCCGCCTTCTTTTGGCGAATGTGGGAGACGATGAAGCTTACATCGCAGACTTTTTGTCGCTAAACA
>Ga0302319_10015182_pt1 | contig 14289 bp, 13 predicted proteins | sample Bog_T0_2_FD_203319 | JGI IMG/M metagenome (GOLD analysis project Ga0302319, IMG submission 203319) | Peat permafrost microbial communities from Stordalen Mire near Abisko, Sweden - Bog_T0_2 | ecosystem: Environmental > Terrestrial > Soil > Wetlands > Peat | place: Sweden: Abisko, Stordalen Mire... | reverse complement strand
GCTTCGTGCGCACGAGAGCGGTCGAAAAAACGAGCACCACGGACGCACCGAGCAAGATGATGACCGGCAGAATCGCGAGGTAGTGAATCGACGGAATCGCGATCGATGACGTCACGGTGGGGGTGGGGGTCACTTGGACACCCCGCTCGGCGCCACGTGCTCAATCAATTGATGCACCGAGGGCGTGATGCGCTCAAGCACTGGGTGGGGGAACACACCCAGGGCGACGATCAAGACGACAACCGGTACGAGGACCCAACGCTCCTTCGTGGTGACGTCAGGCATCGTCGCGTTCGCGCCGACGGCTTTGCCCTGGAAGACCCGCTGATAGGCCCAGAGTAGGTAGACCGCCGCCGCCACGACGCCGAAGGCACCCACGACTCCCCACCACGCGTGCACCGCGAAGGTTCCAATAAGAATCAGGTACTCACTCACGAATCCCGACAGACCCGGCAGTCCGATCGACGCGAGCATCACGACGGTGAAGACCCCCGCCATCACGGGCGCTGGTCCTTGGAGTCCTTGGAGGTCCGCCACTTGGTAGCTGCCTCGGCGTTGTTCGATGAAACCAATGATGAGGAAGAAACCAATGGTGATGATGCCGTGGTTGAACATCAACAGGATCGAACCCACGGTGGCGATCTGAGAACCCGAGATGAGACCGAGCGTGATGAATCCCATCTGGGCGAGCGAGGAATACGCGACGAAGCGCTTGAGGTCCTTCGCGGTGCACGCGAGCAGCGAACCATAGAGGATCCCAATCACCGCCAGCGTCAGGACGACCGGACGCACGTCAGCGAGCGCGAGTGGGAAGAGTCCCACGCCAAAGCGCAACAAACCATAGGATCCGAGTTTGGCCAACAGCGCCGACAGTTCAATCGATCCGGCCGTTGGCGCTTCGGCGTAGGTGAGCGGGGACCACGTATGCAGTGGCCAGATGGGTGCCTTCGCGGCGAAAGCGATGGCGAAGGCGACGAAGAGCCAGGTCGCCGTCGCGTGACTCATCGACGTCGACTGCAACACGCCGTAGGCGAACGTGAGTGCTCCGCCGCTCTGGTGCTGATGCGCGAATCCGAGGTATAACACCCCGATCAACAAGAACGCCGACGCGCTGAAGGTGTAGATGAAGAACTTGAGCGCCGCGAAGTCACGTTGCTTTCCACCCCAACCTGAGATGATGAAGTAACACGGCACCAGGGTGAGTTCGAAGAACACGAAGAACTCCAAGAGGTCGTGTGCGACGAAACTTCCCATCGTGAGCGAGGTGAGCACCAGCAACCACGCGACGAAGGATGGTTCGCGACGCTTATCGCGACCACCGAGGAGCGCGAGCAACACCACGATCGCCGTGAGTTCGACCAAGAACAGCGAGATACCGTCGAGGGCGACGTCGTAGGCGAGACCGAGCGGCGCAGAGAGGACGTGGCGCGAGGCGAAGTCGAATGTCTGCGCGTGCGCGATGTGATTGTTGTAGAGAAAGAAGACGACGATGCCGAGGACCACCTCGACGCTCGCCGCGACGACCGCGACCGCGTAGGAACGCCCCTCGCGCTTTCGCACGAGCATGGCGCCCAGCGATCCAAGCAATGGCACGACCAGAAGCGCGCTCAGCCAAAGGGATGAATGCATGACTAACTAACTCTCGCCACGAGGAACACAATGAGCACCGCGGTACCCAGCATCATCGCGAGCGCGTAATGGCGCACGAATCCCGACTGTATTTTTCGAACGCCTTCGGCGCTTCGACTGATGCCCACCGCGATACCCATCACGCCACCGTCGATGACCTCGTCCTCGACGACTACGTCACTGAAGACAGCCAGCTCCTCGAGCGGCCGTCCGATGGTCGCGTCGTAGAAATCGTCCCAGTACCAGACGTGTTCTAAGAATGCCGGTGTCAGGCGCTCGTCTTCGGACCGTGATCGCCAGATCGAGAACGCCGCGGCGAGACCAATCAACGCTGCGGCGATGTCGACGGCGGCGAGTCCGTATTGGCTCACCGTGCTCTGGGCGTGCAAGGGCGCGACGTATCCGAAGGTGGAACGAAGGAATCCGGCGAGTGAGTTGTGGTGGATCCACGGCAGATCCAAGAGCCCCCCAAGTACCGAGAGCACCGCGAGGAGCACGAGCGGCAGCGTCATCATCCAGGGTGATTCGTGCGGATCGTGACCGTGGGTCACTTGGCGGAAGCGTTCGGTGCCGCGGAACGTCAGCACGAAGAGTCGACTCATGTAGTACGCCGTCAAGATCGCCGTCGCCACGCCCACGACCCAAAGGATCTTGTTGTGCTCGAACACGTTGGTCAACACGTCGCCCTTGGACCAGAACCCCGCGAACGGCGGGATGCCCGAGATCGTGAGCCACCCGATGAGGAACGTCGGGAAGGTCAGTGGTAAGAAACGTTGCAACGCGCCCATCTTTCGAAGGTCCTGTTCACCGTTCAACGCGTGAATCACTGATCCCGATCCGAGGAACAAGAGTGCCTTGAAGAAGGCGTGACTGACCATCAAGAAGATCGCGGCCGCGTAGGCCCCCACGCCAACGGCGAGGACCATGTAGCCAATCTGTGAGACGGTGGAAAAGGCGAGGACCTTCTTGATGTCCTTTTGCGACGTCGCGATCGTCGCCGCGACGAAAGCAGTCGCGCCTCCGATGATGGCAATCGTCATGCGCCCCGACGATGAGAGTGCGAGGACGGGCGACATACGAACGAGCAGGTACACACCCGCGGTGACCATCGTCGCCGCGTGGATCAGTGCCGAGACCGGCGTCGGACCCTCCATCGCGTCGGGCAACCAGTTGAACAAGGGGATCTGCGCACTCTTTCCAGTCGCCGCCAACAGCAGAGCGAGCACCACCAACGTCGCGACCGTCGGACTGAGCGACCCAGCCTTGGCGAAGACCCCGACGTACGTGAGGGTCCCGGTGCGCGAGAAGAGCAGGAACATCGCGAGCAACAGTCCGACGTCACCGACTCGGTTGTAGATAAAGGCCTTCTTGCCCGCACTCGACGCGGAATCACGGTCGAAGTAGTAACTCACCAACCAGTAGGAGCACACGCCCACGCCCTCCCAACCTACGAAGGTGAGCACCAGATTGTTGGCGAGGACGAGGGTGAGCATCGAAAAGACGAAGAGGTTCAAGTACAAGAAGAACTTCTTGAAATCCTTCTCTCCGTGCATGTAGCTGATCGAGTAGAGATGAATGAGCGTCGAAATGCCCGTCACGAACAAACACATCGTGATCGACAGTGGATCAATGAAAAGGGCCGCGGGGACGTGCAATGTCCCCACGTCAATCCAATTGAACAAGTGCACGGTGACTTGTCGATTCGACCGATGGAGCAACAAGATGAACGCCACGACGGACGCGACGAAACTAAGTCCCACGACGCCGGTCGCGACGAGGCCGATCTGGCGCTCGCTGAGTCGCGAGCCATTCACGAGCACGAGGAGGTACCCGAGGAGTGGCAACACGACAATGAGCGTCGATACGTGCGCCATCTCAGCCCCTCAACTCTGAAAGTTCGTCGACCGAGGTCGAGGCTCGTCGGCGAAAGACGGCCACGACGATGCCGAGACCTACGGTGACTTCCGCCGCGGCGACGACCATCACGAAAAAGACGGTCGCCTGACCTCCAATGTCACTGAGCGTACGAGCAAAGGTGACGAACGTGAGGTTCACTGCGTTGAGCATCAATTCAATGCACATGAACATGATCAGCGCCGAACGACGCGTCAAGAGCCCGAAGGCGCCAATGCCGAAGAGCACCGCCGCCAAGACCAAGTACCACGACGCAGGTACGTTCATACCTCGACCTCGTCTGCTTGCAGGGTGCGCTCGCGCCGAGCGAGCAGGACCGCTCCAACGACCGCGATCACCAGCAGTGCCGCCGTCGCTTCGAAGGCGAAGAGGTACGTCGTAAACACCGCCGTGCCGAGCTGATGGACGTTGGCCTGTCCGCTCTGCAGCGCTTTGCCGTTCGTGGACGCGGACATGACGCCCGTCACCCAATGCGACTCCGCCATCAAGGCAATCAGACCACCCAAGGTGATCACGACACCGAGCGCCGCGAGCGGGCGCTGTGCGACGAGCGGTTCGACGCGGACGTGCTCGTTGCGATCGACCCCGAGGAACATGATCACGAACAAGAACAGCACGACGATCGCCCCGGCGTAGACGATGATCTGCACCGCCGCGAGGAAATCGGCTTGTTGCGCGATGAACGCAATCGCGACGCCAAACAGCGTCATGATCAAACTGAGCGCGCAGTGCACCGGATTCTTGAAGGTGATAACGCCGATGGCGCCAACCAGGATGATGATCGCCGCACCGACGAAGACGATGATGCTCGGCACGGCGTAACTCGTCGCGACCATCACTTCTCCCCCCGGTGACGACGAGGCAGACGCTCCAGCATCCCTTCGGGAATCTTCTCTTTGGCCTGGCGCACCAATCCTTGCAGTCCACGTCGATCGAGCGGCACGTCCTCGGGCTGGAGGTGCCGGTAGAAGACCTCGCGAATTTGCTTCGAACCTGTCGCGACGTCGTCGCGATTTTCGGACTGTCCGGCTTCGGGAGCTCGCACACCCTCGCCCAAGTCAGCCGTCCATTGCACGACACCTTCGAACGACGCGTCACCGGCGGGCGACGTCGCGCGCATCCATCCACCCGTCATCGCCGCTTCGCCGCTTCGCCAGTCCTCCCACGGCAGGCGCTGAGGGTTGCCTTGATCATCGACGAGCAATTCTGCTTTCGTGTAAATCGCGTCCGCTCGATTGGTGAAGGAGAACTCGAACATCTTTGACTCAGTGATCGCTTGTGTGGGGCACGCCTCCACGCACAGATCACAGTGGATGCAGCGCAAGTAGTTGATCTCGTAGACGTAGCCGTAACGTTCGCCCGGACTCACGGGATGATCGGGCGGGTTGTCGAGCCCTCGTACGTAGATGCAGTTGACCGGACACACCCCGGCGCACAGCTCACAGCCAATGCACTTCTCCATTCCGTCCTCGTAACGATTCAGCACGTGGCGACCGTGCTGGCGGGGTTGTTTCGCGCGCTTCGCCTGGGGGTAACTCGTGGTGACCGTCGGACGAGCGATATGGCGAAGGGTGAGGTTGAAGCCATTGAAGAACTTGAAGGGATTCGCCATCACGAATCTCCGTCGCTCAATTTACGAATGACCGGTCCGGGTATGGGGCGCTGTCCAATGGTGGGCAGCACCCGTTCGGGTCCGGACTCTCGCGTCTTTCCGAGTTCGAACGCGCGCGTCAGCACGAGCCACGCGAAGATCACGACGCTTCCCATCAGCAGTCCCCAGCGCCACGAGATCAAGAAGCCCGCCACGACCAGCATCCAACCGAGACTCAGCGGGATCAGGCGTTTCCAACCCAGGTCCATCAACTGGTCGTAACGAAATCGAGGCAACGCCGCACGGAACCAGATGTAACAGAAACAAAAGATCGTCGTCTTGATGAGGAACCACACGATCGGAAATATCCACTTCAAGTGAGCGACGGGTGGGACCCAACCGGCGGGGCCGCCAAAGAACAATGTCACCATCACCGCCGACATCGTGATGGTGTTCATGAACTCGGCGAGGAAGAAGATGGCGAAGCGAAACGAGGAATACTCGGTGTGAAACCCCCCCACGAGTTCACTCTCCGCTTCGACGACGTCGAAGGGCGGCCGGTTGAGTTCGGCGGTGATCGCGATCAAGAAGATCGCGAAGGGCACGAGGCCGAGGCGGATCAAGTTCCAGTGCAAGATGTTGCCACCCTGGGAGAGGACGATGTCGTGGGTCGTCAGCGAGCCGGTGACGAGAATCACGATCACGATCGTCATCCCCAGCGCGGCCTCATAACTAATCATCTGAGCGCTCGCGCGCACCGACGAGAGGAGCGGATACTTCGATCCCGAGGACCAACCCGCGAGCATCACGCCATAGACCGAGATACCCGACATGGCGAGCATCAACAGAATGCCCATGGGAGGATTCGCCATCTGCAACTGCACGACGTGACCCGCGATGTGCATGGTCCCGCCGATGGGCACGATCGCGAAGGTGATAAAGGCGGGAATCACGACGAGGAACGGCGCCAACTTGAACACGAATCGATCTGCTTCGGCGGGAATGAGGTCTTCCTTGCCCATCAATTTGAGACCGTCCGCCATGGTCTGCAGTAGCCCGAAGGGACCCCATCGTTGGGGGCCGATTCGACTTTGCATGTCAGAGATCGCCTTGCGCTCGAACCAGATCATCAAGATGACGGCGTTCATCAACGCGCCAAATCCCACCACGATCTTGATGAGCACGATCAAGATGATGACGCCCGTGACGCCGTGGTCGAATAAGGGATCAGAGAGAGCGAGCAATGGATTCATCGCGTCTCCAATCGAACTTGGCTGATGACGTGGGTGGGATCGAACAAGACGTCAAGTGGGTTCTCGCCGGACGCACTCAACGTCCCAATGACGACGCTCGCGCTCCCGCGCGTGACACGGTCGTCAAGCACGACCGGCAAGAGGATCGATCCGCGCGCACCGGTCACGGTGACGACGGTGCCGCTCGCGACGCCGAGGCGGTCCAAGTCGACGTGGTGCAGGGCGAGCGCGCTCGTCGGTATCAACGGGTGAAGCGCCGGCGAACCCTGCATGGCGACGCCGCGGTCATAGAGATGACGCGACGCGTACAACGTGAGTGAGTACGCGTCGGCGATTCCCACCGCAATCTCGGGCAACGCACCGAGGTCACGCAATGATGCACCGGTCGTCACCCCACTGCTCGTTGGGCGTTCCATGGTCGTCGTTCCGGTGTAGGACGCGAGACCCACCGTCTCAGTCGAGCGAATGCCGGGGAATGCCATGGGGTCGAGGGCGTGGCGCAGCGACGATGCGTCATCGCGTCCCACCACGACGCCGTCGTGCACGTCATCATTCATCACCGACAAGGCTGGGTACCCGGTCGTCTCTTCGATCGCCTTGGCGGCCTGCTCGACCGACGTAAGACCGATACTTTGACCCAGGGACTCGGCAAGTTCTGCCGCGATCGCGACGTCGGGCCACGCCGAACCTGGCGCGACAATCTTGGGCGTAACGGCCGTCACGCGCCCTTCGATGTTGGTGACCGTGCCGCGGCGCTCATGCTGAACGGCGGCGGGCAACACCACCGAGGCGTAGGCGAGCGTGGCGCCACCGTGACCCGTCACGGCGATGACGTCAGCATTTTCGAGCGCGGCCTTCGCACCCACGACGTCGGCGACGTTACCGAGAAGACAACCACCCAAGACGATCAGCGCCTTTTGCTCGCCGGCGCGAAGCGCCGCGAGTTGGGCGAGCGTGTCGCGTCCTGACGCCCCCACGTCAACGCCCCGTCCCGGGCGAAGGCGAGGAGCCAGACCCATGTCAAGGGCACCCATGACGTTGGAGCGTCGCAGTGCAACGAGGAATTTCGCGTCCGGGTAACGATCGGCGAAACGGCGTACCGCCTCGTCGAGCACCGAGGAGTCCTCGACGAGATTGGGGCGACCGACGACGAAAACGACGCCCTCGCCACTCTCACCAATGAGACCTCGCGCGTCGTCGAGTTCCTCGTTGGTGAACACTGCGCCCTTGGGCGCGTCCGAGCGCTCGGCGATGGCGCGCGCGGCCACGTGCGCTTCACCCGGTCGAACCGCGAGCGAGACGCGAGCGAGGGAACGCAACGCGGACGGTCCGAATCCGAATTCGACCAGCGCAGTACGTCCACGCACGATGTTCTCGCGCAAACGCAAGAACAGTACGGGAAGTTCTTCGCGCACGTCACCGGTCAAGGTGACGACAGTCGTTGCGTTCGTCGCTTCGTCGATGGTGGCCTTTGGAAGCGCTTGGAGCAAGACGGGGTCGAGACCGTCACCGAACTGCGCGTCGAGGTGTTCACTCGCGAGCACGCCTCGCACGAGACGCTCCCACGCGAACGCCCCTTCGTTCGTCAGCGACGCGCCACCCACTGCGCCGACGCCATTGGAAGACCGCATGGCGTTTTGAATGATGGTCGCCGCCGCGGCGAGTGCCTCATCCCACGTCGTTTCCTTGAGGACACCATCGACGCGCACCATTGGCTGGCCAATGCGCGTGGCGGCTGACAGTACGTCACGCGATTCCTCATTGCCGTCGATCGAGTCGAGACTGAATCGTCCCTTATCGCAGAGCCAACCGTGATTGACGGGGTCGCTGTCGACACCGAGGATGCGGGTCAGACGATTGCCCGAGGACTGGACCGCGACCCGACAGCCCACCGCGCACGTCGTGCAAGTGCTCTCGACCTGCTCCAGGTCCCACGGACGAGCGCTGAAGCGATACGGCTTCGCGGTAAGGGCGCCGACCGGACAGATCTGGACCGTGTTGCCCGAAAACACTGAATCGAAGGGCTTCGTCGGCGACGGCGCCACCTCGATGAGGTCACCGCGACCCGCGAAGGCGATCTCGGTGTCGCCGGCGACCTCGTCGGAAAAACGCGTGCAGCGTGCGCACTGGATGCAACGTTCGCGATCGAGCAGGACCAACGCGCCAATCTCGATGGGCTTGACGAAATGGCGCTTCTCTTCGATGAAGCGGGTCTCGCCTGATCCGTGCGTGAGCGTCTGGTCCTGAAGCGGGCACTCGCCCCCCTTATCGCAGACCGGACAGTCGAGCGGGTGATTCGCGAGCAAGAACTCCAGCACGCCGTCCTGGGCCTTCTTCACCTTTTCAGAATTCGTCGTGACGTTCATCCCGTCGCTCACGTGGATGTAGCACGCGGGTTGCAGCGTCGCCCCGCGTGGTCCGTCGACCTCGACGAGACACATGCGACACATGCCGACCGGTTCCATTCGGGGGTGATAACAAAAACGGGGAATGTACTCGCCCGCCTGTTCGGCTGCCTCTATCAACAGTTCACCGGGCTTGACCTCAATGGCACGACCATTCACGTTGAGGGTGACCGTCGTCTTGATCACGTCAGTCATGGGGACATCCTCCGTGTTCGACGTGGGCAATGAAGTCATCGCGGAACATCTGTATCGCCGAGTGCACCGAGGATGGTATCGAGGAACCCAACACGCAAATCGTGGTCTGTTGCGGTGGCCACGAAAGACCCGGCGCGATGTTGTCGCACAAGTCGAGCACGAGGGCGAGGTCCTCTTCGCGACCGCCGCCGTGTTCGAGTCGATACATCGCCCGTTCAATCCATCCCGAACCTTCACGGCAGGGCGTGCATTGACCGCACGACTCGCGCGAGAAGAACTTGGTGATCCGCCACGCTGCGCGGACCGGACAACTGGTCTCATCGAGCACCACAATCGATCCCGATCCGAGCATCGAACCCTGCGCGCCGACCTCGTCTTGACCGAGGGCGAGATCAAGCATGTCGGGACCAAACCATGGCGCCGACACGCCGCCGGGGATGAATGCCTTCAGCGCCCGATCATCGATGATGCCACCACCCAGGCGTGGGTCAAAGATGATGTCGCGAAACGTGTTCTTCACCATCTCGATCTCGTAGACACCGGGGTTCTTCACGCGACCCGCCAGCGCGAAGAGTCGCGTGCCCGTTGATTTTCCAACGCCCAACGCGGCGAAAGCGGCGCCACCGTTGTTGATGATCCACGGAAGGTTGGACATCGTCTCGACGTTGTTGACGACGGTGGGTTCACCGTAGAGCCCGGTGACCGCAGGAAAGAACGGGGGCTTGATGCGAGGGAAACCACGCTTGCCTTCGAGTCCTTCGATCAGTGCCGTCTCTTCGCCACAGATGTACGCGCCCGCGCCAGGGTGCACGACGATGTCAAGAGAGAAGTCCGAACCGAAGATCTTCGAACCCAGTGCGCCATGCGCGTACGCGTCGTTGACCGCTTGCTGCACGCGCTCAAGTCCGAGGGCGAACTCGCCGCGGATGTAGATGAAGGCTTGGGCGACCTGGAGGGCGTAGGCGGCGATGATCACACCTTCGACGAGTTGGTGCGGATCGCGCTCGACGAGGAAGTGGTCTTTGAACGTCGCGGGTTCAGACTCGTCGCCGTTGACCACGAGATACGAGACGGGCGACTTGCGCAACATCGACCATTTGCGTCCCGCGGGGAATCCCGCTCCTCCGCGACCAAGCAACGAGGCGGTGTCGACTTCGGCGGCGACCGCTTCGGGGAACATCGTCAGGGCTTTGCGTAGTCCCTCGTACCCACCCGTCTCGAGATAGCGCGACAGGGTGTAGGAGTCAGCGAGCTCGGCGCGCGAGGAGACAATGCGAGGGGCGTCAAGGGTCGCCATCACGAGGTCCCTTCCGCGCGCTTCGCGCGTGCGGCACTGGAGCTGGCGCGCTGCTCTCTGATCTCGTCGTGCGAGGCGCGAAGTCCACCACTTCGCTTAACTCGAATCAGCGTGCCGTGCGAGGGAATGTCCGCGTCGTGCGCACCCGCACGTAATTCGCCAACGAGCGCGTCGAAGCTCTCCGGCGTGGTCGTGCGCACGTAACGGTGATTCACCTGCACGCACGGTGCCTTATCGCAGTCGGCGAGACACTCGGTCTCTTCCAACGTGAACAGACCGTCATCGGACGTGGCGCCCACGGCGCAGCCCAGCGTGCTCGACGCGTGTTCGAGGAATTCCTCGCCCCCCGCGAGCAGGCACGCGATATTCGTACACACTCCAACCACGTACTTGCCCACCGGTTCTAAGTGGAACATGTCGTAGAACGACGCGGTGCCGCGCACGTCGGCACTCGTCGTGCCGGTGAGACTCGCGACTTCTTCGATGCCCGCTTCGCTGAGGTACCCGTCTTGTTCTTGTGCGAGGTGCAACAACGGCAGCATCGCCGAGCGCGAGCGCGGATAGAGCGCGACGAGTTCCTCGGCACGCTGGCGCAGTTCGGGCTGAAAATGACTCACCGGTCCACCTCGCCCAAGACGGGATCAATCGTCGAGATGGTGGTGATCGCGTCGGACACCGATCCGCCGCGCATCAACAGCGCAATGGCTTGTAAGTTCACGAAACTAGGACCACGCACGTGCAAGCGATAGGGCTTTGCGCCGCCGTCCGAGACGATGTAACACCCGATCTCGCCGCGCGGGGACTCGACCGCTGAGTACACCTCACCAACGGGCACGTGGAATCCTTCGGTGAAGAGTTTGAAGTGGTGAATGAGGGCCTCCATCGATTCACCGATTCGCGCACGCGGCGGCGGGGTCACTTTGGGGTCTTGGCTTCGATAGTCACCGCGCGGCATCATGTCGACACACTGACGCACGATGCGGATCGACTCGCGAATCTCGTTGAGGCGAATTGAGTAACGGTCGAAGTTGTCCCCGTAGGTGCCCACGATGACGTCGAACTCCACCTGGTCATAGGCGAGGTACGTCATCGTACGCCGAAGGTCCCACGGCACGCCCGTCGAACGCAGCACCGGTCCGGTCACGCTTAAGGCGAGCGCTTCTTCGGCGGTGATGGGGGCGACGCCGATCATGCGCTGGCGAAAGATGGGCTGTCCGGTGAGCAGCTGGTCGTACTCGTAGGTGCGTTCCAGAATCGTGTCGCAAATCACCCGCACGTCGTCTTGCCAGCCGTCGGGCAGGTCGGCCGCGACACCACCGGGGCGAACGAAGTTGAGGTTCATGCGTAGTCCCGCGGTCTTCTCGAAGAACGCGAGGATCAGTTCGCGTTCGCGGAGCCCGTAGATCATCATCGACGTCGAGCCGAGGTCCATGCCGTTGGTCGCCATCCACACCAGGTGCGACGAGATGCGGTTGAGTTCGCTCATCAACATACGAATCCACACGGCGCGTTCGGGCACCTCGATGCCGAGCAATTTCTCGACGGCGAGCGAGTAGTTGAGCTCGTTGATCACTGGCGAGAGGTAGTCCATGCGCGTGACGTTGGTCGCGCCTTGGATGTAGCTCAGTTCCTCGCCCGTCTTCTCCATGCCGGTGTGCAGATAGCCAATCACGGGCTTGCAGCGAAGCACGTACTCGCCGTCGAGTTCCAGCATGAGTCGAAGCACGCCGTGCGTCGACGGATGCGACGGACCCATGTTGATGATCATCGTCTCGTCGTCGCGGCGTTCGAGGTCGACTTGCGTGGGATCGATATGCAGATCGTTCGCCAGCAGCACCGCGCCGATCTCACGTCCCAGTTCGCTCGGTTTGGTGAATTCGCGACGTTGGAGTTCTTGCGCGCCTTCGGACGTTTCGGCCGTCAGCAAGTCGAGACGCTCAATAGCGCGAACGGTCGGTTCACTCATCGCGGGCCTGGCGCTTCCTTGAACTGGACGGGCACGTTGCCCGCCCCGTAGTCCTTACGCAGTGGGTGGCCCTCCCAGTCTTCGGGCATCAAGATGCGCGTCAAGTCCGGGTGTCCACTGAAGAGGATGCCCATGAGGTCAAAGACTTCACGTTCCATGGCTTCGACACCCGGATAGAGCTCGAAGAGCGACGCGACCTCGGGCTCGTCGTCACCCGCTTGGACGCGGATGCGCACGCGTTGACGCTTGGAGAGACTGAGCAGATTGGTGACCACCTCGAAGCGTGTCGGCACGATTCCCTCAGGCAGTGGTCGCTCCATGTGCAACAAGTAATCGACGCCGCACACGTCGATGCACATCTCGAACGCGTCGTTCTTGAAGGATCGCACGAGAGCGAAGTATTGGTCACGCGTTGGAAAACAGCACAAATCCGCGGCGAGAGCGTCACCGATCACGACGCCTGGGGGGGCCATTGGAGAAAGGGAAATCACTTCGGTGTGCCCACCCTTACCGAAACGGGTACCTCGGGAGTCCACAAGTTCTGGTTGTCTTCAATGTGCGTGGGTCGACTTTCGCTGCGACGCTGCATGATCTCACCGGTGCGGATCTGCTCGTGCAGCGTGAGGATTGCGTGCATCAGTGTTTCGGGGCTCGGAGGACACCCCGGCGCGTAGACGTCGACGGGCACGATCTGGTCGACGCCTTGGACGATTGCGTAATTGTTGAAGAGTCCACCGGTTGAAGCACACACGCCCATCGAGATGACCCACTTGGGCTCCATCATCTGGTCGTAGACCTGACGCAGCACTGGTGCCATTTTTTGTGAAACGCGTCCCGCAACGATCATGAGGTCCGCCTGTCGAGGCGAATTGCGAAAGACCTCCATGCCGTAGCGCGCAAGATCGAAGTCGGCGGCGCCCGCGGCCATCATCTCAATCGCACAACACGCGAGACCGAAGGACGCAGGCCATACGCTCGCCCGACGTGCCCAGCGCACGAGGTCCTCGAGGCGCCCGGTGAGGAAGTTGTGCTGCAGGTCTTCGAGGCCCACTACGCCGCCTGTTCGGGGTCTCGACCAATTCGCACGATGGTCGACGAGCTCGTTCGCTCGGGCATCCCCGGCGTCAGGTACTTGACTGGCCCCCACTGCAGGGCGCCCTCGCTCACGAGAAACACGAGCGCGGCGAACACCGTCACCGAAAACGTCAAGACTTCAATGAGTCCAAAGACGTGCAGTTCGCGAAACACGACCGCAAAGGGATACATGAAGACGACCTCGATATCGAAAATCACGAAGATCATCGCGACGAGATAGAAGCGAACTGGAAACCGCTGTGGAGGTTCATTCTCGGGGACAATCCCGCATTCGTAGGGCGCCAACTTCGCGTCGGTCGGGCGCTTGTGCGGCGCCAACCAAGCGGACGCAACAAGTGATCCCGAGGCGAACAACACCCCCAGCAACAGGAGTCCCAGTATTGGTAAGTACTGGTCCACCAGACCTTTTTATCAGACTTGAACATGGTCACGGTTGTCGCCACTCGGGTTCTACGGACCAGTTTTGACGTGCGAGCCCGCGCTGCGACGTCGTCGCGAATCGATGACCTCAGAGTTCGTTGAGGACCGACTTCCAATAACCGCGCCACTGTTGGGCGTCGTCGTCGGACTCAAGATTCTCGTGCTGGACGCTGATGACAGATTTATCCGCCGACTTCGCCGAGATGTTGACGACGACTCGGGTGCCGTCAGCGAGTCCCGCGCGCCAGTACCGCCATTTCTCGCTTTGCGATACGTCGGGACCACGCTTGATCGCGACCCCGGAGACTTCCGAACGAGGGGCCATGGCCTTGGTCCAGCGCTTCAGCGCCTCGTCGAGCGATCCCTCCCAGGTCTTGCTCACCGAAATGTTAAACATCCCGCTCGTGCTTTGGCCCGGGACGCGACGGCCCACGTGCTGTTCGTACTTGACCGCGATCATCTGGCCCCACCACGCAGGAGCGCCCGCCTTCGACGCCGTTGCTACGAGTTCCTTGTGGTTCATC
>Ga0302319_10015180_pt1 | contig 14290 bp, 10 predicted proteins | sample Bog_T0_2_FD_203319 | JGI IMG/M metagenome (GOLD analysis project Ga0302319, IMG submission 203319) | Peat permafrost microbial communities from Stordalen Mire near Abisko, Sweden - Bog_T0_2 | ecosystem: Environmental > Terrestrial > Soil > Wetlands > Peat | place: Sweden: Abisko, Stordalen Mire... | reverse complement strand
TCCCGCCGCTCACCGCCGTCCCAAGAGCCCGCGCGGCCGCACGTACACGACCACCACCAGCAGTATCAGCGCCGGAATCGTGCGATAGACGGGCGAAATCAGATAGGCCGTGGCTGTTTCGAGATACCCCACGACGTAGGCCGCGAGCAACGATCCTGCGACGCTGCCGAGACCGCCCAACACGACGATGGAAAAGGCGCTGGCGGTGAGCTGGCTCGCTTGCGCGGAACTCGCGCCGAGAAAGGTCGCGAGCAACACCCCGGCGATGCCCGCCAGCACGCCGTAGATCGCCCACACCATGAGATACACGCGCGACAGCTCGAAACCGAGAATGGTCAGAGCACGCGGGTTGATGGACGCCGCGAGCAGCACCTTGCCCGCCTTGGAGCGGTTCACCAACAGCCAGAGCAGACCGATCACCGCCCAGCAAATGACCGCAATCAGCAGTTCGTTGGTCGGCGTGCGCACGCCGCCGATTTGCATCACACCGGTGATCAGCGGCCGGACCGTCTTCGGATTATCGGTGTAGAAATAAGCCACCGCCTCTTGGATCATGATGCCCCAGAGCAAGGTGCCAGTGAGTACGAATATTTCCTTCTCGGCCGCAGGCACCGATCGCGATCGCTGGATCGGACGCACCACCAAGAAATAGGTCGCGAAGGCAGTGATGATGCCGGCGGCCGTCCCCGCAATCGCCGCGAGCCACGAGTTGGCCGCGAATTGGCCCGCGACCACCCAGGCGGTCACCGCGGCGACCACCATGGTCGCGCCGTGTGCCAGATTGAGCACGCCGGAAACGCCGAACATGAGGCTGAAGCCCACGGCCCCGAGAGCGTAAAGGGCGCTGATCGCGAAGCCGTCGATCAGGATTTGCGCGAACAAACGCGTCGCCTCAAGGGTGCTGCAGGTGCGTGAACGCCGGGAACATCACCTTGGTTTGCGGGGCCGATTTCGGCCACAGCGTGATCTGCCTGCCGTCCTGCCATTGCAGCATGATGCCCCTCACGAACTCCGGGCCGTATTTCATAGCATGCGTGAACTCGGCGTCGCGGCCGTTGAACTCGATGCGGCCGATGGTGCCGGTGTAGTCGGTTTTCTCGAGCGCCGTCACGAGCTTGTCGCCGTCGGTAGATCCGGCGCGCTTGATCGCCTCCGTCAAGAAGTAAATCGTATCGTAGGTGGTGAACCCCGCATAAGGCGGCGCATCGCCGAAGCGCTTGACGAAGGCGTCCACGAACGGTTTGGATTTCGGCGTGAGATCCGCGCCCTGGGCTGCGACGGCGAAGGTGATGACGCCGGCGGCGGCCCCGTTGGTATCTTTCCAGAATGTCCCCGAGGTCGCCTGCGACGAGTAGCCCACCATCGGGATCGGAACCTGCTGTTGCGCCCACTGCACGGTGGGCTGGACCCCGACGTGACTCAAGCCGGTGAAAATGACATCCGGCTTCTCGGCCTCGATCTTGTTGTAAATCGGCGTGAAATCGCTGGTATCGGCGGAGAAGCGAATATGGTCGAGCACCTTGACGCCGATTTTCGGCAGGCATTCCAGGTACTCCGCGTCGAGCGGCGTCGTCCACGCCGCGTCTTCGCTCAAAACGACGCCGGTCTTGATCGAATATTTCGGTTGCAGCAACTCCTTGACCGAATTGCAGATCGAATCGGCCGCTCCGACCGATGTCGTGTGGGCGTGGAAGGTGTATTTGTTCTTGTCGTAGTCGTCGTGAACGTGGCGGCTGATCTCGGTGCTGGCCGCGCCCGTGGTAATGAAGGGCACATGCGAACGCGCCGCCCAGGGCATGAGCGCGAGCGCCACTTCGGTAATGTAGGTGCCCACCACCGCCACGACTTTGTCCTGGCTCACCGCGCGCTGGAAGGCGCGCACTGCGTCCGCCGCCGAGGAGTGATCGTCGTACAAAACGAGTTCCAGCTTACGGCCATCGATCCCGCCGGCGGCGTTGATCTCGTCGGCGGCGACCTGCGCCGCCTTGCTGATTCCGGCGCCGGCAATGGCGGACTCCTCCGAAATGACGCCGATTTTGATCGGCTCCTTGGTGTCGGCTTGCGACACCCCCGCCAGCAGCGAGGCAAGCGCGGCCATCAGAAAGGATCGAGCGTTCATCCCCTATCTCCCGGTTCACGACTGGGGTCTCATCAGAGACCCAAATCTCAGCATACCTTCAAAAGTGGGCAAGTTCCCAAGCAAATCGAGCGCCCCGCCGCGCCGAATTCTCTGCGGCACTGTGCGGCCGAGCGGTGGCTCGCGGTCGGCAAAGCGCGTAGATTTACGCCGCCGAACCCCGCGGGTTTGCCGCGTCGGTTCGTTCAACAAGTCGACTAAAAATCACTCAGGAGAGAGCTCATGATTCGTTTATCCCACCGGATTTATGTTGCGGCCGCGTGTCTTGCCCTGTCCACATTGACGTCCGTCGCTTATGCCGACGGCAAGGATTGGAACGACGGACCGGTTTCCAACGTCGCCTCGATTCGCACCGTCGACGGGCATTTCGACGACTACATGCATTGGCTGTCGACGACCTGGAAGAAACAGCAAGAGGCGGGCAAGAAGGCCGGTCTCATCATTAACTACAAGGTGTTCGTGATCGAAGCACGCGGGCCGAACGATCCTGACGTCCTTCTGGTCACGGAATTCAAGAATTGGGCCGCCCTCGACCATTTGGGCAGCAAGTTCGATGCGGTCAGCGCCGAAGTCGAAGGCTCGGTCGAAAAGGCCAACCAGTCCGAGATAGACCGCAGCAAGATCCGAACGGTCTTGGGCTCGCGCACGCAGCAGGAGGCGTTATTCAAGTAACCGCAACCGGAGGACGGCCAAGCCGTCCTCCGGTTTTTCGGCATATCCGACACCCGGTGGCCGTAATCGGTAAACAAGTAATCTCTGGCTTTCACCACCGAGCCAGCCCAGTGATCGTCAATTCCCATCCATGATTTCCCCGAAGGGGGGGCTGTTCGCCCAATTCAATTTCGCACCACATTCGGCAGCCGGACGCTCACTCGCACCTGCGTACCTCCTTGGGTACGCCGCGTGATTTCGAAAGCCGCCCCGATGACCCTTGCACGGTACTCCATCAGCCGCAGCCCAAATCCGTTGTCCGATTGCTTACTCTGGCCGAAACCTATGCCATCGTCCAGAACCTCGAGCACCAGGTTATCTTCGATCACTTGCAGGCGCACGTCGATCCGCGAACAGGATCCATGCCGTATCGAGTTTTGTACGGCCTCGCGCGCAATCCGATAAATGTGGTCTGCGGGCAGCTCGTCGACGATCAATTCGTCGAGGATCGGATCGATCTCGACGTTAAGCGGCGGCTTGTTGCCGGTTTCTCTCGCCAGCCGGCACAACGCGTCGCGCAACGATCCGCGCACCACATAGATCGGCGACAGCCCGCGCGCCAGGTCGCGGGTGCCGCGGATTGCATCGGCAACGTGACCGACGATGGTGCGCAGCTGCTGCTGCGCGACGCCTAGGTTTTGCGACTTGGTCAAACTCTGCAGCATCAACGCGATTCCGGAGAGCTCCTGCCCGAGTCCGTCGTGGATATCGCCGGCGAGCCGCAGCCGCTCGTGATTGGCCGCCGTCAGCACGTCGCGTTCCAGGGCGCGCTGTTCCGAAATATCGGAGATCGTCAGCGTCAGCCCGTCGATGTGCACATTCGCGAGGCGATTCGCGCCGTGCAGCTTGAGGATGCGCGTCGGCCCCTGCGAATCTGTCGCGAGCTCGAGCGGTGCCGGGGGCACGGGATCTGCGATCACCCGCTCCAGGAACCGCTCGACGCCGGCTCGATGTTCGTCGCCGAACAATGTCGCCGCGCGTCTGCCGATCACCGTCGACGGAGCAAGACCTAACGTCTGCTCCGTCGCAGCGCTCGCCAACGCGATGACCCCGCGTGCGTCGATGACCAGGAAGGCATCTGCCGATTGACGCACCACCTCCATCAAGCGCGCGTCGGCGACCCGCAATGCCAGCGCACGATTGAGCTCCGCCAGTCTGCGCCGTGCCGCCGTTTGCCGCGTGAACAGCAACAGCGTGGTCAGGATCACGAGGCCGACCAAAATCCAGGCATCGGGCGCCCGCGTGCTGGCAAGCGACGCGCCGACCAACGCGATGGCGAGCAGCGCCGACAGCGTCGGCACAAACGCATAGGAAGAAAGCTCTGCGTTATCAACTTTACTTTCGGGTTCGGGCGTGGCACTGCCGACCGCCGCGGCACAGGTGACCAGCATGAAGCACAGCACGTCGCCGAAATTATAGTAGGAGCCCACATAATTGCGGTCCGTGAGCCAGGTGGCGAGCCAACCCACCTCCCAGGCCGCGTCCACCAGCCCCGCGCCGATGAGCAGCACCAGCACGAGACGCGGGCTCGGCATCCGCAGAAATAGCAGCGCCGCCATCGCCATCCACATCGCCAAAGACAGGGCATAGCTGACCGCATACGCCACATCGACGTGCGGGCCAGGGGATGGCGGCAGAAAAGTGCCGAGCAGCGTTCCCCAGAACGTGCCCAATAGCGCGACCACGATGGTCACCGCATCGAGCCAGGTGCGCGGGTCGCGGAACGAGCCGCCGGACTGTACGAAGGCAATGCCGTAGGCGATGGTCATCAGCGCATAATCGGTCAGGTAGCAAAGGTCGGGGAACGACAACGACGGCGTGCCCCATGCACGCAACACATTCCACACGTAGTTCGCGACCAGGCTCAGGACACAGAACGCGCAGACCAGTGCCCAAATGCTCAACCACTTCGCGCGCGCTCGCCAACATTCCCAGACCACCAGCGCGGAACTTGCAATGGCGATGAGTTGTATCGGCAACGCGATCCAATCCGGCAATATCCGCCAGGACCTCGGCGAGTGCGGCGCGATTCCAATCACGACACCCGCAGTGATGGCGTACAGAACCGCGATCACCGCGAGGCCGCGCCGGGTGCGCACGGCGGCGCTCGGTTGGCTCGGCATGTCCACGCGGTGCGAGTCTCCCGCCAACGCCCACGCCGGGGAAAAATTTGGCGCTATCGTCGAGTTGGCTTGCTCTTTGAGAATGGGGGCGACTCTGGGTTGGTCGCCGACATACTGCCACTACTCCAGGTGGACGCAGCGCAAAATCGAACAATGCGTTGATTAACAGCCAGTTAGCAATAGTAAACGTCAGCTTGCGGGGGCGGTGCACGGGGATTCGAGTAAGCTGCCATTGCCGACTCGTTTGGCACGCGAACCGGAGCAACGACAGTGGTCCATATAAGAAGAGTGACGCTCGCCTCTCTGCTTCTTCTCTTGGCGAGCATCGCGCCGCGGGCACAAAGCGACGCCGGTCTGCAGTCGTTCCTCAGACCTTAGGCGCTGCCCGAGGCCGGTATCATCCCGTTGTTGCGATCGCGACCGCGTTGCCCGCGTTGTGATGGTTCTGACAGATTGAAAGCGCGAAGTGCGTTATAGCTGTTCGTCCTGCAGCAGCAACGCGCATTGGGCAATATGATGAAGACCCCCCTTAGAGATGATGTCCCGCCGGACGGCGCGCTAGATGTCGATAGCGAACGTCGACGTTTATTGATCGCTTTCAGCGCAGGTATCAGTCTGCCACTGTTGACGTCCAATCGGTCGGCCCGCGCCGCCGCTTCTGCTGCTATCTCGCAACCCCAGGCAACGCCCGCCGGATCCGTCGACACTCCGATTGCGGTGACATTAAATTCCACAGCCACACCTGGCTTGGTGACGCAATACGCTTACCTCAACAGCAGCGCGAAACCAAACCCCGTTTTTTCTTTTTATGGGGTGGCTAATGCGCTCGTGAGTCGGTGCGGACCCGCGTATCCCCGCTACAACCTGGTCAGTCCGGACCTGTCAAACTCAGACACATTATCCCCGGGCACGCTTTACGCGACCTTTTATCACACCGGCACCACGCTCGACATCCTTCAATATGGCCTGAGCGATAACGTCACCTTGTATATCGATGATGTCTTCGTGGGAAGGTACGGGCTTTTACTGGCGAGCGGTACGGCCCAAGGCGGTATGGCCAGCGACATCACCCTGGCACCCGGCTCATCGAAAGTCTCGGGCTATTACAACGAATATTACGTTCGCATCACCGGCGGAACGGGTGTACTCAACGAGGTGAGACAGATTACGAGCTACGACGGAACCGCCTTCGTCGCCACCGTGGCCTCACCCTGGACGACCACCCCTGACAGCACCACCCAGTACGCCATTCAAGATGGTACGCAGCCCTTTGTGCTTGATGGCAGCACCGGATCGATCAAGTACTTGCATCTCGTTTGGGGTCAATCGGGACAGCGCAAGATAACCGTGGAGCAAGGCATTTTCGCCGGCGTTGCCTCGGACGGAACAATCGCCCCGGCGCCCGCGCCATCGACGACCCCGCTTTTGGTGGTCGGCGATAGTTTCTGGGAGGGCGTAGCCGGCCCGATCAGCATTCCGCGGTTGATCGACACCTTTGCCGAGGATATGGATTGGTTACCCACGAATCTGGGTCAAGGTGGCACCGGCTTCATCAACCGCTATCAGGCGGGCAACAGGCTAAATTTTCAAGACCGAATCGCGCCGCCCAAAGAAGCTTGGCGCGTGATGAACAGCGCTACCGGTGGTACTTACACCATCAGCGTCACCCTGAACGGGACCATCAGCACCACCGCGGCGCTGCCTTACAATTCCACCCAGACCAGCGTCGAGACCGCCCTCAATGCCCTGGCCAACGTCGCGGCAGTGTCGGGATATTTCTACGTAGCGAGGGGCGACTATGCAACGCCTCGTATCTATGTCGGCCACGGTGTTGGCGGGGCAACCATTTCCTTCAGCAATACCTACATGGTCGGTGGCACGATCAGTGTTGGGGGCACCTATATGGGCGATGTCGCGCCAAACGTTCCCCTCGGCATGTCGGGCCAGGATCTGCCGTTTTATTTGTTAGTGCCTGGATCGGGCAACGACGCCGCTTACTCCGACGCGCAGGTGCAAGCCGCGGCGATCTATGTGGCGCAACAGATTCTACAAAGGTTCCCGACCGCCCTAACCCTGTTCACGGGGGTCATTGGCGATTGTGCTGCAACGTCGACAGGCGTGATTGCCGCAAGCGACATTTCACGCAATGCGGCGATCGCCGCCGGCGCCGCGCTGCTGCCACTCATTGGCAACAAATCGCCCTTCATCGACACTTATGCGAATGGGCTCGGAGGAAATAAAATCATTTACGGCCTCGGATCCGTCGCTAGTCCTACGGCGGGCACCAACTCAAACTTCAAGAGCATTACGGTGCCGAGTCATCCGACCGGCCCGGGTTCACAGTTTCTCTCGGATTGGTTGGTGGCCGAGGTTTCGGATCTCATCGCAGCGCCTGCGCCATCTCTCGACTTAGTACCTACCGTGACGAGCAGCGCCACCGAGACCGCGGGCTTGGTCACACAGAACGCGTTCGTCACGAAAGGTTCGAAATTAAATCCGGCGTATTCGTTTTATGGAGTGGCGCCTGCGCTGGTGTCGCAGTTGGGGCCCGCGTACCCCCGCTACAACATGGTTAGCGCGGATCTCTCGAATTCAGACACGTCGTCCGCGGGGACGATTTACGCGACCTTCTATCACACCGGAAAAACGCTGGACATCGTTCAGTACGGATTTGCTGACAACGTGACTCTGTACGTCAATGACACGTTCACGGCTCGCTACGGCGGGGCGCTGGTATCCGGTACAGCCGGCGGCGGCTCGGTAAACGGTATCACGTTGGCGTCGACATCATCGGCAGTGACCGGCTATTACAACGAATATTACGTGCGAATCGCGGGCGGAACGGGTGTGCTCGACGAAGTGAGACAAATCACCAGCTACAGCGGCAGCACTTTTGTCGCGACGGTAAGCTCAGCTTGGACGACAGCGCCTGACAGCACGACGCAATACGTCATTCAAGAGGGCACCCAGCCCTTTGTCCTCGATGGCAACACGGGATCGATCCGGTATTTGCATCTCGCCTGGCAACAGTCTGGGCAGCGCAAGATAACGATTCAGCAAGGCATCTTTGCTGGTGCAGCGTCGGATGGAACAATAGCCCCCGCACCGCCGCCCTCAACCACCCCTGTTCTTGTGATCGGCGATAGCTTTTGGGAGGGGGGTGCCGGTCCAAGCAATGTTCCGCGGTTGGTTGATACCTTTGCTCAAGGCGTGGGTTGGCTGCCCACGAATCTCGGGCAGGGAGGGACTGGGTACATCAACCGCTCTCAAGCCTCCAGTCGGCTCAATTTTCAAGACCGCATTGCTCCCCCCACGGAGTCCTGGCGCGTAATGAGCACCGCCACCGGTGGCACCTACACCATCAGCGTCACCTTGAACGGGGTGACAAGCACCACGGCTGCACTGCCTTACAATGCCGCTCAGGCCAGTATCGAGGCGGCACTTAACGCCCTTTCCAATGTCGCGGCCGTGTCCGGTTACTTCTACGTAGCCCGGGGCGATTTTGCGACGCCGCGGATTATTGTCGGGCACGGAATCGCCGGGGCGACCATCGCTTTGAGTACGGCATTGACTGGCGGAAGCATGAGCGTTCTTGGGAGCTACACGGGAGATGTTGCGCCAAACGTCCCCGTAGACACGTCAGGGAATGCTCTGCCGTTTTACTTGCTGGTTGCTGGATCGGGAAATGATTCGGTTTATACCGATGCGCAAGTGAAGGCCGCTGCCAGTTATGTCGCGCAACAGATTGTTCTGCGATTCCCGACCGCCCAGACTATTTTCACGGGCGTCATCGGCGACTGTGCTGCCACCTCGACCGGCGTGATCAGTGCTAACGACATCTCCCGCAATGCAGCGATCGCCGCGGGTGCCGCTCTGCTACCCACCATTGGTGGCACGGCGCCTTTCGTTAACACCTACGCGAACGGACTAGGCGGAAACAAGATCATTTATGGACTCGGAAACGTAGCCAGTCCCACGACCGGGACCAACTCAAATTTGAAGAGCATCACCGTCCCGAATCAGCCGACCGGCCCGGGTGCGCAGTTTCTTTCCAATTGGTTGGTCACCCAAGTCAAAGCTCTCCTGGCTTAATCAACAGTCCCCACACCGGCAGCAACGCCAACTGGCTCGCCGATGCCGGTATGCCGAGTTCGGTTAAGCCTGCAGAGCGCTAATCTCTTCTGCCGTCAGCATCCGCCACTGCCCTTTTGCAAGCTCTCCAAGCAGCAGCGAGCCGATCGCCACCCGCACCAAGCGCAGAACCGACACGTCGAGCGCTTCCAGCAGCCGGCGTATCTGTCGATTGCGGCCTTCCTCGAGCACGATCGCGAGCCACGCGTTCTTATCACCGTCGCGCAAGGTGCGCGCTGAACTCGCCTTGAGCCGTTCGCCCTGCGACATCACGCCTTGCTCGAGTGCGAGGAGCAACTTCGCATCCGCCAAGCGATTGATCTGCACGTGATACGTTTTGGCCGGTCCCGAATCGGGGTCCGTGATGCGCGCCGCCCAGACGGGGTCATTGCTGAACAGCAGCAATCCCTCACTCGCCTTGTCGAGCCGCCCGATGGGCGCCAACCACGGCAGCGCCGAGCCGGCGAAACACTCATACACCGTCGCGCGACCCTGCTCATCCTGCGCCGTTGTCACCAAGCCGCGCGGCTTGTTCAACATCAGCACCCGGCGCTCGGCGGCTACACAGGGGCGCCCGTCGATCTCGATGAGATCGTGGCCCTGCCTGGTCGGGAACTCCGGATCGCGCACGACGCGGGCATTCACTCGTACCCGACCGTCGCGTACCCAGGTTGCCGCCTGCGTGCGCGACGCCAATCCCAATTTTGAAATGACGCGCGCCACGCCGTGGCGTGGCGCCGTCCGCCCGCTGGGTGGGTTGCCCATAACCCTAGCGGCGCGATGGCCGAGTGCGTATCAAGATGCAAACACCGACAATCATCGACACCGCCCAACCCCAGGGCGTGATCAAGAATTGCGCACGGACCGAGAAAAAATTGCCGACCGACCCCAACAGCGTCGCCGTTTTCTCGAGCAGCGGAACATTGGCCAATACGACGAGTGCCGCCAAGCTGAGAAGGAGCACCCGCTGCCGGAGTCGCGCACGCCGCGTGCGATCGATTTTCGCGAGCAGCGTCGCCGTGAATCGGTCGTCCGCGAGCGGCGCTCGCGCCTGCGCGAAAGTCTTGGAAAGCATCGGATCCAGATCAAGCATGCGGATCACCGTAGGCCCGCAGGATTTCCCGCAGACGAGCCGAACCGCGTGCGATGTGCGACTTCACTGTGCCGAGCGGCAGGGCCGTGCTGTCGCTGATCTCGGCGTGGCTCATGCCCTCACTATACGCGAGCACTACGCACAACCGGGCATCGGCAGGCAGCATCGCGAGAGCGGCATCGAGATCCATTCGCTCAAGCGTCGCCGGGAGGGTGTGCTGCTGCTCGAGCATCTGTTCCGTCAATGTGACCTCGGGCGGTTTGGCGCGAATCTGCTGCAGCCAACAGTTCACCGTCAGGCGTCGCAGCCAGCCGCCGAACGCAGCGGCCGACTTGAGCGTGTGAATCGACTTCCAGGCCGCGAGCAACGCCTGCTGCGCCAAATCGTCTGCCAGCGCCGGATCCCGCGTCAGACGGCGCAGCAGCTGGCGCATCCACGCCTGCCGGCGGCGCACCAGTTCGCCAAATGCAGCCTGGTCGCCGTGCATTGCCAATGCCACCACGGCTAACTCGCTGGCGTCGCCGAGCCCCGTGCCCGGCGCAGTCCGATTCACGGTGGCGGGTTGCGCAAGTGCCCGCGTGCACGCGCCTGATCCAGCGCCCTCGCGCCGACGATCAGGCCGACGCCGACGCAAATCACCACCACCCCGCCGCCCAAGATCGGATAAACGGCGACGGGCGCGACGTGACCGATGAAAAACGACAACAAGCAGACGCCGATGCCGATCGCCAGGGTGATAATGCCGCCGAGCTTCATCAGCACCGGATCGACCGGCTCGCTCGGTGGTTGAGCAGTCAGTTTCTCGATCAATGCCGGATCGAGCTGACCTTTTTCGATCGCGAATCGCAGCAAATCGACATTGACGCGGCGCCGCTTGTAGTCGTACACCATGCCCGCGATCGCCATCGAGCCGAGGAAAATCCAGAATGCCGCTCCCAGCAAGTAGGCGCCGATCGTGGCCATCGCAACCTCCTCAATCATGTTTATCTAAGACCTAAGATGCACCTGGAATGTCTTTTGGATGCACCCGTCAACGACTATCGAAGTAAGTCCGGACAAAGAACAGCACGGTGATGCTGCCGGCGATCACCAACGTTCCGGCACGAATCCACGACGACGGCGCTCGCCGGCCGACCAGCGCGCCGCAATAGCCGCCGATGATGGCGCCGACCAAAAGCTCCAGGGTCTGGGTCCAACGCACCGCATGCGCGAGGATGAAAATCAGCACGGCCATGGTGTTCGCCGCCGTCACCATCAAGGTGCGCGGACCATTCAGACTCTTGATGTCCCGGGTGTCGAGCAACCTCCAGATCGCGGTCATCATGAGGCCGATCGCGCCGCCGAAGTAGCCGCCATAGATGCCAAGCACGAACTGCACCGCGATGACCGCCCGCGGCCGGATATGCCAGCGGCTGCGCAGCCGCTCCCCGAGCTGTCGGCCGAATGCCAAGGTCAAAGTCGCGAACAAAAGCAGCCATGGCAGAAAAAAGTCGAACGTCTTCGACGGCGTCGATAACAGCAACACGGCGCCGATGGCGCCGCCGACGATGGTCACCACCAACAGCGGCCGCAGCGAGATGGATCCGATGGGTCCCAAGCTATCGCGGTACGCCCAGGTACTCGCCGCGGTCCCTGGATACAGCCCGACGGTGCTCGAGGCGTTCGCCGGCACCGACGGCAGGCCGATGGAGATGAGCGCAGGCAAGGTCACGAACGAGCCGCCGCCGGCAAGCGCATTCATGGTGCCGGCGATCAGGCCCGCGCCGACAACCAACCACGCGGAGCTCACGCCACCGCCTTCAACGCCTCGGGCCGCGCCATGATTTTGAGCGTGAGCGCCGCCGCCAAATTGGCGGCGACACTGGCGAGAATCGGCAGCATGTAGCTGTGGCGGAGGTCGAAGGCGAAGCCCGCGGCGCTTGGGCCCACCAGCGTGCCCAAGGCAATGCTGGTGTACAGCACGCCGATGATGCCGCTCACATGGCGACCGCCGAAATAATCCATCACCAACGCCGGCAGGATGGCCACGAACCCGCCGTAGCAGACGCCGTAGGTCAGCGCGAATACCGCCATCTCCCAGAACAGCGTCGAGAAAGCCCACACCAGCATGGCGCAGGCCATGCCGACGAACATCAGCAGCAACGCCAATTCCCGTCCCAGATTGTCGGCGACGCCGCCGAGAAAAAACCGCCCGCCGGTGCTGCCCACGCCGACCGCACCCAACAGCAGAACCGCCGAGGACGGGCGCACACCGTGATCGATGGCGTACGGAATGAGATGCACGAAGGGAACGAACAAACCGAACGAGCAAATGAGGCACGCCGCGTACAAACCGGCGAAGCGCCGCGATCGGACGGCATCGCGCAGCGTGAAGCCCGACGCCTCCCCGGAGCGGCTCACCGCAATGGGATCACCGTCAGGACCGAGGCCGCGGTCACGCGGATCGTTTTCGATCAGCAGTGCCATGCCCACACCCACCACCGCGGCGAGCACGCCGAGTACCAGATAAGCATGGCGCCAACCGAGCGCCGTTACCAAGAACGCCGCCAGCGGCGGCATCACCAGAGTGCCGACGCCGATGCCGCTCACCGCGAGACCCGATGCAAAGCCCCGCCGCCTGACGAACCAGCGCTGCACGGCGCCGAGCGCAGGCACATACGAGCAGCCGACGCCAAGTCCCACACCCAGGCCGTAAGCGACGTACACCTCTGCCAGCGTCTGGGCGACACTCGCCGCCGCGAGGCCGACTCCGACCAGCAACATTCCGGCGATACTGAGTCGCCGTGACCCGAAGCGATCGGCGAGCGGCCCGCTGACGACACCCAGACCGAAGTACAGGCATCCCGCCAGCGAGAAAACCAGCGACACGGAGCCGCGCGAGGCCGCGAAATCGCGCTGCAGCGGTTCGACGAAAGCGCTGAAGGTATAGGCGCTGCCGAAGCCGACCAACGTGACGGCGAAGGCGGCGGCCACCACGAACCAACCGTAGAACACTCGTGCGGGCATCAATGAGTCCAGAAGGCTCCTACCGCGCCGGGAAATACCACCGGGCTCTCGGATCCATCCGCGGCAACGCTGGCAACGCCGAACGAAAAGTCATCGATGGCGACGTTGGCGAGAGTGAGCGCCTCCTGATTGCCGGCATCGCGTGAATGCGACCACACGGGCTGCGCCGTATCGCGCCAGTACACGCGATAGCTTTGCGCCGGCGAACCCGGCGCCGCGGACCACGACAGTTGGGTGTCCGCGGTCACGGCACCCTCGATCTTGACGTTGTCGGGCGGCGGCGGGGCCAATGCCATCGAGGCGGCCGCGAGCGCATTGCTGGCAGTGACTCGCGCCAGATAGGAGAAATCGACATTGGCGATGGTGTCGCCATAGTCCACGCCCGATTCCTTGCGCACGTCCTGGTGTTGGTGCCGGTAGTCCTCGGCATTCTCGGTGAAGCGCACCGCGGGATACCCCAGCGCATTGAAGGCCGAGTGATCGCCGCCGCGGCCGAAACGGTCCAGGCGATAGACGAGCGCGACGGTCCAGTTCGGCAGATACGTTTCCGCCACGCCTTTGACGTAGCGCGCCACATTGCGCGACGGCGAATCGTTTTCGCCGCCTTCGAAGCGCCGCTGCTTGGCGGCCTCGGGCGTCTCGCCATCGCGGATGCCCTCGGAGAACAAGCGCACGCGCGTATTGTCGACCACACCGTTCAGCCCGCGCGTGCCGCCGACGATGTCATTATTCAGATCCGCCTCGACCCGCCAGTTCTGCGCCTTCGCATACTCGGCGAGCACCTTGCCGCCGTACAGACCCTGCTCCTCGCCCGAGAGCACGCCGTAGACCAAGGTGGCGGCAAATTTTTGGCGGCTCAAGATGCGCGCCGCCTCGATCACCACCGCGACACCCGAGGCATCGTCATCGGCACCGGGTGCATCCGCGGTCGCATTCATGGGATCGGTGACCCGCGAATCGATGTGTCCGGTCAACACGATGACCCGCTCGGGATCGCTCGTGCCCTTCTGGATCGCCACCACGTCCATGATCTCGGCCGGTTTTGGCACGCGCGTACCCGTGACCGTCTGCGACGGCGTCACAATGCTC
>Ga0302319_10015177_pt1 | contig 14294 bp, 15 predicted proteins | sample Bog_T0_2_FD_203319 | JGI IMG/M metagenome (GOLD analysis project Ga0302319, IMG submission 203319) | Peat permafrost microbial communities from Stordalen Mire near Abisko, Sweden - Bog_T0_2 | ecosystem: Environmental > Terrestrial > Soil > Wetlands > Peat | place: Sweden: Abisko, Stordalen Mire... | reverse complement strand
GCCGGAAGGATGAAGCCAAAAAACAGGATGCCGAGCGCCGCAGCGGCGGACAGTTCACGGAGCCTCACATTATGGGAGCCGCAATGCGGGCAGACCAGGTCGCCCCGCGCATGGGGACGAATGCCCAGCACCTCATTTGCGCGATCGCAGTCCTCATCCTGAACCTGCAGCCGGATTCCGCCCATGGCCTGGGTTCTGGCCCAGGCGTTCGAGGCGGTATATTCATCGGGTATGAAGGCGACCACGCCGGACCCCTCGAGCCTTGATCGTGCCAGGTACGCATCATCCAGTTTGCTATAGGTCGCGATCGTCTTCATTAAGGTAAGTCATCGGTCTATCCGGTAGCGAAGGATAGGTCAATGGGGCGCCAGATCCAGGGTTACAGGCCGGATGCGGAAGAGGCGCCATACGTCAAGAAGGACGATCAGTCCGGCAGATCCACCTTTCGAGCCTTCGGATCCGGGTTCTGGCGGTAAAACAGCGCCGTGCGTCCGACGGCTCCCACGCAGAGGCAATACCCCTGGCCGGCGATGGTTGCACACAGCGCGGAGTGCTCGTCCCTGTCGGCGGTGAGAAAACGGACCTTAACAAGCTCGTCCGCATTGAGGATCTGCCGAAGGTGGGCGTGGAAGCCGGCGTTCAGCCCGGCTTTGCCGACCTTAAGCCTCGGTTCGAGGCGCTGGCCGAGACTGCGGAGAAATGCCTTTTGGGCGCCCTTGAGCTGAAAATCGTGCATGCAGGACGCTTGTGCCAGCGTCGGGACGCAGCGTCAACGCGGGGGTTCCCGGCCGATCCAATCGTCTCGACCCCGGAGCCTGGGGCGATATTCATGAAATTCGCCCATCACCCCAGTTGCGCCGAAGGCAGCGGCAGGCGGGCAACCCCAAGCTCCGATCATTCATGAAAACGCTCCTGTGTGTGGTTCTGTTCTCGGCGGCGGCAGGCGTGGCCTGTGTCTCCGGCCAAACGTCGGGTTCCGCCGCCCCGGCCAAGGCGCGGCCCGCCTGGGAGGTGGAATGGGCCTACCTTTCCCGTTACCACGGCGACAACCAGAGGCTGGCGCCGCCGGCACCCGGGGAGAGCCGCGTTGTTTTCTATGGCGACTCGATCACAGAGGGCTGGGGGTCCGGCGCCGGGTTCTTCCCCGGGAAACCCTACTTGAACCGCGGGATCAGCGGGCAGACGACGGCCCAGATGCTTGTGCGCTTTCGGCAGGACGTGATCGGACTGAAGCCTGCGGTCGTCCTCATCCTTGCCGGAACAAACGACATCGCAGGAAACGGCGGCCCGACGACTCTGGAAGCCATCGGGAACAACCTCAAATCGATGGCGGAACTCGGCCGGGCAAACGGAATCCGCGTTGTCCTGGCATCCGTATTGCCGGCCTACGACTACCCGTGGCGCCGCGGGCTCCAGCCCGCGGGGAAGATTGTCGAGCTCAACCATTGGATCGCCGGTTACTGCGCGGCGAACCACCTCGTGTATCTCGACTATTATTCGGCGATGGTTGACGGCAGGGGAGGGATGAAGGCGGGTCTGGCCCTCGACGGCGTCCATCCCAATGCGGCGGGTTATGCGGTGATGGCTCCGCTGGCTGAACAGGCCATCCGGGAGGCCCTGAAGGGGACGTCGTGCGGAACCGCAGCCTGTTGTGCTTCTTCAGGCGGCGGGTTCGTTCCGGCTTCGGATCCGCGCTTCCGCTATGACGGACTCTTCGATTTCGCCGATCCGGCCGACCCTGTGATCATCTGGGAGGCGAGCCGCATCGGGATCGATTTTGAGGGGGACTTCGTCGCCGTCCTTTTTTCCGGCGTCAAAGGACAGGTCTTCGTCGACGCCGCGGTCGACGGCAAGGCATCGGTGTTGCCATTGAGGGAGGGTATGCCCGACGCCTCGTTCCGCCTGAAGGCGCCGGGACCCGGCCTCCACCATCTCACGCTCTTCAAGAGGACCGAGGCCAGCGCCGGCACCGCGCACTTCAAGGGAATTGACCTTGCGCCCGGGGGGCGCGCCCATCCCCCCGCAGATCCGCATTACCGGATGAAGATGGAATTCCTTGGCGACTCCATCACGGTCGGCGCCTGCGACGAGGATGGCGAAAAGGACCAGTGGGACGACCGCGGCACCCATGACGCCGCCTACAGCTGGGCCGCGCTTACGGCGGACGCCTTCTCCGCCGATTACAGGAACATCTCGATCAGCGGCATAGGCCTGGCGACCGGTTTCGACGACGTGCTCATGGGACAGGTCTGGGACCGGGTTTATCCGACAGCATCCTCCCCAAAGGCGAACCTCGGGGAATGGGTGCCCGATGTCATCCTCGTGCTCTTGGGCGACAACGACGATTCCTATCCCAGGGTCCACGGGCTCCCTTTCCCGGCAAACTTCAAGGACAAATACGCCTCGCTCATCCATTCCGTTCGCGCGGCCTACCCAAATGCCGAAATCGTGCTGCTCAACGGGGCGATGTGGCCGGGCACGCACAGCGATTGGCTGCGGACGGAATGGAACGCCGAAGTCGCCGCGCTCGAATCGGGTGATTCCCGGATCAGCCACTTCGTCTTCGGCCACTGGACCAACAGCCATCCGAGGGTGGCGGACCACAGCGCCCTGGCTGCGGAGCTGGTCCCTTGGCTCAGGGCGCAGCCCTTCATGAGGCCTGGGGGCGCTGAACACTAGCAGGCTGTTGAAAAACTCTGCTGAGCCGTCGTTGCGATCAGAAGTCGCTCTCCGCAAGGCGGCTTGGGCGGGGGACGCAGCGCGCCAGCGCGAAGATGGCGAGGCGAAGCCGACTCCGCCTTGCTCCCAACAAAAATCGCTAGTCGCGCCGGCCAGCATAGTTTTTCAACAGCCTGCTAGGGTCGAGCGTACCGTGGCACAGCAGCCTGCCCCCGGGCGCCGACAGGGCCGCCCCGATGCCGGCGTGGTCCGCGCAGAACGCGGCGACCTCGGCATCCTCCATCACAAAGAAGGCCGTGGATAAGGCGTCGGCCAAGGCAGCCTGCGGCGCGGAGGCCCACGCCCGAAGTGTGCGGGCGGCCCGGCCGCCCGTCCTCGGATCCACGAGATGGTGCCCCTTGACGGCAAGGCCCGAGCCGCTGAGCGCAGACCGGGCCAGGGTCAATTCGCGCCGGGCGTCACCGTCGCCGATTCCGACCACCCAGCCCGCTGCGGAATGAGGCGGCGCGAGGCACAGCACGGTGCTGCCTCCGCTGTTCAGGCAGGCGGAATCGACCTCCCATTCCGCGAGTACCCCGGCCATCCGGTCGAGTGCGTAGCCCTTGCCGACGGCGCCCAGGTCGAGCTCGAGGCGCGGCACGTGCGATGTCAGGGAATGGGAGGCCGGATCGATCGTGAAGGCGGGCGTTCCGGCCGCCGGCTCCCGGCGCCCCCCGGAACGAAAGGCCGGATCGAAGGCGCCCCGGGTGGCCTCCGCCACCGCGGCCGCGAGAAGCAGGCATTCCATGGCGTCGTCGCCGATTGCGAGCGACCCCGCTTCGGGGACGCGGTTGGCGCGCCCTATGTCGCTCGATTCGATGAAGCGGCTCAGTTCCCCCTCGAGCCGGTCGAGTTCCCTGAATGCCGCAGCAGCGGCCTGCCGCGCGTAGGAGTCCCCGCCGCCCGCCACCGCGATCTCAAAGTGGGTGGCCATGGCCTCGTGGCGGAAGACGACGGGTTTCATGGGGTGCGGCGCCGCCAAAGCGCCCGGCGCAGGCGGAGCATCTCGGCGGCCGGACGCCACCAAAGGCGGCCGAGTCCATATTTGGAGCGGCCGTGCCTCCGCGGATGATGGCGCACCGGAATTTCTCCGACCGCGAAGCCGGCCGACACCGCCAGCGCGGGGACAAAGGCCTGGAGCAGCTCCAGGGGTCTGAGAGCGGCCCCCACCTCCCGCCGCATCACGCGGAGCTGGCATCCCGCGTCGTGGATCCGGTCGCCCAGCACGGACCGCCTGACAGAATTCGCCACGCGCGACATCGCCCGACGCAGGAGCCCGTCCTGGCGCCCGATGCGCCAGCCGCAGACCAGGTCAAAGCGCCCCGACTCGACCAGATCGAGCATGGCGGGAAAATCCAGTGGATCGTTCTGCCCGTCGCCGTCCATGGTCAGTATGACCTCGCCGCGCGCCGCCTGGATGCCGGCGAGGAGGGCCGCAGCCTGGCCGAGGGGAGATGGCAGGCGAAGCTCGCGGCATTCCGGCCACCGGGCGGCCGCCGCGGCCATCTCGTCGGCCGTGGAGTCCGTGCTTCCGTCGTCGACCAGAATGATCTCAAAACCGGCGCCGCGGCCGGCGAGCACTCCCACCGCCCCGGCGACGACCTCGGCGATGTTCCCTTCCTCGTCGCGGCAGGGAATGACCAGGGAATTCCTGATGCTCATGGGGTGCGCGAAAACACGATGCAGGCAAAGCCGGGCCGCAGGCCAAGGTAGGAGACCGAGTAGGCGCCGTGCAGCCGGGAGCGCACGGCGTCCGCGAGGTCGGCCGAGGCCACGACCAGGGCCGCATCGCAATCCTGCGGGGGACGCGTCCAGTAACCCACCCGCTTCAACCCGCGGAAATACCACGGAAGCGGCCAGTACTCCTCGCTGATCACACGAATCGCGCCATCCGGAAACCGTCTGAGAGCCTCGTCGGCCATGCCGCGGAACTTGAGCACGTCCGGGGAGCTGTGGACGTAGGCGTAGGGATTCCTGGGATCGTGGGCGTAGGTGCTGGAGACCCGCACCGACTGGAAGGAGAGCATCGCGAACACCGCGGCGGCGATGGCAATGGCGAATGCGCGGCCCCGCGGCGCGGCGCCCAGGGCCGCGATCGCGCCGGCGGCGAGGAGGGCAAGCCCCGGCACCAGTTGGACGGAGAGCCATGGAGTCTTGTAAGGCGTCGCGGAGAGCGCGAGGAGCAGGATGAGCGTGTAGGCGGCGGCCCAACGGAGGAGCGGGGGGCCGTTCCGCAGGGCGACGGCGAAACCGGCCACGGCAAGCGCTGCGAAGCCGGCCTGCTCGAAGACGATCCCGCCCGACCGCTGCCACGCAAACAGCCTGGCGTAATACCACCACGGCTTCTCGTGGCCGGTGTCGCCGGCCCGCAGCCGCGCCGCGAAGTTGCCATAGGTTGCGAGGGCATCGCGCAGCCCCCCGGGGTTCTCGCCGAACGACGAGTAGAACACGGCCGCCACGGCGAGGGCCAGGGCGGCGCCGATGAGGAGGTCGCGTGCGGTATGCCTGCCTTCCGGCCCGTCGGGGTGCCGTCGGGCGGCGAGCCACGCGAGGGCAGCGGCGGCGACAAGGAGTGGAGCGCTCTCCTTGGTGGCCTGCATCAGGCCGAGGCTCACGCCGGCGGCGGCCGCCCAAAATGCGCGCGGGGCCGCCAGCCATCGCCGCGCGCAGACCAGGAAGGCCAGGGTGAAGGTGGTGAGAAGCGTTTCCTGTATGAAGTAGCCGCTGTAGTAGACGGATGGGGGCGAGGCCGCCAGGAAGGCTGCCGCCGCGAGCGACGGCCAGCGGCCGAGAGGGAGGGCCAGCAAACCGAGGAGAAGGACCGAGGCGGCCCCTGCGAGCGCCGGCACCAGGCGAACCGTCGATTCGTCGAGCTCCGCGAGCGTTCGCCGGTCCCTGCACCAGGCGACGGGCAGCACGGCATAGTAAAGCACCGGGCCGTGGTGGTCGGCGGGATCGAAGGCGTAGCGCCCGGTCTCCAGAAGGATTCCAGCCTTCACTGCCTGGTTGGCCTCGTCCGCGTGCATCGGTCGCGAAGAGAGGTCCCTCGCCCGCCACAGGAGCGCCGCCAGGGTCAGCAGCGCCAGCGTCAGCCAGCGGGGGAGAACATTGGACATGGCGTCCGGGCCGGCGGGGGCCAAATCGTCATTTGCCGGGCCGGCCGTAGACTTCCACCTCGGTGTAGTGATTGAGGTCGTCGGAGGTGTTCCCCTTGCTGTAGAGCCTGACAAAGCGGGCGCTGACGCCCCTTGCGTCGATCACCCGTCCCTTGTAGGTTTCCACGTAGGGCAGGTCCGTCCCCCTGCCGAGGCCGTCGGCATTGGCGTCGTCGTTGTTGAAGAGCGTCGTGACCCCGGCCTTGAATTCCGGATCGTTGGATGCCTGCACGACGACCGCATGGTAGACCCTGGCCTGGGCGTGATAATGCCAGACGGCGATCGCGGCCAGCCGGGCCGGAGCCCCGAGGTCAATCTGCACCCACTGCACCCCTGGCCCCATCTCCACATAGGTGCCCTCCTCGCCGGACTTCTCCCCGTCGGTCACGTAGGAGAGGTCCCCGATCACGGGCATCGAGTCGCTGCCGGTGACTGGCTTGTTCAACGAGAGCAGCACGGTGCCGGTGGGAACGAGCAGCGGCGGCCGGTTGGCCGCCGCGGGCGTCTCGAGGTTCGACACCTGGATCGGCCGCGGCGTCCCGTCGAACAGGGGCTTGGGGAGGTCGAGCTTGAGCGGGACGGTGTCGTCGGCCCGGGCGACGGCGAGCCCGGAAAGGACCAGGAGCGTGGCAAGGAGGCGTGTCATAGTGTTCTCAGGCGACGAAGTCACCGGGCTCGAACGCGAGCATCTTCCGGGCGGCAACGGCCTCGTTGACCTTGAGCACCGTCACGGCCGTGGCGAAAGCCACCTCGCCGGGGCTGTGCAGCGTGCTGCGGCCGCGGATCGCGTCAAAAAAGTTCTCGAGATGCGGCTGGTGGATCGCCTTGTCGAGCGTCACCGGCATGTCCCAGGCGGAGAGTTCGGCCGATTCGCGCACGTCGACCACCGAGTCCTGCCTGGAGAGGCCGGGCAGGCGCCGGTGGGGCTTCTCCCAGGGCTTGGCGGGCGGCGGGGCTCCCTCGCCGGAGCCGGGCCGCGCGATGAGTCCCTCGTCGGCCCAATGATCCCAATCCGGCGCCCTGGCCTCCCGGTAGAGCTTGGTGTACCTGGGATTCTCGGACATCTTCAGGGCGCCCTCGTCCCCCATGAAATACTCGAAATACCCGCCTCCGGCGCTGGTCGTGGTGAGCACCGTGTAGCTCGTCCGGACCGTGCCGGAGGGCGTCGGGTATTCGTAGATGGCGAAGACATTGTCGTACCACTCGTGGTTGGGGTAGTAGTCGCGCCCGCCTCCCGCCATGACGGAGACGGGATTGGCGCCGAGCATGAAGTTGAAGATGTCTATCTGGTGCGCCCCCAGGTCCGAGATGATGCCGCCCGAGTATTTCCTGAACCAGCGCCAGTTCCGAAATTCGTGCATGTTCGCGTACCCGTGGGCCTGGAGGACCTCGTCCGGAATTCCCTGGTGCGCCGGAAAGCCGAGGTCGTGCGCGACGGCGCGGTTCCACTGGGCTTCGGCGTTGGTCACGCGCCCAAGCAGGCCCGCCCCGCGGACGATGCGGTCCCGGGCGTAGAGGTAGCGCGGATTGCTGCGCCGCTGGTGCCCGATCTGGAGGAGGCGGCCGGTCTCCCTTGCGGTGAGGACCATGGAACGCGCGCCCTCGACCGTGTTGGACATGAGCTTCTCGCAGTAGACGTGGTGGCCCGCCCGGAGCGCCGCGTTCGCGTGTTCCGCGTGCATGAAGTCCGGAGTCGCGACAATGACGGCGTCGAGGTCCGGGGTCGAGGCGAGCATCTCGCGGTGGTCGGCAAAGGGCACCGGATCGTGGCCGAATTTCTTCAGAAGGCGCTCCCCGTACCGCCGGTTGTACGGCCAGAGGTCGCAGACCGCCCGGAACCGGATCCCCGGGATCTTGAGCGCGGCATTCAGCAGCACGCGTCCCTGCTCCCCGCAGCCGGTCAGTGCCACGTTAAGGGTGTCGGCGCCCGCGGCTGCGGCCGCGCGGACGAGATAGGGGCCGGCCAGGATGGCCGTGCCGAGCCTGGCTCCGGCGGCGAGAAAGTCGCGGCGGGTCAGTCCAGGGAGCGGGTCGGTTGCCATGGCTGCCCTACGAACGGTCGCGCCAGAGCGCGAATCGGTTGTGGCGCGCGAGGGCCAGGGCCCCGGCGATAAGGCCCACATGGATCGCAAGCCAGGCCACGCCCTCGTCCTCCTGCACCGCCATCAACCCGAACGAGAGCCCCACGTAGAGGAGACCGGTGAGGACGAGGGTCGCGCGGGTCTTCAGGCCGAGGAGGAGGGCCGCTCCGAGCAGCACCAGGAGGTATCCCAGGGAGTGTGCGAAATTGGCGGTCGCCCAGAGGGGGAGAAACGAGGCCCCCGTGATGCCCTGGGCCATTCGGCCCATGTTGGCATAATAGTTGGCGAATGAGTAAGTCCCGTTGCTCTCGAACTTGTCGATGCCGGCGAGAAGCGTCCGGAGCCCGATGAAAAGCCGGAGCAAAAGGAAGGCCCAAGTCTGCTCGCTGCGGGAGGGCGCGGGGCCGCTCGGATCGGTTTCGCTCATGGGAGGGGCGTGGGGTTGCGTGACGGCGGGCGGACCCCGGGGTGGGGCGGGCGCCTGTCCGCCACAGCCAATCGCCGGCCGCCAACCATATCCATCACAAAATGCGCCGCCGCAAAAACTCCCGCCCGGCTTGCTATTCGAGCGCCGCTGGGCATGCATCCTCACCTACCCCCCGCGTCCGAAATGTCGGTCCGATGCCCGCCCCATGACCACTCCCCCTGACAACGACAAGGCTCCCGCCGCCGCGCCGATGAAGGACTTCCAAGTCTCCCGCAGGACCTTCCTGCGGCGGGTCGCCACCGTCGCCGCGATGACCGGACTGCCTGCCTGGTTCGTCGAGCGGCAGCTGCTCGGCGCGGAGGAGACGACGGGGGCGCCCTCGCCGAACGACCGTCCCGGGATCGCCCTCATTGGCTGCGGGGGCAAGGGCAGGGACGATGCCGCAAACGCGAGCAACCATGGGGAGATCGTCGCCGTCTGCGACGTGGACGACAACCATGCGGCGGAGGCCGCGCAGAGATTCACCGTGGGGGGCAAGGTGCCGGCGAGGTATTCGGATTTCCGCAGGCTGCTCGAGAGGCGGGATGTCCATGCCGTGGTCAACGCCACGCCCGACCACTGGCACACCCTGGTCAACATCGCCGCGGCGCGCGCGGGCAAGGACATCTACGGCGAAAAGCCCCTCACGCTGACGATCGGAGAGGGGCGCCATGTGATCGACGCCGTGCGCAGGCACGGCGTGGTGCTGCAGACGGGCACCCAGCAGCGCAGTTCCGAGCGCTTCCACCTCGCGTGCGAGTTGGTTCGCAACGGCCGCATCGGACGCCTCCAGCGGGCGGAAGTGTGGCTGCCCGCCGGGCTGCGCGATGGTCCGTTCGCGACGCTGCCCGTTCCCTCGGGCCTGAACTGGGACTTCTGGCAGGGCCAGGCTCCCCGGGTGGACTACGTGCGCCAGCGCTGCCATACGTTTTTCCGGTATTGGTACGACTACTCGGGCGGAACGATGACCGACTGGGGGGCGCACCACAACGACATCGCCTACTGGGCGATCGGCCTTGTCGCCCCGCGCGAGGTCGAGGCCAATCCGCTTTCGCAGCCGATCCCCGGCGGCTACACGGCGTTCGCCGAATATGACGTGCGGTACACCTACGCCAACGGCGTCGATCTGCATGTCCGCACCACCCGGGACGACAATATCTTCGGCGAGCGTCTGAGGCCGGGCGGCCAGCGCAATGGCATCCGGTTTGTCGGCACGAACGGATGGATTTGGGTCAACCGCAGCGAAATCACGGCGAGCGACCGCGATCTCCTGCGGGCGCCGCTCCCCGCCGGCGCCGTCCGCCTGCCGGTCAGCAGGAACCACATGAGAAATTTCTTCGACTGCGTCCGGTCAAGGGCCCTGCCCATCTGCGACGTCGAGACCGGCCACCGCTCGGCATCGATCTGCCACCTGGGAGCGATTGCCCTGCGGACCGGACTGAAGCTCACCTGGGACTCCGACAGGGAGGAGTTCACCGGGCCGGGCTCGGCCGAGGCCTCCCGGTACCTCACCCGGACCATGCGGGAGCCGTACACCTACGACTTTGTCGCCTGAAGTCAGCGCCTGAGCTTGAGCAGCCTTTCGCCCGCGGCGTGAAGGGTCTCGGCCCTTTTCGCGAAGTTCAGCCGTACGTAGCGGTTCTCGGGATGCGCGAAGAAACTGGACCCCGGGACGGGCGCCACACCGATTTCCCGGGTCATCCAGTGCGAGAATTCGACGTCGCTGGCGCGGCCGAAGGGGGACACGTCCAGCATCACATAGTAGGCCCCCTCCGGCCGGGTGTAGTCGAGGCCCGTCCTGTCGAGGTACCCTAGGAACAGGTCGCGGCGCTCCGCGTATTCCCGGGCGATCGCGCTGAAATACGACGGAGGCAGCCTGAGGCCGGCCACCACGGCGTGCTGGAGCGGTGCGGCGGCCCCGACCGTGAGAAAGTCGTGCACCTTCCTGGCCTGGGCTATCAGCGGCTGGGTGGCGTGCACGTAGCCCAGCCGCCAGCCGGTGATCGCGAATGTCTTTGAGAGCGAGCTGCACATGAGGGTCCTCGCGGCCATCCCCGGGAGCGCCGAGAAGTACACGTGGCGGTGGGGCTCGTAGACAATGTGCTCGTAGACCTCGTCCGTGATCACATAGGCGTCGAATTCCTCCGCGAGTCCGGCGATGATGCCCAACTCGTCGGACGTGAAGACGCGGCCCGTCGGGTTGGACGGGTTGCAGAGGACGAAAGCCTTCAGGCCCCCGGCAAAGGCCCGGCGGAGTTCGTCAGGATCAAAGTGGTACTTCGGCGGGATGAGGGGCACGTGCACCGGGTGGGCTCCGCAGAGGATCGCATCCGCCGCGTAATTTTCATAGAAGGGCGAGAACATCCCGACCCTGTCGCCCGGGTTGCAGACCGTCATCATCGCGACCATCATCGCCTCGGTCGCCCCGCAGGTGACCACGAGGTTTGTCTCGGGATCCACGGCCAGGCCCGTGTCGCGCGTCAGCTTGTCGGCGAGCGCCCTGCGGAGGGGCGGGGCGCCCCAGGTGATCGCGTACTGGTGGTGTCCGGCGTCCATCTCCGCCTTGGCGGCGTCGAGCAATTCGCGCGGGGGATCGAAGTCGGGAAATCCCTGGGCGAGGTTGATCGCGCCGTGGGCCTGGGCGACCCGGGTCATCTCGCGGATGACCGATTCGGTGAACTTGCCTGTGCGGAGCGAGGGAGTGGGCATGGGGTTTCGCCGGCAGGTTGATTTCCGACGTGTGCGGTGTCGAGCCCGCGGGGGCTTGACACCGGCCCGCGGCGCGGCTTGCGTGTCGCCTGTCAATGAATCTCCCCGGCAAAGCGGCCAGCATCTCATCCTTCGGCGTAATTTCCGCCGTTGCCGTTGCCGTTTCCGCCCGTCGGGCGCCGAGGGGGTTCTGAATCCTGCATTCGAATTTGCCCCTCCGGTGCCGCACCGGGGGGGTTTTTTTTGGCTCTCCCGGGATGTGGCAGCGGAGCGGGTTTCAACCGAAACCTCCCATGAACACCCAAAAAGCCCAGGAAATGGAAGCCATGCCCGCAAAGCGGATTGATCCCAACATGCCCACCTGCCCGGTGCCGCGCCCGTTTGGCGGCGCCGATGCCGCGGACCTCGACCGGGCCGCCCCTGCGCCCCGCGGGTGCAATGACTTCCTTGTCATAAACCAGCACCCGTATCTCGTCGGGTGGGAAGGGTCGCTATGACGGCCCGCGATTCCTTCCGATACGCCGCCCGCACGGCGTCCCTCAAGCCGAGCGCAATCCGCGAGATCCTGAAGACCACGGCATCGCCGGACATCATATCGTTTGCCGGCGGCCTGCCCGCGCCGGAGCTGTTCCCCGTGGGAGACCTGGCCCGCGCAGCGGGCGAGATCCTCGCCGCCGACGGACCGGCCTCGCTGCAATACGGGGTCACCGAAGGCCACCTGCCGCTCCGGCAGTGGATCTGCCGCCACCTGGCCTCCGTCGAAGGGATTGAGGCCGCTCCGGAACAGGTGCTCGTCACCAGCGGATCCCAGCAGGGGCTCGACCTGGCCGCCAAGGTGCTCATCGACCCGGGCGACACGGTTGTCGTCGAAAACCCGGCCTATCTCGGAGCGCTCCAGGCGTTCCAATCCTATCAGGCCGACGTCGTCGGCGTCCCGGGCGACGACGAGGGCATCCGCCCCGACGAACTCGCTCGGACGCTGGCGGCGCTGCCGCGTCCCCCGAAGCTCCTGTACCTGATCCCGAACTTCCAGAACCCCACGGGAACGAGCCTTTCGGCCGGCCGCCGCGCGCAGGTCGTCGAGATCGCCGCCGCCCACGGCGTGCCCATTCTCGAGGACGACCCGTATGGGCGCCTTCGCTATTCGGGGGTTGATTTGCCCGCGCTGTCCTCGCTGCCGGGCGCCCGGGACTCCGTCTATCTGGGCACTTCGAGCAAGATTCTCGCGCCGGGGCTGCGCGTGGCCTGGCTCGTCGCGAGGAATCGGACGTTCTTTGAGCGGGTCGTGGCCGCGAAACAGGCCGCGGACCTGCACACCTCATCGTTCACCCAGCGCGTCATGTGCCGCTACGTCCTGGAGCCCGGCGCAGTCGAGGGGCATATCATCCGCCTGAGGGCCGCCTATGCCGCCCGCAGGGCCGCGATGCTCGATGCCCTGGAGAGGCATCTGCCGGCGGGGTGTTCCTGGACCCGGCCCGACGGGGGACTCTTCCTGTGGGTCAGGCTGCCGCCCTTCCTCGATGCCACGAAGCTCCTCGCGGTCGCCGCGGCGAGGAACGTCGCCTTCGTCCCCGGGGAGCCTTTCTGGGTCGGGTCCCCGGCGCGGAACACTCTCAGGCTCAATTTCAGCAACGCCACGGCGGAGCGAATCGAGGAGGGCATCCGGAGGCTCGGCGCCGTGATCGTCGAACAGTCACGCTGACGTCATTTAAGTAGCGGCTGCAGGGTCCGCCAGAGTGTGTCGGCCACGATCTGGTGCCCGGCGGCGGTCGGGTGCATCCCGTCGGCTTGGTTCAGCTCGGGCCGGCCGCCGACGCCTTCGAGGAGGAAGGGTATGAGGGCGACCCCTTCCTCGGAGGCGACCCTTGGGAAGATACCGGCGAAGGCGCGCTCGTAGTCGTCGCCCATGTTCGTGGGCACCCTCATTCCCACCAGAACGATGCGCGCGGCGGGTTGCGTGGCCCTCACGCGGCGGATGATCGCGGCAAGGTTCGCGCGCGTCGCGGCGGGGTCGATGCCCCGCAACCCGTCGTTTGAACCGAGCGCGAGCACGAAGATGTCCACCGGCTGCCTCAGCACCCACTCCACCCGGCGCAGGCCCCCGGCGGAGGTCTCTCCGCTGAGGCCGGCGTTCACGACCCGCCAATGCAGGCCGGCTGCGTCGATCCTGCGCTGGATCAGCGCCGGATACGCGTCGTTCGCGGGATCCTCAAGGCCGTAGCCGGCTGTGAGGCTGTCGCCGAAAAAGACCAGCGTCCGCGGGGCCCCGGGAGGAGGCGCTGCGGGGGTCGCGGCCAGCGCGATCGCGAGGAACGCGGCGGAAATCGGGAGTCTCATCGGGCGCAGTCTCAGGCAACAACCCGCACCGGGGATTGGCAAGCGCTTGCAGCCCGGGCCTTCCGCCTATTCCCTTTGGGCCCTCCATGACCGGCCAACCCATGCTCAAGGTAGATCGGCTGACAAAGACCTATGCGACCGCGGCCGGTCCGCTCACCGTGCTGCGCGAGGTGAGCTTCGAGCTTGCGGCCGGGGCAACCCTGTCGATCGTCGGCCCGAGCGGGAGCGGCAAGACAACGCTCCTCGGGCTTTGCGCGGGCCTGGACCGGGCGACCAGCGGCGAAGTGACCCTCGCCGGCCACGCTCTCGGGCCGCTTGACGAGGACGGCCGGGCCCGGGTCCGGAATGCGAACGTGGGATTCGTGTTCCAGAACTTCCAGCTCATCCCGACGCTGACCGCCCTCGAGAATGTGCTCGTGCCGATCGAGCTCGGGGGGAGGGGGCAGCGGGGTGGGGAACAGGAGGCCCGGGCGCTCCTGGAACGGGTGGGGCTGGGCGGCCGCGGCGACCACTATCCGGTGCAGCTTTCCGGCGGCGAGCAGCAGCGGGCGGCGCTGGCGCGGGCGTTTGCGAACCGGCCAAGGATACTCTTTTGCGACGAACCCACGGGGAATCTCGACGGCGACACGGCGGCGGCGATGGTCGAATTGATCTTCGGGCTGAATCGCGAGCGCGGCGCAACGCTTGTGCTGGTCACCCACAACCTCGAGCTCGCCGGCCGCTGCCAGCGGGTCCTGAAGATGGCCGGCGGCGTGGCCGGGCTCTGAACCGTCCGATGTTCGTCCTCAAGATGGCATGGAGGGATTCGCGGGCCTCACGGAGGAGGCT
>Ga0302319_10015176_pt1 | contig 14294 bp, 10 predicted proteins | sample Bog_T0_2_FD_203319 | JGI IMG/M metagenome (GOLD analysis project Ga0302319, IMG submission 203319) | Peat permafrost microbial communities from Stordalen Mire near Abisko, Sweden - Bog_T0_2 | ecosystem: Environmental > Terrestrial > Soil > Wetlands > Peat | place: Sweden: Abisko, Stordalen Mire... | reverse complement strand
GCGAACTAGATCCGCAACTGCACACACACGCTGTTGCGGCCAATCTCACCTATGACGGCGTGGAAGGGCGCTGGAAGGCATTGCAGGCGTCGGGCCTGTATGAGCGCCGCGCATATCTGACGGAGGTATACCGGAACGCGCTGGCGCGCGAGGTGCGCGGGCTGGGATACGAGATCGAGCCGCGCCGCGATTCCAGGGGCAGAGATCATGGATTCGAGATTCGCGGCGTATCGAATGAATTGCTCGAAAGGTACAGCGTGCGCAGCGCACAGCGCGACGCCGCAATTGAGCAATTCACGGCGGAGCATGGCCGCAAGCCAACCGATAATGAAGTTGCCGTGCTTGTCCGCGAATCTCGCGCGGACAAGCTGGCGCAAATCTCCACGGAACGGGTGAGAGAACAACAGCAAGCCCGCCTTGCGCCGGAGGAAAGGCAAACGCTGCAAAGTATCCGCGCCAAGTCCATCGAACGCCATCCGCATATTTCTCAGGAATTCTCTCAAGCATCGGAGTCGCTTAAGTACGCTAAGGCGCACCTCTTCGAGCGTAACTCCGTTGTGCGCGATTTCGATCTGATGACCGAAGCTCTGCGTCATGGGCGCGGGCGGATTGATCCTGGCCTGTTGCGCGGCGCTCTGGAAGTGGAGCAGTCGCAGGGGATTTTGATTCGCGCCGGAAACAATCTGGCCACACGCGAGAGTCTTGAGCGCGAACAGCGGATGATTGCGGCAGTGGATCGCGGCACTGGGCGCTTCGAGCGGTTGGGCGGGGAGCGCGAGTTCCAGCCTTCCGAGCGTCTGCGAGATGAGCAACGGCGGGCGGTTCGTGAGGTCTTGGCTTCCCGCGATCTTGCCATTAATTTGTGCGGAGCCGCTGGGACTGGTAAAACGGCTACGCTTCAGGAGATTGAGCGCGGTTTACGCGAGGCTGGACGCAAAGTAACGGCGGTTGCTCCGACACGTAGCGCGGTCGAGGAGTTGCACAAGGTTGGCATTCGAGATGCAATGACGGTTTCCCGATTGTTGGAGGATGAGACTCAGCGGGCTGCGGTGCGCGGCAATGTTCTCATCGTCGATGAGGCGGGCATGATCTCTGGCCGCCAAATGGATGAGTTGCTCAAGCTGGCTGAGCGCGAAAACGCACGGGTTCTTTTCTCCGGAGACACACGGCAAATTCAAAGTGTGGAAGCGTCGGACGCCCTGCGTATCCTGGAGCGGGAATCGCAGATGAAAAGCGTTTCGCTGACCGGCGTACAACGGCAGACACAGGCAGAGTATCGGGACGCCATTCAGACGCTGCGCGATTTGCCGGAACAGGGTTTTGAAAAGTTGGAAAAGCTCGGGGCCGTTCGTGAGGTCCGCTACCTGGATACAGCGCGCACTGTGGCAGAGGCTTTCCGGGAACTCGCAGCTGATCCAAGCCGTAAAGTGCTCGTCGTCGCCGGCACTCACGAAGAGATTGGCAGGATTACCTATGCCATCCGAGGAAATATGAAGCAAGACGGCGAACTGGAGCGCGGCATGGTCTTCGAACGCCATGCGCCGTTGCAATGGACTGAAGCGCAAAAGAAGGACGTGTCAAATTATCAGGAAGGCCAGATTTTACAGTTCCATCGCTCTTCGCATGGGATAAGCAAGCATGAAGCACTCATCGTCGAACGTGCGAACGCATCGCACATCGTAGCCAGAGATCAGCACGGCGTAGAGCGCATGGTGAGTCCAACACGGGCGCGGTCTTTCTCTGTGCATGAGTGTCATCAAATCGAAGTGGCTCCTGGAGACCGGCTCCTGCTGACAGGAAATCGACGGGAGACGGATTTCCGCGCCACGAACGGCGAGTTGGCAAGAGTGCGCAATGTCGATGGTGGGCGCATTCAACTTGAGGATGGCCGCACCCTGCCCGCAAACTATCACGAGTTCGACCACGGCTACGCGATCACCGCTCATCGCAGCCAGGGCAAGACTGTGGACGCGGTGGTTCTCTCCGGCGACGGAATGAAACAGGAACAGTTCTACGTCGCTGCCTCGCGTGGCCGCGATGGAATCACGATCATTACTTCCGATGTTGACCGGCTGCGCGAATCACTCGGCATTTCTTCGACGCGCCCATCGGCAACTGAATTGACCCGCGAGCAGACTCGACAGAATGAGTTGGCGCACGGCATTGAATCGATGTCCGCGCAGAAAATTGACCCGCTGAAAATTGGGCATGAATTTGGCTATGGACACGATCTGGGGATAGGTTTCTAAAACTGACATTTCCCGGATATTTGGATTGTGAGCCGAGGCGTAGAAGGGCGGTGTCAAGGGTCTTGACCGCGAAGCGGCGGCGCAGCCGCCCTTGACACCGCCCGCGCCTCGGCTATGCTCTGTCTATCCGGGGAATGTCAGTCGGGATTTTTCATCGAATTTCCTCAATTCGTTTTCATAACGTCAAAAAACTGCCTGCGCCAAGAGTTCCTTAAAATACTCTCCGTTGCTCTCCATTCCTCTCGACTCCGCTCTGTACTCTGCACTCCAACTTCAGAATTTGACGGGACGCAAGTGCCTCATTTTATGAGGGTAGACATTATTCGCAATCCGTTTCAATGTAGTTTCAAGGAGCGTGCGAACTATGTTCGATTTCCCCCATGTATTCGAACCTCTATTGAACAGCGAGCAGGCTGCGGCACTCCTGAAGGTCCATCCGAAAACCCTTCAGCGGTACGCCCGCAACGGCCTTGTCGCTGGTTTGCGCTTGGGTAAGCTGTGGCGATTTCGGGCTTCCGATCTGAATGGCCAGCAGTTGGGTGCGGAGCAGACTGAAATCGACTCTGAAGCCGAACAGAGGTACTCTGTTCTTAACCACTCGTGCCCGCAACCAGACAGGAGGTAAACCTTGTTGGTTCGGACACGGTATCAATACGGAAGTTTACGGCTGAGGAAGCGTGAGCGTGGTCCTGACGTGTGGGAGTTTCGGTACTACGAAACGGACTCCACCGGGCAACGGAAACGTCAGAGTGTAATCCTTGGGGATCGCAATCTGTACACGACGGAAACCCTGGCACGAAAGGCCACGCAAGCCCTTCTTCTTCGACTCAACGATGAGTCTCCACGTGCGGAAGTGGAGGCGGCGTCCTTCGGAGCCTTGCTCGACCGTTACATTGAGCAGGAGCTTTCGGAACGCTACTCAACCCGGAAGTCGCATCTGTCGAATATCCGCGTTCATATTCGACCACGTTGGGGAGAATACCCCGTAGACAAGCTGAAGCCGATGGCGATGGAACAGTGGCTGCGCGATTTGCCGTTGGCTCCAAAGTCAAAGACTCATGTGCGGGGAATCATGCACCTGGTTTTCAAGTGCGCGGAGCGTTGGGGCATTGTCGAACTTGGCAAGAACCCCGTTTCTCTGGTGCGAGTGAAGAATGCAAGCAAAAGGCTGAAGCGGCCACGGATTCTCGAAGTCGGCCAATTCTTTGAACTGCTCAAGCATTTGAGCGAGCCATACCGCACGATGGTGTTGGTCGCACAGTGCCTGGGGCTTCGGGTCAGCGAGATTCTCGGGCTGCAATGGGGCGACTTCAATTTTGAAGAGCGCGCTGTTCTGGTTCAGAGAAGCATTGTCGGTGGCAGGGTGGATGATGTGAAGACGGAATACTCGAAAGATGAGGTTCCGCTTGACCCTCGGTTGGCAGAGGTGCTGGTACAGTGGCGCTCTGCTTCGATTTTCCCGCGAAACGAGGATTGGGTTTTCGCCAATCCCGCGACAGCGAGACCGTACCACCAGGAGAGCTTGCAGAAGTCGCAGATCAAACGGGCTGCGAAGCTCGCCGGGCTTGGGGAGGATATCGGGTGGCACACTTTTCGCCACAGCTATCGCTCCTGGCTCGATGAGACGGGTGCTCCAATGAAGGTGCAGCAGGAACTGATGCGTCACGCTTCGATCCAGACGACGATGAACGTCTACGGACGGGCCATGACGGAGACAAAACGCCGCGCCAACAGTCAGGTCGTGGGACTGGTGTTCGGCCCAAACCCGCAGGATTTGCCCGCAGATGCGGTCACTGCGACTGTCCAGTAAATTGCAGTCTGTTCCTATTGGGGGATAACGGGGACTTTCCGAAAGCGACCAATTTATCTAAGTTATTGATTTATTTGGTTGCGGGGGCTGGATTTGAACCAGCGACCTTTGGGTTATGAGCCCAACGAGCTACCGGGCTGCTCCACCCCGCAACTTGAGTGTACCAAGACCGCGGGGCATGGGTCAACGGCGCGCTCGCGCGCTCCGGGATACGTGGTGGGCGGGGAGGACACTTACCCGGCGCTCAATCTGATCCGGTACACTCGGGTAAACCCGGATTAGCCTGGCGAGGAACCCCGCCCATGTCTCAGCTCTATGTGGTTGTTCTGGCAGTGATTGTTGTGGCGCTGCTGTCGGTGGCTCTCTATCGGACCACGCAGGTGAAGACCAAGGCCGACTACCTGGTGGCTGGGCGGTCCCTGCCGGCACTGGTGCTGGTACTTACGTTGCTCACCTCGTGGATAGGCGCGGGGTCTCTGTTTGCCGGCGCCGAGAACGCGTACAAGAACGGGTTCGCCGCTCTGTGGCAGCCGGCCGGGGGCTGGCTGGGGCTGCTGCTGATCTACTTCATTGCTCCGCGGGCGCGGAAGTTTGCCCAGTTCACTCTGCCCGATCTGCTGGAAGCGCGCTACAACCAGACGGCGCGGGTGTTGGGCACCATTGCCATCCTGTTCGCGTATGTGGGCATTACCAGCTACCAGTTCAAGGGCGGCGGCGACGTGCTGCACCTGATCTTTCCCGACACCGTTTCCGCGCAACTGGGCACTTACCTGATTGCGGCCTTCGTGATTCTCACCACGGCGCTGGCGGGGATGTCTTCGGTGGCCTATATGGACGTGGCGATCGGCACGCTGGTGACGGTGATCTGCGTGATTGCGGCGCCCATGCTGTTCTTCAAAGCCGGCGGCTGGAGCGGGCTGCACGCGGCGCTGCCAGAGCAATACTTTCAAGTGCTGGGAAACTACCGCATGGGCCCGGACCATGTTGAGCAGTCGGCAGGCATGGGGATGGTGCGGGCGCTCGAGTTCCTGGTGCCCACCATGCTGCTGATGCTGGGCAACCAGGTGATGTATCAGAAGTTCTTCTCGGCGAAGAACGAAAAGGCGGCGCGGGTTTCAGTGATTGGATGGATCGTGGGCACGGTGGTGCTGGAGACGCTGATCGTTTCCATCGCCGTGTTCGGAAGGGCGCTTTACCCGACTGGCGAAGTGGCGCTGCATCCGCGGGAGATTATCCCGTATACGGCACGGCACGGGCTGCCGGCGGTGATGGGCGCGCTGCTGCTGGGCGCGGTGTTTGCCAAGGTCATCTCCACGGCTTCGAACTATCTGTTCTCACCGGCCACCAACCTGATTGAAGACGTGTTTGTGCGCTACATGGCGCCCGACGCCTCAAACAAGCGGGTGCTGATTGTGTCGCGGCTGGCGGTGGTGCTGCTGGGCTGCTGGGCGCTCTACCAGGCTGTCTACGCCGAGAGCATCCTGCAAAAGATGCTCTATGCCTACACGATTTATTCGGCGGCGCTCACACCGGTGGTGCTGGCGGCTTTCTATTCGAAGCGGGTGACGGCGTGGGGCGCGGTGGCGGCGATTGCGACAGGGACGGGCGTGACTCTGGTGTGGGATCTGCAGGGCGTGCGTGATTTCTTCCCGAAAATTCTTGCCCAGCGCGATGCGATTTTTCCGGCGCTGTTTGCTGCCGTCTTTGCGCTGATCGTGGTGAGCCTGTTTACGCCCAAGCCGGCCGCAGAGCAACTGGCGCGGTTTGCGGAGTAGGGTTGGGAACGCACGGTTGCGCGCCTCAAGGTTTGTGCACTCCCACCCTTTCGCCTGAAGTGCGGCGAAAGGATGGGGCACGGAGCTGTTGCGCGCCAGGACGGCCGGCGGTGTCGTGCCCCCGCTCGGCTGCCTGTCGCGGTTATTTCGGCCGTTCCTCTGCAAAATAAGCATGTGCATGAGGCGTCCGCGGGCCTACACTGGCGGTGGAAGTCCCATGCCTCCATGCCTGTAGCTCAACTGACCCTGGAAATTCGCATCGAGCACGCCCAGTCGCTGAAGGACCGGCGGCAGGTGGTGCGTTCGCTCAAGGACCAGTTGCGGCAGGGGTTCAACGTTTCAGTGGCGGAGATGGATGAGGCGGTGACATGGCAGTCGGCCACCATCGCCGTGGCGGCAATCTCGCGCTCGCGCGATTACCTGCATGGGCTCATTGAAGAGGTGGAACGCGCCGCGCGGCGCATCCTCAACGATCACGGCGCGGAACTGGCCGATTCATTCTGGGAGTATTTGGAGGATTGAGGCGGTGCGTGCCGGCGCCCGGCGCCAAATCAGAAATAGGATTGGTGTTTCAAGAAAGGTGAGAGATGGCAAAGCCAAAGAAGAAGGCAGCCGCCAAGGTGCGCAATCCCCGCAGCGCAGCAGCGGCGCTGGGCGGGAAGATGTCGAAGCGGACGGTGCGGCTGGCGATCACCAACATCCACATGGACGGCGATTACACGGGGACGATTCACTTGGGCAGCCGCAGGAAGGCCTGCAACGTGATCTTCGATACCGGCTCGAGCACGCTGGCCATCGACGGCAGCCACTACGACGTGACCGGGGACCGGCAGGCCAAGATCACCTCCGTCGCCCAGGAGGTGGGCTACGCCGACGGCAGCAACTGGGTGGGCGGTGTAGCTCTGACCGAGGTCATGGTGGGTGAGCGCAAGCTGAAGCTGCCGGGGGTGCCCGTGGCCATTGCCTACCACACCTCGAACAAGATGTTCGGCAGCGCCAACGGCATTCTGGGGCTGGCCTACTCCAAGCTGAATCCCGCCTTCACCATGCCCGGCCCCACGCTTCCGCCCCATTACACCTACAACCAGATCCAGAACGGGCTGGTGAGCCACTTGGAGCCCTACTTTGCCAAGCTGGAGGACGCGGGGCTGGTGGCCAACAAGTTTGCGTTCTACACCCGGCGATCGATGGTTCGTAAAGCGCACCCCAGGCCCGTCAGCGACCCGGCGAACCACGGCTTTCTGATCCTTGGCGGCGGCGAGGAGCACCGGGATCTCTACCAGGGCCGGTTCCAGGTGGCGCGTGTCGTCCACGATCTCTACTACAACACCAACCTGAAGGCCATCCTGGTGGGCAAATCCGATCCGATCCACGTGCACCCGCCCACCAAGGCCAGCGGCGCCGTCTCCAACTCATTCGTTGACAGCGGCACCAACATCATTCGGCTCGAACAGTCCCTGTTCAATGGTGTCGTTGAGAGGCTCTCGAAGTTCGCCAACCCCACGCTCACCGACTCGATCCGTGCCGGCTACGTTGCCATGAGCCAGCTCCATCTCTCCGCCTGGCCGACCATCACATTTGTCCTTGAAGGCGCATTGGGCAAGGACGTGAAGCTCGAAGTGAAGCCCGAGACCTACTGGCAGACCGACGCGCCCAAGGCCGGTTACGCTACTGCCGTATTGCAAGGAGACAACGGCCAGGGCGGCGGCCAATCCATCCTTGGACTGCCGCTGATGAACAACTACCTCACCGTTTTCGATCGCTCGGTGGACAGGGGGATGGGCGTGATCAGCTTCGCCAAGATCAAGTAGCGCGGAGCTTGCGCTACTTGCTGAAGTCTTCCGGATGCACGTCGACGGAGTCGGGTGGAAAGCTTGCGGGCGAGGCGCCCAGCGAGCGGTTGGGCGTATCGCCCATGGTCAGCTCAAGCGTGCCGCCCTGGGCAATGTCCGCGTGGCGAAACCAGAGCTGGTTGAGCGGCTTTCCGTTCAGGCGCACGCTTTGCACGTACTTGTTGTCACGCGAGGTGTGCCGAGCGACGATCACAAAATCCTTGCCATTCTTGAGATGGATGGTGGTCTTTTCAAAGATGGGACTGGCGATGTCGTAGATTGGAATGCCGGCCGTGGCGGGATAGAAACCCATCATGGAAAACACCACAAAGGCGCTCATGCCGCCGCCGTCTTCATCGCCGGGTATGCCTTGCAGGGTATCGGTGAAGAACGTTTCGAGCAACATACGGACGCGCTTCTGGGTCTTCCATGGCGCGCCGAGCCGGTTGTAGATGTAAGGGATGGCGAGCGAGGGTTCATTGCCCATGGAGAACTGGCCGACCATCGAAGTGGAGTCGGGAAACTTCGCTTGGAACGCATACTTGGACCGCCCCAGCGGCTCGCGAAAAAGCTGGTCCAGGTTGGCCTCGGCCTTCGCTTGCCCGCCCATCAGCGCAACGAGTCCGTTCCCATCGTGCATCACGTCCCAGGTGTAGGTGTAGCCGTTGTTTTCGTCGTAGTAATCGCGGCCGCCCATGCCGCCGTCGAACTTGGGATCGAGCGGCTCAATCCAGTTTCCGTCCGCGTCTTTGGGCCACATCAGGCCCTTGTCCGCGCGGAACAGGTTCTTGTAGTTTTGCGCACGCTTGAGGAAGAGCGTCTCGTCCTCGGGCTTGTGGAGCACGCGCGCCAGTTGCGCAATCGACCAGTCATCGAAGCTATTCTCCAGCGTGACAGGCACGGGCTGCCGCTTCTCGAAGGGGGTAACATTCGGATCGGTCTCCTGTTCGCCGGGGCGCAATGCGGGCATATAGCCGTGGGCAGTGTAGAAGTCGTCGAGCGGGCCTTTGGGGCCCAGACGCCAGGGAAGAAGAGTATCTTCCAGTGCGCGCTTGCGGACACCGTCAAAGGCCGTCGCCAGGTCGAAGTTACGCACGCCTTTGAACCACGCATCGGCGAACCACGGCGCCGCGTGATTGCCGTTCATGCACGCGTAAGGACCCGTCAGCGTTGCGAACGTGGGCATGATGCCCGACTGCTGGTACATACGCACATAGGACTGGATCTTGTCCGCTTCCAGATCGGGGTTGAGCAGCGTTTGCAAAGGTTCAAGCGCACGGTAGGTATCCCATAGCCAGTTATCGACGTAGAAGGGGCGCGGGTCTTCGTGCACCTTGCGATCGAAGCCGCTATAGTAGCGGCCGTCTTCGGTGATGTCGATCATGCGTTCGTAGCAGCGATAGAGCGCGGTGTAAAACACTTTGCGCTGGGCATCGGTTCCGCCGTCGACGGCGACGCGGCCGAGGGTGCGATTCCAGCGGGCCATTGAGGCGGTCTTGTTGGCATCGAATCCCCAGGCGGGAATCTCATGGCGGAGATTGCTTTTGGCCTGCTCGACGCTGATGAAGGAGATGCCGTAACGGAATTCAAGCGACTGGAGGTTGTGCGCGGAGACGGTGATGCGGTTTCCTTCGCCGGCGGCTTCGAGCTTTGCTTGGATGGGCGCGCTGAACTCGCCGTAGACGTAGGCCTTCATGTTGTCGAAGCGCTCTTCGCCGCTGATGGCGGCATCGCCCGCGATGTCCATGCTGCCGGCCATGCGGTTGGCGAGCACGACGGAGGCCTTGCCGCCGGGGAAGGTGAAGCGGAAGTAGCCCGAGCGCTCGGTGGGCGTGAACTCGGTGCGGATCAGCGACTCATCGAAGCGTGTGGAGTAATAATACGGCGTCGTCTTCTCCTGGTCCCACGCTGCGGGGCTGCCGTCACCGGGCATGATGCTGAACAACTCGTCCATGCGGTGCGAGTTGAGGGTGAGCGGAAACGAAGCGATGCGGTCGTCCATCGCATCCGCGCGCATGGGATACACGCGCACCATGCTGTTGGGCAGGAAGACGGTGGGCCGGGTGGGCACAAGCAGAATGCCGACATTGCCGATGGTGGGATCGACGGACTCGACCTGCGCGGGAGCGTGCAGTGCGAGCAGGAGCACGCCACCGAGGAACGCCGGCCTTAGTTTGTTTGCGTGGACGACTCGATTTGCAACGACGCATGCAATGGACACGGTGTACCCCATCTCATTTGATTGGTGCGGAACGAACTGGATCATCAGCGCTGCAACTGGGGAACCGCGCAACGGGCGCAGTGCGAAAAATTGAACATGCCCATTTTACGGCCTGCCGCACGGCGGCTCGGCCCTTTCGATGCCTGCGCCCAGCCGGCGTCAGGCGGTAGAAGCGCACCTTGCCAGGGCTCCGCAGACACCCCGGCTATTTCTGCTATCCTTAACCGTTTACCGCAAGCAGGAGTGACGGGCAATGCCGGAGAACAGGGCGCGCAAGCATCATCAGGACCGGGTGGCGGAGACGCTGCGGCTGGAGATTGGAACCATGATCAATGGCGAGCTCTCCGACCCGCGCATCAGCAACTGTTACGTCAGCGAAGTGGCGCTGAATCCGGGCGGAAAATCGGCCCGCGTCTACGTTGCCGTGGACCCCGCCGTGAACGACATTGTGCAGGCGGAAAAGGACACCATCGCCGGCCTGGAGGCGGCCAAGGGCTACATTCGCTATGAGTTGAAGGAGCGCATGGGGGTGCGCCACGTGCCGGACCTGGCCTTTCTGGCCGACCGCTCGGGCCGTTTCCAGGCGCGCATTGAAGAGCTCATGGACCGCTCCCGCAAGCGCAACAAGTTTACCCCCGCGCCGGAAGCCGAGCCCACGGCCGCTGAGGCAGAGCCGGCGGCACAGGAGCCGGCAGCGGAGTAGTCCCGCCCGAGGAATCCTGGCCAAGGGCGCCAGACGCCGCTGGGCTGAGCATGCCAACCGTTGAGATTCGGTGCGAATCTGTTAGCCTTGACCCTGTCGAAACCGAGCGACACCTCCGCGTTTTCTATTGCAGCGCGAGCGGCAGGCAGGCTTCCCCCAAGCCGGGCCCGTGCTGGAATAGCCGGCTGATGCGTGTGTAGAATGCAGTGCCGCCAAGGGAAACGCCGGAACTGGAGAGCACCTCGAAGTGGAGACTCGACTGGAATCAACTGCTCCGGAGCCGCCCAATCGCTGGCGCAGCCGGCTGCCCCGCTGGGCCGTGGTCTGCGAGGGGTCGGTCTTTCTCGCTTCCGCCGTCTTCTTTCTCGCTTACGGCCTGACCCCGCTGCTGGGCGGCGACGGGCTGGGCCTGGTGGGCGCCGATGAGCCTCGCTACGCGCAGATTGCCCACGAGATGCTGGTCCGCTTCGACTCTGCCGGCACGCTTGCCGGACGGCTGAGCGCCTGCGTCACGCCCTATCTATATGGCCGCCCGTGGCTGGAAAAGCCGGCGCTCTATTACTGGCGGGCCATGTTCACCTTCCAGGACTTCGGCGTGCACGACTGGAGCGCCCGGTTGCCCTCCACCAGCTTCGCCTTCATCATGGCGGGGCTCATTTATCTGCACATGCGGCGCTTCCGCCGCGGCGGACACCTGGACGCAGCCATCATCACCGTGGCCTGCGCCGGCATTATCGGTTTCTCGCGCGGCGCCTCGACCGACATGCAGATGGCCGCGCCACTGGCCATCGGCCTGCTCGGCTGGTATGCCTGGTATGAGACCGGCTCCAAGTTCTGGCTCTTCGACATCTACTTCTTTACCGGCGTGGCCACCCTGGCCAAGGGACCGGTGGCCCCGTTCCTGGCCACGCTCATCATCCTGGCGTTCGCCTTCCTGCGCCGCGAGTGGTCCATCGTCCGCCGCACCATCTGGATTCCGGGAGTGCTGCTTTACTTCGCCATGGTTCTGCCATGGTTCATTGCTGTCCAGAGCCAGAACCCCACCTTCTTCCGCGAGTTCTTCCTGGAACACAACCTGGAGCGCTTCGCCACCGACCGCTACCAGCATGTGCAGCCCTTCTGGTACTACATCGTGGTGGTGGTCCTGGCCATGATGCCCTGGACCGTGATCGCTATCCGTGCCCTGGTGGATGGCATCCTCACCTCGGTGGCCGAATGGCGTCTGCGCCGGCTCAATCCCGGCCGCCGCGCGCCCAACCGCCCCGGCGACGCCTTCCCGGAGTTTCTGGTTCTCTGGGCGCTCATCCCCATTGTCTTTTTCTCTTTTTCCAAATCCAAACTGCCCGGCTATATCCTGCCTTCCGTTCCCCCCATGGCCATTCTCACCGGGGATTACCTGTTCCGCCGCCGCCAGCCGGGGCTGAACCGCTGGGTTCTGCTGGGCCATGGGGTGCTCAGCGGCATCATGACCATGTTTGCCCTGCTGCTGCCCTGGTTCGTCGTCCGCGGGGCACACATGCCGCCGCCGCATGCGCTGGCCATAGCGGCCCTGGCCGCCGCGGGCGCGGTGCTGCTGATTCTGATCGTGGTCAAGGGCTATGGCGTGGCCCGGCTGCGGCTGGTCACCACTGGCATCCTGGTGGTGCTGGTGCTCTTCTTGTACGGTGTAGGCCCGTTCTTCGGCATCCCGGCCGTGGGCGCCACCAAGCGCGTGATCCACGTGCTCGATCGCGCCTACTCCTCCCGCCCGCTGGCCGACCGGCTGGCCACGCTGGCCCCGGCCGACGAGACGGTTGCCGTCTTCCGCGTGCGCCGCGACGTGGAGTACGGCCTCTCCTTCTATCGCAACCGCGAGGTCATCAACTACGAGCAGGACGGTGTGCCGGAGGGCCAGCATCTGCTGGTGGTGCGCGTGACTGGACGCAACGGCGTGGACCTGCATACGCCCGCGGCGCTCGAAGAATACCTGGAGGGCCGGCCCTACGAGCAGCTCTTCACCTGGCCCGAACAGGGCCTGGTGGTTTACATGGTCGGAAGCCGCTGAGCGGCACTCCGCCGCGCGAGAGTGAATAACAGGGTCTGGAAACAAAGCTGCCGGGGCCGGAGTGCGACTCTGATAAGCTGAATTCCAACCTGTACCGGGAGCGCATCCGGCCGGGTTGCCTGCATCCAGAACCGGCCTTGATGCTTTTCCTCCGCCGGCGCGATTTTCCCGCGCAAGGCTTGTATTCCCCCGAATTTACCGTCCAATATCCGGAGAGTCATGGCAGCCGGCGTATCCATCGAGATTCTCGACCTGCGGCACTTCGCGGCGCCGCTGCTTCGGGCTGTGCTCGATGCCGAGGGCGAGATCTGGCGCCAGCGCCTGCACTGGGACTATCGCACCTCGTCCAAGCTGCTGATGCAGTATCTCGACAGCCATATGCTGCCCGGCTACGCCGCCGTCGAGGCCGGCCAGGTCACTGGCTATGCCTTCTGCGTCTACGAGGAGACCAAGGCGGTGATCGGCGATGTCTTTGCCCTCAACAGCCAGGCCGCCGATTGCGAGCATCTGCCGGGCTCTCCGGCCTTTGCCGGCCGCCCCGCGCCGCCCTCGGCCCTGGAGATTGAGCAGACCCTGCTGAAGCACCTGTTTGAGACGCTGTTGAACTCCCCGCATGTGGAGCGCGTGGAGTCGCAGTTGCTGCTTCACCCCTCGGGTGTCCACTCCGCGATCTTTCTCCAGGCCGGTTTCCAGATCTTTCGCCGGCTCTTCATGGTGCAGCCGCTCGCCGGCCTTTGGAACCAGCCGCGCGTGGAGCTGGCCGCCGGCCTGGAGATGCGACCCTGGCGCGACGACGACCTGGCTCCAGCCGGGAAGTTGATCTCGGAAGCGTATCGCAACCACCCCGACAGCGTGATCAACGACCAGTACCGCTCCATCCACGGCTCGCAGCGCTTCCTGCACAACATCGTCCGCTACTCGGGCTGCGGCGTCTTTTCACCCCAGGTGTCGCACGTGGTCGTCGACCACGCCAGCCGCGAACTGGTGGCTCTGGTGCTGGGCTCGCGGGTGAGCCCGCAAAGCGGCCACATTACCCAGCTCTGCGTTCACCCCGGATACCGCCGCCTGGGCCTGGCGCGCTTGCTGCTGGCAGTGGCGGCCTTCCACTTCATGCGCCACGGGGCGGACGAGATCTCGCTGACGGTGACGGAGTCGAACACGGCGGCGATCGATCTGTATCTGTCTGAGGGGTACACGTACGCACACACGTTTGACGCGGCGGTGTGGCAGCGGGGACGGATGGCGTGAATTTTGGGATGGGGTGCAGCGGTTGGACAGCGTCGCCGAGTTTGCAGCGCAGTTCAGAAAAGCAACCAGTGCTTTTTCGAAAAGCAAGCGCAGATCCTTCACTTCGTTCAGGATGACAGGTCAGTCTTGATAGGAATGTCAGCGACTCAGCATCAGCGCGCGATGAGGAACATGAGCCAGCTGAGGGCGATGGCGGCGCCAACGAAGAGGACAAAGCAGTAGGCTCCGTAGCGGATCATGCGGCGGGGAGTGTCGCGTTGGGTGATGCCGAAGACGACGGAAGCGAAGAGCGCGAACAGGAGCACCGCGGTGAAGTGAGAGGGATGGAGCACTAGGACTTCCTCCCGGTGCGGAGATTGTGGGCGTCGACGGCGGCGATGATGTTGAGCAGGCCGGCGACGACGATGAAGCG
>Ga0302319_10015175_pt1 | contig 14295 bp, 12 predicted proteins | sample Bog_T0_2_FD_203319 | JGI IMG/M metagenome (GOLD analysis project Ga0302319, IMG submission 203319) | Peat permafrost microbial communities from Stordalen Mire near Abisko, Sweden - Bog_T0_2 | ecosystem: Environmental > Terrestrial > Soil > Wetlands > Peat | place: Sweden: Abisko, Stordalen Mire... | reverse complement strand
GGCCAGAACATCGCCGAGATGGCCGTCGTCGCGATCATCCTGCTGCAGCTTTGCGGACTCGTCCGTTGGCGCTGGGCGTGGCTGCTCGCGCCGGTCGTGCTCGTCTACTGCCTCCTGGCCGGGTCGCCCGCCAGCGCGGTGCGCGCAACGGTCATGGCTCTCGCCGTCCTCTTGGCATGGCGGCTCGGCCGACCGCTGAACGCGCTCGGTTGCTGGTCGATCGCCGTACTGGCGATGCTCGTCTGGGACCCGCGCGTGCTGCTCGATCCAGGCGCACAGCTCTCCTTCGGCGTCGTCCTGGGGCTGATCCTGGTCTCGCCGCCGATCTACCGCGCAATCGCCGCCCGCTTCCAGCATGATTCGTTTCTACCCGCCAAGCTGATGACGCCCGGGCAAAAGCGCGAGGAGGTCTTCTGGTCGCGCGGGGCCGCACTGCTGGCCGCGTCGATTGCCGCCACGCTCGCCAGCGAGCCAATCACCGCGCTCGATTTCCATCAGATCACGCCCATTTCCATCGTCGCCAACCTGCTTGTCGTGCCGCTTGCGGGCCTGATCACCGTCGTCGGAACCATCAGCGTCACCTTCTCGCTCATCAGCTATAACCTGGCTGCGCTCTGCAACAACGCGAACTGGCTGCTCGCGCGTAGCATGATTGCGATCGTCTCGTTCTTCGCGCACGAGCCGGGCGCGGCGATCAACGTGCCCGACCTGCGGGTCGCCGGGCAGCCCGCGCCAATTTTCGTTGCTGCGCCATTGCAGGACAGCGCGTGCCTGCTCGTGAAGAACGGCAACCACGCCTGGCTGGTCGACACGGGCCGCGAAGTTTCCCCACCGTCTGCGCCCGCCCGGATATTGCAATTCTACGGTGTTAACCGCCTCGACGGCCTGATCCTCGCGCAGCCCGACACGCCCGACAACGGCGGCGCGGCGCTGATGGCACGGCAGTTTCGTCCGCGCCGCCTGATCATGCCAGCGCTGGCGAGCCGCTCGCCGCTTGAGCGGGAAATTCCCGATATCGCGAAAGAGTCGGGCGTGACGATCGAGCACTGCGCGCGCGGAAGCTCGCTCGACCTGGGCGCGGGCCTGCGTGCGGATGTGCTTGGGCCTGCGCTCGACAGTGCGGCGTCGCGCGAGGATGACCGAACGCTCGTGCTGCTTTTTCATGCAAAAGGGGGTTCCTTGCTTTGGGCCGGGCGGCTCGACGCCGCTGGACAGGGTGAACTCTCGGGCGCCTATCCCGGCTTGCACGCTGACCTCATCCTCTTGGGTTCGGACGCCGCGCCGGACACCGATTGGCTGCAGGCCCTGGACGCAAAATTCTGGCTGCAACTGCCACCTCGCCAGCGTTACCTGAATGGCGCGGCCTCGGGCGTGCCAAACGCGGCGTCATGCGCGGTCTGGCCGCTCGAACAAACGGGCGCGGTGACGGTCCATTTCGCCAATGGGATGCAGGAAGGCGTCGAATTAACCCCGTGGGCCGCCATGCCGGGCGATACGCGGCAAAATTAATCGCGCCTAAGCCAGCCCCTGACCACGCGCGGCGAGAAGAATTTTGTACCAGTTCTCGCGGTCGAGCGTGATGGTGTCGGCGAGCGCGGCCTCGCGCATGATCTCCGGCCGTGTCGTGCCGAGAATCGGGATGATCCCGCTCGGGTGGCGCATCTGCCACGCGAGCAAAATGGCGAGCGGCGAAACGCCGTATTGCTTCGCCACCGCGGCCAGCACCGGCCGTAAACGGAAAATCGCGGCCTGCGCCTCATGGTCCTTCAATTGTGGCGCAAGCTTGTCGTCGAGCACCGCGCCGAGCCGTCCACCCGCGATGGGCGACCAGGCCAGTGGCGTCATCTTCATCTCCAGGCACTGGTCGAGCGTCCCGTCCTCGAACGTGGCGAGCCGCAGGAAGTGAATCTCCACCTGGTTGGAAACCAGCGGGAAGGGGAGTGCGCTTTGCAGCGCCCGCACCTGCGACGGCCGGAAATTGCTTACGCCGAAATACCGCACCTTGCCCGCCTTCTGAACATCAACGAAGGCGGCGGCGACATCCGCCGGGTCCATCAACCAGTCAGGCCGGTGCAGCTGATAAAGATCGATTCGGTCGATCTTCAGCCGCTTGAGCGAGGCATCGACCGATTTCCGGATATGGTCGCCCTCGAAATCGTACCGGTGCGGCGCGCCCTTTGGCTCATCCTCCCAACGGATGCCGCACTTGGTCGCGACCACGAGACGGTCGCGCCATTCGGGGTGACGCTCCATCGCGCGGCCGTGGATCATCTCGCAGGCGGTGCCACCATAAATGTCGGCGTGGTCAATGAACGTGTAGCCGGCATCAACGGCACTCTCGAGCATCTTGATGCCACGCTCGATTGCCGCCGCGTCGACCTTCTCGACATCCCAGCTCGGCGAAAGGCGCATGCCGCCGTAGCACAGGCGCGTGACCTGCAGGTCAGTCGATCCCAGCGCGACCGTCTTCATTTGCTGGCCGGTGCGTTGGCGGTAGTCTGGCTGGTGAGATGCTGGACTGCAGCGCCGGCGAACTCGCGAATGTGCGGCGTCTCATTCGGGTCGTTGGCCATCGCCTGGAGCGCGGGAATCGAGCCGGTGTCCTTCAAATTGTCGAGGCCGATGATGCTCCAGCCCCGCACGTTTACCTCGGGATCCTTCAGCGCCTGGCGCAGGGTCGGGATCACGGCCGGGTCGGATGTCTCGCCGAGACCCTTCACCGCGTGCAGGCGGGTGGGCAGATCGGGCGAGCTCGCCTGCTTGATCAGGAAAGGCGTGGCGCGCGGATCTTTCATCACCGCGAGGCAGATGGCCGAGATCATCGCGATCTTCGGGTTGGGATCGTCGAGATGCGACGCGAACGTGGCAGCCGGCACGCCGGGCAGCTGGCACAGGTTCGCCAGCGCATTCTCGGCCGAGCCTTCCACGTCGGGGTCGGGATCGGAAACCGTGTCCAGCAGCGGGTTGATCGCGCTCGCGTCCTTCTCATGCTCGAGCGCATCGGCAGCCTGCGAGCGGACAAACGAATAGGTGTCGTTGAGGGATTGAATCAGCGTCGGGACGATCTTCGGATTCTGGATCATGCCGAGTGACGAGACCGCCTCGCTCCGCACGTCCTCATCCGGATCCTTCGTCGCCGTGATCAGTGGATCGATCGCGTCAGCGTTGGCGGTCAGGCCCAGCGTCCGCACCACGCGCGTGCGGATCTTCGGGTCTTTGTCCTTTAGCAGGTCAACCAGCACCCGGTCTCCCGGATGGCCCGCGATGATATCAGCGTACACGGCCGAGGCCAGGTCGGAGCGCTGGAGGTGCAGGTAGAGCGGAATTTGCGCCCGTTCCATCTTCAGAATCTCGGAATCGGACTGCACCTTCTTGGTCAGCTTATCGATCGCGGCGGTATCGGTCGGCGAAAGATCGGTCCCGGCGCGAATCTTGACCTCGCGTGCCTTCAGGGCGTCGATCAACACCGCATTGGCTTCGTCGTACTGTTCCTGACTGGCCAGGTCGTTGGCCTTGGCGAGCGCCTGTTTCGTCTCGCGAGTGCTGCAGCCAACCAAGGCCAGGAGGGTGCACGCCAGGAGCAGGCGGCAGCTAAAACGACTACACATGGGAAGCTATCATTAAGCGACAGCTTGAGTCGCGGTGCAAGGAAAACCCCGGGCCGGCATTGCATCCGGGCCCCGATTTGCGGAAACTACACCATGCCCACCCGCCGTACCGTCCGCGTGGCCGAGGTCCTCCGCAAGGAACTCAGTGCCCAGATGAGCCATTCCCTCGATCTCGAGGGCCTGCTCATCACCATTTCCTCTGTCGAGCTGCCGCCCGACATGAAGCAGGCCTACATTTACGTCAGCACACTTAACCCTGAAGTCGACAAGGAGGTGGCGCTCAAGCTTCTCAATCGAAACCGGGTCGCGTGGCAGGGTTCCATCGGCCGCCGGCTGGGTCTCAAATTCACCCCCCAGCTGATCTTCCGCTTCGACGAAGCGGTTGAGCGCGGCGACCGGATCATGGAAATTCTCACCGAACTCGAGCGCAAGAACCTCGGCATGGACAAGGGCGACACCAAATGAAAAAGACGACCGGAAAGCGTCACGACGGGCGTCGAGCCGACCAATTGCGGAAAATCAGTTTTCAGCCCGGAATCGCGCCCCACGCAGCCGGTTCGGTGCTCGCGAGCTGCGGGCGCACGCAGGTCATCTGCGCCGTCACGATCGAGGAAAGCGTCCCGCGCTGGATGAAGGAACAGCAGGTGCCCGGCGGCTGGATCACCGCCGAGTATTCCATGCTCCCGTACTCGACCCTCGGCCGCAAACCGCGCGACATCAGCAAGGGCCGCCTCGACGGCCGCAGCACGGAGATTCAGCGCCTGATCGGGCGCAGCGTCCGCGCCGTGGTCGATCTGCAGGCGCTCGGGCCACGCACCATCTGCGTCGATTGCGACGTCCTCGCCGCCGACGGTGGAACGCGCACCACGGCGATAACCGGAACCTACGTCGCGCTCGAGCTGGCGGTGAAAAAATTACGTAAGGAAGGCCTGCTTCCCGCCACGGGCAAGTCGCCGATCATCGCGCCGTTCGCGGCGATCAGCGTCGGCATGGTCGAGGGCCGAGCCGTGCTCGATCTCGATTATGTGGAGGACAAGGACGCGCAGACCGACATGAACGTCGTCATGACCACACGCGGCCGGTACATCGAGGTGCAGGCCAGCGGCGAGGAGAGCACCTTTTCACCACGCGACCTGACCGCGTTGCTCGGCCTGGCCCAAAAAGGCATCCGCCAGCTCGGCGTGTTGCAGAAGGCTGCGCTCTCCTAATGTAGCCACTGTCACAGACCGCCACTACATTGGCGAAATATCAGCATCCCCCGCTTCCTCCCCGCGCATCCGCCCGGCAATCAGCCATAGCGCAATTCCCAACACCGTTCCCACCGCCGACCCTGCTGCCAGCTTCCACGCGCTGTCGAACAGCAGTGGATCGATCAGCCCGGAGCTGAGCGAAAAGAGACTCAGGAACGAGAAACTCTGCAGCGATGAAACCAAGCCGCGCACGTGCGGGAAAAACGCCATCGAACGCAGCGTCATCGCCGGGCTGGCCAGCGCCGCGCCGTAGACCGTTGTCGCGATCGTCAGTGTGGCCCACGGAAGCCGCGTCGGGATAAACCAGGCGATCAGCAGTTGCGCCACGGTCGAGGCCGCCAGGATCACAAAGCCCTGCCGGATGGCGCGATCACCGCCATTGGGCAGGTGACTCATGCGTCCCGCCGCGAGCGAGCCGAGCGTCAGACCGGCCACCAGCGGAACAAAGAGCCAGCTGAAGTCGGTCGCACCGAGATGCAGGATGTTGAAGATAAAGGCAGGCGCCGACCCGATGTAAATCATCAGCGTGGAAAACGTCAGCGCCGTGGCCGCCACCTGCAGGATGAAGCGGGCATGACACGCAACGCTCCAGTAGTGGCCGACGACGATCTTTAAGTGAAACGCGTGCCGGTGCTCCGGCGCCAGCGTCTCCGGAAGTCCGCGCAGGCAGATGGCCAGCAGCCCGCCGGTGAATAGCGCGATGAAGATAAAGATCGAGCGCCAGCCGAACGCCGCCTGCAGCCAGCCGCCCAGGATCGGCGCAATGGCCGGTGCGAGGCTGAAGACCATCGAAACATACGACATCATCCGCTCCGCCTCCGCGCCCTTGAAGCGATCCGCAATCATCGCGCGGCCCACGACATTCCCCGCGCCGGCCGAAAGTCCCTGCAACAGCCGGAAGAACATCAGCCAGCCAAAGGTCATCGAGCAGCCCGCGCCAATCGAGCCAACAAGGTAGATTGCCAATCCACCCAGAATCACCCGCCGCCGCCCGAATGAGTCCGAGAGCGTGCCGTAAAACAGTGTCATGGTCGCGAATGCGAAGAGATAGACCGTCAGCGATTGCTGCGCGACCGCGAGGCTCAGCCCGAATCGTCCCGCGATCGCCGGCAGCGCGGGCAGATAGGCATCGATCGATAGGGCCCCGATCATCGAAAGCGCCGCCAGGACGACAACAAGGGCGCGCGGGTTCATAAAGGCCGAAAAACTAGCACAGCGGCGCGCAACGTCCATGCCCTGAGCGGCGCGTCCCCGGTCTCGCCTTTTCAAGCGGCGGTGACCATGATGACCGAACTCCCGCCATGTTCTTGCGCCTAACCCTCATCGCGCTGGTGCTGGCATTCGTCGGGCCGATCCATGCGCAGGAAAACAAGGTGCAGAGCTTCAATGGCACCGCCGCTCTCACCACCCCGGTATTCAATGTCGCGGACAAATGGGAAGTGCGCTGGAACGGTGCGGCCACGATAACGGTTACGATTCTCGCCCCGGACGGATCAATCGTTGCCGGCACATCCGCCGCGGCCGACGGCTCGCTCTATCTGCCGAAGGGAGGGTCATTTTACCTGCAAATTTCCGGCACGCCCGCCACCTCATCCGGATTTTGGAATGTAACCGCGGTCGAAATCGGCACATCGACAGCCGCCTCGGTCGGTGCGCCACCGACCCAGAACTATGCGCCGCCGGCACAAATTCCCACGCCCGGGATATTGCCGACGGTTACGGCAACACCGGCAACGAATGGTCCCCCCGCGTCACCATCCGCCGCGGCTGGAACGCTGAACAATGCCCAAGCCGCCGCGATCGTCCTGGTGAAGGGTGATAATGGCGAGGGAACCGGATTTCTCGTGCAGATGCCCGATGGCCCGGCGGTCATCACCAACATTCACGTTGCGGCGGATAACCCGAACATCAAGGTCACGACCAACGACGGCCGCCAGATTCCGATCCTTGCCTACAACGGCGCGGCCGATCGCGACCTCATGAAGTTGACGATCAAGGACGACCACTACTCGTACCTCGACCTGGCGACCGATGTCGACAGCCTCGTCCATGTCGACGACGACGTCATCACGCCGGGCAACAGCGAGGGCGGCGAGGTAATGCTCAATACCGACGGCACCGTGCGCGGCGTCGGGCCGCAACTTGTCGAGTTCAGCAATCCCATCTTCCACGGCAACAGCGGCGGCCCGGTGGTGCAGGTCATCAGCGGGAAGGTCATTGCCGTGGTGGAAGGGGCCCGCCGGACGAATCCCACCGACGCGCTGGATCGCGCTTCGCTGGCGAATTCAAAATCGGCCATCGCCGGGTCGATGCGTTATTTCGGCCTGCGGATCGACACGGTTCCCAAGTGGGAGACCTACAACCTAAACCAGTTCCTGGCTGAGTCGATTTTCTTCCATAATTTTCACGAGACAAGCCGCAGCATCGATTCGGTGCTCAACGGAACACGCTACGAGCGGGCGAACGTTCCCGTCAGCAACGGCGACGAGGATTACCCCAGCTCCCATTATTATATGCGCAACGACCGGATCAAGGCGCTGATGGATGACTATCACCAGCGCACTGCGGACTACGACAAGTCCCAGCAGATGGACGCCGGCCGCGAGCTGGTCTCCGACCTTCAGGACATCGCCAACGCCGACATGGATGTCATCCAGCGTCCCGGTAATTTCTACGGTTACGACCAGACGCGCGCGAAAATGGAAATCGAATATCGCAACGCGCTGAAAAAGGAACTCGATAACATGGACGATCACCTCAGCGACCTCGGCCATTGAACGCGTATTGCGTCCCGCTCCGATCATCGTAGTCTCAGGCCCCCTGATGAAAGTTCCCGCGTTTACCTCCTTTCTGGCATCTCGCGGATTGATTTTTTTCGCGATCGCGCTGCTTGGGCTGCCGCTGCACGCCGACGATCCCGCCGCTTGGGCACTGGTGCAAAAGATGGTCGCGCGGGACAAGGTCCTGGTTCAACGCCGCGCCGGTTACACCTATACGGTGGTCGAGACGCGCGAGAAGCTCGACTCCGACGGCAAGACCCTTGCTTCCAGCGACGTCAGGATGGAGGTGACCGGCACCAAGTCGCCCGACTATGGCACGCGCTCGGGCCAGGGCGTGGAAGCCAGCCTGAAACAGGCCGCCCGCGAGGAACCGTTCAACATCCTCCACATTCTTTCCCACTACCATTTCACGATGGCGGGCGACGACGTGTGGAACGGCGTTCCTTGTTACAAGGTCCACTTCACACCCCGCGACAATCAGCCCTACGACAACCGCGAGGAGAAAGTCGCCAACGGTCTGCAGGGCGATTTCTGGGTCGCGAAAGCCGACTATTCGCTCATGCACAATACGGGCAGCCTGGTCGCACCGGTTTCGGTCGCCTGGTTTTTCGCCTCAGTCCATGAATTGAATTTCGACTTCGACGCCATGCGGCTGCCCAATGGCGATTTCGGCCCGGGCCGCATTCAGTACAGTTTTCGCGTCGCGCTGCCGTTCTTCGGAATCCACGAGCGCCACACCCGCATCTACTCCAATTACCGGCCAACCCCGTGATTGCCGCCCCGGGGGCCCGGTCGTAGGCTGAGGTTGCGCCACCGCGCCTTTGATCATGGCCGCCACTTTAACCGCCGCCGTTCCGACCGCTCACGCCACGAGCCTCGTTCTGCTGCCCAGCTACAACAGTGGTCCGCAGCTGATCGAGACGATTCGCGCCGCGCTCGCTCACTGGCACCCGGTCTGGGTCGTCGTCGACGCCAGCACCGACGGCAGCGGGCACGCGGCCTTGCGCCTTGCGGAAACCGAGCCCGACCTGCGCGTCATCGTGCGCGCTGAGAACGGCGGCAAGGGCGCGGCGGTTCTCGACGGCCTGCGGCTCGCGCTGGCCGATGGATTCCGGCATTGCCTCGTCATGGATGCCGACGGCCAGCATCCCGCCGATCGCATCGAGGAATTCCTGCGACTCGCTGAAGCCCATCCCGACACACTTATCCTCGGCGTCCCGCTTTTCGGCCCCGACGCACCCAAGGCCCGTGTCTACGGCCGGCTTGGCGGCAACACCTTCACCGAGATCGAGACGCTCTGGGGTGGTATCCGCGATTCGCTCTTCGGTTTCCGCGTCTACCCGGTCGAGGCCACCGTGCGGCTCATGGAAGGCATCCGCACCGCGCGCCGCTTCGATTTTGACACCGAGGTTGCCGTGCGCCTCTACTGGCAGGGCTACCGCACGATGAACATCCCCGTCGCGGTGCGCTATCTCACGCGGCAGGAGGGCGGCGTCTCCTATTTCCGCTACCTGCCCGATAACCTGCTGCTGGTGAAGACGCACGTGCGTTTGCTCCTCGGCATGTTGCCGCGCCTGCCGCGCCTTTTGAAATGGCGGCTCTTCAAGCGCTGAGACCTACGGATTTATTTTTCGGTAGATCAACACCGCCGCGCCCGGCTTCGCGTTGATGGAAATAGGAAGTCCGGTCTGCATCAGATCGCTTCCGGAAACAACGCGCGGGGTGGTCGAATCCATGTCGTCGATTTCATACTTCGCCAACGCATCCAGATGCTCGAGCCGGACCGTGTGCGCGACATCGTCGCAATGATCGCGGCGAAATGCCTGCACGATGCCGTCGCCCTTTTCCGGCCGGTTGAATTGCCAGGACATCCATGCGCCTGGACTCGAATCATACGCGGTGAGGGGATAGTAGTCTTCGTGGAAAAATGGAGCAGTCTTCCAGAACTCCTTCTCCAGCTTCCCGATTCCAACGTAGTCGAGTGCCGGATCGCGTACATCCCAGCTGGTGAAAAGCGACGAGCCCAGGCTGCTGCGATACGCATAAGGATCGGTGGCATGCGTCCCGGTCCCAAAATAGGGAACCCACAGCGCCAGCCCGTAAGTCTGGTTTTGCAGGGTGACATCGGGACCCCAGCTATCACTGCGCCAGAGCGGAACCGCGCGCCGCAGCGTCTCCAGGTCGTCGCGCCGCCCGCCCGACGCGCACGTGTCGATCATCAATCCCGGATGCTGCGCGGCGAGCGTATCGAGTAGGCGCAGGTAACCCTGGACGTAAAGATTCTCCGTCATCCCCTGGCGATCGGGCGCGTCATGGAAATGCCAGAACAGAAGCGGCGTGATGTTGAAATCCTGCCGGTAGATTTCAATGCCCTCGTCGCGAATCAACCGCGAAAGGCGTCCGATGAGCCAATCATCCGCGCCGCGATTTCCCAAGTTGAGGATCATGCGGTTCCCCAGCACGACTCCCTGGTTGATCTGCTTTCGGACGGCCGGATCGTCCGGCGAGGTCAGCATCCAGTCCGGATGATCGCGGTAAACAATATTGGTCGTCATGACATGCTCAGGTTCGACCCAGACCAGCATCTTCTCGCCGAGCTGCCGCGCATGCTCGCTGACGGCGCTCAAGCCATGGGGGAATCGCGACCGGTCAGTGTCCCACGATTGAATGCTGGGCCCGGGGGTCGTGTTGTAGGCGTCCGAGTACGGCACGAAAGTTCCCGCTCCCAGGATATCGATCCACCACGTGTTGAGCTTGATTCCGTGCGCGGCGTAGTGGTCTATCAGGTCGATCTGGTCGTGCTCGTTTTGCAGCCCGCCGCCCCAGCCGAATTTATCGTAAAGAAATCCGCCGCCCGCGCGGACGATTGGAATCTCCCGCCCGCCGGGTTTCGGCACATTGTAGGCGCGCATCCAGAGGCGCCACAGGTTTTGCGCATCGATCCAGTTGTCCCGCTGCCAGAAAAGCATCGTGATTCGCGGCGTGCGGATTTCCTCACCCGGCTGCAAACGCAGATGGGTCAGCGCCTGGCCGCCAATGACGTGCACCGTTCCCGCTGATGACGCGGTGAGCGAAGACGACCATTGTCCCGGCCAGCCGAGTGCAACAATGATGCCGTCACCCTGCCAATCGAGGTTGTAGCAGGGAAAACTCCCGTCGGTCGGCCGCCCATCGAGTGGCGCGAATGACAGCGGGCTTCCCACCGTCAGGACCTTTTCCTGCGGCGCGAACTGCGCCTGCCCGTGCGTCTCGCCGTCCCCGTCGATATAGTGCAGATGGCAGTCGCCCGGTTTTTCCGTCGACAGTTCCGAATCGATGCCCTCGATCTTCTCCAGGATGGGCGTCTCCGCCTTTCCCGCATCCTTGAAATAGACGGTCCACTCCACCGCCGGATAATCGACGTACTCCACCGCGACGCACGCCACCTGCAGGCCCGTCTTCGGATCGCTCCACGAACGTGTGTGCTGTCGCCGATGCGCATCGAGCGTTGTCGTCGTTTCCCTTTCCGGCCATGTCGCCAACAAGCGACCGGAAGGCGCCCCGTCATAAATGAACGAGAACGGGAGAAACCCCGCGTGACCCATGACGTGTTGCCGCGTCCAGTTCGTTTTTCGTTGCTGTTCGGTGCTGGTGGAAATTGAAGCTGCCTGCGCTGACATGCCGCAGAGAACGCCAGCCAGCACCAGCGCGGTGGCACGCTTCAATCGCGCAAGGTTCCGTAAAAAAGTCGACATCGATGCGGGTAGAGGAGTTGTCCGGGGCGATGCCAGCATTGCCTTCATCGGTCTTTGCCAGATAATGACCGTGTGAACCAGAGGCAAAAATTCCCATCGTCACCGATCCTTGGTGCGTTCGCCGGAAATCTGCAGGCGCTCGAGCGCGCCGCCGCGTAAAATTTCCGCATGCGGTCGCATCGTCTCGACCTGACCTATCGCGCCGGCTGGTTCGGACTGGGCGAGCGCGTCGCCCGCATCCTGCCGCGCGGCGTGCTGCGCCCATTCGGAGCCGCGTGGGGCCGGCTCTTCGCGTGGACGCATCCCCAAAATGTCGCCATCGTGCGAAAAAATCTCGCCCTGCTCGGCCGCGCCGACGAGCCCGATCCCGTTGCCGTCTACGCCGAGTTCGGCCGCGTGCTGGCCGACTACTTCCATCTCGGCGCGCGCTCGGTCCAGGCCGCGATCGACCTGGTGGACGAGCGCCTCGGCTTCGAGCATCTCGAGGCGGCGCGCCTCGCGGGTCGCGGCGCGCTGCTGCTCACGCCGCACCTGAGTTTCTTCGAGCTCGGCGGCGCGGTCATGCACGAGTTCGGCTGCCCGATGGTTGCTCTGACCAATCCCGAGCCCTCCGTTGAGCTGACCCAATGGCGCGCCGCCTACCGCGCGCGTTGGGGCGTGGAGACGGTCGAGGTCGGCACCGATCACCTGCAGTTCGTCGAGATCGTGAAGCATCTCAACGCCGGCAAATTCGTCGCCGCGCTTTTCGATCGTCCGCACGCCTCGCAGAGTTTCGCCGCGCGTCTGCCGGGCGGCCTTCTGCCCTGCTCGAGCGGAATCCTGTTGCTCGCGCTGCTCGGCCAGTGCCCGGTCATCCCCGTGACTGTGGTCGCGAAGCCGAATCGCCACTATCGCCTTGAGGCGCTGCCGCCCATCACCATCGGGCGCACCGGCAAATCGGCCGAGATGCTCCAGCACTACACCCAGGTGCTGGTCGATGCGCTCCTCCCCACCATCACCGCCCATCCCGAGCAGTGGTTCCAGTTCGCGCCCCTCGTTGTTCCGGTCGCGCCCTAACTGGTAGCCGGCGTCGGCCCGACGCCGGTGCGCGAGCCGATAAATAGGGATTACCAAAAGACCGTCTCGAGCGCAGAACGTCAAACCACGTTTTCTCCAAATGAATTTAGAAAGACGCAAAAAAGGGACCGGGCGAACCCGGTCCCTTTTAACGCAATACTGAAATGAAGCGTTACGGCTGCGCCGGGGGCGTGGTCGTTGTCGTCGGAGCCGGCGTGAAGCTCTGTGCGTAGGTCTCCGTGTTGCTGCCCGTGTGCTCCTTGCCGTTCGGGCCGGTCACTTCGGAGGTCTGCGTGCGGGTGACGTCACCATTGGGATCCTTCATGAAGGTCACCGTGCTCTGGTCGGTCGAGGTCTTGCCATTCGGACCCGTCACCGTTCCGTCCTTGGTGAAGCCGTCGTTGGTCTTGGTGTAGGTCTGGTCGGACGTCACCGTCTTGCCGTTCGGACCGGTCGCGGTCTTGTCCACCGTGCGCGTGCCGGCGCTCGGATCGTAGGCCACGCTCTTATCGACCGTGGACGACTTGCCGGTCGTTGGGTTCGTGTAGGTCGAGTCGACCGTGCGCGTATCCGTCGAGGAATTGAACGACGAGGTCTTGGTCACGTCGGTCGTCTGCCCGTTCACGCCCGTATGTGTGCCGTCGTAGGTGTAATCGCCCTGGCCCGTCTTGGTGATCGTACCGTCGCTGGACGACGTCTTGCCGTCATTATAAGTCGTCGACGATTCGTGCGTGCCGGTCCCCGTGCTCTTGTCCCAGTTGTTGTCGAAAGTGTGCGTGAAGCCATGGCCATTCGCGCCCTGCACCGTGGTGCTGCCCGTCGTATTACCCGGCGAATGCGTCGCCGTCTGGCTGAACGTGCCCTGGCCGCCGCGCGAGTTCTGGAACGAGCCCGAGCGCTGGAACGAGCCGTTCGCGCCGTGGAAGTTATGATGATTGTGAGGAAACGCCTGAGCGGGAAGCGTCAGCGCCGCGCTGGCCGCGGAGAGAATACCGAGGAGGAGGATATTTTTCATAGCACCCCAGACGACCGATTGGTCCGCAGGTTACACCTTTATCGTCATTTCAATAAAAAATCTGACGGGCCATTCCTGCCTGTAACTTTTTGCCGAGTCCCGTCGTCTAGCGGTTGACGATGAATATTCGAAATTTCCTATTGGCGGCGATGTTGATCGGCGTAAGTGCGTTTTCGGGCATGGCTTTCGCCCAGGATGCCAACGGAGCGGGCGGCCGGGGCCGGCTCAGCTTCCTCAGCGCGGACGACCGCCAGCACCTCTTTCGCGTGCGCCAGCAGGTCCTGAACGACAACCCCGACCTCAAGACCGAGCAGGCAAGCCTGATGAAGGAGCGCGCGTACGTGAAAAACAAGGGCACCGACGCCACCGCCGACGACAAGCAGACACTGCGCAATAACTTCCTCGCCCATAGCGAGAAGATGGAGGCCGCCATGGTCAAGTCCGACCCGACCGTCCAGCCCATCATCGACCAGATCAAGGCCAGGATGCAGGCCCGCTTCCAGCAGAACTCCGGCGGTGATGGGGCGTCCAGTGGCGCACAAGCCGATTCAGGCAACCAATAACTCCGCTTCATGAACCCTCCTTCGATCGTGCACGCCGTCCTTTTCCCTTCATCTCCGCGACAAAGATGATCGCTTCTCCTCTTATCCATGCGCATCTATTAGAGCTATGCCCGCCGCGCAAAGTTCGGATGACCAGCTCGTCACCGCGTCCCTGCGCGGCGAGCAGGCCGCTTTCGGCGAACTCGCCGCGCGCCACAAGGCGCGTGTCTTCGGCCTCGTTTCCCGCTTCGCCGGAAACAGCGCCGACATGGAGGACATCTGCCAGGACGTCTTCATCCAGGCTTGGTCC